>VFQR01001583.1_pt1 | contig 16824 bp, 19 predicted proteins | sample 3512321 | NCBI WGS metagenome assembly VFQR01 (sample SAMN10412374, study PRJNA504923) | tailings metagenome | isolation source: Relicate 3 Philex TSF1 revegetated site | place: Philippines: Tuba, Benguet | collected 2017-08-29
ACCTGCTCCATGCCGAGCGCGGCGAGGTGACCAAGGGCTCGATCCTGTTCGAGGGCGAGGAGGTGCAGAGCCTCTCGCCCAACGATCTCGTGCGCCGCGGCTGCATCCAGGTCATGGAAGGCCGCCACTGCTTCGGCCACCTGACCATCGAGGAGAACCTGCTGACAGGCGCGTTCACCCGCCGCGACGGGCGCGGGGCGATCAAGGACGACCTCGACAAGATCTACGCCTATTTCCCGCGCCTCAAGGACCGCCGCAACTCCATGTCCGGCTACACGTCCGGCGGCGAGCAGCAGATGTGCGCCATCGGCCGGGCGCTGATGTCGCGGCCGAAGATGATCCTGCTGGACGAGCCGTCCATGGGGCTGGCGCCGCAGATCGTCGAGCAGATCTTCGACATTGTCCGCGATATCAACGGCCGCGAGGGCGTGTCCTTCCTGATCGCCGAGCAGAACACCAACATGGCGCTGAAATACGCGACCTTCGGCTACATCATGGAGACGGGCCGCATCGTCATGGACGGCGATGCCGCATCGCTGCGCGAAAACGAGGACGTGAAGGAATTCTATCTGGGCGTCGCGGAGGGCTCGAAAAAGAGCTTCCGCGAGGTGAAAAGCTACAAGCGGCGGAAGAGGTGGCTGGCCTGAGGCCCGCGCCGGTCAGCGCAGGAAGGACCGTGCCAGGATGAGCACGGCCGGCAGCACGGCAGCGGCCGCCAGCAGCCAGTGCCAAACGTTCCACTCGCGAACGGCGAAGGCGTTGACCAGCGTGATGACCGACAGGATCGCCAGTGGAATCACGGCGAGCCATACGGAAATCAGGGACTCCCGCCTGCCATCCGTGCCGGCCATGATGAAGATGATGAACAGGAACGGCGCCTGCACGAGCACCGCCGCGACTGCCAGCCATTTCATGTCCGCGCTCCGCTTCTCCGTTGGAGGATGCCCGAGTCGGGCTCCGCGGCGAAGCCTGCGGCCGGGCTGAGAGCCGTTCGTCCGCGCAGCCTACGACATTCCGCCGCGCCCCTTGAACTTCCTGTCTCGTCATGCCGACTTGTAAGTCGTCATGCCCGTTCTCATCATCCTCGGCATCCTTGCCTTCCTGGCTCTGATCTTCGGCCCCCAATTCTGGGTGAAGTCCCAGATGAAGCGGCACGCGGCCGAGCGCGCCGATTTTCCCGGCACCGGCGGCGAGCTTGCCGAGCACCTGCTCGAGCGGGCCGGTCTCGGCGGCGTCAGGGTCGAGGTCACCGACGCCGGCGACCACTACGACCCCATCGACAAGGTCGTGCGCCTGTCGCCCGACGTCCATGGCGGGCGCTCGGTGACGGCGGTGGCGGTCGCCGCGCACGAGGTCGGCCACGCCATCCAGCATCGCGACGGCGATCCGCTGCTCGTCACCCGCATCCGCATGGCGGGCGGCGCGCAGAAGCTGGAAGTCGCGGCGGCCGTGCTGTTCGCCACCGCCCCGCTGGTGCTCGCCTTCGTCCATTCCATGCCGCTGGTCATCCTGCAGATCGTCGTGGCGCTTGCGCTGCTGGCCTCGCGCCTCGTCATGCATCTGATCACGCTGCCGGTGGAGTTCGACGCGAGCTTCGGCAAGGCGCTGCCCATCCTCGAGCAGGGCGGCTACCTGCCGCCCGGCGACCTGCCGGCGGCGAAGTCGGTGCTGCGGGCCGCGGCGCTGACCTATGTCGCGGCGGCTTTGGTCACGCTCCTCGACCTGACGCGGATCATCCGCGTCTTGCGCTGAACCCGCACGGCCTGCATCACTTGAGGCATGAGCACCGATATTCTCGACCGCTGGTATGCCGCCATTCGCGCGGGCGATGCCGCCGCCCTTGCCGCCGTCACCACCGATGAGGTGACCGTGCGCTGGAACGGTCCGCCGGGCGTCGTGCCCTGGGCAGGCGTGTGGGAAGGCCGGACGAAGGTGCTGACCTTCTTCCGGCGCGTCGCCGAGCATCTCGACGTGCTCGCCATCGAGACCGTCCATCGGATCGAGGGACAAGGCAGCGTCGCCATCGTGCTAGCCGGCCATTGGCGCGTGAAGGCGACGGGCGAGGAACTGCACGTGCGCGCCGCCAACGTATTCCGCTTCGAGGGCGGGCTGGTCGCCTTCTTCGAGGTCTATCCGGACAGCTACGCCTTCGCGAAGGCGCTGGCCAAGGCTTGAGCGCTTTCGGGGCCATTTCCAAGCCGCCCCAAAGGATGTCACATCAATCGCTACAGGCTTACGCCCAGCTTCTTCACCCAGGCGAGCCCGGCCTCCATGTCGCCGCGCGGGCGATATTCCGCGCCGACCCAGCCGTCATAGCCCCTGGCTTCGAGCTTTGCGAAAACGGCGCGGAAGTCGATCTCGCCCTCGTCGGGTTCGGCCCGGCTCGGCACGGCGGCGATCTGGACATGGCCGATCAGCGGCCACCACGTGTCCAGATTGGTCAGCACGTCGCCTTCGGAGATGCCGACATGGTGGACGTCGAACATGATCTTCACGTTCGGCTTGCCGACGCGCGCGATCATCTCGCCGGCCCCGCGCAGGGTCGAATAGAAATAGCCGGGCGAGGCGCGCGGGTTGAGCGGCTCGAGCAGGATGGTCAGTCCGTGCTTCGCCGCCTTGTCGGCCGCGAGCGACAGGTTCTCGGTCCAGACGCCGGTCGCTTCCGGCTTGCCGGCGGGCTTCACGATGCCGGCCATCGCATGGATGGCGGTGCCGCCGGCAGCAATCTGCCAGGCGATGGCCTGATCGATCGCCGCCTGGAACTCGGCCTGCCGGCCGGGCAGCGCGCCGAGGCCGTTCTCGCCTTTCGAGGTGTCGCCGCGCACCGTGTTGACGCCGAGCACGGCCAGCTCCAGCCGGGCGCAGGCGTCGCGAACGGCTTTCGGGTCGGTGTCATAGGGCCAGTGCATCTCGACGGCGCGGAAACCGGCCCCGGCGGCGGCTTCGATCTGGTCCAGCAGCGGCAGGCCCTGCCAGAGAAAGCCGAGATTGGCGGAAAAGCGGGGCATGTTTCCTCGTCGGGTTCTATGGTTCTGCGGGGGGTGAGCCGGCGTGCGGCTGCTCCGGAGCCATGCGGCGGATCAGGATGACAACGAAGCGGCGTTTCGGTCTATAAGGGCCGGCCCAAGAACACATCCAAGGTCGCCTTCATGAACAAGCTGCTCATTCTGCTCCTCCTGCTCGTGCCTCTCGCGGGCTGCGCGTCCAGCAACTCGACCGGTCCGACGCGCCAGCAGCAGGACTCCGACAATCACCGCGAACTCGGCGCCTGACGCGGCCTATCCCTTCAGTTTGAAGGTTCTTTCCAGATCGGCAATCTCGGCCGCGCCCAGCGGCCGGATCGCCATGCCGCGCGTCAGCATGACGAGGCGCGCGGTCTCTTCCAGTTCCTCCATGGCGAAGACTGCGGCTTCCAGGCTCGCGCCCGCGACCACCGGGCCGTGATTGCCGAGCAGGATCGCCGGATGCTGCGGGGCCTTGGCGCGGATCAGCGGCGCGACCTCCGGCGATCCGGGGCGCGTGTAAGGCACAACCGGCACCTTGCCGACGCGCATCACCACATAAGGCGTGATCGGCGGAATGGCGTCGTCCGGGTCAGTATCGGCGAGACAGGAGAGGGCGGTGGCGTGCGTCGAGTGGAGATGCACCACGGCCCGCGCGCCCGGCCGCGATTCATAGAAGGCGAAATGCAGCGGCAGTTCCTTCGTCGGCGGATCGCCGCCGATGTGCTTGCCGGCCGCGTCCAACTTCGACAGGCGTTCGGCATCGAGGAAGCCGAGGCAGGAATTGGTCGGGGTGAACAGGTAGCCATCCGCCAGCCTGACGCTGAGATTGCCGGACGAGCCGGGCGTCAGCCCCCGGTCGAACAGCGACTTGCCCCAGCGCACCAGTCCTTCCCGGGCGCGTTTCTCCTCGTCGGAGGTGGCAGGGTTCGATATGACCGGACCGGTCATCGCGTGCCAAGCGCGTCGAGCGCCTTCTCGTAGAAGTCGATCGCGCCGAAATTGCCGCTCTTGAGCGCGAGCCGGATCGGCCGCGGCCCCTCTGCCGCCAGCGCCGGCACGCCGGGATCGATCTCCGGCCCTATATGGAAGCGGTCGACTTCCAGCGCAGTCACGACCGCGCCGGAGGTCTCGCCGCCGCCGACCACGAGACGCGCGACGCCGGCATCGGCCAGCATCACGGCGAGTTCGCCGAAAAAGCCCTCGATGGCATCGGCCACCTCGGCCTTGCCGTGGCGCTCCTGCGCCGCCTTCACCTCGGCGGGATCGGCCGAGGAATAGACCATCGGCGCGTGGCCGATGCGCTGCATGACATGCTCGAAAGCGGCCTTGGCGGTCATCGCACCGCTGACGACGTCGTCGGGCATGACGGCGAGGCCGGGATGCTTCGCCGTATAGGCCTTCACCTGCGCGCGCGACTGGTTCGAGCAGGAGCCGGACAGAACGGCCGCGCCGCCGCTGCCCTTGGTGAAACCCGTGCCGCGGCCCGACAGCAGGCCCTTCTTGCGGAAGTTCGCGGGCAGGCCGAGCGCGATGCCCGATCCGCCGGTCACCAGCTTCGCCTCGCCCAGCGCGCCGCCGATGGCGAGCAGGTCGTCGTCGGCCACCGCGTCGATCACCGCCAGCCGCCGGCCGGCCTTTGCCTCCCCGGCGAGCGCGAGGCCGATGGCGTCGAAGCCCTGCCGGACCACCGAGAACGGAACGAGCCCGACCTCGCCCCTCGTCTGGTGGCTGAGCCAGCGCCGTATGTCGGGATCGGTCATGGGGGTGAGCGGATGGTTCTGCATGCCGCTTTCGGAGAGAAGCACGCCGTTGACGAAGAGATGGCCCATGAACAGCGTCCGGCCAGTCGCCGGGAAGACCGGGCAGACCACCGCGACATCCGCGCCGAGCCGCTCGATCAGCGCCTCGGCGACGGGGCCGATATTGCCCTCTTTCGTGGAGTCGAAGGTCGAGCAGTATTTGAACAGGATCTGGCGCGCCCCTTGAGCCAGCAGCCAGTCGCAGGCGGCGAGCGACTGCGCCACGGCATCGGCCACGGGAATGGTGCGGCTCTTCAGCGCCACCACGCCGGCTTCGCACCCGTTCGGCGCGGGTCCGTGAGGGATGCCGACGAACTGCATGGTCGCCATGCCACCCTTGGCGAGGGTGTTGGCGAGGTCGCTCGCGCCGGTGAAATCGTCGGCGATGCAGCCGAGAAGCATGTCGCGACACCTCGTCTTCGTGGTCTTCTCCAAGGTCTAACCGTTTGAATGGCACCCGGCAAATTGTGCCGCACCCGGCAGGGCCTGCCGCGCGCCCCGCGTCGCATCTACCTCCCGCGCCTTTGAATTTGCTTTGTTTTCGGCCGCAGCGGCGCTGGCCCGGCGCTTGCTGATGCCATGCGGGTCATTCTTTGAGGCCGGGTGGGGCATACCGTGGCGGCATCGTCGACGACGGCAACAGGATCTTCGCAGAACGTCCGCGCAGCTGAAAATGCGCAGCGCTCCCGTTCCGCGCGGGAGGGCGGCGCGACGTCGGCCTTCGCGGAGGCGCTGGACGAGCAGCAGCGCGCGCTTGGCGAAGCGGAACAGGACAGTCGTATCGCGCGGGCGCGCCAGCAGCGCCGCCCTGCCGGGCAGCCAGACCCGATAAGCGTCACCGCGGACAGCGCCGTTCCGCGCCGTCTTTCCGATGACAAACCGGTGGCGGACGACGGCGCCATGGCCGAGGCGACGGCGGGTTCCGAGAAGCCGGTTGCGCCGGTCGAGGCAGCCGCCACGGAGGAAGCGAAGCCGACGGAGGCTCCCGCGACGGAGGGCGAGCAGTCGGCGGCCGCCGAGCCGGAGAGGCCGCCAGTGCCGGTCCCGGCCGTGCAGCAGGTCGCCGCGTCTGTCGAGGCTCAGCCTGCTGCACCGGCCGATGCCGAGGTCGCAGCGCCACCTGTCGCTGCTGTCGCGCCGCCGCCCCGAACGGAATTGCCGGCGGAGGGACAAGCCGCTCCGCCCGCTGCGGAGACCGCCGCCGCGGCGCAGCCTGCCGTTGCGAAGCCCACGCCTCCGCCGACCGCCGCGCCGGAACAGGCCGCCAGCGCACCGCAGGGTCAGCCCGACGCGAAGGCTGCGGCGAAGGCCGAGCCACGCGCGGAAGTGCGGGCCGAGGTTCGCGTGGAGGCCCGCGCCGAGACCCCGGCTCCCCAGCCCCAGGTTGCCGCTCCGGCGGCGGCCGAGGCAAGTCCTGCTCCCGCCCAGTCTCCGGCGACACCGGCGCCTGCGGGCCCGCTCTCCTTCGCCCACGAGGTAGCGCAGAAGGTCGCCGCCCAGACGCAGGCGGCAGGCTCCGTCGTTCCCGTCCACGCCCTTGCCGTGACCATCGCCGCACGGGCCTCCACGGGGTCGACCCGCTTCGACATCAAGCTCGATCCGCCGGAACTCGGCCGGATCGAGGTGCAGATGACGCTCGACCGCGAGGGACGGGTGAAGTCGCGGGTGGTGGTGGAGAAGCAGGAGACGCTTGACCTGCTCCAGCGCGACCAGCGCAATCTCGAACGCACGCTGACACAGGCCGGGCTCGAAACGAGCGAAGGCGGCATCGAATTCTCGCTGAAGGACCAGGGCGGCGACGGCCGCCAGGGCGAAAGCGACCGTCCAGTCCGCACTTGGCAGGCGACGGTCGAGGATCCCGATGCGACAGCAACCCTTGCGGCCAATGCTGCAACCTATTCACGCCTCGCCGCGGCCCGCGGCGGCATCGACATCCGGATCTAGGGGGAAGCCATGACCACCACTTCGGGCGTCTCGACCAACACCACCACCTCGACGACATCAAGCGCGGGAGCCCGCCTGTCGAGCAATTTCGATACCTTCCTGCAACTGCTGACGACGCAGCTGAAGAACCAGGATCCGACCCAGCCGATGGACGCCAACCAGTTCACCCAGCAGCTGGTGCAATATTCACAGGTCGAGCAGCAGATCGCCACGAACGCAAAGCTCGACACGATGGCTGCCGCGTTCCAGGGCAACCAGACGACCGCGGCGCTGGGCTATCTCGGCAAGAAGGTGAGCTACGACGCGAGCACCGTCTCGCCGACCTCGACGGGGGCGACCTGGACGTACACGCCCACGGTGAGCGGCGAGTACACGATCCGCATCCGCGATTCCGAGGGCAACCTCGTCAAGGAGACGACGGCCAGCATGACCGCCAACCAGGCGCAGGAATATGCCTGGGACGGCAAGCGCGCCGACGGCAAGCCGCTCGGTACCCAGCCCTATACGCTCGAACTCTACCGGGGCACCGGCAGCACCGCCGTCCAGGTGGCGGTCAACCACACCGGCACCGTGTCCGCCGTCGACATGTCGACGGGCACGCCGCGGGTCACCGTCGGCACGCTGAACATCCCGATTGCAAGGCTCACCGGCATCTCGCTCTGACCGGCGGAGCGGGCGATGGACCATCCTTTCCCACTAACGGAAACGTGGGAATTCCCCATGTCCTGTGCGGAATCGATCAACGAAAACGTTGAGTTTCTTTGTCGATTCCCATTTAGGCCAAATTTAACACCCTGCCGGTATTCTCTGCATCAGACGTGGTCAGTCGCGTGCGTTGTGTGAGAGTAAGAATGACCGAGCCCATGCGTCCCAGGGTGAAATATGTGATCGGACCGGACGGCAGTCCGCTGACGATCGCTGATCTCCCGCCGCCCGATACCCATCGCTGGGTGATCCGGCGCAAAGCCGAGGTCGTGGCTGCCGTGCGCGGCGGGCTGCTGAGCCTCGAAGAAGCCTGCAAGCGCTACACGCTCACCGTCGAAGAATTTCTCAACTGGCAGGCCTCCATCGACCGCCACGGCCTTGCCGGTCTGCGCACCACGCGCATCCAGCAGTACCGCCAGTAGGCAGCCTTGCTCCACGAAAAGCGCCGGACCCGACGGGTCCGGCGCTTTTCGTTTGTTGGGGTGTACGATCAGCGCCTGACGCGCGCCGGAGCCAGTCTCAGGCTGCCGACGCCAAGCGCGAGATTGAGGCCAGTCTGGGCCTGCACCGACAGCGGCTGCAGCGCCACCGTGTTGCGGTTGCCTCCGACCAGCGCATTGGCGCCGAGGCCGACGCCGAGCGTCGCCTGCGCGCTTGCGCCGCCATATTCGCCGGCCAACTGCCAGCGCATGATGCGCGGCGTAGCGGCAAACACGGTCCAGGCGAGCACGCCACGACCGGTCACACCGACATCGAGGCCGACGCGCGTGATGCGCCCGACATAGGCCTCGCGGCCGCCGCGGCGGCGATCCGGCTGGAAGGTGCAGGTCATGTCGCGCTGCGAGGCGACGATGAAGCCGACCCCCGGCGCGACGTTGCAGGTGAGGACACCGACGCGGACGCGGCTCTGGGCTTCGGCCGAGGCGGGGAGGGCGATCATCGCACCAAGCGCGGCTGCGCCTGCGAGGGCGAGCGAAACGGATCTGGTCTTCATGGCAGGCTCCGGTGGTTGCGGGGACTGCGGTAACAATGCGCGGGGCCCGGAAAGGTTGCAGGGTCGGTGTCAGCCCTGTCCGTGCGCCGCATCCGGAAGCTTTGCCGGAACCCACTCGGCCATCGCGGCGAAGAAGCGCCCGCGCGCGGGTTCCGGCGACAGCGCAAGGTCATGGATGCCGTCGGCGATGCGCCGGATCGCGACATCCGGCCCGAGCAGGTGGGCACGGCCGGCGATCTGCGCGACATCCAGCACGCTGTCGGTCCGCAGGATCGCGTCATGAGCCCGGTCGTTGGGGCCGCTCTGCGCGGAGCAGCAGACCAGCGCGGGGCAGTCCACGGCGAGCCCTCGGCCGAGCTCGGCATGGCCGCGCCGGATCGCCCTCAGCCAGCCCAGCACCACCGGAAAGCCGTCGATGGGCTTCCAGGCGAGGTCGTAGTCCCATTCGCCCCCGGTCGAGCGGTGCAGGCTGCGGCCATAGTGCTTGTCGAGGCCGTTGATGGCGAGCTTCGGCGCAAAGCCACCGATCCGGTCGATGGCTGCGGTCACGGGACCGCGCTGGAACCAGTTGCCGGCGAGATCGAACCACGGGCTGTTCAGGACAAGGGCCTGAACCGTGCCTTTGCCGCGCTGGCGGTTGGCCCAGAGGCTCGCGATGAGGCCGCCGGTGGAATGGCCCATGAGCGCCAGGACGTCGTGGCCATGCTCGGCCCGGATGATCCGGGCGGCCGCGTCCATTTCCTCGTCATAGGTGGCGAGATCGGTGCAGAAGTTCGGGGTCTGGTGCGGCCGCATGGACCGGCCGTATTTGCGCAGGTCCAGCGCATAGAAGTCGAAGCCGAGCGCTTCCCAATGCGCGGCGAGATGGGCCTGGAAGAAATAGTCGACGAAGCCATGGATGTAGAGCACGGCACGCGCGAAGCGCGGCGTTCCTGCCCGGTGGACCAGCGTTGCCACCGCCTCGCCCTCGTCGTCGGGGCCAAGCGGGATGGTCTGCGCGACCCAGTCGTTGCCGAGGATATCGGGCCGGATTGTTCGATCGGTCATGCGCAGCATTCCATCCACGCGAGATTAACCGGCCGCAAAGGCAGCGTCACCGCCGGATGTTCCGCGATGGACGATGATCGCGTGATGTTATAACCTTTGCCGCTCGTTTTCCCGGATCTCCGCTCCGTGTCTCCTCACGCCCATACCACCGGCCATGATCGCCATGACCATCATGGTCATGCGCAGGGTCAAAACCATTCGCACGGCCATTCGCACGGCCATTCGCACGGTTATCCCCAAGGCGAGCCGGCGCGCATGGCTTCGGCCATGCTGATGTCCGCACCGGCAAGGCTCGGCGTCGCGGCCGGGCTCGTCGCCATCCTCTGGGGGCTCGTCGCCTGGGCCATCACCTGAAGCCGGTTTCGCCATGTCCGCCGTCCGCATCCGCAACCTGACCCTCGGCTACGACCGCCATCCGGCCGTGCACCACCTCGACGGCACGATCGAGGAGGGCGCCATGCTGGCCGTGGTCGGACCGAACGGCGCCGGCAAGTCGACCCTGCTGAAGGGTCTTGCGGGAGCGATCAGCCCCCTGAGCGGCGCCATCGAGATCGCGCGTGGCGACAGGAATGCCGTCGCCTATCTGCCGCAGGCGGCCGAGATCGACCGCTCCTTCCCGATCACGGTGATGGAACTCGTCGCCATGGGCCTGTGGCGGCGGACGGGCCTGTTCGGCGGGCTGTCGAAAGCCGACCGCCACGCGGTCGATCACGCGCTGGCGGCGGTCGGGCTCACCGGCTTCGAGCGGCGGCCCATCGGCACGCTCTCGGGCGGCCAGCTCCAGCGCATGCTCTTCGCACGGCTGCTGGTGCAGGACGCGCGGCTGATCCTGCTCGACGAGCCTTTCACCGCGATCGACGCCAGGACCTGCGCCGATCTTCTCGACCTCGTGCGCCGCTGGAACGCCGAGAAGCGCACCGTGGTCGCCGTGCTCCACGACATGGAAACCGTGCGCCAGGCCTTTCCGCAGTCGCTGCTGCTGGCGCGCCGGTCCATCGCCTGGGGGCCGACCGACGAGGTGCTGACGCCGGAAAACCTGCTCGCGGCGCGGCGGATGACCGAAGCCTTCGACGACCACGCCGACATCTGCGCCGAAGCGGCGTGACCGGCTCCATGTACGACCTGTTCATCGGCCCCTTCGTCGAGTTCGAGTTCATGCGGCGCGCGCTCGTCGGCGCGGTCGCCCTGTCGCTCGGCGGCGCGCCGGTCGGCGTCTTCCTCATGTTGCGGCGCATGTCGCTGATGGGCGACGCCATGGCGCATGCCATCCTTCCCGGCGCGGCTGTCGGCTATCTGCTGTTCGGGCTGGCCCTCATACCGATGACGGTCGGCGGCATCGCGGCGGGTTTCGCGGTCGCGCTCACGGCCGGGCTGGTGGCGCGTTTCACCGCGCTCAAGGAGGACGCGTCGCTGGCGGCCTTCTACCTGATCTCGCTGGCGCTCGGCGTCATCGTCGTGTCCATGCGCGGCTCGAATGTCGACCTGTTCCGCGTGCTGTTCGGCTCCGTGCTCGCCCTCGACGACCCGACCCTGCTGCTGCTCGCCGGCATCACCACCGCGACCCTGGTCGCGCTTGCCGTGCTCTGGCGGCCCCTGGTGCTCGACTGCGTGGATCCCGGCTTCCTGCGCTCGGTTTCCAGCGCCGGCGCGCCGGCTCATCTCGTTTTCCTTGCGCTTGTGGTGCTGAATCTCGTCGCGGGCTTCCATGCGCTCGGCACCCTGCTCGCCGTCGGCCTGATGATGCTGCCGGCCATCGCTGCGCGGTTCTGGGCGCGCGATGTCACGTCGCTGGCCGCGGTCGCCGTCCTCATCGGCATCGTTTCGGGCTATGCAGGCTTGATGTTATCTTATAACATCTCGACACCGTCCGGCCCTTCGATCGTCCTCGTGGCGGGGGTGATCTATCTGGTGTCGCTGGTCTTCGGTCCGCGGGGAGGGCTCGTTCCCACCTACTGGCCGGCGCGGCACCGCGAGGCTTAGGGCGGCCCGCCAGAAGAGGACTGCCTGCATGTTTTCGCGCCGCTCCGCCATTTCCGGCCTTTTCGCTGCTCCGTTCCTTGCCCGCGCGGGCTTCGCGCAGCAGGGGCCGATGCCGGTGGTCGCAACCTTCTCCATCCTCGCCGACATGGTGAAGGCGGTCGGCGGCGAGCATGTCGCCGTGTCCGCACTGGTCGGGCCGGACGGCGATGCGCATTCCTATGCGCCCACGCCCGCGGATGCGCGCGCGCTGGCTCAGGCCAAACTGATCGCCGTCAACGGCCTCGGCTTCGAGGGCTGGATCGCCCGCCTCATCCGTTCGTCGGGCACGCGCGCGAAGGTCGTCACGGCGACGGATGGCGTGACGCCGCTGAAGGCCGAGGGGGGGCATGGGCATTCCCATGGCCACACGCACGGCCATTCCCATGGCGCCAACGACCCGCATGCCTGGCAGAACGTCGCCAACGTCAAGACATATGCGGCGAACATCGCCGCGGCGCTCAGCGAGGCCGATCCGGCGCGCCGCGAGACCTTCGCCGCCGCCGCGCAGGCCTATGCGGCCCGGCTCGACGCGCTCGACGCGGAGGTGAAGGCCGCGATATCGGCCATTCCCGCCGAACAGCGCCGCATCCTCACCACCCACGATGCCTTCCGCTACTATTCCAGGGCCTATGGCGTCGAGTTCATCGCGCTGCGCGGCGTGTCCTCGGAATCCGAGCCCTCCGCGCGCGAGGTCGCGGCGATCATCCGGCAGGTGCGCGAGCGGAAGGTCGCGGCCGTGTTCATGGAGAACATCGCCGATCCGCGCTCCATCCAGCGGATCGCGGCGGAGACCGGCGCGAAGATCGGCGGCCGGCTCTATTCCGACGCGCTTTCAGAAACCGGCGGCCCGGCCGCGACCTATATCGACCTCATCCGCCACAATACGCGCCAGATCGTCGGCGCGATCAGTCCGGCGTGAGCAGCCATTCCGCCGGCCGCGCCGCTTCCTATATGATGCCCCGAACCATTCGAGCCGGATGACCGCCATGACCGACGCCGCCCCGACCGCAGCCGCCCTGAGCAAGATTCCCGTCACCGTGCTGACCGGCTATCTCGGCGCGGGCAAGACGACGCTGCTCAACCGCATCCTCACCGAGAACCACGGCAAGAAGTTCGCCGTGATCGTCAACGAGTTCGGCGAGATCGGCATCGACAACGACCTCATCGTCGGCGCGGACGAGGAAGTGTTCGAGATGAACAACGGCTGCATCTGCTGCACGGTGCGCGGCGACCTTATCCGCATCATCGAGGGGCTGATGCGGCGCAAGGGCAAGTTCGACGCGATCATCGTGGAGACCACCGGGCTCGCCGACCCGGCCCCGGTGGCGCAGACCTTCTTCGTCGACGAGGAAGTCGGCGCGAAGACCGCGCTCGACGCCGTGGTGACGGTCGCCGACGCCAAGTGGCTGCTCGACCGGCTGAAGGATGCCCCCGAGGCGAAGAACCAGATCGCCTTCGCCGACGTGATCCTGCTCAACAAGACCGATCTCGTGACGCCCGCGCAGCTGCGCGAGGTCGAGGCGCGGATCCGCGCGATCAACCCCTATGCGGTGCTGCACCGGACGCAGAAATGCGCCGTGGCGCTGGAAGACGTCCTCGGGCGCGGCGCCTTCGACCTCGAGCGCATCCTGGAGATCGAGCCGTCCTTCCTGCAGAAGGACGACGGGCATCATCACCATGACCATGATCACAGCCACCACGGCCACGATCATCATCACGGGCACGACCATGATCATGACCATCACGACCACGATCACACCGGGCCGGACTGCGACCATCCGAGCCATGGCCTGAAGCACTATCACGACGAGCACATGCAATCGCTGTCGCTGCGCAGCGACAAGGCGCTCGATCCCGACCGGTTCTTCCCCTGGATTCAGGACCTGACGCAGGTCGAGGGCCCGAAAATCCTGCGCTGCAAGGGCATCGTCGCGTTCAGGGACGATCCGGACCGCTTCGTGTTCCAGGGCGTCCACATGATCCTCGACGGCGACCATCAGCGCGCCTGGAAGGACGACGAGAAGCGCGAGAGCCGCCTTGTCTTCATCGGCCGCGAACTGCCGATCGACAAGATCAAGGCCGGCTTCGAGGCGCTGACCGCGTAAGGCTACGCTTCGGTTGCTGCCTCCGCCTTTGCACTGACCATACGGGCCGGCCGCTCACACTGGAGCGCGCCGGCCCGTCGTCTTTGCGGCTCTGCGGTGCGTAATCCCGGGCTCGCTACCTTCTCCCGTGGGGTGACACACGGTTTCGTGAGAGCCGGCAGGTCCCTGACTACCGCGCAGGCCCTTTCGAGCGGAATCCGCCCGGGAACTCCCCCATTTTCGCGACGTTGACCCATGGACGGGCCAGCAACAGCCACGTTCCCGGGGTGCGCGAATGGTTTCGCTATCCGCATTCTCCGGCCCGGCCCCTCGATCCTTCGACAAGGAGACCAGCCATGAAGAAACTGCTCATTGCCTCTGCCATCGCGATCGCCGCCTCGACCGGCGCCTATGCCCAGACCTCGACGCCGAACGCGGCCACGCCGGATGCGACCTCGCCGCAGACCACCGGTTCGATCCCCAATGCCCGCATGGAGGTGATCCGCAACTACTGGCAGACGGAGCGGCCGGCGGCCGTGGTGCTGCCGAGCGGCGTCGTGATCTCGCGTGGCGCGGTGGTGCCGTCGGGCGTCGAGCTTCGCACCTTCCCCCAGAATGTCGGCATGACCGAGTATCGTTACGTGGTGGTGGGCAACACCATGTATCTGGTCAATCCGTCCGACCGTCGCGTCGTCCAGGTCGTGGAGTGACGGCAGCGGCCTGAAATCCGGCGCTGACGTTTCTCCTATCTCACCAGCGCCGGTGGCGTCCGGTCCTTCGGGCCCGGGCGCCTTTTCGTGTCCGCGGCGATCGCCGGGAGAGGATCAGTCGACCTTCCAGGGGAAGGTCCAGGTCTCGGTCAGCGCGCGGTTGCCGGTGCGCAGGAAGGCCCGGAGGTTGGCGGTCTGCCCCGCCTCTCCCACCACATCGATGCCGGCCCGGAAACCGCGCGTCTGGGGGTTGGGCACCAGGAAGGTGCGGGTGATCCGCGCCTGCGTCGCCGAGGGCACGATCTGGACCGAATCCGGGTGGGCCAGGTGGTATTCGAGATCGCCGCCGACGAAGTCGATGATGAAGCGCGCGGAATTGGGCGCAACCGGTTCGCCTGAACCGAGCGCCACCGGCCGCGTGCGATAGGTGTTGCTGGCATAGCCGCCGGGATGCAGGCGCGCCTCGTTGATGGTCGAGACGATGCGGTAGGCATAGGTCAGCGTCTGTCCCTGCTCCACCGCGCGGTTCGGCACCCAATAGGCGACGATGTTGTCGTTGGTCTCGTCGTTCGTCGGAATCTCGACCAGTTCGACCCGGCCTTCGGTGAAACCCTCGCGCGGCTCGACCCAGTAGCTCGGGCGCTGCTCGTAGGCGAGATCGAGGTCCTGATAGTGCTCGAAAATGCGGTCGCGCTGCATCAGGCCGAAGCCGCGCACCTGCCGGTCGGCGAATTGCGAGATCTCGACGGCGCGCGGGTTGCGCAGCGGCCGCCATATCCACTCGCCGGTATCGGAATGGATCAGCAGGCCGTCGGAATCGTGCAACTCCGGGCGGTAGTCGTCGAAGCTGCGCCGGTCGTTCTCCGCATAGAAGAACATGGAGGTGAGGGGCGCGACGCCGAGCTTCGGGATGGCGCGGCGGGGAAACAGCGTGCAGCGCACGTCCAGCACGGTTTCCTGCGCGGGGAAGACCGTGAAACGGAAAGCGCCGGTCAGGCTCTCGCCGTCGAGCAGCGCGTAGATCACGCAGGACTGCGACTCGGCGGCGGGCGTGTCGACCCAGAACTCGCGGAAGTACGGGAATTCCTCCTGGCCCGGCCCCGCCGTATTGACGGCGATGCCGCGGGCCGAGAGCCCGTATTTCTGGCCGCGGCCGAGGAAGCGGAAATAGCTCGCGCCGAGGAACGAGATCAGCTCGTCGTGGACGCGCGGATCGTTGAGCGGGTGATGGACGCGGAAGCCGGCAAAGCCGAGATCGACCGGCAGCGGCCGCTCGAAGCGGTTGCGACCGTAGTCGAACAGCGAGGCCGCATAGGGAATCGGCGTCGCGATGCCGTCGCGGATGACGTTCACCACCACAGGCGTCCGGTAGATGAACCCGAGGTGGAACATCTGCATGCGGAACGGACCGCCGGCCTGGCCGAGGAAGGAACGGTCGGCGCGGAAGCGCAGGTCGCGGTACTGGTCGAAGGAGAGGCTCTGCAGGGGCTGCGGCAATTCGTTGCGCGGCGCCTCGTAGGGCAGGCCCGCGAGGTCGCGCGCCCGGCGCTCGACCTCCTCGTAGCCGAAGCGGGCCTGTGGCTGGGGCGTGCCGGCCTGGGGCGCCGGCGGCTGGCCGTTCTGCGTCTGGGCGCGGCCGGCAGCCGGCCAGGCAATGCCTGCTGCGGCGATCAGCTTCAGGGCGTCGCGGCGGGCGAAGGCAGGCAGATTCATGAGGCCTCTGGAAAACCTGTCACGCGTGCGGGCATTGCGGCACGGCAAGGGACATGCGGCCTTCACGCGCGGCTCGTCAAGGGGCAGGGGCGGCGTGCCCCGCATCGGGGTGCATCGCTGTCCGTCGCAGGGCCGTCTTGCCGGGCGCCATGCTCCTTTGCCAGTGTGCGCCGCCTGAACAGGGAGAACCAAGTGGCGCCGAGAGACCTTCTGGACATGACCGGCCGCGTGGCGCTGGTGACCGGCGCCGGCACGGGTCTCGGCGCGCGGTTCTGCATGGCGCTGGCCGAGCATGGCGCCGATGTCGTCGCGGTGGCACGGCGCGCCGAGAAGGTCGAAGGCGTCGCGGAAGCGATCCGCAAGGCTGGCGGCAAGGCGCTCGCGGTGTCGGGCGACGTGACCGACACGGCCTCCATCAAGGCCGCTTTCGACGCGGCGGAGAAAGCCTTCGGCACCGTGGATGCGGTCGTCGCCAATGCCGGCATCGCCGAGGCGGGCCGTGCCGTCGAGGTTTCCGACGATGCCTGGCGGCGGACCATGGCGACCAATCTCGACGGCGTCTTCTACACCGCCCGCGAGGCGGCCCAGCGCCTGTTCAAGGCCGGCAAGCACGGCTCCATCGTCAATATCGCCTCGATCCTCGGCTACGGGGTCGGCAAGGGCAATGCGTCCTACGCGACCTCCAAGGCGGCGGTGATCCAGCTCACCCAGGCGCTGGCGCTCGAATGGGCGTTCAAGGGCGTCAGGGTCAACGCCATCGCGCCGGGCTATGTCGTGACCGACATCAACCGCGACTACCTGACC
>VFQR01001584.1_pt1 | contig 16809 bp, 17 predicted proteins | sample 3512321 | NCBI WGS metagenome assembly VFQR01 (sample SAMN10412374, study PRJNA504923) | tailings metagenome | isolation source: Relicate 3 Philex TSF1 revegetated site | place: Philippines: Tuba, Benguet | collected 2017-08-29
CGACGTCAGCTGATCGGCGACAGCAACGTGTTCCGTCGACCACGACATCTCACCGGTCACGATGGAGCCCACCGGGAGCGACGCAGCGGCCGATTCGATCACCTCACCGATCGCCTGCGCCGGCACCGGCGCGTCCGGCCCCAGGGTGCGCAGTCGGATGCGGACGTACGGATCGAGGGACACGTGCCGGATGGCGACGCGCACCTCGCCGTCGCGAAGGTCCGCGCGAGTCGAGTCGCAGGCCGAGAAGTGGTCGGCGCGCAGATCGGCGACGTCCCCGCCACGGAAGCAGATGGAACGGACGGCGTCCGCCATCAGGCGCCAGGCTGCGCGAAGGGCGAGACGAACGGCACGCCCTGCTCAGCTGCCGCCTTTGCCATCCACTCGCCGATCTCGTCGGCGATCTCGTGACTGACGAGCTCGATCCAAATCGCAGGCGCAGCGGGATTGTGATGGAACGTTGCGCGCGAGATCTCTCCATTCGGACCGAAACCTGACAGCTCCATCGGAAAGCCCATCGACTCGAGCCGTGCGGCGGAGCCGGCGAGATCAGTCGTGTAGTAGCCGAGGTGGTGCACGTACCGGCCACCAGTGAGCGACAGGTACGGCGACGGGTCGATCTGCTCGAGCAGCTCGATGTGGTGCGGCCCCTCCAGTCCGTACGTGAAGCGCACCTCGCGGCCCTCGACGCCGGTGGGGCAGCGCATCGGTGTCGTCGCCGTGAGCGGCGGGGCCCAGTGCAGGCCGAGCGCCGGGCCGAGGGTCCGCATCGCCTCGTCGAGATCATCGACGATGATCCCCGTGTGGTACAGCCGCATGTCGCTGAGCGGTGCCATGGTCTCTCCTCGTCGTTCCCCGGTGCGAGGTGGTCGTTGCGCTGCGAGCGTCGGTGATGATCCTGACGTTTGGCTTGCAATCGTCGCCCCGGAGGGCGATAGTACACACTGCTAACTAGTTGCGCAATGGGGTCAGGGAGGAAGCATGACAGCAGTCGAGCACGACCGGAAGCCGGTCGCGGCCGACCGCCTGCGCGATCTGTTCTCGCCGGAGAGCGTCGCCATCGTCGGCGCCTCGGAGGCGTCCAGCTGGGCCACGAACCTCGTGCACAGCCTGGAGCTCGCGGGCGGTACGAAGCGGATCGTTCCCGTCCACCCACAACGCGAGAGCGTCTTCGGGCGGCCAGCGGTTCCTTCTCTCGCCGATCTGTCGGACCCGGTCGACCTCGCGTTCGTGCTGCTCGGACCGGACAAGGTTCCCGGCGTGATCCGGCAGGCCGCGTCGGTCGGCATCCGCAGCGCCGTCGTACTGGCCGGCGGCTACGGCGAGTCCGGAGACGAAGGGCGTGCGCGCCAGCACGAGCTCACCGACCTCGCGAACGAGCTCGGCGTTGCGATTCTCGGGCCGAACACGATCGGGTTCATCAACGCCCGGGAGGGCTTCGCCCCGTGGGCGGTCGCAACCGCAGCGGCGCCGCTCGCCGGACCGGTCGGCGCCATCTTCGAGAGCGGCTCGATGGCGCGTGCCTCTTTCCAGTTCGCGCACGCGCACGGGATCGGGAGCACGCTGTGGGCATCCGTTGGCAACGCTGCGGTGGTCGGAACGCTCGACATCCTCGACTACCTCATCGACGATCCCGACACCCGCGCGATCGCGCTGTTCCTCGAGACGGTCCGCGAGCCGCAGCGCTTCATGTACACGTGCATGCGCGCGGTGGAGGCGGGGAAGCCGATCGTTGCGTTCAAAGCCGGCAAGAGCGAGGAGGGGAAGCGCTCGGCGATGGCGCACACCGGCGCCATCGCGACCGACGCCGCCGTCGTGGAGGCCGCGTTCGAGCAGTGCGGCATCGTCAGTGCGGCGAGCGTCGAGGAGCTGGTGAGCACCGTCGGCCTGCTCGGCTATGCGAAGCGACTGCCGGCAGGCCGTCGGATGGGTGTGGTGACGTCGTCCGGCGGCGGCTGCAACGTGATCGCGGATGCGGCGATGCACCATGGTCTGGCGCTACCGCCCTGGGCGCCGTCGACGATCGAGGTGCTCGAGCGGGCGATGCCGCCGTTCTCGTCGCTGTTCAACCCGCTCGACACGACGGGGTACGGCCACGCACGTCAGCGCCCGCGGCCGACGAAGGCCGAGGACGACCTGATGGAGCTCGCCTGCGTAGATCCGGGGATCGACTTCATGTTCACGATGATGACGCCGCTGCCGTCGGAGCCGCCGGCGGATCCGACGGCGATCGAGGAGCGGATGAGGATCATCGGTGAGATCGTCGAAGCGTCGCCGGTCCCCGTGTTCATGTCCTCGAACACGTGCATGGACGTGGCGCCGTACCCGCGCCGCCTGCTGGAGGAGAACGGGCTGCACCTGATGGCGGGCGCCGATCTGGCGATGCGCGCCCTCGGGCACGCGGTGCGGTGGCGGGAGCTGCGCGACACACTGCTGGGCGACACACGCGTGTCGCGGGACGCAACAGCGCCTCCCGGTTCTGCGGTTGCCGTGCACGGGGTGTGGGACGAGCACGAAGGCAGGTCACTGCTCGAGCAGTTCGGCGTGTCGGTCGTTCCTGCCGAGCTTGTGTCGTCGGCGGACGGGGCGGCCGCCGCCGCGGAGCGCTTCGCCGTCCCCGTGGCGCTCAAGATCTGCTCGCGGGACATCCCGCACAAGTCCGACGTCGGCGGTGTCGCCCTCGGGGTGTGCGGGGGCGACGACGCCGCTCGCGCCTTCGAGGTGGTGACCGCCGCGGCGACGGAGCGGGTGCCCGACGCCGACGTGCGTGGCGTGCTCGTCTCGCCCATGCGCGAGCCGGGTGTCGAGCTGCTCGTTGGCGTTACGGTCGATCCCTCCTTCGGCCCCGTGATCGCGGTCGCCCTCGGCGGCATTTGGGTCGAGATCCTGAAGGACACAGCGCTCAGGGTGCTTCCGGTAACGCGCCGCCAGGTCATCGCGATGGTCGATCGCCTGCGCGGCTCGGCGCTCCTGAAGGGCGCACGCGGCGCGAAGCCGGTCGATCTCGATCAGCTCGCGGACGTCATCGTGCGGATCGCAGATGCGGCGCTGTCGCTCGGCAATGCACTGGAGTCGCTCGAGGTGAACCCGCTCCGCATCTCGTCCTCCGGAATCGAAGCGCTCGACGTGCTCGTCACGACCAAGCAGATGGAGAGCAACGATGGCTGACACCCCAACAGGTCCTCTCGCCGGGATTCGGGTCCTCGACTTCTCCCGATTCCAGCAGGGGCCGTACGCGACTCGCCTCCTCGCGGACATGGGCGCGGACGTGATCAAGGTCGAGCGTCCGGGTGGTGAGTGGGACCGCCGGCTGCGGCCGAGCCCGAGGGGTCTGAGTGCGTTCTTCGAGGCGCTGAACCGTGGGAAGCGATCGGTCGCGTTGGACGTCACGAAGGATGAAGGCAGGGAAGCCGCGCTGCGGCTCGCATCGCAGTGCGACGTCGTCGTCGAGAACTACCGGCCCGGCGTGATGGACCGGCTCGGCCTCGGGTACGACGCGATGCGTGGCGTCAACGACCGGATCATCTACGCCGCCGCCAACGGCTATGGGCCGAACGGGCCGCGCGCAGCCGAGCCGATGTTCGACATGGTCGCGCAGGCGGTGGCAGGAGTCTCCGACTTCGTGCGCACGCCCGACGGCGTACCTCGACTCGCGAGCCGCGGGTTCGCCGATGCGGCCGGTGCCGTCTTCCTCGCAATGGGAATCGTGACGGCGCTGTACTCGCGTGAGCGCACCGGCGCCGGGCAGCGAGTCGATGCTTCGCTGGTCGGCGCGTGCCTCGGGATGCATGCCAGCGAAATCACGATCTCGCTCGATCAGGAGACCGTGTTTCGGCCGCATCGCAGGGTCACGTCCACGTCCGGCGCCTTCCGGTGCCGTGACGACAAGTGGCTCGTCATCGGTGCGACCGACCAGAAGCTGTGGTCGAACCTCTGTCGCGCGCTCGAACGACCGGACCTGCTCGGGGACGAGCGGTTCGCGTACGGCGCGATCCGGGAGAAGAACCGGGACGTGCTGGAGCCGATGGTGGAGGAAACCTTCGCCACTCGGGATCGCGATGCATGGCTCGAGCGGTTGCGGCGCGAGAACGTTCCCGCCGCCGAGGTGAAGACGTTCCTCGAGCTGGCCGACGATCCCGACGTCCTTGCCAACGCGTACATCGTTACCGAAGAGCATCCGAAGTGGGGCCCGCTGCGCGTTGTCGGCCATCCGTTCCACATGAGCGCTACTCCGCCCAAGGCCGGCGGTCCTGCGCCCGAGCTCGGGGCTGACACCGAGGGGGAGCTGGCCGTCGTCGGGTATTCGCCCGACGAAATCGCAATGCTCCGCGACGCGGGTATCACAGAGATTCCCACCACGGACTCCGAGTCGGTGGACGCCTGACATGGCGAGGTGGGGAACGCCGGAGAGCATCGCTGCCGCACCGTCGCAGGTGCTGTGCGACGTGGACCGATCGACCGGGATCGCGTGGATCACGCTCAACCGGCCCGAGAAGCACAACGCGATGAGCGTGCCGATGCGCGATCGCATCACCGACCTGATGCGCGAACTGGACGTCGATGCGGACGTGAAGGTGATCGTCTTCAAGGGCAACGGCAAATCGTTCTGCAGCGGCAACGAGATCAACGAGGAGTGGGGACAGCGCCGTCCGCACGAGCGGCGGCGCACCTTGACCGTCGGCTATCGCTACGGCGCAGACATGGCCTGGGGACGGCAGGGGTTCACCCAGGCGATCTCCCGCTCGTCGAAGATCACGGTCGCACAGGTACACGGGTTCTGTGCAGCCGCCGCGTACTTCATGATTGCCTGCAAGGTCGACATCGTCGTCGCCGCGAACGACGCGCGCATCGGCGCGCTCGAGGCCCGATTCCTCGGCCCGGCGGGAGCGGTTGCGAGCGTGCACATGAACCGCATCCTCGGGATGAAGGCGACCCGACGCACGGGGTTCACTGCGATGCCGATGAGCGGCCAGGAGGCCCGTGATCTCGGGCTTGTGACGGAGTCAGTTGACCTCGACGACCTGCCGGCGGCCGTCGATCGCATCGCACGCGAGATCGCAGCGCGCCCTCGTGGCGAGCTCCTGTACCTCAAGGCGCGACTCAAATCGGCCGAGGGGCTGATGGACACGAGCGTGCCAGCTATCACCGGCCTCCTCGTCTCGCACTTCCTGCAGAGCGAGAAGGACGAGCTCGACTTCTGGCGCACGGCACGCGAAGTCGGCGTCGGCGGCGCCCTCGACGCCGACAAGGCGCGACGAGGAGCTGCGGATCCACGGGCAGCTGCGAAGGAGGACGCATGATCGACGTCGCGCAGGACGGACAGATCGTGACGATCAGCGTGGACGACCTCTTCAGGCTCACGCTGCACGATGCATCGCTCGCGATCGAGCTTCGCGACGTCGTCGTCGACGTCTCCGACGACGACTCCGTGAAGGTCCTCGTGCTGCGCGCCGCCGGCGCCCACTTCTGTGCGCGTCCGAGCGTGCGGCAGGCGCGTACGGCGCCTGAACGGGTACTCACGAGCTGGAACGTCGCGTTCGGCAACGCGTCGACGCTGTACCAGAGCCTCTGCTTCTCCAAGAAGGTGACGATCACGGAGGTGACGGGGGAGTGCAGCGGCGCAGGAAGCGCTCTCGTCCTCTGCTCCGATCTCACGTTTGCTGACTCAACCGCGACGTTCGAGTCGCCGTTCGCCGAGGTGCCGGAGGCGAACTTCGTCCTGGCCTCGCTCACGATGCGGCTCAACCGGGCGAAGCAGTGGCTCTTCCGACCGCGGGTGCTGTCCGCTGCAGAGGCCGAGCACTTCGGTCTCGTCAACTCCGTCTCGACACCCGGGGAGCTGCGCGATGTCGTCATCCGGGCCGCCGCCGCAGCGACCGTGATGCCGCTCGACGGCATCACGATGTCGAAAATGATGCTTCAGGCCGTCCTCGACGGCCACGGGGTCGGGCGGGAGTTCGATCAGGCGGCTCTGTACGAGCTCGCCCGGGGAGAGGTCCTCTCGGCGCCGGGAGAGGGCGGGTCATGACGGGCGATCCACGGATCAAGTGCGACATCAACCGCGAGGCGCACATCGCGACGCTCACGATCGACAACGCCGCGCGCACGAACGTCTTCGACCCGGAGATGGCGCGCGCATTCTGCGCCGTCATCGACATGGTCGATCAAGACGACGACCTGAAGGTGCTGGTGATCGCCCCCACCGGCGCCGATCTGTCCGCCGGATGGGACCCCGAGCGTGCGTGGGAGATGTATCGGGAAGCGCCGGGCGGCTCGACGAAGAAGTGGCCGGGCCAGCGAGCGCGACTGATCGCCCTCGACGACCTTTGGTGGGGACCGCGAGGGATCTACGCGCGTCTCCTCCACTGCCGCAAGGTGTCGATCCTGACGGCGCGAGGGCGATGCGATGAGGTAGGGTTGTACCTCACGCTGTGCAGCGATTTGACGGTCGCCGCGGACGATGCGGTGTTCGCGAACTCCCGCTGGCCGCACATCGGCGTCGACCAGGACATGTCGCTTCTCATCGGGACAGTGGGGCTGAAGCGGGCGAAAGAGATGATGTTCCTCGGAGCGGAGTGGTCTGCCGTGGACGCGCTTCGGTTCGGGCTCGTCGACGAGGTCGCGGCCGTTCCCGAGTGCGACGCGGCCGTGGAGAGGCTGGCCGCCATGTGCTCGTCGATCATGCGTGACGGCATCGTCACCGAGAAGTACGCGGTCTTCGCCTCACTCGAGAAGATGGGCATCGGGCACTCGTTCGCGACGGCAACGGTCGTCGGCGCCTCGATGAGCAACATCCACTTCCAGCCGGACGAGTTCAACTTCCTACGCGAGCAGCGGGACCAGGGAAGCGCCGCCGCCGTGGCCGCGGCCCGCACGCGTCGCGGGCTCTGACGCGACGGCGGCGGACATCGGCGTCAGGGCCCGCCGTTCGGTCCGAGTGCCGGGAGGCAGAGCCGCTCGAGAAGCGGGACGGCCTCGAACAGGTGGTCGACCTCGTCCTGGCTGAGGTCGAGCAGCCGCGCATGGAGCCACTCGTCGCGGCTCTTGAGCGCCCGCTTGCACTCGGCCTCGCCCTCGGGCGTCAGCGACAGGAGCGTGACGCGCCCGTCGCCTGAGTGCGTCTCGCGGACAATCAGTCCCCGCTCGGTGAGCCGACTGAGCGAGCGCGTGATCGACGGAGGAGTCACGCCCTCGGCGACCGCGACGTCGCCGGCCGTGACCGGCTGCATCCGGCGGATGTTGAAGAGCAACGAAATCTGGCTGTGCGAGAGATCGTCGTCGGACTGCTGGCGGATGACCCGGCCGAGCCGACCGAGCACCATCCGCAGACGAACGAGGTCAGCGGCGTCCACGCGCGTCCGTGTCCGTCGAGCCTGACTCGCCTCTGCCGCAAGCGCCATCATGCACGATGCTACTGATGAACCAAAGGGGCCTCGTGATTCCTCGACCCAGCCCTTGCGCCATCGCATCGGTCATAGTAGTTTACAAGGCTAATGAGTTTACTGGAGGAGGGGGTTGCCAGTTGAAGGACTTTGACGCCGCACTGACCTGGAGCAGCTTCGAACAGCATCGCGCTGCTGCGAAGACGCCACGTGCGATCCGCAACTTCGAGACGGTGGTCAAGCACTCGAAGGCCGAGGTCGAGGCCGACCTCGACACGATCTTCGAGACCCTCGTTGACGAGCCGAACTACTACGACTACGGCGTCGTCGTCGGCGCCGGCGACACCGGCCCGAAGGGGATGGCCGCCGTCCGGAAGAACTACGAGACGATGGTTCAGAACGGCTCGTACGTGATCGAGTCGCGCAAGGACAAGGTCATCGTTGACGACACCCGCCTCGTGTCGGAGGGAAGCTTCCGTCAGGTCCTCAACGCCGAGGCAGCCAAGGCGCAGAACCTCGTGCCGGACGACGCAACAGGGTTCTTCCTCGTGACCGCCCGCACCGCCGTGTTCTGGGAGTTCGACGACGACGGTCGCGCCCTCGGCGAGACCCGGTACGTCGTGCCGCAGAAGATCGAGCCGCTCGACGAGGCCGATCTGCCGGCGCACTACCCGGCGCACCTGCGTTCGACCCCGGCCGAATCCGCCCGATGACCGCGCCCGACCTCGAGGCACGGCTGGACGAGCTCGAGAGCCGCGTCCGCATCAGCGAGATCATCGCGCGCTACTGCGAAGGCGTCGATCGCAAGGAGCCCGACGTGTTCAAGAGCATCTGGCACGACGACGCGGAGTACCTCATCGGTGCCGACCGGGGCAACTTCACGGGCCTCGACGACATCGCCCGCTTCCCGGACATCGTGCGCAACGTCTGGAAGAACACGTACCACTGGACGACGAACTCCGTGGTCACCTTCCAGGCTCGTGACGCAGCGAGCGGTGTGAGTGAGTGCTTTGCGATGTGCGAGAAGCACGACGGCGGCGTCTGCTTCGTCGGCGCCCGCTACGTCGACGAGTTTTCGCGTCGGAACGGGGTCTGGAAGCTCGCGAAGCGGCGCGTCCAGCGCTGGTTCCAGAGCACCCCGCAGGACCTGAACCTCGCTCCGCCGGCATAGCGGTGGCGACGACGCAGCAGCTGATCCTCTCCTACGGCACGGTTCGGCCGGCCGCCTTCCCGGACCGGGTCGCAGCTGCTGCCGAAGCGGGGTACTGGGGGCTTGGCCTCACGATCGCCGAGTACCGCCGTCTCGCGGGCGACGGCTGGTCGGACGACGAGATCTCCGCCGTGCTCGCGGACTTCGGTGTGGTCTGGGCCGAACTGGAGATGATCGCCGGCTTCGCGGCGCCGAGCGGGCCGGCGAACGTCCCCCAGCGGCCGGCTCTGCGCTATGCGGATCCGGACGACGAGCGCACGGCGTTCCACATCGCCGACACCTTCGGGACGCGTCACCTGCAGGTCACCGGCGCATTCGGTGACGTCCCCCTCGAACCGCACGCCTCCGATGCGTTCGCGAGGCTGTGCGACCGGGCCGCAGACCACGATCTGCTGATCGCGCTCGAGTTCGTTCCCTACACCAACGTGCCCGACGTCGCGACGGCCCTGACGATCGTCGAGTCGGCAGGTCGCCCCAACGGCGGGTTGTGCGTCGACAGCTGGCACTACTTCCTCGGCAGCAGGGGAACGCTCGACGAGGACGTCGTGCGACGCACCGTCATGGTGCAGGTGAACGACGGCATCGATCTCCGTCCCGACCAAGACCGGATGCACGAAGCGATCCACAGCCGCCTCTGTCCCGGGGAGGGCGAGTTCGACCTGACGACCCTTCTGGGGGCGATGCTGCTCGCACATGTGCCCATCAGCGTCGAGATCTTCTCCGACTCGCTGACACGGCGATCGACTCGTGACGCGGCCACGATCGCAGCAGACGCAACCCGAGCCGTGCTCGCGCGCGTGGACGGCGGTGCCCGCTGAAGCCGATCCTCGAAGCCGGCGAGTTCGACGGCAAGGTCGCGGTCGTCACAGGCGCCGCGTCCGGCATCGGCGCGGCCGTCGCAGAGGCCCTCGCTGCGTGCGGCGCCCGCGTCGTGTCGTTCGACAGGACAACCGACGGGTCGAGAGCGCTCGCAACTGGTACATCAGAACCGCGCTCGATGTGCGTCGATGTCGCGATCCGCGACGAGGTGGACGCGGCCTTCGCGCAGATCGTCTCAGACCTCGGCGCCGTCGACTTCGTCGTCCACGCCGCCGGAGTCGACGATCCCGAGGTCAAGCAGCTCACCGCGCAGCAGGTCGCCGAAGGACGACCGGTGGACGTCACGTCCAACCTCGCCCCGGACAGGTGGCGGCGGATGATGGCCGTGAACCTCGATGGCTCGTTCCACGTCCTGTCGGCTGCGCTCCGGGCGATGTACCCCGCCGCCCGCGGTTCGATCGTGATGATCGGGTCGGAGAGCGCCGTCCGCGGCCTTGCCGGCCTCTCGCACTACGCGGCGTCGAAGGGCGGTGTCCATGCGCTCGTCCGCTCGACGGCGGTCGAGGCGATCGTGCACGGTGTCCGGATCAACGGCATCGCGCCCGGGGTGATCGACACGCCGCTCAGCCGCCGTTCGCCGCCGGCGTTGCACGGCGCAGCCACTGCTCCGATCGCGCCGATCGGGAGGAAGGGTCGGCCGGAGGAGATCGCAAGCGTGGCAGCGTTCCTCCTCTCCTCTGCCGCCAGCTACGTCGTCGGCGAGATCATCCAGGTCGACGGGGGGCGGACCGCGTCCTGACTTGAGCACCGCAGCCTCGTCGACTCGAGCCGGCCGGCTCCCTCAGATTGGCTAGTAGCTCCACCAAACGGCACCGCCAATGGCGCCGATCACCGACGACACACACTCGGCCAATGAACACGCGATGGCGGACGGCACGGAGGCGCTTCGCACGATTCCAGCGGCCGCCCTTAAGGCCAACGCGGCGCCTGTACTGACGACGAGCCATTCGATCACGATGGTTGCACGCTCGGCAATCGACCCGTGCGGCGCAGGTGTCACCGCAGCGTGAACCCGCGTGACCACGAGGAGGGCAATGAATGGGGCGGCGACGACGACGCCTGCGAAACCGCCGCGCTGGGCCTAAGACCATCTCGAGGAGCTGGACGGCGCGGTGACATCATCGTCGACGGTGGCGGTCCCGACGTCTCGGCCTGAAATCAACTGGCTCGCTCTTCCAGCCGCGCCAGAGCCCCCGGCGCGACTTCGCACCGGACCCGACTCACTCCGTCGGCCGCGATGTGTCACGGGCTCGGAGTGTACGGCGCGTCGCGATGACGGATGGGCCGGTGAACGAGTGGCAAGAACCGCACGTCGGTCGACCACTCAAGAGCCACCGAAGCCAGGGCGGGTCACACGCATCGGGGAGTCCCGCTTGAGGCGGATCGCCGAGTGCCGCCCGATGAAGCGCCCCGGGGGTTCGTGGAGGTGGTCTGCCCCGGGGATCGCGCGGTCGGTGAACTTGAATCTCGGGCACCGATGATAAGGAGGTCATCGTGCCGAGGAGATACCCGGCCGAGTTTCGACGCAAGGTGCTCGATCTGATCGAGGCTGGCAGGCCGGTCGCTGAGATCGCCGCGCAGCTCGGTATCACCGCGCAGATGGTCTACAACTGGCGGAACCACGACCAGATCGACCGTGGCGTTCGCGCTGGCATCTCGACGACCGAGTCGGTAGAGCTGACAGCGGCGCAGAAGCGGATCCGTGAGTTCCCGAGCTGACCGTGACTCGCCGGGCGAACGAGTTGCTGAAGGCGCAGTCGGACCAAAGAGGCGGTGGGAGGTCGTCGCGCAGATCGTGAGCGAAGACCTCCCGATCGAAACCACGTGCCGCGTGGTCGGCGTGTCGGTAATGGGGTTCTACATGTGGCGTCGACGCAAACCGTCCGCTCGTGCGGTGCGCCACGCGATGGTCGCCGACGTGATCCGCCAGGTGCACGACGAGTCACGCCAGACCTACGGCGCACGCCGGGTCCACGCCGAGCTCGTTCTCGGCAGACAGATGACCGTGGTGCGCTGCACGGTCGAGCTGGTGATGCGGCGCCTCGGCCTGGCCGGTCTGCCGGGCCGGCTGAAGTATCGCAAGATCACGAACACGCCCACGGCGTCGGATCTCGTGAACCGCGACTTCGCCCGGACGGAGCCGAACCGATTGTGGCTGATCGACATCACCGAACACCCGACGCGGGAGGGCAAGGTCTGCTGCGCGGTCGTGCTCGACGCGTTCTCCCGACGCGTCGTGGGGTGGTCGATCGACTCCTCGCACACCTCGAACCTGGTCGTCAACGCGCTCGGGATGGCGATCGAGAACCGTCAGGCCGAAGGCGTGTCATCCACAGCGACCACGGCACCCACGGCGAGAGCAATACGTGTCGGTCGCGCACACCGAACGCCCCGCCGAGATCGGGGCCTTGGCGTCGATCGGGTCGATCGGTGCCAGCTTTGATGATGCGCTGGCCGAGAGTCAACGGCCTTTACAAGACCGAGCTCATCCGACGGCGTGGCCCTTGGCGGCACGCCGAACACGTCGAACTGGCGACGCTCACCTACGTCCACTGGTTCAACAACCGCCGGCTACACAGCGAACTCGGTGACATCGCCCCAGCCGAGTTGGAGGACCACTACGACGCTCGAACCCGGACGCACCATCAAGTTCCACACCATCCGGACCTGATGCAAAACACCGGCCGGTTCATCAACGTTGACGGAGGTCGTACCGCCTGCCAGCCGCGCGAGCGGCAGGACAGTCGCCACGGTACGGGGAACGTGCTCAGCCGGAGCGAGGTCGCGAGGGCAGGTCCTATGCGCGCCCAGCCAAGACTCCCCCGTCTCCAACTCAACGACGGCCGCCGCGAAATCGTCCCGGAAAAATCCCTTGCCAGCAGGCAGCCCGACAACTAGTTTACATCACTAACAATCTCGTTCGCACCTTGGGGGATGGAGATGCAGGAGGGGGAGATGTCGAGTCGGCGGCTCGTGCGCGGTGGCCGCTCTCACGGGGCAGCGGGGAACAGCTCGTGATCAATCTTCTTGTCGGCACCCTGTCGCAGACCGCTGTGCTGACGCCGCTCGTGATCTCGCTCAGCCTCATCTTCCGAGTGAGTGGCGTTGTCAACTTCGGTGCGGGGTTCTTTGCGATCCTCGCTGGAACGGCAGCCGCCTCCTGGGGCGGATGGGCCGGTTCGTTGTACACACTCCCGATCGGCGCAGCTGTCGGTGCGCTCGCTTGGCTCATCGCGATCGTGCCGGCCCAACTTCGTTCCGTACCCCCGGTGGGCCTCACGGTGTCCACGCTTGGCTTTGGCCTGGTTCTCGGATGGGCCACTCGGGAGCTCTTCGGCACGAGCCCCGCGACGATCCAACCGTGGATTGACGGGGCAGTGAGCATCGGGGACACGCGCGTCTCGTACCAGCGGCTGCTCGTGATCGTGCTCGCAGCGGCACTGCTGCTCCTCCTCTTCCTCCTCTTCGATCGGACCGTGATCGGGCGAACGCTGGAGGCGGTCGCCTCTGACGAGGAACTGGCCTCGATGTACGGGGTGAGGAGTCGGCGGTACCAGTTCCTCGCCTGGGCGGTCGCGGGCGTATGCATGGCGGCGGCTGGCGTGTTCCAAGCCGCAGTCGCCAGAATCTCGGTAGATGTTGCGCCGTCGCTGCTTGCACTGGCGCTCATCGGCGCCGTCGTCGGCGGATTGGGTAGTCTCGCCGGCGGCGTAGGCGGCGCATTCGTCGTCGCAGCGGCCATGACGGCTGCATCCCGCTATCTCACGGGGGTCTACACGCTGACCGCGGCGTTCCTGGTCCTGTTCATCGTGCTCCTGATCCGACCGAGAGGCCTCTTCACGAGCGGCCCGTCTGCGGTCCGAGTTTGACCATGGCGACGGCCCTGAACCGCTCCGCCCGCTACGTCGGAGTTCCGCTGGCACTCGTTGCGATCGGACTCATCGCGAACACCAACCTCTACTGGCTGTACCTAGCCACTTCGGGTGCGGTTGCCTACATCCTCACCGCCGCCCTGAACCTCTCCTACGGCTACGCCGGCATCTTCAATATGTCGATCGTCATGACGTATGGGCTCGGGGCATTTGTCAGCGTGTACGCCGAGAGCCGTTGGGGACTGAACTTCTGGTTGACAATCCCTCTCGCCGTGGCGTTCTGCGGCCTGATCTCCGCCGGAATCGCCTTGCCATCGCGCAAGCTGAACGAGCTGTTCCTCGCCATAGAAACGCTGGCGTTCGCTCTCGCCTTGAGCGAGCTCATCAAGAACTGGAAGTCGTTTTCGGGAGGAAGCGACGGGGTCTATGCAATCTCGGTCCCGTCGTTCTTCGGAACGGATCTCCTCGGCGGACGACTGCCGTACTTCTGGGTGTGTGCCGTGGGTGCGTGGATCGCCTTCGAGATCCTCTTCCGCGTCAAGTCCTCGGGCATGGGGCGACAGTTTGTCGCTCTGCGTGAAGGCCCCCGCGTGCTGTCTGCCGTTGGCGCGTCGCCCGGTTCCGTCAGCATCGCCGCGTTCGCGATCTCAGGCGCACTGGCCGGCCTCGGCGGTGTCTTGCTAGCGCGGTTCCACTTGTTCATCTCTCTCGACGGTTTCGGGTTCGAGCGCATCACCACTCTCTTGCTAGCCACGATCCTGGGTGGGGCGGGGCGGTTGTGGGGTCCCCTGTTCGGCGTCGTTGCGCTCGTTGCGCTGGACGAAGTCGCCACCGCAACCGGACAGGACCACAACCTGATCGTTGGTGTAGCAATCCTCCTGCTGATCGTGATCGGCCACGGTGGCATAGCGGGAGCGCTGGCTCGCGGCTGGCAGACGGTCCGACGACTGGTGCCCCGTCGACGTGTGGCTGCGGAAGTGCAGGTCCGCCCCGCCGGCGTAGGTTCCAGTGCCGTCGGGGCTCGAGTCGCTCCGAGTGGTGGACGACTGGTCGTCTCGGACGTTCGCGTCGCCTTCGGCGGAACGGTCGCTGTGAATGGCGTCTCGCTCGAGGTCCGCGCCGGTGAGGTGGTCGGACTAATCGGACCCAACGGCGCGGGCAAGACATCCCTCGTCAACGCAATCAGCGGAGACGTTCGCGCCGAAGGCAGCGTCGTCCTCAATGGCGAGGAAATCCTTGGGAGGCGTCCGGAAGACGTCGTGCGGCAAGGAGTCGGCCGCACGTTCCAGAGCCCACAGATGGTGCCGGATCTGACGCTTGTCGAGAACCTCATGCTGGCTCATGACGGGCACGGCGGTGTGGGTCTAGTGCGGCAGACCTTCCACACGCGAGGAGCTCGCAAGCAGGAGGCGAGGGCGCGATCGGAAGCTCTCAGTTTGCTCGCCGACTTCGATCTGCATCTGCATGCCGATGAGGCCGCCCACCAGCAGACTTACGGCGTTCTCCGCATCGCCGAGGTCGCGAGGAACCTCATGCTGAGCCCGTCGTTCCTCCTCCTCGACGAGCCGGGCGCCGGCCTGACCGAACTTGAGCGCGAGGAGTTGGCCGCGCACATCCAACAGCTCCGCCTCCGCGGCCTCGGGGTGCTCCTCATCGATCACAACATGCCCCTCATCCTTGCGGCCTGCGATCGGGTGTACGTGATGGACGCTGGGCAGGTGATCGCTGATGGAGCGCCAAGCGACGTCCTTGCGAACGACAGCGTCATCACCGCGTATCTCGGGGTCCCGGCGTGAGTAGCGAACTGCTCAGCGTGTCTCGGCTAACAGCCGGCTACCCAGGCCGGGAGCCCGTGCTCTTTGACGTGGATCTCGCGGTCGGGCCCGGCGAAAGCGTCGGCGTCATCGGTATGAATGGGGCTGGAAAGTCGACGCTGCTGAAGACGATCAGCGGGCTGATCCGCCCCCGCTCCGGTTCCGTTCGCTTCGACGGCAAGGAGCTGGGCCGCCGATCGTGCGCCGACCGCGCCCGGCTGGGCATCGTCATGCTCGCCGAGGGCCATCGGGTGTTGCGGCCGCTGACGGTGCGCGAGAACCTCGAGACGGCTGCCAACAAGCTTCTCGTGTCGAGGATGCGGAAGCAGTTCGACGATGTCCTGCCCCTTGTCTACGAGATGTTCCCCATCCTAGAAGCTCGCAGCAGGCAACCAGCAGGCTTGCTCTCGGGGGGAGAGCAGCAGATGTTATCGATCGCCCGAGCACTCATACAGAAGCCGCGCTTGCTGCTGCTCGATGAGCCGTCCCTCGGCCTGGCTCCGTTGATCATCGAACGGATCTACAACTCCTTCTCCTCGCTGAGGGAGCGCGGGATATCGCTGCTGATCGTGGAGCAGAACAGCGATCGGGTCTCCGCTGCGTGCAGGAGGCTGCTGATCCTGCGGGACGGTCGGATCGTCGACTCCGTCCAGACGGAGTCGTTTGATGCCGCCCGGCTCCACGCCGCGTACTTCGGGTCCGAGCAGCCCCGAACGTCTCAGAACGGCCAGGTCGCCGGCCCTTTCGAACAATGACAACCACATCAAGAAGGAGACAACAAATGCGGAGAAACGCAGTGCGAGCAGCCGTCGCCGCTCTCGTCCTCATCGCTGCCGCCTGCGGTGACGACGACGAGGAAGCGACGGCGACCACACAGCCCGCGACGACAACAGGTGCAGCCGATACGACTGCTGCACCTACCGAAACCACGACAGCGGCAACCGATGCACCAGCTGAGACACAACCCGCAGCGGACAAGGAAGAGGTGAGCATCGCCGCGCTCTCGCCCTTGACTGGCGGCAACGCTGTGTTTGCCCAGCACCTGGTGAACGGCATCGAGTTGGCCGTGGAAGAGTACAATGCGGCCGGTGAGTGCACGATCAACCTGAAGGTCTACGACAACCTCGGTACAGCAGAAGATTCGACGAGGATCGCCCAGCGAGCCATCACCGTCGACGGCGCCAGAGCACTCATCGGAACCTTCGCAAGTGCGGAAGCACTTGCGGTGAAGGAAATCGCCGAGCGTCAGGAGGTCGTCTTCATCAGTGTCACGGGAATCTCCGACGCCATCACGCAAGATGCGAACTTCACCTTCCGGACGTCCGCACGAAGCAGCGATTATCCGGCATCCTTCACGGCGCTATCAGAACACCTGGGCCTTCAGAACGTCGCCGTACTGCATGATGACGGGCCCGTCGGTTCGGTACTCGCCGGACCCGCTGCTGAGGCGCTGAGAGGCGCAGGCATCACCGTCGCCGGCGACGTGCAGTACCCACTCAACGCTCCAGATCTGACGGCGACCCTGCAGCAGGTGGCCTCGCTCAATCCTGACGGCGTCATCCTTTTGAGCTCGTCGGGAGCGGACTCGGGACTGGTATTGAAGAGCGCCGCCGAGCAGGGCCTCGAGGTGCCTTTCATGGGATTCAGCTCCA
>VFQR01001585.1_pt1 | contig 16796 bp, 17 predicted proteins | sample 3512321 | NCBI WGS metagenome assembly VFQR01 (sample SAMN10412374, study PRJNA504923) | tailings metagenome | isolation source: Relicate 3 Philex TSF1 revegetated site | place: Philippines: Tuba, Benguet | collected 2017-08-29
ATGTCGCGGACCAGCGGCTGGTTCTGTACCGCGCGGACCGGCCGGTGTTCTCGACGCGGGTCATCGTCGGCGCCGAGACGGATCGCCGCCAAAGCCCCGAGTTCCGCGCCGTCATCGAGGCCGGCTTCTACAACCCGCCCTGGATCATCCCGAGCGATATCGTGGCGGAGGAACTGCTGCCGAGGATCGCGCGCGATCCGACCTACCTGGCGCGGCACAACATGGTGATGCTGGACAATGGCGAGGTGGAACAGCGGGCGGGACCCAACTCCGCGCTCGGCCTGATCCTGTTCGACATGCCGAACCGGTTCGATGTCTATCTGCACGACACCCCGGGCAAGCACCTCTTCCGCCTCGACAACCGCCGGATCAGCCATGGCTGCATCCGGGTGCAGGAGTCGCTCGAACTGGCCGCCCTGCTGATGCAGCAGCCGATCGACCGGATCCGGCAGGGCATCGCCGAGGGCGGCACGACCCGGGTCATCCTGCCGGCACCGGTTCCGGTCTTCGTGCTCTATCACACGGCCTTCGTGGATCCGGGCGGCAAGCTGGAGTTCCGTCCGGACTTCTACGACCGCGATCCCGGGGTCTGGCGCCAGTTGCAGCGGCGCCACGCCACGACGGGGACGCGCATGGCGGGCGGATGACGGCGTAGCGCCGTGGCCGCGCGACCATCGCGCCGCACGGCCCGATGGCGGCTCCCGTCCCGACCTCAGCGCGTCAGCTTGCCAGCCGCGCAATCCCCGGCGCCGTGCGCCCCTGCTCCGGCTCGCGCGGCGCGGCGGCGTCGAGCATCGCGAGCAGCCGCAGGCCGTCCTCGCGGATGCGGCGCGCGAGGGCGCGCAATTCGGGCTCGGGCAGGGCAGGGCCATGGGCGATCTGCTCGACCCCGGCCAGCATCGGCATCAGCGGCCCGCGCAACCCCTCCGTGACCGCCGCCATCAATTGCTGCAGCGCGTCCGCGGCGGGCGGGCGCAGCGAATCCGACACCGCCGCGCGCGCGGCCCCTTGGCGGCGCGCCTCGGCGCTCTTGAGCGCGCGGCCGGCGGCGGAGGCCACCTCGCTCGGGCGGAAGGGCTTGCGCAGCACGTCGAAGGCGCGCGCGACGGTGGCGTCGTGGCCGCCGCCCTCGGGCAAGCCGGCGCCGCTGATCAGCACCACTTCCAAAGCCTCGGAATCCGGGCGGGAGGCGAGCAGTTCCTCCGCCAGCGCGAGGCCGGACTGGCCGGGCATGCGCACATCGGAGATGACCACGCCGATCGCCGGATCGCTCAGGACAAGCTGGCGCGCCTGGTCCGGCGAATAGGCGCCGACGGCGCGGAATCCGTGCTGGCCGAGATAGCGGGTGAGCAGGTCCACGATCGGCCGCTCGTCATCCACCACCAGGACGCCGGAGGGGGCGTTGCGGTTCTCGGCGGGCGGCGGTGCCTCCCTGCCATCGCTGCCCATGCCGCGAGGATTCCCTGCCTAGGCGACCAGACGGTAGCCCCGCCCACGCAGCGCCAGCACCTGGATGCGCTGGTCGGAGGCCTGGGCGAGTTTGCGCCGGAGCATGGAGGCAAGCTGGTCAACGCCGCGTTGATGCGGCATCAGCCGGTGGCCGAGCACCCGCTCGGCGATCGCGTCGCGTTCGGCCGTGCGGTCGGGCGCTTCCAGCATCAGCTTGAGCAGCCCGGCCTCGCCGCCGGTGAGCTTCACCTCGGTGCCGTCGGCGCCGACGACCTTGAGGCGCAGCGGGTCGAGGTTGCAGTTGGCGATCTGCCAGCCCGAGGTCTTGCCCCGGTCTGCCTCCGCCGGGGCAGCCGCCGCGGCGGGCGCCTCGACGCTGCCGACCTGCTCCATGCGGCGGGAGAGGGCGCGGATGCGCGCCGTCATCTCGCGCAGCGAGAACGGCTTCGTCACGTAGTCGTCGGCGCCCAGTTCCAGCCCGATCACGCGGTCCACCTCATCGGCGCGGCCGGTGACGACGATGATGCCGAGGTCGGGGCGGCCCGAGGCTTCCCGCACGAAGGCCATGCCGCTGCCATCGGGCAGGCCGATATCCACCACCACGATTCGTGGGCTGGTCGAATCCAGCATCTGTCGCGCCTCGGCCAGCGAGGACGCCGTATCGGCCTGCCAGCCATCCCGCTGGAGGGCGCCGGCGATGGTCGAGGCGACCTGAGCGTCGTCCTCAACAACCAGAACTGATCGTTGCATCGTCATGCGGCCACCACATTGTGCAAGGCTTCGGGAGTTTGCAACTGCCAATTTTAACCATTTGGATTCAAGCGCATGCTGGTGTGACTTTGCGGCACGGGTCAGGCCGATGCCGCAAGCTCAAACGTCACCCTGGTTCCGCCGCCGGGCGCGGGGTGGATCGAGATTGAACCTCCACAACTTCTCGCAACCCGCTGAACCAAGGCAAGACCGACCCCGGTCTTGTGGCCGGCGATCCCGGAGGTGAAGCGCCATTCGCCGATCCGGCGCAGGGTCTCGGGCGCGATGCCAGGACCATCGTCCTCGACCACGACGCGAATGCGGCGCTGCGGAATATCCTCGCTCAGCGCAATGTGAAGCCGCCCCTGGCCGCGGAGCGCGGCGAGCGCGTTCCCCACCAGCTCCTCCAGCACCAGCGTCGCCGTCGCCGGCGTCAGCATGACCGGCGCGGCGGCGGCCGGCAGGCTGGTCTCGAAGGTGATGCCGCCCGGCAGCTCCGGCGCCAGGCGGCGCGCGAAGGCGGCGACCACGGCGTGCAGGTCGGTGGGCTCGCTCGCGACCGGCACGCGGCGGGCGAGCCGGTCGAGCCGCTCGGTCAGCTCGGTGCCGCGCTGCGCGGCGGCGAGGATCAGGGTCGCGAACTCCGCCACCTCCGGCCGGTCCGGCAGGCTCTCGATCAGCAGCTCGGCATTGCCCAGGATGACGGTCAGCAGGTTGCCGAGGTCATGCGCCACCGTCCCGGCCAGGGCCGCGGCGGGGGCGAGGGGATCGGTCACCGAAGCGCCGAGCCCAGACCGGTCTTCGCCACCCGCGCTGCGCATCGCACCATCCCAGATCGTCCGGACCGCCACGCGGCTGTCCAACATATACACATTGGCATGCCGCAGGGTCGCCCCCTTCGAGTCCAGCTGGGGCTCACCCTGGCGTTCCATGGGTCGGTCCGTGCCGCGATCAGGGAAGGCGAAGAGTGACATGGCCTGTGACCTCGGTCGGCCCGATCGGGCTCATGCGGGCATAGGGCAGGCTGGCGCCGACCCGGATGAAGCGCTGCAGGCCGCCGGCGCACATCGCCGAGCAGTCGATCGGCACCGCCGCGCATTCGCACCAGCTGCGCGGCTCCGCCACGCTCAGCGCCGGCAGGTCGGGTGCGGCGGCGCGGAGCGAGGCCTCGATGGCCTGCGTATCGGCCGGCGCCGTGACGGCCACGCGGGCCGCCGCGCGCGCCGCCGCCTCGATGCGGATGCGGTTGGAGGCGGCGAAGGTCCAATCCGCGATGGCCAGCACCGTGATGGTCAGCACCGGCAGGCCGATCAGCAGGTGCCGCGCGCCCGGGTCGCTGTTCAGGCGAAGCTTGCGCATCAATCCGTCACCCGGAGCCCGGCGAGTTGGTTGCCCACCTGCTGGAACACGCTGGACAGCGTCGAGGCCGACGGGCTTTCCAGGTAGTGGTTGGCGCTGGTGGCGCAGTTGCGCAGCATGGTCCGGTGCGAGGAGCTCACCTCGAAGCCGATCACGTAGATGATGACCCCCGCACTCTTCATCGCGGCGCAGGTGGCGTTGAAGCGCCCGTCGAGCCGGCTGTCGGCGTTGCTCTGGCTGACCGGGCTGATCGTCGCGGTCGGGAAGCGCGCGTTGTAGGGGTTGACGTTGCCGTTCGCGTTGAGCACGCGGCCATAGGCGTTGTAGAGGAGTTCCGTCCCGGTCGCCGACGAGCAGACCGAGCGGTTGGAGGAGCCGCAGGTCGCGCTGCTCTCGCCATAGGAAGCCTGCCAGTTGTTGTCGCCATCGGTCAGGATGATCGCGACCTTGCGCATGTTCGGCGTGTTGTAGGGCAGCGGCAGGTTCGGCGTGTTCGGGATGCCCGAGTTCGGATTCTGCCAGTAGCCCTGCCAGTTCGGGCTGAGCGTGTACCAGGCGCCCTGCAGGCCGACGGCGGTGGTGGTGCCGCCGCTGCGGATCGGCGCGGTGATCGAGGCGACGGCGGCATCCACCGCGGCGCGGCTCGCCGTCAGCGGCTGGATCGGGGTCAGCGCGCAGAGCAGGTTCGGGCCCTGCGCCTGGGCGTGCGTCATGCCCACGTTGCGCAGGAAGTTGTACATGTAGTTGCCGTTGAGTTCGGTCTGGGTCGGCCCGAAGCCGTTGACCGCCCAGTCATTGTCGCCGTGGCAGAACCGCTGGGCGTTGCTCGTCTGCCCTGACGCCAACGGATAGGCGTTGGCCGTCGTGCATCGCGTCGGTATGCCCAGACTGCCGCCGACCTGCCCCACCTGGCGCCAGGTGCTCGGCCAGAAATAGGGGCGGAAGCGCGTGGCATCGCTGCTCGGGGCCGCGTCCGACGTGTCATGGCCGTTCAGCCGCGCCTCGACGCAGCCGCTCCATGTCGCCGTGCTCCATCCCGCCGGCATGTTGGTGGTGTTCAGCATGCTGGTATTGCCGGTGCCGATGTTGATGGTGCGGGCGAAGGGCACCACGGACACCCAGAGATTCTGCTGCCGGTCCTGCCCGGCATAGAGCACGTTCAGCAGCGTGTTCACCGCCGCCTTCGCGGCATCGAGCTTGGTGCCCATCCCGCTGCCGGCCGATTCGCGCATCGAGGAGGTGTGGTCGATCGCGATCGCAAGCTCGAGCCCGGTGCCCGCGCGTTCCACCGTGGCGCTTTCCGTCCGCGTGACAGCCGACGTGTTCAGGAGGCCCATGATCGTCATCGGCACGCTGGCGCTGGCGGAGACGCGGATGCGCGCCGTGTTGCTCGGATCGGCCGTGATGGTGGGGGCGGTGATGGTGGCGCCGAGGAAGGTCTGCGCGCCGTTCGCCTGGGTGAAATGGCCCCAGAAGACGGCGGTGGCCTCGCTGTCGCGCGTCGCGTCGTTCAGGCGCCGCGCCGCGGCGAGCGCCGCGGCATCCACCGCCGTCTTGAGCCGGCTCTCCACCAGCCAGATCCGCGTGCTGTCCACCGCGACGCCGGTGAGGCCGACGATGGTGGTGGCGAGCGCCGCGGTGAGCGCCGCGGTCGAGCCCTTGTTGTCGAGCTTGCGCAGGAGTCTCATGGCGATCCGGTCCCGTTGCCCGTGCAGTTCGGATTGGCGCTGGCGGTCGGCGGCAGCAGCAGCGATGGCGCGTCCGGCGCGCGGGTGAGGAACATCGTGGAGCCCTGCAGCACGCGGGTCTCCGGGGCGTCCATCAGCCGGTGGGTGACCGCCGTGTCCCAGGTGGCGTGCGGGAGGAAGACCTCCGTGACGAAGAGCGTCTGCCCCGCCGGCACCTGGAAGCCGCCGGCCAGCGTCGCGGCGCCGCCCGCGACGCCGACCTCGCTCGCATGCGCGCCGGAGCCGGTGCGGAACTGCCAGGCCACCTGGTTGGCGTTGTCGACGCGCCCGACCGCGCTCACCACCACGGTGCCGGTGGCGTTGGCGCCGGTCACTGCGCCGAGATTGCCGATGATCCGCTGCGCATAGACCCAGAACTGGTCGGTATCGCCTGGCGTCGAGATGATGTTGCACTGGGAGACGAGCTGGCCGAGCTGCAGCGCCGCCGATTCCACCCTGAGATGCGCGCGGAACAGGTTCACCACATCGGTCATCCCGAGCACGATCAGCGCGATCGGGATCGCCATCAGCCCGGCCTCGACCGAGACCATCCCGCGGCGCTGGCGCAGCAGAGCGGCCGCCGCGCGGCGGATGCGCCGCGTGCGCGGCAGGCGGGGGGCGGTCGGCTCAACAGGTCGCATTGGCGAACATCTCGTTCTTCACCACCATCGAGGTCTGGTGGACCATGCGGTCGGACGTCGCGAAGAAGGTTGACCACAGTCCCGGCAGCAGGAACGGCTCCTCGTAGCGGAGCTGGTAGAGCACCACCTGGCCGCCGGCGCCCGCGCCGGCGGTGCCGGTGCCGGTCATGCCGCTCGGGCTGCCATAGGCGGTGGTGGTGACGGTCAGTCGCTCGCCGCGCAGGATGCCGCCGGCGGTGGTGGTGACGACCCAGTGGATCGCCTGCGAACGGCAGGTGATCTCGGCGGGCGCGTCGGGGCGGGTCTGCTGGCCGGTGATCCCGAAACGGCTGGCGCGGAGCGTGGCGCGCTCGAGCGCGGAGGCGACGGTGAACTGCCAGGCCGCTTCCATGATCCCGACCAGCACCGGGAAGAAGGCGAGCGCCACGAAGCCGAACTCGACGGTGGTGGAGCCGCGCCTGCCGAGCTGGCGCCAACGGCGGGTGACCACGCCAGAGGCGCCTTTCGTCCCGATCTGTGTGAGCCGTTGACGCGCCATGGTCGGAAAGCTGACGAGACCCCCTCTTCCTAACGGCGGCAATTTGCCTTGTCTTGACGTTCGTGCCGCGTTCGGAAACGTCAGGAAATGTTTTGTCGCCCATCCTGACATTGTATAGGGCCTGAAACCCCTAGATTTCGTGGCTTCGACACAGGAGGAACCCCAAGGGGTCTGGTGGCGTCTCGGCGCGACACGCGATCTACACAGTGCGTTGCGCCCGGTTACTTGTACGTTTTTGTAAACCGCCGGGTTTTCGAGATTTTTCTGGTTGCGCGGCCCGACCGTAACCGGTTTATTACAGCCAGGCCGCCGCAGACAGCAGATGAGGCGATGTGGAGGGCCCGGGCCGGATACCGTTACTTCGCCGGGCCCAGTATCGTGCAACCAGGTACTTTGGATAGGGGAGAGAGTGACATGTTCGAAGTGGTCCGTCATTCCGTGAAGACCGTGTTCGCCGACCGTCGCGGCATCAGCGCGATCGAGTACGGCATCCTCGGCGCCGTCGTGGTGGTCGCCATCGTGGCGATCGGCCCGGCGATCGGCGAGATCATCACCGGCGTCTTCGCCACGATCAGCGCGAAGACCGGCGGCGTCTGATACGCCGGCTGGCGGCGCCCCGGGCCCGGGGCGCCGCCCCCCATGTCTTCTTCGGGTTCATCTTCCAGCCCTGCCATCGGAGGCGTTGCGATGCTTCTCCTGACAGCGGCGATCCTGGCCTACGCGGCGTGGAGCGATCTCGCCACGCGCACCATTCCCGACCAGTTGAGCCTGGCGCTCCTGGTCCTCGGCCTCGGCACCAGGCTGATCGAAGGGCCCGCCGCCGCGGCCAGCTCGCTCGCCGCGGCCACCCTCGTCGCCATCGGTTTCCTGTTCCTGCATGCCCGCGGCATGATCGGCGGCGGCGATGTCAAGCTGATCACCGCGCTGGCGGTGGGTGTCGCGCCGGCTGCGCTGCCGGACCTCATCGTCGCCATCGCGCTCACGGGCGGCATCCTCGGCGTTCTCTATCTCGGCCTCGCGCGGATCATGCCGCGTCCGAGCCTGCGACCGCAGGCCGCGCTGCCGCTGCGCGTCGCCGCCGTCGAGGCGAACCGCATCGCGCGGCGCGGACCGCTGCCCTACGCCGTCGCGATCGCGATCGGCACCGTCTTCTTCGGCTTGGGAGCCTAGAGCCATGACCTGGCGCCGTCTTGCCATCCTGGTGCTGCTGCTGGCGGCCGGCTCGCTCGGCGGCATTGCGCTCAAGGGCGGCAAACCCGCGCCGAACGTCCAGGCCGCCGCCGCGCCGGTCGTCGAGGCGCCGGTCGCGCGCGTGCTCGCCGCGGCGCGCCCGCTGCCGGCGGGCACGCTGATCACCGAAGCCGACATGACGACGCTCGAGCTCGCCGCCGCGCCCGAGGGCTCGCTGCCCGCGACGCCGGTGGTGCAGGCCGAGTTCCGCGGCGCGCTGGTGCGCCGCTACGTCGCGCGCGGCACGCCGATCACGCGTGACGACGTGCTGCACCCTGGCGAGCGCGGCTTCCTCGCCGCCGTGCTGCAGCCGGGCCATCGCGCGATCAGCATCGGCGTGGACGCGGTGACCGGCGCCGGCGGCCTCGTCGCACCCGGCGATCTCGTGGATCTCGTGCTGGTGCAGAACTTCAACGCCACGGAAGCGCCCGCCGCGCGCCGCGTCACCGCGGAGACGGTGCTGACCCGCGTGCGCATCATCGCCGTTGACCAGCTCATCACCAATGGCGGCCAGGCCGCCACCACGCAGGGGCGCATCGCGCGCACGGTGACCCTCGAAGTGACACCGGAGGCCGCCGAGCGAGTCGCGGTCGCCGAGCAGCTTGGCCGACTCGCCGTCACGGTCCGTCCGGCCCTTGATGAGGACAAGGAGATCGCCCGTCCCGCCGCGCTACCGATCTTCGGTGGCGATGTTTCGTCCGCCCTCGGCTCGTCCGCCATTGCCACGCCCGCGCGTATGCGCGTTATTCAAGGCAATGAGGCAGCCGAGGTGACGTTCAGGTGAGATCGAGCCATGTCGCACTCCTCCTCCTCTTCGGTCTCCAACCGCTTGAGGCACAAGCCATTCCCTTGGTCGCCGTGCGCGGCGGGGACCATCCCGGCCATGGCCGCGTGGTCTTCGACTGGCCGCAGCCGACTCGATACCAGGTCGAAGAGCGGGGCGAAGGGCGGGTGATGCTCCGATTCGCCGAACCCGCGGAGTTCGACCTGGCCATGGTCCGCCGCGGCGTCCGCAACCTCGCCGGCATCGAAGCCGCCGGCCAGGATGCGACGCTGGCGACCAGGCCCGGCGTGCGGGTGCGGCATTTCCGGCTGGGCGGCCGGGTCGTGGTGGATCTGCTCGATCCCGCCGCCATCGTGCAGGCCGCCGCCGAGTCGCCGCCGCGCGTCGCGCCGGAAGCGGCGGCGCCGCGCGAAGTGCCGGACGCTGTGGAGCCGCGCATCGCGGTGCAGGCGGCGGAGCCGACGGAACGCGTGCAGCTCGCTCAGGCCGCGCCCGCGCTGCCCGGCCGCCCCGCGCTGCCGCCGATTCCTGCCCAGCCGGCGCCGGAGCCGCGGCCCGCGCAGGTACCGGGCGCGCCGATCCCGACCCAGCTGCGGCTCGAGGCCGGCACCGGCCGGCTCGTCGCGCTGCCGGGCCAGGCGGCGACCGTGATGGCCGCCGATCCGCGCGTCGCGCGCGTGCAGCCGGCCTCGCCCACCTCCGTCTTCATCATGGCGGTGGCCAATGGCCGCACCACGGTGATCGCCACCTCCGAGATCGGCCAGCCCGTCGCCGAGTTCGACATCACCGTCTTCGGCGGCCGCGCAGAGCGGGGTGAGCGCGGCGAGCGGCCCGAGGGCGGCGAGGAGCGCGCGCAGCGTCCGCTCAACGCCGGGCAGATCGAATCGCAGATCCGCACGCTGGTCGGCAGCCCCGGCCGCATCCGGGTGCGCGTCGCCGGGCGCGTGGTGCACCTCTCCGGCACGGTTGGCTCCGCTTCCGATGCCCGCCGCGCCGAGGCGATCGCGCGCGGCATGGGCAACGAGGACACCGAGGTCCTGAACGAGATCGCGGTGCTCTCCTCGATCCAGGTCAATCTCCGCGTGCGCGTCGCCGAGATCTCGCGCGACGTGACGCGGCAGTTCGGCTTCAACTGGCAGGCGATCGGCTCCTCCGGCAACTTCCTCTTCGGCTTGCGGAGCGGCGCGAGTTCCGGCTTCCTCGCCAACTCGATCCTCGGCCCCGTGGCGGCGGCCGGCGGCACGCTCTCCTCGCCGCAGCGCATCGGCGCCGGCTTCCGCTCCGGCTCGACCGACGTGAACGGCCTCATCGACGCGCTGGCGGCCGACAACCTGATCTCGATCCTCGCCGAGCCGAACCTGACGGCGCAGTCGGGCGAGGTGGCGAGCTTCCTCGCCGGCGGCGAGTTCCCGATCCCGGTCTCCGCGCGGGAGAACACGATCAGCATCGAGTTCAAGCAGTTCGGCGTCAGCCTCGCCTTCATCCCGACGGTGCTGGCGCCTGACCGTCTCTCGCTCCGCGTCCGGCCCGAGGTGAGCGAATTGTCCGAGCAGGGCGCGGTGAGCCTGCCCTTCGCCGGCGGCACGCTGCGCATCCCGGCCCTCAGCGTGCGCCGCGCCGAGACGACGATCGAGCTCGGCTCCGGCCAGAGCTTCGCCATCGCCGGCCTGCTGCAGCGCAGCGTGACGCAGGGCCAGGACGGGCTGAACGGGCTGACCGACATCCCGGTGCTGGGCGCGCTGTTCCGCTCCGACCGCTTCCAGCGGCGCGAGACGGAACTCGTGATCATCGTGACGCCCTACCTGGTCCGGCCGGTGAGCGACCCGACCGCGCTGACCTCGCCCACCGACGGGTTCCGGCCGGCGACCAGCCTCGATCGCATCCTGTATCAGCGCCAGCTCGAACGCGGCGCGCCGACACCGCAGGCGCCGACCGGCGTCGGCTTCCGGCTGCAGTAGGGGGGGACGAGCAATGCGCCGCATCCTGATCGCCCTGCCGCTGCTCGCCGCAGGCTGCATGACGCCCGAGCCCTTCGACCGCGACGGCACCTGGCGTGCCACCGGCGCCAACCAGACGAATCTCCGCGCCATGGTCGCCGATCCCTCGCATCTCGACCGCGGCATCGCGCCGGCGACGCCGACGCGCGGCGAGGCGGCCGCGCGCGGCATCAGCCGCAGCGCCGGTGCGAATGCTCCCCGTCTGCCATCCGGCAATACGGGAACCGTAGCCAACCGAGGGGGCGGCGATCCGGCCTTGCCGGCGCCGATGGGGAACAATGTCGGGCGTTAGCGTTGCATCCCGTCCCGGGACGGAGTCGGGTTCCGGCGACCGGCCGCAGCTGGTCGCCTTCGTCACCGACGAGGTGAGCGAATCGGCGCTGCGCGGCGGGCTTGGCCCGCTTGTCGAGGACCTGCAGATCCGGCGGGGCAATGTGACCCAGGCGATCCGCGCGATGGAGCGGGAGCCGACGCCGCGCGTGCTGATCGTGGACGTCTCCGGCATCGCCGAGCCGCCCGAGGCGCTCGACCAGCTCGCCCAGGTCTGCGAGCCCGATGTCCGCGTGCTGGTGGTGGGCGACCGCGAGGATGTGGCGTTCTATCGCCGCCTGACCCATGGCATGGGCGTCGCCGAATATCTCTACAAGCCGCTGACGCGCGACCATGTCGCGCGGCTGTTCGGGCCGGCGCTGGCCGGCGCCGTGGCGGAGCGCGAGGAAGGCACGGGGCGCGGCGGGCGCGTCGTGGCGGTGTGCGGGGCGCGCGGCGGGTCGGGCGCCAGCACGGTCGCGGCCAACCTGGCGCTCGCCGTCTCCGCCACCAGCCGCGGGCATGTGGCGCTGGTGGATCTGCACCTGCGCGGCGGCACCATCGCGCTGCAGCTCGGCGCGCGGTCCGGCAGCGGCCTGCGCATCGCGCTCGAGAACCCGGAGAAGGCGGATGCGCTGTTCCTGGAACGCGCGGCGATCCCGGTGGCGGACCGCGTGCGGCTGATCGCCGCCGAGGAGCCGATGGAGACGGACCCGCAGGCGACGCCGGAGAGCGTCAAGCGCTTCCTCGAATTGCTGCGCCACCGCTTCAACACGATCGTCGTGGACCTCACCGCCCCGCCGGGGAAGGTGGAGCGCGCGGTGCTCGGCATGGCGCGCCAGGTGCTGATCACCTTCACCCCCGATGTCGCGGGCGTGCGCGACGCGCTCGCCATGAAGCGGATGGTCGCGAGCCAGGCCTCCGGCGCGCATGCGCTGCTGGTGCTGAACCGCGCCGGCATGCCGGGCGGGCTCTCCAACGAGCTGGTGCAGGAAGGGCTCGGCACGCGGCCGGATTGCGTGCTGCCCTGGATGCCGAAGCCGATGCTCAAGGCCTTCAACCTGGGCCAGCCCGCGATCCAGGTCTGCCCCCCCTTCAAGCGCGCGATGGAGCCGCTGGTGCGTGAGGTTTCGGGTGTCGCCGCGACGCGCGTCGCCAGCGGCCGGTCCTCGCTGCTCGGCCTGCTCGGGATCGGGGAGCGCCGCTGATGCGCGCCTTCGGCCGCCGCACCGAGGCGCTGCCGCTGCCAACGCCGGCCAATGGCGCGCCGGCGCCCGCGCCCGCCGCGGGCGGGCTTTCCGTCGCGCCGATTCCCGCCCCCACGCCGCCGATGCCGGAGACGCCGAAGCCGCTCCAGGCGCTGCGCGCCCAGGTGCTGGAACGCATCGATCCGCGCGCCGCCGTCGAGATCGCGCCCGCCCGCGTGCGAGAGCAGCTGGAGCGCCTGGTGCATGAGGTCGCGGGCCAGCAGCGCATCGAGATCTCCTCGGCCGACCAGGCGCAGCTCGCGCAGGAGCTGGTGGACGACATGCTGGGCTTCGGCCCACTCGAGGAGCTGCTGCGCGACGAGGCGATCTCCGACATCATGGTCAATGGCTGCGACCGGGTGTTCATCGAGAAGAAGGGCAAGCTCCAGCTCTCCACGCTGAAGTTCCGCAACAACGCGCACGTCGCCTCCATCGCCCAGAAGATGGCCGCCTCCGTCGGCCGCCGCGTGGACGAGAGCTCGCCGCTGGTGGATTGCCGCCTGCCGGACGGCAGCCGCGTCAACGTCGTCTTCCCGCCGCTCGCGCTCGACGGGCCCTGCATCTCCATCCGCAAATTCGCCAAGCGGAAGGTGGATCTCGAGGGCATGGTGGAGATCGGCAGCCTTTCGCCGGCGCTGGCGCGCTGCCTGGAGATCGCGGCGCGCTGCCGGCTCAACATCGTCGTCTCGGGCGGCACCGGCTCGGGCAAGACCACGATGATGAACGCGATGAGCCGCCTCATTGACCATGGCGAGCGCATCGTCACCATCGAGGACGCGGCGGAGCTGCAATTGCAGCAGCCGCATGTGGTGAGGCTCGAAACCCGGCCGATGAACCTCGAGGGCCGCGGCGAGATCACGCAGCGCGACCTGCTCAAGAACGCGCTCCGCATGCGGCCCGACCGGATCATCGTGGGCGAGGTCCGCGGCGCCGAGGCCTTCGACATGCTCCAGGCCATGAACACCGGCCATGACGGAAGCTTCTGCACCATCCATGCCAACACCGCGCGCGACGGCGTGGTGCGCATCGAGAACATGGTGCAGATGGGCTCGATGTCGCTGCCGGTGCGCGCCATCCGCACCCAGATCGCCTCCGCCGTGGACCTGATCGTCCAGCTCGAACGCATGCGCGACGGCAAGCGCCGCACCATCCAGCTGACGGAAGTGGTGGGCCTGGAAGGCGATGTCGTCACGCTGAACGACATCTTCAACTTCGAGTTCACCGGCGAAGGCCCGAATGGCGAGGTGCTGGGCCATTGGCGCTGCTCCCGCGTGCGGCCGGGCTTCATGAACAAGCTGCGCTACTACGGGCTCGACCAGGCCTTCATCGAAGCGATGGATTCGGCCGCATGAGCGCGATCGCCATCCATCACCACCTGCGGTCCGAAGGGCCGAGCGCCCGAACGGGCGCCGGCACCGGTGTGGCGAAGCCAAGCGCCGGAGGCGCGCCGGCGCCTGAGGGCAACGCAAGATGAGCCTCGCCCTGATCGGAGCCGCGTTCTGCCTGGTCTTCGCGGCGCTGCTGCTCGCCATGTCCGGCCGCGGCGCGCGCCGCCTGCGCGAGCGGGTGCAGGTGGTGACCGGGCGGGCGACGATGACGGTCGCGGTGCCGCAGGCCGAGCGCAGCCTGATCGCGCGGCCCTCCGCGCCGACGGGCCGCTTCGCAAGGCTCTCCACCTGGCTCGGCATCGCGCCCGGCCAGTTGCCGAACCGGCGGATGCCGCTGCCGATCGTGATCGCCCTGTCCTCCGTCGTCGGCTTCCTCATCGCCTGGAAGGGCGCCTTCATGGCGGAGCAGCCGATCCCGATCCTGGTCGGCCTCGGCACCACGGCGATCGCGCTGCGCATGTTCTACAAGTGGGAACTCGGTCGCATCCGCGAGGAGGCCTTCAAGCAGATCCCGGATGCCGTCGGACTGATGGTGCGCGCGGTGCGCGCCGGCCTTCCGGTGGGCGAGGCGATCCGATCCGTCGCGCGCGAGATGCCGGAGCCGACGCGGGGCGAGTTCCAGCGCGTGATCGCGGAGACCGGCATCGGCGCCACGCTGGAACAGGCGCTGTGGGGCGTCTTCCTGCGCACGGGCCTGCGCGAATACGCCTTCCTTTCCGTGGTGATCGGTCTGCAATCCACCACCGGCGGCAGCCTCGCCGAGGCGCTCGACAATCTCGGCGACATCGTGCGCAAGCGCGTCGGCATGGCCGGCAAGGCGAGCGCGCTCGCAGGCCAGGCCAAGGCGTCGGCCGCCATCCTCGTCGCGCTGCCGCCCTTCTCGGGCGGGGCAATCGCGCTGATCCGGCCGGACTACATGACCGCGCTGTTCAACGACCCGCGCGGGATGAACCTGCTGGCGACCGCGATCATCATGCTGCTCGCGGGCATCCTGGTGATCCGTGGCCTCATCAAGCGGAGTGTCTCGGATTGAGCGCGCTCCTCCCCGGCCTTGCAGCCGCTGTCCTGCTCGTCGTCGCGGCAGCGCTCCTGATCAGCAGCGAACTCTCCGAGCATCGCCTGGCGGACCGCGTGCGCCGCGCCGCGCTCGGCACCGGGCCGGTCATCAAGCAGCGCCGAAGCCTGCTCTCGATCCTCGGCGGGCTGCTGCGCGCGATCGAGGTGAGCGGCATCGTCAACTCCCTCGCCTCGCCCAAGGACAAGGCGCAGGTGGAGCGCACGCTCGCGCCCTTCGGGATTCCCGCCGCGACCGCGCATTCGATCCTGGTCGCGACCAAGCTGGTCTTCCTGATCCTGGCGCCGGCCGTCGCGATGGGCTGGCACTACCTCAGCGAGCGCCAGGGCAGCATTCTCCTGCCGCTGATGATCGGCGCCGCCGCCGGCATCATGCTGCCCAACATGATCGTCAGCCAGCTGCGCAAGCGGAACCAGAACATCCTGAACCGTGCGATGGCCGACACGCTGGACCTGCTGGTGGTCTGCGCGGAGGCGGGGCTCGGCCTCGAAAGCGCAATCGACCGCGTGGCGGCCGACCTGCGCAAGGCGACGCCGGCGATGGCGATGGAATTCGCCCAGCTCAGCCAGGAGATGCGCATGATGCCGGACCGCTCCCAGGCGATGGAGCGGTTCGCGGAACGGGCGGAGGTGGACGGTCTGCGACGCCTCGCCTCCACCCTCGCCCAGGCGATGCGCTACGGCACGCCGCTCGGACAGGCGCTGCGCGCGCTCGCGGCCGACCAGCGGCAGGACCGCATGACGCGGCTGGAGGAGAAGGCGGCGCGCCTGCCGGCGCTGCTGGTCGTTCCGCTCATCATCTTCATCCTGCCGCCCCTCTTCCTCGTTCTCGTCGGCCCGTCCATGCTCCAGCTCTTCGACGTCCTGGGGACCCTGCCGAAGTGAAACGACTGCCGTTGCTGGGACTGCTCCTGCTCGCCGGCTGCGCCGGGGCGCAGCAGGGCGGGGGCGCCCCGGCGAGCGGCGACGCGGCGGCCCAGCTCCGCGTGGCGGCGGCCGCGGAACGCTCCGGGCAGATGGACATCGCACTCTCGCTCTACGCGGCGGCGCTCGAAGCCCATCCCGGTAATGCCGAGGTCGCGGAACGCTTCGCCACCGCGCTCCTCGCCGTCGGCGAGCCGAACCAGGCCCGCGCCGCGCTGGCAGAGGCGAGACGGCGCAACCCCTCCAACCGCGCGCTGGCGCAGATGGAGGGGCGCATCCTTCTCGAAACCGGCGCACCCGCCCAGGCGCTCGCCGTGTTCGATTCCCTGCTTGCCGGCGCGCCCGCCGACATCACCGCGCTGAACGGCCGCGGCGTCGCGCTCGACATGCTCGGCCGGCACGCGGAGGCGCGCACGGCCTACCTCGCTGCGCGCAATGCCGATCCGTCGAGCCCGCTCTGGGCCGGCAACCTTGCCCTGTCGCTCATGCTGTCCGGCTGCCCCGAGACGGCAGAGGCCCTGCTCGCGACCGCGCCGCGCAGCCCGGCAACGGCCGAGTGGATCGCCAGGCTCCAAGCCATGGCGCGCCGGATCGTCAGCGGCACGGATGCGAGCCTCACCAACGCGATGCCGCGCGGCAGCGAGCCGTGCCCGAGCCTGTCGTGAGAGGGTGTGCTGGGGAGGGCGCTGCCCTCCCCAGACCCCACCCGCCAAAGGGCAGCGGCCCTTTGGAAACCCGTTTGCTTATTGGCTGATCGGGGAGGGGGCAAAGCCCCCTCCAGCGCGCACCTTCACACCACGGCCAGGCTCTCGCGCCGCAGCTGCACCGCCAGCGCGTCGAGCGCGCGCGAGACGCGGGCGAGCATCTCGTCAATTTCCGCCTCGGTGATGATGAGCGGCGGCGAGAAGCCCATCGAATCGTTCACCATCGCGCGCAGGATCACGCCCTCGCCCTCGGCGAGCTTCGCGAGGCGCGGGCCGGCCTTCACGGAGGGGTCGAAGGGCTTGTGCGCCGCCTTGTCCACCGCGAGCTCGACGCCGCCGATCAGCCCGACGCCGCGGACCTCGCCGACCAGCGGGTGGTCGGCGAACAGCTCGCGCAGCCGCTTCTGCATGTGGGCACCGACGCGGCGGACATGGTTCACCATGTCCATCTCGTCGTAGATCTTCAGCGTCTCCACCGCGACCGCGGCGGGGACGGGGTGGCCGGAATAGGTGAAGCCGTGGCCCCAGGTGCCGATCGTCTGGGACCCGTCGGCCAGCGCCTGGAAGACGCGGTCGTTGATCAGCACGGCGCTCACCGGCAGGAAGCTCGCCGAGAGCGCCTTGGCGCAGACCAGGATGTCCGGCGTGATGCCGAAGGTCTGGCTGCCCCAGTAG
>VFQR01001586.1_pt1 | contig 16795 bp, 16 predicted proteins | sample 3512321 | NCBI WGS metagenome assembly VFQR01 (sample SAMN10412374, study PRJNA504923) | tailings metagenome | isolation source: Relicate 3 Philex TSF1 revegetated site | place: Philippines: Tuba, Benguet | collected 2017-08-29
TGGCGGGGGGAGTTTGAGGGGGGCAGAGCCCCCCTCAAGGCACCACCCGGCCCCATGACCACCCAGCTCCTCCTCATCCAGGCGCTGAACGGGGTGCAGTTGGGGATCCTGCTGTTCCTGATCGCGGCCGGGCTCACGCTGGTCTTCGGGGTGATGGATTTCATCAACCTGGCGCATGGCGTGCAGTACATGATCGGCGCCTATCTCGCGGCCTGGCTGGCGGCCGCGACGGGCAGCTTCTGGGCGGCGCTGGTGCTGGCCTTGCCGCTCGCGCTCGCGCTCGGGTTGCTGCTGGAGTTCCTGGTCTTCCGGCATCTCTACGAACGCGACCACATGCAGCAGGTGCTGGCGACCTTCGGCGTGATCCTGGTGCTGAACCAGGGCGTGAAGTGGCTGTTCGGCGCCGCGCCCCTGCAGGTGCCGATGCCGGAGGCGCTGACCGGCGGCATCCGGCTGATGGAGGGGCTGCTCTATCCCACCTATCGCGTCGCGATCATCGCCGGCGGGCTCGGCGTGGCGGGGCTGCTGTGGTGGCTGGTGGAGCGCACCAAGGTCGGCATGCTGGTGCGCGCGGGGGCGACGAATGCGCCGATGGTCGCGGCGCTCGGCGTGGATATCCGGCGGCTCTTCATGATCGTCTTCGGCTTCGGCGCGATGCTCGCGGGCTTCGCCGGCGTGCTGGCGGCGCCGATCCTGTCGGTCGAGCCCGGCATGGGCGACAACCTGCTGATCCTCGCCTTCGTGGTGATCGTGATCGGCGGCATCGGCTCCATCCGCGGCGCCTTCATCGCGGCGCTGCTGGTGGGGCTGGTGGAGACGCTGGGCCGATCGCTGGTGCCCGATCTGCTGCGGCTGTTCCTCTCGCCGTCCGAGGCACGCCAGGTCGGCGCGGCGATCGCCTCGATGCTCGTCTATATCGCGATGGCCGGCATCCTGGCCTTCCGCCCGGCCGGCCTATTCCCGGTGCGGAGCTGATGCACGCGCTGCGCGCCGAATGGCCGGCGCTCGCGCTGCTGGCGCTGCTCGCGGCGCTGCCCTTCCTCGGCTTCGACCAGGGCTGGGTGCTGACACTGCTGGCACGCGCGATGATCCTGGCGATGGCGGCCACCGCGCTCTCGCTGCTCGTGGGCGGCGCCGGGCTGGTCTCGATGGGACATGCCGCGATGCTCGGCTTCGGCGCCTATGCGGTGGTGATCCTCGACGATGCGCGCATCGTGGAGGCGGCGCTGGTGCTGCCTGTCGCGATCGGCGCGGCGGCCGCCTTCGCGCTGGCGACGGGCGCGATCGCGATCCGCACCTCCGGCGTGCATTTCATCATGATCACGCTGGCCTTCGGGCAGATGGCCTTCTTCACGGCGAGTTCGCTTGCCGGCTATGGCGGGGATGACGGCTACACGCTGTATGACCGCTCGCTCGTCTTCGGCTCGCGGCTGCTGTCGGACCGGCTGAGCTTCCACCTGGTCTGCGTGGCCGCGCTGGCGCTGACCTGGCTGCTGTGCCGGCTGCTGCTCGCCTCGCGCTTCGGGCGCGTGCTGCGCGCGGCGAAGGGCAATCCGCTGCGCGCGCGGGCGCTGGGCTTCGACCCCTATCCCTACCAGCTGCTGGCCTATGTCATCGCCGGCGCGATCGGCGGGGCATCGGGATTCCTCTTCGCCAACGCCACGGAGTTCGTGGCGCCCGCCTACTTCTCCTGGCAGCGTTCGGGCGAGCTGCTGTTCATGGTCATCCTCGGCGGGCTTGGCGGGCTGCATGGCGCGCTGATCGGCGCGCTCGGCTTCGTGCTGCTGGAGGAGTGGCTGAGCCATCAATGGGAGCATTGGCGGATCGTCTTCGGGGTGCTGCTGATCCTGGCCGTGCTGTTCCTGCCGAACGGGCTGTCCGGCGTGCCGGCGCAACTTTCCCGAGTTGTCCGCCGTGGCTGAGGCGCTGCTCTCGCTCCGCGGCTTGCGAAAACGCTTCGGCGGGCTGGCGGTGACGGACGACGTCTCGCTGGATGTCGAGCCCGGCGAGATCCATGCGGTGATCGGCCCGAACGGCGCGGGCAAGACCACGCTGATCAACGAGATCAGCGGCGTGCTGCCAGTGGATGAGGGGACGATCACCTTCGAAGGCCGCGACATCACCGCGCTGTCGCTGCCGCGCCGTGCGCGGCTCGGGCTGGCGCGGTCCTTCCAGATCACATCCGTCATCCCGGCCTTCACGGCACTGGAGAATGTCGCGCTGGCGGTGCAGGCGCGCAGCGGCTCCTCCTTCCGCTTCCTCCGGCCGGCCTCCACCGAGGCGCGGCTGAACGCGCCGGCGATGGCGGCGCTGGAGCAGGTGGGGCTTGCCTCCCGCGCCGCGACGCCCGCCGGCGCGATGAGCCATGGCGAGAAGCGCCAGCTCGAACTCGCCATCGCGCTCGCGACCGAGCCCCGGATGCTGCTGCTGGACGAGCCGCTGGCCGGCGCCGGGCCGGAGGAGACGGAGCGGCTGATCGCCATCCTGCGCGGGCTCAAGGCGCGCTACGCGATCCTGCTGGTGGAACACGACATGCAGGCCGTCTTCGCGCTGGCGGATCGCATCTCCGTGCTCGTCTATGGCCGCGTGATCGCCACTGGCATGCCCGACACGATCCGCGCCAATCCCGAGGTCCGCGCCGCCTATCTCGGCGAGGATGACATTCCCCTCGCGGGGGCGGCGTGATGCTGACCGTGGAACGCCTCGCGGCGGGCTATGGCGGCAGCCAGGTGCTGTTCGATGTCGCGCTGACGATCGGCGCGGGCGAGGTCGCGACGCTGCTCGGCCGCAACGGCATGGGCAAGACGACGACGATCCGCGCCATCATGGGCATGCTGCCCTCGATGGGCGGGCGCATCTGGGGCGGCGCGGTCGCGCTGGACGGCGCGGTGGTCTCCGGCCAGCCCGCGCATCGCATCGCGCAGCGCGGCCTCGGCCTGGTGCCGGAGGGTCGGCAGGTCTTCCCCACGCTGACCGTCGAGGAGAACCTGGTCGCCACCGCCGCGCATCGCGGCCCCGGCGCGCCGCGCTGGACGCTGGAGGCAGTGTACGCCTTCTTCCCCCGCCTGAAGGAACGGCGGACGAATCCCGGCGCCAAGCTGTCGGGCGGCGAGCAGCAGATGGTGGCGATCGGCCGCGCGCTGATGACCAACCCGCGCCTGCTGATCCTCGACGAGGCGACCGAGGGGCTGGCGCCGATCATCCGGGCGGAGATCTGGGCGGTGCTCGCCGCGCTGCGCGCCGAGGGGCAGGCGATCTTGCTCATCGACAAGAACCTCGCCGCGCTGACGCGCCTCGCGGACCGCCACGTGGTCATCGAGAAGGGCCAGGTCGTCTGGACCGGCAGCCGCGAGGCCCTTTCCGCGGCGCCGGAAGTGCGCGACACCTACCTGCACGTCTGAAGGGAGGCACCGCCAATGACCGCTCGCGCGGGCGATCGAACAGGGGCGCGGCCTTGCGCCGGCCGAGCTGGTGTTGCGCGGCGGCCGCGTCTTCGACCTTGTCACCGGCGATGTCACCGAGACCGATGTCGCGATCCAGGGTGACCGCATCGTCGGCACGCAGGGCCGCTACGAAGGCGCGCGCGTGGTGGATGTCGGCGGTCTGACGCTGGTGCCCGGCTTCATCGACACGCATCTGCACATCGAATCCTCGCTCGTCACGCCGCACGAGTTCGAGCGTTGCGTCGCGCCGCGCGGCGTCACCACCGCGATCTGCGATCCGCACGAGATCGCGAACGTCGCGGGCGCCGAGGGCATCGCCTGGTTCCTGCGTGCCGCCGACACGATGGTGATGGACCTCCGCGTGCAGCTTTCGAGCTGCGTCCCCTCCTCCCCCTTCGAGACCTCGGGCGCGCGGCTGGAGATCGCGGATCTGCTGCCTTTTTCCGAGCATCCGAAGGTGATCGGCCTGGCGGAATTCATGAACTATCCCGGCGTGCTGGCGCGCGACCCCGGGTGCCTGGCGAAGCTCGCCGCCTTCCAGGGGCGGCACATCGACGGCCATTCACCGCTGCTGCGCGGCATGGACCTCAACGGCTATCTCGCCGCGGGCATCCGCACCGACCACGAGACCACCAGCGAGGCGGAAGCGCGCGAAAAACTCTCGAAGGGCATGGCGGTGCTGATCCGCGAGGGCTCGGTCTCGAAGGACCTCGAGGCGCTGTGGCCGCTGCTGACGGAACGGCTCTCGCCCTTCCTCGCGCTCTGCACGGATGACCGCAACCCGCTGGATATCGCGGAGCACGGGCATCTCGACCACATGATCCGCACCGCCATCGCGCGCGGCGCGGCGCCGCTTGCCGTCTATCGCGCGGCGAGCCATTCGGCGGCGCGCATCTTCGGCCTCCGCGACCGCGGGCTGATCGCGCCGGGCTGGCGCGCCGATATCGTGGCGCTGGACAGCCTGGAATCCTGCCGCGCGCAGCGCGTGTTCTGCGGCGGCGTGATGCTGGACGACGCCGTGTTCGCCCAGCGGCCGGCCCTACCGTCGGTGGCGCGCCACAGCGTGAAGGCGCCGCGCGTCGCGGCGGCGGATTTCCGGGCGGCGGCGGGGAACGCGCCGCTTCCCGTCATCGGCATCGTGCCGGGGCGGATCATCACCGAGAGCCTGCGCGCCACCTTGCCCGTGCGCGACGGCGCCGCGCAGCCCGATCCCGCCGCCGACATCGTGAAGGTCGCGGTGGTGGAGCGGCACGGCCGCAACGGCAACCGCGCGGTGGGTTTCGTGAAAGGCTTCGGCCTGACGCGCGGTGCCATCGCCGCCTCGGTCTGCCACGACCACCACAACCTGATCGTCGTCGGCGTGGACGACGCCGATCTCGCGCTCGCCTGCAACCGGCTCGGCGAGATCGAGGGCGGCTTCGTCGTGGTCGCCGACGGCGCCGTGCTCGCGGAACTGCCGCTGCCGGTCGCCGGGCTGATGAGCCTCGACCGCTTCGAGCACGTGCGTGACGCGCTGGTCACTCTGCGCGAGGCCGCGCGCGCGATCGGGGGCACGCTGGAGGAACCCTTCCTGCAGCTCGCCTTCCTCGCCCTGCCGGTGATCCCGCATCTCAAGATCACCGACCGCGGGATGGTGGATGTGGACCGCTTCGCCCTGATCCCGCCGGGACAGTAAATCCTTCACCAATTCACACGCGTCACTGTCAACCGCTTCACTGCTTTCGGTGCCGGATCGTCTGCAGCCCATTCAAACCGCCGGGTCACCTTCCCTATTCACGCCTCCATCCAAGGAGGCCCGCCCATGCATCTGTCGCGCCGCACGCTGCTCGGCACCCTGCTCGCCGCGCCGCTCGCCAGCCCTGCCCTCGCAACGCCCTGGCGGCCGGATCGGTCGGTGGAGCTCGTCGTCGGCTTCGCGCCGGGCGGTGGCACCGACATCGTCGCGCGGCTCTTCGCGCGCCACCTGGAAGCGCGGCTTGGCCAACCCATCACCGTGGTGAACCGGCCGGGCGCGTCGAGCGAGGTCGCGCTGACCTATGTCGCGCGGTCGCGGCCGGAAGGGCTCGTGCTGGGGCTGACCAACATGCCCTCCTTCGTCACCGTGCCAGTCGAGCGCCGCGCGCAGTACAACCTCGACAGCTTCGGCTTCATCGGCAACATCATGACCGACCCGACCGGGCTGATGGTGCGCGCGGGGGGGCCGTTCCGCGATGTGCGGGACCTCATCAGCCAGGCGCTCGCCGCGCCGGAGCGGATCACCATCTCCACCTCCGGCATCGGCACGGACGACCACCTGCTGCTGGCGATGATCTCGGCCCAGACCGGCGCGCGCTTCACGATCGTCCACTACAACGGCGCGCCGATCCAGCGCACGGCGCTGCTCGGCGGCCAGGTGCAGGCAAACACCTGCTCGATCGGCGAATGGGCGCCCGATCCGCGCGGCATGCATTTCATGGCGCATGGCGGCGCCGAGCGCAGCCGCTTCGCGCCCGAGACTCCGACCTTCCGCTCGCTTGGCCTCGACATCGAGATGTATTCGGAGCGCGGGCTCGTCGTGCCGCGCGCGACGCCCGACCACATCCTCGGCCGCCTGCGCGATGCGGTGCAGGAAGCCGCCGCCGATCCGGCGACGGTCGAGAGCTTCGCGAAGCAGTTCATCGCGCCGGTGCTGGAGCCGGGCGCGGCCTGGGAAGCGCGGATGCGCGCCGCCCAGGCGCAGTACGCCGATCTGTGGCGCAGGGCGCCCTGGATCAACGCCTAGTCTTCGAAGAAGGGCGTCTCCTCCTCGGCGTTGCCGCGCAGGCGGATGTCGAAGCGGAAGACGCGCAGCCCATCCTGCTCGCCATCTGGCCGTGCGACGAGAAGCGCGCGACGGCTGGCGGGCACGAGCGACAGCACGGTATCCGCCTCGTTCGCCGCTGCATGGTCGGGGAAGAACACGGTGGTCAGCGCGCGGCGCATCAGCCCCGCGCCCATCACGGCGAGGTTGATGTGCGGGGCGCGCGCCTCGAAGTTGCCGGGCATGACGGTGCGGAATGCGTAGCGCCCCTCCGCATCGGTCCAGGCGCGACCCCAGCCGAGAAAATCCGGGTCCGCCAGGTGACGCCCGGGATCGAGCGGGTGGTCGAAATGCCCGCCGGCATCCGCCTGCCACGCCTCCAGCACCAGGTTCAGGCAGGGCACGCCGCCTTCCCGCGTGACCACGCCGCGCAGCAGGATCGTCTCGCCGCGGCGCGTCGGCGCGGCGTCCTCCGCGATGCGCGTGAGGTCGTTGTCGGCCGCGCGGAAGAAGGTGTGCGGGAAGAAGGGGCCGATCGTGTGCTCGGAGGTCGGGACGTGGCGCATCACGGCGTCTCCGGCGTCGCGTGGCGGCCGCGCAGCACGATGTCATGCGCGAAGCCGAGGTATTGGTCGCCGACCTCCGCCGGCGGCAGATCCCGCGCGATGAGGCGGTTGCGCGCGGCCTCGTCGGGAATGGACATCAGGATGCGGTCGAGCCGGTTCAGCGGATCGCCGCTGAAATACATCTGCGTCACGAGCCGCGAGAGCGAGGCCGGCCCGATCACCGAAAAATGCAGATGCGGCGGGCGCCACCAGGTGTCCTTCACCGGCACCGGGTAGGCGCCGGGCTTGATGGTGAAGAAGGCGTAGCAACCTTCCTCATCCGTCCGCACGCGGCCATTGCCGACGAAGTTGGGATCGAGCGGCGCGGCGCGCTGGTCGATCGGGTTGAAGTAGCGCCCGGCGGCGTTGGCCTGCCACAGCTCCACGATCGCGCCGCGCACCGGGCGACCATCCTCGTCCAGGATGCGGCCGGAGAGATGCATGAGCTGGCCGATGGCGAGCTTGCCAGGCGTCGGTTCCGCGAGGTTGGCATCGCCGCAGGGCAGCTTGCGTTCCAGGCGCAGCGGCCCCGTCGCCTCGGTCCGCGTCGCGGGGCGGCGGATCAGCGCCTGGGCGGGCGTGTGCGTCCAGGTGTTCGGGTAGCCCTCGATCGGCACGGCGGGCGGGACGCCGGGCGGCCAGGGGTCGAAGCGGTTCGGAACCATGGCGGAAACCTCCCGAACGCCCTTATCCCGGAGCGTGGCTCTTCGGTCGAGCCTTCAATCGCAGGTCCCGCAGGTCGGCCTGTTCGCGCGCCGCGTTGCGCAGCAGCGCATCCTTCCCCCAGAGGTATTGCGGCGGGCAGGCGATATCCTTCACCCCGTAGGCCGCCGCGGCGTGCAGCGTGAAGGACGGGTTCGTCAGATGCGGCCGCGCCAGCGCGACGAGGTCGGCGCGGCCCGCGGCGAGGATCGTGTTCACCTGGTCGGCCGTGGTGATGGAGCCGACGCACATGGTGGCGATGCCGGCCTCGTTGCGGATCATGTCGGACCAGGGCAGCTGGAACATCCGGCCATAGGTCGGCTCGGCATCATGCACGGTCTGGCCGGTCGAGACGTCGATCAGGTCCGCGCCGGCGGCGGCAAAGGCGCGCGCGATGGCCAGGCAATCCGCATCGGTCAGCCCGCCTTCCTTCCAGTCGGTGGCGGAGATGCGGACGGACATCGGCTTGTCCGCCGGCCATGCGGCCCGCATGGCGGCAATGACTTCGAGCGGATAGCGCAGGCGGTTCTCCACGCTGCCGCCATACTCGTCGGAGCGGTGGTTCGTCAGCGGCGAGAGGAAGGACGCCAGCAGGTAGCCGTGCGCGCAATGCAGTTCCAGCATGTCGAAGCCGCAGGCGATGCCGCGCCGCGTCGCCGCGACGAAGTTGGCCTTCACCTGGTCCATGTCGGCGCGCGTCATGGCGCGCGGCACCTGGCTGTGCGGATAGTAGGGGATCGCGCTGGCGGAGAGGATCGGCCAGGCGCCGGAGTCCAGCGGCTGGTCCATGCCTTCCCACATCAGCTTCGTCGCGCCTTTTCGGCCGGCATGGCCCAGCTGCAACGCGATCTTCGCCGGCGTCGTGCGATGGATGAAATCCACGATGCGCGTCCAGGCCGCCTGCTGCGCGTCGTTCCACAGGCCGGTGCAGCCCGGCGTGATGCGGGCGTCGGCGGCGACGCAGGTCATCTCGGTGAAGACCAGCCCGGCGCCGCCGATGGCGCGCGCGGCGTAGTGGGCGAAGTGGAAATCGCCGGGCAGGCCCTCCTCGGCGGAGTACATGCACATCGGCGAGACGACGACGCGGTTCGCAAGCCGCATCCCGCGCAGCGCGAAGGGCTGGAACATCGGCGGCTTCGAATCGTCGGCGGGAATGCCCTGCTCGCGCGCTTCCTCGGCGAACACCTTGCGCGCTTCCGCGACGAAATCCGGCGCGCGAAGATCGAGATTGTCCCAGGTGATGGCCTTGGAGCGCGTCATCAGGCCGAAGGCGAATCGCGTGGGGTGGAAATGCGCGAAGCGCTTCACATGCTCGAACCAGACCAGCGAGACATCCGCCGCGTGCTGCGTCTTCTCCACATCCTCGCGCCGCGCCGTCTCGAAGCGATGCAGGCAGGTCGGCACGTCGCCGCCGGCCCGAAACGCGGCATGCAGCGCGATGGCGTCCTCCATCGCGAGCTTGGTGCCGGAGCCGATGGAGAAATGCGCGCTGGCCTTGGCATCGCCCAGCAGCACGATGTTGTCCTTCACCCAGCGCGCGCAGCGGATCGCGGGGAAGCGTCGCCAATTGCTGCGGTTGGTGATGAGGCGATGGCCCTGGAGTTCTTCGGCGAAGACGGCTTCGAGGAAGCGCGCGCTCTGCGCTTCGTCCATGCCCTCGAGCCCGGCGCGCGCGAAGGTCTCGGGGTCCGTTTCCAGCACCCAGGTGCTGGCGCCGGCCTCGTACTGGTAGCAATGCGCGATGAAGATGCCCTCGGGCCGCTCCTTGAAGAAGAAGGTGAAGGCGTCGAAGGGGCGCGTCGAGCCCATCCAGGCGAAGCGGTTGGGGCGGAGGTCCAGCTCGGGCTGGAAATGGTCGCGGAAGCGCTCGCGGATCGGGGAGTTGATGCCGTCGGCGGCGACGATCAGGTCCGCGTCGGGAAAATCCTCGGGCGTCGCCTCGCGCCGGAACTCCAACTCCACGCCGAGCGCGCGGGCGCGCTCCTGCAGCAGCAGCAGCAGGGTGCGGCGGGAGCAGCCGCAGAAGCCGTTGCCGCCGATGCGGTGCACCGCGCCGCGCCAGTGGATCTCGATGTCATCCCAATAGGCGAAGTTTCGGGTGATCGCGTGGTAGGAGGGCTGATCGGCGTGCTGGAAGGCGTCGAGCGTCGCGTCGCTGAACACCACGCCGAAGCCGAAGGTGTCGTCGGCCTGGTTCCGCTCGACGACGGTGATGCGCGAAGCGGGATGGTCGCGCTTCATCAGGATGGCGAAATAGAGCCCGGCCGGCCCGCCGCCGATCACCGCGATGCGCATCGCATGCCCCCTTTCGACGCCACCAATGGTTTAAGCTTAAAATATCTTTCCGTCCATCGAAATCCGCCGTTGCGGCGGGCCTGCCGGATGCTTTAGGCTTCAAGCATCGGAGGGTTCTCGGGTGGCATCGCTGGCCGGCATGCAGGCGCTGGTGACGGGTGGCGGCAGCGGCATCGGGGCGGCCTGCGCGGAGGCGCTGACCGGGTCTGGCGCCGTCGTGACCGTGCTCGGGCGGCGGGAATCGCCGCTGCGCGCGATGGTGGAACGCGGCGCGGCGGCCGGCTTCGTGGTGGGCGACGTGACGGCGCCCCCTGCCCTGCCGGCCTGCGCAATCCTCGTGAACGCCGCCGGCGCGGCGGAGAGCGCAGCCTTCCTGAAATCCGATGCCGCCCTGTTCGAGCGGATGTGGCGCGTGAACCTGATGGGCGCCGTCGCGATGACGCAGGCGGTGCTGCCCGCGATGCTGGAAGCACGCCACGGCCGCGTCATCCACATCGCCTCCACGGCGGCGCTGAAGGGCTATGCCTATGTCAGCGCCTATGTCGCGGCGAAGCACGCGCTGCTGGGGCTGACGCGCGCGCTCGCGCGGGAATTTTCCCGGGCCGGCGTCACCTTCAATGCCGTCTGCCCCGGCTTCACCGATACCGACATCGTGGCGGAGAGCATTTCCCGCGTTGTCGCCAAGACAGGCCGCAGCGAGGCCGAGGCGCTTGCGGAGTTCACGAAGCATAACCCGCAAGGGCGCCTGGTGCGGCCGGAGGAGGTCGCGCAAGCGGTGCTGATGCTCTGCGATCCGGCGGCGTCCGCGATCAACGGGCAGGCGATCGCGGTGGATGGGGGGGAGACATGACCGCCCCCGATGGCCGGAGCGCCGACAGGCGCGGAGGTCTGAATCGGTGGCGCCGAGCATGACCCCCGATGACCTTGCGCCGCCGGACGCCGAGACCGCGCTCGCGCAATCGCCGCCCGGGCACAAGGATGAGCTGCGCCTGTGGCTGCGGCTGCTCACCTGCACCACGCTGATCGAGGGCGAGATCCGCGGCCGGCTGCGCCGCGACTTCGACACCACCCTGCCGCGCTTCGACCTGATGGCCGCGCTGGACCGCGCCCCGGGCGGCATGTCGCTCGGCGAGATCTCGCAGCGCATGATGGTGAGCAACGGCAACGTCACCGGCCTCGCCGCGCGGCTGGAAGCCGAGGGCCTGGTGGAGCGCCGCGCGCGGCCCGGCGACCGCCGCGCGCAGTTGCTGCGCCTCACGCCCAAGGGAAGGCGCGAATTCGCGCGGCAATCGGTGGCGCATGAGGGATGGATCGCGGAGCTGCTCGACGGGCTGGATGCGGCGGAGCGCGCGGCGCTGTTCCGACTGCTCGGCCAGACCAAGCGATCCGTGCGCGCGGCGCTGACGGAGGAGACGGCATGATCACCGCCATCAGCGGGCCCCTTGCGGACTACCGCGCGCAGCATCTGCGGCTGGACGTCGCCGGTTCCGTCGCGACGCTCACGCTCGATCGGCCGGAGCGGAAGAACCCGCTGACCTTCGACAGCTATGCGGAACTCACCGCCATCCTGCGCGCCGCCGTGCATGACGAGGATGTGCGAGCCTTCGTCGTCACCGGCGCGGGCGGCAATTTCTGCTCGGGCGGCGATGTGCATGACATCATCGGTGAATTGCTGAAGCGCGACACCAAGGGGTTGATGCGCTTCACCGCGATGACGGGCGACCTCGTGAAAGCCATGCGCGCCTGCCCGCAGCCGATCATCGCCGCGGTGGACGGCATCGCCGCCGGCGCCGGCGCCATCATCGCGATGGCGAGCGACCTGCGGCTCGGCACGGCGCGGGCGAAGGTGGCCTTCCTGTTCAACCGCGTGGGTCTCGCGGGCTGCGACATGGGGGCGTGTGCGATCCTGCCGCGGCTCATCGGCCAGGGGCGGGCGAGCGAGCTGCTGTATCGCGGGCGGTCGCTGGGCGGGGAGGAGGGCCTGGCCTGGGGGTTCTTCAACAGCCTGCATGAGCCCGACGCCTTGGCCGGTGCCGCTTTCGACCTTGCGCGTGAGATCGCGGAAGGGCCTGCCTTCGCGCATGCGATGACCAAGCGGATGCTCCAGATGGAATGGGCCATGTCGGTGGAGCAGGCTGTCGAAGCCGAGGCCGTCGCGCAGGCGCTCTGCATGACGACGAAGGATTTCGGGCGCGCCTATGAGGCCTTCGCCGCCAAGCAGCGGCCGGTGTTCCGGGGGGATTGATGGCATCCGATCGCGAAGCACCGCAGGCGAAGCCGAGGAGCAAGAGCGTGAATCGGATGCCCAGTTGGGCATCCGATCGCGAAGCACCGCAGGCGACGCCGAGGAGCGAGAGCGTGAATCGGATGCCCGCCTGATGCCCGACGCGAGCTTCCTCGACTGGCCGTTCTTCGAGCCTCGACACCGTGCCTGGGCGACGGAGGTGGAGGCCTGGGCGGCGGCGCATGCGGAAGCGCTCGCGGACGAGCAGGACGCGGATGGCAGCACCATCCGCCTGGCGCGCGCGATGGGCGAGGCGGGGCTGCTGCGCGCGCCCTGCCCCGAGGATGGTGTCCTTGATGTGCGGGCGCTCTGCCTCGCGCGCGACATCCTCGCGCGCCATGCGGGGCTCGCGGATTTCGCCTTCGCGATGCAGGGGCTCGGCACCGGGCCCGTCACGCTGTTCGGCTCGAAGGCGCAGCGCGATCGCGTGCTGCCCGGCGCGCGCGCGGGCACGGCGCTCGCCGCCTTCGCGCTCAGCGAGCCGGAGGCGGGCAGCGATGTCGCGGCACTCGCGACGGTCGCCGAGAAGGACGGCAATGCGCATTACCGGCTGACGGGCCAAAAGACCTGGATCAGCAATGGCGGTATCGCCGCGACCTATATCGTCTTCGCCCGCACCGGCGAGGCGCCGGGCGCCAAGGGTCTCAGCGCATTCCTCGTCGAGGCGGACACACCGGGCCTCACCATCGAATCCCGTATCGAGGTCACCGCGCCGCATCCGCTGGCGACGCTGCGCTTCGATGCCGCGCGCATTCCCGCCGAGAGCCTGATCGGCAAGCCGGGCGAAGGCTTTCGGGTGGCGATGGGCACGCTCGACGTGTTCCGCGCCACCGTCGGTGCCGCCGCGCTGGGCTTTGCACGGCGCGCGCTCGACATGACCATCGAGCGCGCCAACGGGCGAAAGCTGTTCGGCGCGACGCTGTTCGACCAGCAGATGTCGCAGGCCGCCATCGCCGACAGTGCGGTGGATGTGGAAGCGTCCGCGCTGCTCGTCTATCGCGCCGCCTGGCTGAAGGATTCCGGGACGCCGCGCGTGACCCGCGAAGCCAGCATGGCCAAGCTGCACGCCACCGAGGCCGCGCAGCGCGCCGCGGACCGCTGCGTGCAGATGCATGGCGGGCTCGGCGTGACGCGCGGGCACAAGGCGGAGGAGCTCTATCGCGAGGTCCGCGCGCTCCGCGTCTATGAAGGTGCGTCCGAGATCCAGCGAATCGTCATCGCGCGCGCCGAGCGCGACCGGCGGGGAGGTGGCTGATGGACAGCTTCTGCCGCGACAACCTGCCGCCGCGCGACCAATGGCCTCGATTTCTCCTGGACCGGCCGGAGTACCAGTACCCGGCCCGATTGAACTGCGCGGTCGAACTCCTCGACCGCAACCTGACAAGTCGGGGAAGCCATCCGGCGCTGGTGACGCCGTCGGAGACGCTCACCTATCGCCAGCTCGCGGAGCGCGTGAACCGCATCGCCAATGTCCTCGTGCACAAGCTCGGCCTCATCCCCGGTAACCGGGTGCTGCTGCGCAGCGCCAACAATGCCTGGATGACGGCCGCCTATTTCGCGGTGCTGAAGGCGGGCGGCGTCGTCGTCGCCACCATGCCGCTGCTGCGCGCCAGGGAACTCGGCCAGATGTTTCGGAAGGCCCGCATCAGCCACGCACTGTGCGATGCTCGGCTGGTCGACGAAATCCACAAGGCGGAGGCGCCGGACCTGCGCCACCTCGTCACCTGGGGCGATGGCCAGCTCGAATCACTCTGCGCCGACGCCTCGCCGGATTTCACAGCCTGCGACACGGCGGCCGACGATGTCTGCCTGATCGGCTTCACCTCCGGCTCCACCGGAGAACCCAAGGGCACGCTGCATTTCCACCGCGACATGCTGGCGATCTGCGATGGCTACGCGATGCAGGTGCTGCGGCCGGAACCGACCGATATCTTCATCGGCTCCCCGCCGCTCGCCTTCACCTTCGGCCTTGGCGGGCTCGTCCTGTTTCCCTTCCATGTCGGCGCGACGGCGGTGCTGCTGGAACGCGCCCCGCCTGAGGAATTGCCCGCCGCCATCGCGCGCCATCGCGCGACCATCTGCTTCACCGCGCCGACGGCGTATCGCGTGATGGCGGGCCTTGCCGCGCAGCACGACCTGTCCAGCCTGCGAAAGTGCGTCTCCGCCGGGGAGGCGCTGCCGCGCCCGGTCTTCGAGGCCTGGCAGGCCGCCACCGGCCTCAAGCTGATGGACGGCATCGGCGCCACCGAGATGCTCCACATCTTCATCGCCGCGCGCGAGGACCAGATCCGCCCCGGCGCCACGGGCCTGCCCGTGCCCGGCTATGTCGCGCGGGTCGTGGACGCCAACGGCGCCGAGGTGCCGCGCGGCACGCCGGGGCGGCTTGCGGTGCAGGGCCCCACGGGCTGCCGCTACCTCGCCGATCCGCGCCAGGCGCAATACGTCCAGAACGGCTGGAACATCACCGGGGACACCTACATCCAGGACGAGGACGGGTATTTCTGGTACCAGGCGCGCAACGACGACATGATCGTCTCGGCCGGCTACAACATCGCCGGGCCGGAGGTGGAAGCGGCCCTCCTCACCCATCCCGCGGTTGCCGAGTGCGGCGTGGTCGGCGCGCCCGATCCGGAACGCGGCATGGTCGTGCGGGCCTATGTCGTCCCGCGGCCGGGCCACGCACCCGGCGATGCGCTCGCCAAGGCGCTGCAGGACCATGTGAAGGCGGAGATCGCGCCGTACAAATATCCGCGCAGCATCGTCTTCGTCGAGGCGCTGCCGCGCACCGAAACCGGCAAGCTCCAGCGCTTCGCCTTGCGCGCGCAAGCGAAACAGGACCATGCGGCATGACGCTGACCCCACTCCAGCCGCCGGACTGGCCGGCGCCGCGCGGCTACGCCAACGGCATGATGGGCCAGGGCCGCGTCGTGCTGGTCGGCGGGCAGATCGGCTGGGATGCCGAAGGCCGCTTCGCCGAGGGCTTCATCCCCCAGGTGCAGCAGGCGCTGCGCAACATCCTGGCCGTCCTGAAGGTGGCCGGCGGCGGGCCGGAGCATATCGGCCGGCTCACCTGGTACGTGACGGATATCGCCGAATACCGCGCCAGCCTGAAGGAACTCGGGCCCGCCTATCGCGCCATCATGGGCAAGCATTTCCCGGCGATGGCGCTGGTGCAGGTGGTCGCGCTGGTGGAACCCGAGGCGCGCGTCGAGATCGAGGCGACGGCGATCCTGCCCTGATCGTCAGTCCACCGCGTCCACGGCCGGCGTGGCCTCCGCCGCGCCGCTCGCACGCCAGCCCTTGCGCTCCTCCCAGAGCCGCTTGCCGACCAGCGCCGCGCCGACCGCGCCGGCGGAGAGCGCGAGCGTCGCCGCGACGCCGGTGGCGACGACCATCCCGGTCGCGATCACGGCGGGCCCGGCGGCGAGCCGGGAGGCACAGCGCAGCAGCATCGTGGAGTCTCCGTTGACTGCCTCAGAGGTGGGCGCGGCGCGCGCGCCGACAAGCGCCGTCACCAGGGCGTGTCGGTCAGCAGGAAGGAGGCGACGACGCGCGCCTCCCGCAGGTCGCCGCGCTCGGCCGCGGCTTCGACCTCCGCAAGCTGCGCCTCGGCGCCGGACCAGCCGGCATTGGCGGCGATGCCGCGCAGCGCATGGGCCGCGGCGCGGACGGCGGCAGCATCGCCATCCGCCGCGGCGGCGATCAGGCGCGGGACGCGGGCCGACCATTCCGCTCGCACCGCCTCGGCAAGCGCCGGCAGGTCCGGGTCGGGCGGCTTCTCGACCGGCGTGTAGAGGGTGACGAAGCCGCCACCGGGCAGCGGGGCGCGACGCAGCTCGATCCGCGATCCGTCCGGCCGCTCGCGCTGCCAGCGGCCCATCATCTTGCCTTGGCGCAGCAGCTGCATCCGCCGCTCGGTCTCGGCCTCCGGGTCCACCAGGCCGAACTCGCCGCCCTCGGCCTGCAGGCGCACCACCTCGGCGAAGGAGAGGCCGATGCGCAGCGCCCGGCGCGGCACGCCCGTGATGTCAGGGAACCGGGCATTCCAGCAGGCGAGCCGGTAATCGGCATCCACCACGGCGATGCCGTCGGTGAGCGATTCCAGCACGTTGTCGAGCAGTTTCACCCGCGCCTCGGCGGTATCCAGCGTGTCGCGCAGGGCGGCGAGCGAGGCGGAGAGCCGCGCGTTGCGCTCCATCGCCGCGCGGAGGCGCCGGTTCAGGCGGCCCTGGCGCCAGGCAAGCCAGAGGGCGAGCGGCAGGCCCGCCGCGGCAAGCGCGGCGAGCAGCGCGGGCGCGACCGCATGCGCCTCGGCCGCGGCGGCCGGCGTGGTCGCCGAGGCCACGATGGCGCCGGCAAGCATCAGGATGGGCAGCAGGCGCGGCACCTTCGGCGCGAGTCCTCCGGCTTGGGCCCGTGACTCGGGCAGCCGATCTATTCACGCGCCCGCCCGCAGGACAAGCGGGCGGGCCTCCCCTGCGGGTTCCTGGGGTTGCCCCCGGCTGGCCGCAGCGGCATGTTCCGCCGCGCTCCCCTAGAGTTTTCCACAGAGCCGCCCCCGGTGCGGGGCAACGAGGATCGGCATGGCCAAGATCAAGGTGAAGACGCCCGTCGTGGAGATGGACGGCGACGAGATGACGCGCATCATCTGGGGCTTCATCAAGGAGAAGCTGATCCTCCCCTATCT
>VFQR01001587.1_pt1 | contig 16790 bp, 13 predicted proteins | sample 3512321 | NCBI WGS metagenome assembly VFQR01 (sample SAMN10412374, study PRJNA504923) | tailings metagenome | isolation source: Relicate 3 Philex TSF1 revegetated site | place: Philippines: Tuba, Benguet | collected 2017-08-29
AATACTTTCTGTGGGATTATGGCAGTTTAGACCATAAAAAACAAGTTATTCTGCTCCATTGGGCAGGATATAAACTTAATTCTTTGATGCCTTATAAAAATTTGTTTGATAAATTTTACTTAAAAAAACAACCTATTTTTCCATCTTGGACATCTTATTTATACACAAGTTTAGATTATCTATGGAGAAATCCTGTAGAAATGTTACGACAAAATCGTTTGATTAATAATACGTATCATTCTTTGAGAAAAAATCATTAATTGTGAAATTAGTTGCTTACATTCACCCCATTCGCACGTACCTACCTTGTACAGGAGTAGGGCGGCATATAAATCATATTTTGCTTGGACTTGCAGAACAAACTGGAGTTGAGTTAGATCTGCTGTTTTCAAAACAGTGGTTAGAGAGTGATGGTAAGCTTGACCCACGCTGTCCCTTGCGCGAACTACCCAAGCATACTTTTCCGGGACTGGAAAATCCTACTGAACGGACATGGAAACTATTTGGCTATCCGCGCATGGATAAATATTTGCCAGAAAAGACAGACTGGCTTTACGCGCCAATGGAAACTTACATCCCGGTGTCTAAATATTCTGTTGCTGTTACAATCCATGACGTACAAGCATTTGAAACAAATTTGCCTTGGTCGCACACTTGGCAGCATCAATGGTTTCGCTATAAGTGGGGACGTTGGGTGCGTCGTGCTTTGTCTGACTGTCGGATAGTTTTTACTGTCTCGGAATTTTCCAAGCAACGGATGGTGGAATTATTAGGAGCCGATCCGCAAAAGATTGTAGTTGTAGGAAATGGCATTGAGCAGTCTTTCTTTGATATTGCCTCAGTTAATTCTTTAGATTTAAAACCACCCGTGGAAGCACCTTACACTTTAGTCATCGGGGGTTTGCGTCAAAAAAAAGGAGGCGATTATGTTGTTGGTGTTGCCAAAGCGCTCCTTGAGCGCAAAAGTAATTTAAAAATTCTTGTAGCTGGTGAATTAGAAGCTGATTACATGGAAGCAGCTAAAGCTCACTCAAATATCACCTTGTTGGGTATGGTTTCCGACGAAGATCTACCGAGATTATTACGTCAAGCATCATCACTTTTGTTTCTTTCTCTTTATGAAGGCTTTGGGATGCCGGCGCTAGAAGCAATGGCTGTAGGGACTCCAGCAATTGTTTCTAATAGAGCTTCTCTTGTTGAAGTTGTTGGCGATGCTGGAATTGTTGTGAATCCAGAAGAAACTGATGCGATCGCCCAAATACTTATAAACTTAGAAGCAAATCCTCATGTTGCCGAAGAATATGTGCAACGAGGCCGCAAACATGCAGCAGAACATACTTGGTTACGATGCGTAAACAGGGTAGTAACTGCTTTACAGGAATTTGCTTAACATCAATCTTTATGGCTTTAAAAGTTGTTTTTTGCTGGTCTGATATCTCTGGTTACATGGCAGCCTGCTGGCGAGCTCTGCACCAAATACCAGAAATTGATCTATTTGTCGTTGCTTTTCAAGCTCATACTGAAACGGCATTTGCCGATGGATTAATGCAGGGTATTCCTTGCCGACTCTTAGATATCAAAGAAAGACAAGATGCAAATTTAATCAAAGGTTTGGTATTGAAAGAATCTCCAGACGTAGTTGTTCTTTGCGGTTGGTTGCATAAACCTTTTCGTCAGCTGGCGTTTGCTGGTGAATTATCTCAAACCGGTTTAGTAATGACAATGGATACTCCTTGGTGGGGTACCTGGAAACAACATTTAGCTCCTTTATTTCTTCGCTCCTATTTGCAATGTATAGATAGTGTTGTTGTTGCTGGAGAACGTAGTTGGCAATATGCTTCCCGTTTAGGAATTGCAAGAGCAAACATAACAAATGGAGTTTATGGTATTGATTATGATGTTTGGTCTCCATTGTACGAACAACGCCTTAAGTCCCAATGGCCGCGTTCATTTTTATTTGTCGGTCGCTATGTTGGAGTGAAGGCAATTGATGTTCTGGTAGAAGCTTACCAAATTTACCGTTCTCAAGTCTCTCATCCTTGGAATTTGGTATGTTGCGGACAAGGAGCATTGGCATCACATCTTGAGGGAAAACCAGGAATTGAAAATCGAGGATTTTTACAACCATCCGAAATGCAAGCCGTGTGGCGAACGGCAGGAGCTTTTATTTTGCCGAGTAGATTCGATCCTTGGCCGCTAGCTTTAGTAGAAGCTGCTGCGGCTGGGTTACCGATTATTTGTACTGATATCTGTGGTTCTGCGGTTGAAGTCATTCGACCTTGGTATAATGGTTTAACAGTACCCAAAGAAGACTCAAAAGCTTTAGCCAAGGCAATGTTGACTTTACACCAGAATTATGCTCAGTTACCAACTTGGGGAAAGCGATCGCAACAATTAGCAGCTCCTTATGCTGCCAATATCTGGGCAATTCGTTGGCAAGAATTATTACACAATTCACACCAGATGAAAACAGTTAAGCAAAATACAAGTAATTCGGTTACTGAAAATTTGGCATGAATTTTCAAACATGAATGCAGATCCCATTAGCAAACTTCTTGACCTCATCCTTAGCCCTTATGGCATATTAGGTATTGTCATCGGTCTTTTTATATTGGATAAAGCTACACGCTCCCGGCGTTTAGCTTGGCTATTATTCGCATTTTGCTGTTATGCAACTTCCTTAGGAAAATTTCAGGATGAGTGGATAACTGAACCACCACCTTTGGTTTTTCCTTTGCAACAGTTACGCGATATGGGTCGCCCCCTGACAATAGTTCTCCTGGTTTTACTTCTCATACTGGGAATGCAAACACGGAATGGATGGCGGCGGGTAATTATTCCCCAGCCAGTTTATTACTTGATCGCATTTCAAGTTGCAGTTTTTTTTAAGATTCTAATTTATGGTGACGTAGCTTTTGCCTTACTGGCGCTAATTACATTTGGGGCAATTGTGCTGATGTTTAAGTTAGGCCCTTGGCGTTGGTTGCAGGATGAATATAATTTCCGCTTAGGTGTTTGGTCGCTAGCAATGGTTGGTGTCATCTTTGCCATCGCCTGCGCTTATCAAGGAAGATTTGACATGTATGCAATGACATTTGTCCAAGGAAGGTTCCTGGGAACTACTGGTAGTTCACAACATGCCGCAGCCTTGTTAGCAGGCACTATCCCCTGCTTTATGTTTCTCATTGAAAGCCATAAAAAATGGGACTGGGTAAAAGCTTTATGGATTGCTATTTTACTTGTTGTCGCATACTTTTTATTTCTCACAGCTTCTCGTACTGGCGCAATTATGGGAATCAGTTCAATTTTATTTTTCTATCGAAATAGAACTGGCTCTTTACTACGATTAGGCTTATTTATTAGTGTATTGTTAGGTGTAATCTTTTGGTTCATAAGTCCAGATACTATTACCGAAAGCACACCAGCAAGCAATAGGTTCATTTCCGGTGGCAACACACGTGAAGGAGCTTGGTCTGGTATGTGGAATGGCTTCATGAGTAACCCATTTTTTGGTTCCCCTTTGTACGGAGGACGTTTGGTTTTTGGAGAAAATTCTTGGTTAGCTGCTGGAGACACTACAGGACTGATCGGATTTATACCGATAGTCATGATGGGGTTAGGCTGTTTGAAGATGATGTTTGAACTGCATAAATTAAGTAATACAAAACCTACTTATTTTTTGCATAGTAGTACTGTTATAGCTGGTTTAGCCGGTCTTTTGGTAGGAAGCTTTTCAGAAGCTATTCTTTTAGGCAATCTGTCTTTTCCTGTCTTTTCACTGCTGATGTATTTATCACTGGGAAAATATTTACTTGATTTGGATCGGATGGAAAAGAAGTATTTATTGTCGCAAAAAATACCAAATTCGGCTTTGGAAAATAGGATTAATTTTTATATATAATTCTTTTTCACCTATCATTTATTGTTTATGAAAATTCTTCACGTTACTCCTTCCATCGCCAAAGTTCGTGGCGGCACTAGTCAAGCTGTTTTAGATATGGTAAAGGCATTGCAAATAACTAATGTCGATACGGAAATTGCCACAACTAATGATGATGGTGATAACTTACTTGATGTTCCGCTGTCCAAGTGCGTTAAGTATCATGATGTTCCAGTTTGGTTTTTCCAGCGCTTTTCACCCAATATTAAACCACTTAGAGAATATGCATTTACTAGTGAGTTGACACAATGGCTTTGGCAAAATATTTCTCAGTATGAGCTTGTACATATCCACGCTCTTTTCTCCTATCCATCAACCATCGCAATGGCCATCGCCCGTCTGAAAAATGTTCCTTACATAGTCACTCCACATGGCTTACTATGTGAATGGTCTTTACAACAAAGTACGCACAAAAAGCAAACTTACCTGAAACTTATTGAACAAGCAAATCTTGACAACAGTCAGATGATTCATTTTACCTCCGAGAAGGAACAGCAAGAAGTATCCCTACTGGGGCTACAAAAACCTAATTGTGTGTTACCTCTGGGAATATCTTTACCAACTAAAATCTCTGATGCTCGTCAGCGTCTGCGACAACAATTTAATATTCCTCCAGACGAACCTGTGATTTTGTTTTTGTCTCGGCTGCATTATAAAAAAGGTTTAGAATGTCTGATTCCTGCTTTAAGTAAATTGATTCATCACCGCTTTACTTTTATACTTGCAGGTAATGGTACTCCAGATTACGAAGCTGAAATAGAATCTTTGCTCCTCAAGAATGGATTGCGCGATCGCACCCTCGTTGTGGGATTTGTCGAAGGTGAAACCAAGGATATATTGATGCAAGGTTCTGACCTGTTTGTTCTGACTTCTTATTCCGAAAACTTTGCTGTCTCAGTTTTAGAATCACTAGCTGTAGGCGTTCCTGTTCTCGTAACTCCTGGTGTCGCTCTAGCTTCTGTTGTCAAACAAAACCAACTAGGTTACGTTCCAGACTTGGATGTAACAGCGATCGCCCAAGCTTTAGAAGACTACTTTAATAATACCCAAATTGCTCAAAAGATGGGCGAACAAGGTCGTCAACTTGTAGCTGAAAAATACACTTTGGAGAAAACAGCCTTGCAATTGCAACAGATTTATCAAACTGTTCTCCACAAAGAAATTATTCCTAGTTTTCTGTAAAAGTCCTGACCAATCTATATTTACTAAATTTAGTTTTCTGCAATTGTTGATATATGTGAACTTATGCTAAATCAAATCACGCCATTAATTTTAACCTACAATGAAGCACCTAATATTCAGCGAACACTAGAAAAACTCACTTGGGCAAATCAGATTATTATTATTGACAGCTATAGTTCTGATGAAACTCTAGAAATCATCGCCTCCTACCCTCAAGTGCAATTATTTCAAAGGAAATTTGATACTCACGCCACACAGTGGAATTATGGTTTATCTCAAATAAAATCTGAATGGGTACTATCTCTAGATGCTGATTATATTGTTTCAGAGAAACTGACTGATGAAATCAAGGAATTAGCTGAAGATTCACACATAGATGGTTATTTTATCCGATTTAAATATTGTGTCTTCGGTCAACCTCTCAGAGGTACAATACTGCCTCCTCGACAGGTTCTTTTTAGGATCAATAAATCTATTTATATTGATGATGGTCATACCCAACTGTTACAAGTTAAAGGTAAATCAGCAATGTTATCTGGTTATATCCACCACGACGATCGCAAACCTCTGAGCCGTTGGTTATGGGCACAGGATCGCTATATGGTAATTGAAGTCAAGAAGCTATTAGATACTCCGATGAGCGAGCTAAGCTGGGGCGATCGCATCCGCAAACAAAAACTTTTTGCTCCTTTCATTATCCTTTTTTACTGCCTAATTTTCAAAGGCGGAATTCTTGATGGCTGGCAAGGTTGGTACTATGCATTTCAGCGTGTATTAGCAGAAATTCTGCTGGCAATTCGCTTAATTGAAGCCGAACAGTTAAAAGAAAAAGCATCATGAGCAGGTTTCATTGGCTACCCAAAAAATATTGGATTTTAGTTTTAGCAAGTTCTTTGTTGTGCTTACTGCTGATAATTCCTGTGCGTTTGACCATAGCCCATTACCAAGCCCCCCAACCTCAAGCTATCCTGACTCTTGGGGCTTGGATAGATCGCGAACAGACAGCTGCCGAAATCGCCCGTTGGTATCCTTCTTTGGAAGTTTGGGTTTCCTCTGGTACTCCCCCTGAAATAGCGCGACCGATTTTTCAAGCTGCTGGCATTTCCGATAGTCGTCTTCACCTAGATTATCGTGCCGTTGATACCGTGACAAACTTTACTACAATTGTCCCTGAGTTTGAGCATAAAGGCATACAACATATTTATTTAATTACTTCAGATTTTCACATGCCTAGAGCTAAGGCGATCGCTACTATGATTCTTGGTATCAAAGGTATCGCCTTTACTCCAATTTCTGTGCGATCGAATTTAGATCAATTAAAAAAAGAAACTATTTCTCCTATGATTCGCGATCTAGGACGCTCCCTACTTTGGATTGTCACAGGTAGTACAGGAACCAGTTTTCAGTCTGTGATTCACTGATTCGGCGTTGCATAATTGCAGGATGATTTTGGAATTTACATCAACAATAATCCCTGTATCTTTACCTCAGCCTCAATCATCTCATTATTCAACAACGCTATTTATTCTAGTATGCATCTAGATTCCTACACAGTCGGTAATTATATTCCTGGCGCACCCTATTGGCAGCAACTTCTGTGGTACTTTTTCGGTTCACCATTAGTAGAAAGTCGCTTGCTTCCCATGTCAGGTTTCAAAGTTTTGCTACTTCGTACTTTTGGAGCAAAAATTGGTCAAGGTGTCCGCATCAAACCAGGAGTTCGCATCAAATTCCCTTGGCGATTGATAGTTGGCGATTATGTATGGATTGGAGAAGATGCTTGGATTGATAACCTTGCTCTAGTCACCATCGAAAGTCATGTATGTCTATCCCAAGGCATTTATCTGTGTACTGGTAATCACAATTGGAGCCATCCTGACTTTCAACTGATTACTGCACCTATCTATATTCAAGAGAGTAGTTGGATTGCAGCCAAAGCAATAATTGGTCCAGGAGTTACAGTTGGTCGGGGAGCAGTGCTGACCTTAGGGGGAGTAGCTAATAGTTCTTTAGAGCCAATGACAATTTATGCCGGCAATCCAGCTCAAGCCATAAAGCAACGGAAATTATGAGTAGAGATAGAGAGGAATGTCACTTACTTAACCAGGATTTAGATCCCCGACTTTTTCAAGAAGTCGGGGATCTGGGCAGCTACTTTTGCTTAAGTAAGTGCCATTGAGAGATAGAGAGTGTTATGGATTGATATCCTGCCGCACTGCATTGAGCATAAGAAGAGGCAGGGGGAAAGACTGACTGCAACTTACCCTGTACCCCTGATCTCCCCATCTCCCTACTCCCCATTTTGATATTAAGGAGACAAGTTCTTAGTCGGGTTCATACCATCAGAATCTATCAGAGTCTGTTGAACCAGACCATTTACAAGTTTGACGACATACACAGACCCCGCCCTTCTAGCACGTAAAGTCAAAGTTCCCAGTTTGTTATCAATTTTCACCTTCACATCGCGGTCATTGCCCACATTCGCCCAAGCTGTAACTAGCCAACGGTCTTCGCCGACTATTTTGCGTGCTAGCACACGAGCAGTGGGTACGGTAACAGGTCCCCATCTACCTTGTAATTGCTGTGTCTGACCTTCAGCACGAAACTCCATTGCTGGCAATATCTTAGTCCAGCTTTGATAGGGATGGAGATTTGGCCCTGGTAAAAGGTCGCCCTTACGCAGATACTCTTCTAAATGTGAGAACAACGCATGGGCGTGACCTTGTATTGTTAATTGCCGAATCAATGTGGGAGTTGTCGCGCCAATCGGCTTGTTGTAGTTGAGTGCTTCCCACACTGGTCCACTGCATACGAAATATCCACCCACAGACCCGACGGCTCCTGCCGTATAGTAAGCCTTCATCATACCCATAAAGGTATCTGGATTGGAGATTGGTTGACCGGCGTAACCTTCCCAACCCATACTTATCCAAGGATAAGTATACTTCTGTCCCAAGCTGATTGCCCCAGAAATATTATTCAACGCTTGTGTCAATGCGTCCCATGCCACCCCGGTATTGTACTCAATACCAGTCCAGCCAGAGTTATGAAAATTGAAGTACATTTCTGGCGCAGTATAATTAGATACAATTGGGTTGCGATTAGAGTCTAGGAAATTTTCGTACTTGAACATATACCATGCCCATCCAGCCCAGCGACCACGTTCAGTACCGTATTGCTCCTGATACCAGAAGTACGCTGGTGTAGATTGCAAGTTACTAAACAATTTCTGTTTGAGTACTCCTTCCTGTCGTGCTTTGTTGCGAGATATGTAAGCGAACCAGTCATTCAGACCAGAATTATTGAAGTCAGCTTTTACTTGAGGATCTTGTCCAAACAAGACTTCAGGATCGTTGTCGAGAAGAAGCCACAAACCAGACTCACCTTGGTTGTTAATCACCTTCATCGGCTGACCAGCAGTTCTCTCTAATTGACCTATTAATTTTCCATAGTAGTCACCAATGATTTGAAAAGCCTCATTTGGTGCAGCTGGACTGACTATTGGTCGGCCACCGTTGAGAATGATTTTTCCATTTTTGTCACGTAACCAAGTGTTCGGCGGTAGCTTCGGTAGATAGGAGTGTCGCCCATCGTAGTTATCATAAAATTTATAAACTTCTCCTACTTCGGCGACCAGTTGGTAGCGACCAGGATTAGCCTGGGCATGTTGCGCTAAATTAGCTGATTGTATTGGTAGTCCATACCCCCAATTGTTAGCTAATTCAATGTAAGTTTCTTTCGATAGTCCACAATGCGCTTGACCCAAAGGTAATAGAGTATTGCCTTTTTTAAATACCGGTCGAGGTGCAGCTTTCAGATGATCTAATGGAGTCGATTGTGAAGTGATGGTTTGAGCATGTAGTGGCGTACTGACAACCATACCGAGAGTCATGGCAAAGCCAAGCGCCGAAGAAATAGTCGAGCGCATCGAACGTAGATGAAGTTTTTTCATTGAGTTTCCTTAGCACCACACAGGGAACAACAAATTACTGTGTGACAATATATTTGCACACGAATAATTAAGCAATTTTACTACTATAAAAAATAGTAAAATTCACTCGCTTTTTCGTTTTTTTATAAGCGAGTACAGTTTATTAATTTTTGGTAAAAATAGTCAAGGGTAGTTTCTTTGACTAAATATCCTCAATAAAATCAAAACTACTCTGTGACTAGGTTAGAGCGTTTGATTTTTTTTTCTTATTAGCCAAATTTACGCCAATATGCGTCAACTCAGTAGTGTAACAAGCTTTATTTGCTAAGCGACTAGGTAAAAACAAAGATAGCTTCGGTGTATCTACTAGTTCACCTCCTACTATTAAAGTAAGCTGCTAATTGCTGTCTATTAATTGTATCTAAGTGATACAAAAACATAATTTTTAAGTACTTCTAAATACCAAATAATTAAATTTCGTACTTAAAATAAGGCACTTGTCGATAAATAGCAATTTGGGTTATTACATACCTAAGTCTGTTGTGTCAGATAACTTTGTGTTTGGTAGCCCAAGAATTACTTTTATTCACCGCTTCATGTCATTGAAAGTAATGAAAATAATTTATCCTTAACACTTGATTCATGAAACTATTTAGTTGTTTGTTTATATAGTTTTAAATTATATAAACATAGCAATCAGCTTTGATTTTTGAACATATCAGCTATCGGCATCATTTCGATACTCAGTGGTCTTCAAATACTATCAGTGCAGAGTTATTAAGACCTAACTGAAGACGATGGGCATGTGAAAAAAGTGTTGCTCATCACTAATCATCACTAACTTGTTAACAACTTTATCTTCCTTCTAGCAAATGGTTCACCCGATTGGGTGAATGCGATCGCCTGCTCACGAACTACTCTGAAAGAAGGTGTAGTTTTGATTCTGCGAACATCATCGCTAACAGAATCAAACCTGCTCTGTTGGCTATTATAGCTTTTGATTATACATCAATAACTTGTTTATAAAGGGTCAAAGAGTGGATGAAACTGTTGTAAAGTCTCCTTATACACCAAATAGCCAGCAAGAGGTTATTAACCTGCTACCAAAAATTGCTGTTAATTTCCCAGGAACGATTTTCCAAGTTCTGCAACGGCAGGATGGTTCTGTTTGTGTACTTTATATCAGTTCTGGTTGTGAAGATTTGTATGAAATAGAATCAAAAGTTATACAAGCAGACTTTGGCGTGTTAAGTAAACTGATTCATCCACAGGATATCAAAGCCTTTGCAGAATCCATAACTCTTTGTAGCACCAGCTTTACACCTTGGCATTGGCAAGGGCGGATCGTCACCCCTAGTGGCAAACTAAAGTGGATTCAAGGTACTTCTAGTGCAGAACCGCAAGGGAATGGCGATTGGCTTTGGAATGGCTTGGTTATCGATATTACAGAGCAAAAACAAGCCCAAGAAAAATTCCAAGAAAGTGAAGCGCGGTATAAAGCAATTTTGTCTGCTATTCCCGATTTGATGTTTCGCATTAGCCGCGATGGCGAATATCTCGATTTAAAAAGTGAGGGCGCAAATGTCATACTCGATCGCGAAGAAATATTGGGAAAAAATTTGCAGCAATTATTGCCGAGTGATGTAGCCGCCATTAGCCAAGAAGCGATCGCCAAAACTTTAGACTCTGGAACTTTGCAAACTTGCGAATATCAGCTAGCAACGCCTTTGGGAATTAGAGATTATGAAGCGCGGTTGGTAGTGAGTGGCCAAGACGAAATATTAGCAATCGTTCGAGATATCACAGAAGGCAAACAAGCAGAAATCGCTCTGCAAAATATTGCCCAAAAATTTGCTAAAGCTTTTAGTTGTAGTCCCGATTCAATTACCATTAGTACTCTCAAAGAAGGACGCTTCATAGAAGTTAACGACACTTTTGTAAAACTTTCAGGTTATGAGCGAGATGAAGCAATTAGTAAAACTTCTTTTGATTTAAATCTGTGGGTGAATGCAGGCGATCGCTTGAAATTAATACAAGAATTACAAGCTACAGGAGTCATCCGCAATTTAGAAATAGAATTTCGGCAAAAATCTGGAAGATTAATTACAACCTTGCTTTCTGCCGAAGTCATTGATTTGGATGGTACTCCTTGCCTACTGGCAGTTCATCACGACATTACAGAACGCAAGCAAGTAGAAGCCAAATTACGTCTATCAGCACAACGCGATCGCTTGTTGGCAGAAACCCTAGTGCGAATTCGGTCTTCTTTGAAATTAGAAGAAATTCTTCAAACCACAGTCACAGAAGTTAGGCAATTTCTCAAAGCAGATCGAGTTTTCATTGCTCTCTATAATGCCAATTTAGGAGTGAGAACTCTTGCCGAATCAGTAGACCCGAAATATCCATCAGTTTCTGGTTGGTCTACTAATGATGAAGCTTATCTACAAGAATTAAGAAACTTTTTAAAAGATAATGTTGTGCGTGTCGTTGAAGATATAACGCAAATGCCAGGATCTTCCAAAGTCACAACACACTGTCAAAAATTTGAAACCAGGGCTGCTTTGGCAGTGCCAATTATGTTAGATGAAGAATTATTTGGGGCGTTAATTGCCAATCAATGCTCAGCGCCGCGTCATTGGGAACCAATAGAAATTGATTTGCTACAACAAATGTCAGAACAAGTAGCGATCGCCATTCACCAAAGTCGGATTTACCAAGAACTAGCAGAACTCAACATTAATTTAGAACACCAAGTACAAGAACGTACAGCACAATTACAGCAGAAAATCCAAGAAGTTGAAGAATTACATCGCATCAAAGATGTAGTTTTACACACAGTAGCCCATGATTTACGAACTTCTGTCATGGGTAACTTAATGGTGTTAAAGAATTTGTTAAATCAGGGAGTGGGGGCTAGGGACTGGGGACTGGGGACTGGGGACTGGGGACAAGGAGGACAAGGAAAAATTATTGAAGAAGTCTCTTCCTTCTCTCTTCCCAATGCCCAATGCCCAATGCCCAATGCCCAATGCCCAATTCCCGTATCTCGCTCAATCATCGAGCGAATGATTCAAGGTAACGATCGCCAACTGACAATGATTAACTCATTGTTAGAAATTAATTCTTGTGAAAAAGAAGGTCTGGAAATCAAACCCGAACTTGTGCAGTTTAGCACTTTATTAGCAGGAATGTTTGCTCAGTTGGAACCGATGCTGGCAGAAAATCAAGCGACTCTGAAAAACTTGCTTGACGCAGATTTACCATTAGTAATGGCAGATGCGAGTCGATTGCAGAAAGTTGTGGCGCATTTAGTGATACATAGATTGCAAAATAATCCACCAGGATTAAAGTTTACCCTGAGTGCTAACGTTGCAGCTGGAATGATTCGGACTCAGATTCAAGATGACGGTGTAGGAATGAGTAAACTAGAGTGCGATCGCCTTTTCGATCTCCATGTCCGCGATCCTCAAGATTCTTGTTCCACAAGCATTGGCTTAAAAATGTATCTTTGTCGGCAAGTCATTAAAGCACATGGCGGCGAAATTGGTGTGATTAATAACCGCAAGCGTGGGTTAACTTTTTGGTTTACATTGCCTTTAGCAACTTCATCCGCAACAAATCGCCCATAAATTCTCAAAAAATGAGAAAGTAAATACTAGCTAATTGTATGCTAAGTATTACTAAAGACTGCTAAGCAATGCCAGATGGCTACCCCATTTATAAAAGTGCAAAGCTGGTGGAGAAAAAACTTTTCTGCACCAAAAACAGATGAAATCGCTATTCTTTACATAGCTTGGCGCAACCGATTTTTGTGGCAGAGATTACGTTTATGGTTGTGGTTGGCGCTGATTTGTCTGTTATCTTTTACTTTGCGAGATATTTATGGCTTGTTTTTCCCTTTCCACGAGTTTAAAAAACTGCCAGAATTACTTCAACCAAGAAGCCTTATAATTAATTTTGCAATGCTCGTAAATATACTTATCTGCTTTGCATTACATAAAACTCAATTCGGTCGCCATCGCCCAGATTTATTATTTTTGGGTTCTTCTTGGTCAATTGGTTTAGCATCACAGTTGTTTGCAACCCTCAGAGGTTTCGCACTACCTGACAGCATCGGTTGGTCGCTGCTGTTCTTAAGTCAAGCTATATTAATGCCAGTCTGTTGGATTCTTCACTTGTTGTCTCAAGCAGCTGTGCTGATTTACTATTTTGGTGTCAACACAATACTTGGACTAAAAACACCAATCCCAGAACACCCAGAAATATATAATGTAACGTTTATTTTATACATTTTCTGGTTTTGCACGATATGTGATATTGGTGTTTACTTGTACGATCGCCTGCAACGTTCTGAGTTTTTCACCCGTCAAGAACTCGAATCTGCCTATCAAAAACTCAAAGTTGCAGAAGCGAAATATCGCACCATTTTTGAAAATGCCGTTGAAGGTATCTTTCAAAGCACTCCCGATGGACGTTATATTACAGCAAACCCGGCTTTAGCACGTATTTATGGCTACTCATTAGCAGAAGAAGTGACAGCCAATTTCACAGATATAGAAAAGCAATTATATGTCGATCCCAACCGCCGAGCAGAATTTGTCCGCTTGATGGAAAAGTATGGCAAGGTTTCCGAATTCGAGTCCCAAATTTATCGCGGAGATGGCAGTATAGTTTGGATTTCCGAAAAAGCCTATGCAGTCCGGGACGAACAAGGAAAATTGCTGTATTACGAAGGTTTAATTGAAGACATTACACAGCGCAAACAAACAGAAGAAGAACTGCGAGTGTTTTTTCATGCAGTTTCCCACGACTTACGCAACCCAGTGCTGGGTACTTTGATGGTGCTGAAGAATTTGTTAAATCAGGGAGTGGGGGAAGAGGGGAGGCGGGGACACGGAGACACGGAGACACGGAGATTAAAAAACACCGAAAATTCTTTCCCCGCGTCTCCCACTCCCCGTCTAAGAGCGTCTTCTTCAATTCCTGTGCCAAGCTCAATTTTAGAGAGGATGATTCAAAGTAGCGATCGCCAACTTAACTTAATTAATTCTTTGATGGAAGCTCATGTCAGCGAAGTACAAGGTATGATTTTACAACGTCAGACAGTACAATTACTGTCAGTTGTGGAAGCAGCGATCGTAGATTTAGAGCCATTACTGGTACAAAACCAAGCTAAACTGACAAATTTAGTAACCGCAGATTTGCCATTAGTGAATGGCGATCCGACTCAACTATGGCGAGTTTTTTCTAATTTAATTGTCAATGCCCTCAAACACAATCCCCCTGGATTGCTTTTGACAATTAACGCCATTCCTGAAGATGACAAACTTTATTGTACCGTTAGCGATAACGGCGTGGGCATTACTAAAAAACAAAGCGATCGGCTTTTTGAGCTTTACTTTCGAGCCAGTAACACCCGCAATTCTGTAGGTTTGGGATTGGGTTTATATCTATGTAAACAAATCATCAATGCTCATGGCGGCGAAATTGGTATTAATACCACTTCCGAAACAGGCACGACTTTCTGGTTTACATTACCCATTTTTTCAAGTTCAGGACAACACTTATAATTGTCATTGGTCATTGGTCATTTGTCATTTGTCATTTGCTTTGAACAAAGACCAAATGATTAATTACAAAGAATAAATGATATCATGTATGCTTAAAGACTGACAGCAGATTTCAAATTTCGGAGATTTGACAGCAATTTTCAGGTAAATAGACCACGGGTAGGGGCGCAAGGCCTTGCGCCCCTACGACAGATGTGGTTCAAATAGATGAAAACTGCTGTAACAATCGGTGATTTGCCAAACTTGATATGACAAATGACTAAGAACAAATAACAAAGGACAAATTTTATGGTGAGAGGATTGAGAGTTAGTATACTGCTGTTGGCAGTATTAGGAAATTTGGCATGGTCATTTACTGCCAAGGCAAATTATAACGGCAAACTCACCGTAGAAATTGATGGATTAAAGAATCAAGAAGGACAAGTTTGTGCGAGTATATTTGCTAACAGTCAAGGATTTCCCAACCAACGCGATCGCATTTTACAAAAACAGTGCATTAAAATTACTGATACTCCCTTGCTGGTTACATTTGAAAACTTAAAAGCAGGTAATTATGCCGTCGCTGTCATGCACGATCAAAATAACGATGGCACTCTCAATCGTAATATTTTTGGTATGCCCACCGAAGGCTTTGGATTTTCCAGTAACCCAGAAGTTAGGACAAGTGCGCCCAAATTTAGCGAAGCAGCATTTTTCTTAGCAGGACCAAACACTAATATCCAAGTCCAATTGAAATATTTTTAGCTAAAACAAAAAGAAGCCCTAATTTGCCGGACATCACAATTACTCCTGAATTCTGAATTCTGAATTCTAAATTCACGAATTACTGTGTGAATCTTCTGGTATATTTTGTTGTTCCGGCAAGGCACGTATTCTATTCATTTGACTTAAAGCGTATCGTGCTGTTGCTTGCACTTCGGCATCTGGGTCTTCTAGGGCATGACACAATATTTGACTCATTTGATTCATCATGTCATAAACACGGGTCAAGTCACGGATGGCATTTTGTCGAACTTGTGGATTTTCATCTTGCATGGACATTGCCAAAGCACGGTTCATTGGTTTAAGTGTCCGGGCACCAATTTCGGCTAAAGCTGCCAAAATTAAACTGCTTTCTTGAGAATCAGCATCAATAATCAAGTCAACCATTGGCTGAATTGCCCGAGAATCTCCCTGTTGCCCCAAATTCCAAATCGCCTTACGCCGCTTAGCCGAGTCAGGACTGCGTAAGTCTTGAATTAATTCATCAACGATATTGAATTTAGCAAGACGAGAAGTTTTTTCTGGTAACAGCAATTTTGTAGTCTGTGGTAGGTTAGCTTTCTGTGAACTAGTGACATTCTCTGATAGAGGTGCTGTAATTGGGTCTTTTTTCACTTCACTCAAACTTTTAGTATTTAATGTTTGAGATTTCTGCACTTGTTTAACTTGACGAAACCACCTTACCAGGGAAAGAAATGCCCCAACACTTCCTAAAACACCAACAGCAAGTATTAACCACCAGAGAAAACCTTTGTCAGTTGGCTGGGGTTTTGTAGTTGGCTTAGGAGTAGGAGTCACAGCACTAGAGGTAACAATTGGAGACTTCACAATTGGAGAACGAAACAACTGATTTTTGGCTGCTAAGGCCGCTTGCAGTCTTCTTCTTGTTTCTAAACCAACAATGCCATCTACTTTTAGACCCTTGACCTTTTGGAATTTAGCTACACCGATTTCGGTAGTAACGCTATATTTTCCATCTATTGCGCCACTGTAGTATCCTAATTTCTTTAATTGGATTTGTAGTCTCTGTACATCTGACCCTTTGCTACCGGGTCTTAAAACATCTGGACTAGCAGCAACCCTCGAATTGGCTTGTGCAAGTTCTAAAACTTCAGGTACCGAGTTAGATGTAGCTGTGCTTGGGGTATTTGCATAAAAACCCAGGCAAGAAAAACAGGTAAATACCAGGATTGAGGAACGGCATAGCCTCATATTGCAAGTTTCAGCCTGAACGTGCTTTTGAAGTCATCGATATTACAATACCTTCAAGACGCCTAAATGTTAACTGTTATTTGTTATTTGTTATTTGTTATGGGGCATTGGGCATTGGGCATGGGGCGTGGGGCAAGGGGGAGAATGAAAAATTACTTCTTTCCCCCAGCGAAGAGCTCCCTGCTCAAGAGCC
>VFQR01001588.1_pt1 | contig 16781 bp, 13 predicted proteins | sample 3512321 | NCBI WGS metagenome assembly VFQR01 (sample SAMN10412374, study PRJNA504923) | tailings metagenome | isolation source: Relicate 3 Philex TSF1 revegetated site | place: Philippines: Tuba, Benguet | collected 2017-08-29
AATTGCTGATAATCAAGATAAATTTTCGTGAGGATGTCTCACAAATCCTATGGACGCAATTTATATTCCGCAGCTAACTAGAGCATCGGAGCGAACAGAGGAAGTTCAATTTCAGGAATTTCTGCCTGGTCTGGAAACTTTGACACCGGTTCGTGGTCGCGTGCGCGTCCAGCATCATGGCAATTACCTGCAAGTGTCCAGTCAGGCAGAAACAATTATTACTTGTACCTGTAACCGCTGTTTGCAGCAATACAATCAGCGCTTGGGGATTGATACCAAAGAAATCATTTGGTTAGACGAAACTGCAAATCAGTTAAAAGACTTGCCTTTAGAAAGGGAAGTGAGTATGGAAGACTTGGTAGAAACTCTACCACCTGATGGTTATTTTTATCCCAGCGAATGGCTGTATGAGCAGATGTGCCTAGCAATACCTCAACGCCAGCTGTGCGATCGCAATTGTCCTGGTATTCCACCAATTACTGCTGATAGTTCCGAAAAGTCAATTGACGAGCCGATTGACAACCGCTGGGCTGGTTTGGAAGCTTTGAAAAAGCAACTTCCAGGACAATAACTTATATATCACTGCACATCAGTTTTTCACTTTAAGTCTTACAACTTATGCAGTAGTTTACTAAGCTAATCTATGACATTTCCATAGAAACCCGGCTTCTCTAACAGGCCGGGTTTCTTCAGTTTTACTTGGCAAAATAAGCCAAATTGTCAATAATATAATAACTCAATCAAAAATGATACAAAATGTTCATCAAGAAGCTGCAAGTATTTAACTATAAATCATATCTCGATTCTGGGCTAATGGAATTTTCGCCAGGTATTAATATTATTGTTGGGCGAAATAATTCAGGAAAAACGTCTTTACTTGAGGTACTGACCCTAAATTTTGGAAATCATCCTCACAGAAGTTTAAATACTTTACCAAACAAGCTTTACAGTATACAAAATGAATCCAAAATAGAAATTAATTTACATATTAATAAAGAAGAATTGCGAAGTTTTATAAAACATTTACCTTCAGTTGGAATTCCTAGAGCAGCAACTGAAAAATATTATTTTCTTGCTGATAAATATGACTACGATCCAGATCGCTATCATGACGAATATATGAGTGCTATTGACGAATCTGTAAGATACGCCGCTAGAAAATTTCAATATTTTTTAGACAATCCTGGTTTTCTAGATATAAGCATATCTTTGCAATCCGATGTAAAAATCGATAATAATAGTTTCATAAAACTACTTAATTTTGAATTGTACAAGCAACCTTTTCAAAAAGTTTTTTACAAAATTAAATTTGATGATAGCAATAACATAGTTATTGAAGAGACTACTTATTCTGATGATGAAATACAGGAACCTTTTGTTAATTATAGTGGAAAAATTCAAGAAAGTATAGGTTACAAATTATTTGATAAATTTCAGAATCGTATTTATCGATTTCAGGCTGAACGTCTAAACGTTGGAATTTGCAAATGCGAGAATAAAGCTGATACAGAACTAAAATCAAACGCTTCTAATCTTGCAGAAGTACTTTTTATATTGCAGGGTAAAATTCCAGGAATGTTTGCTCATTTCAATAAACTAGTTTCAGACGTATTGCCGGAGATCAAATGGATTTCTGTGGTAATGAGAGATGATGCAAATATTGAAATCATGGTTTGGAATACAGATAATCTTCACAGAAATGATTTATCACTTCCTCTTTCATATCGACAAAATTAAACAGGAAAAATCTTATCTACTTCAAGGTGTAAAAAGAGAAGAAGTTTTAGATAATAATTGGTTATCCAAAATTCACGGAGCAAAGGTACTTGAAAGTATATTCCAAGAATTATGTGACAGTAAGTTGGAATTTAGAAAAACTAAGCACTCTTATAAGCTTACAGAATGGTTAGTTGAGAATAAACCTGATTTTTTGTCTGAACTGGCTGAAGAATTAGGAAATTCCTTAAATAAAAGTCGGTAATTATGTACCTGAAAGCAATTTATGGCATAAGTACTAAATTTAAATATCGGTAATATTGATTACACAGCTTATATTTTACACTTGGATAAGTAATAGGCTTATTAAATCGGTAAACTTTAACTCATACCCTCTAGATAGGAGGGTTTTCTTGTGTAGAGAAATTATTAGATAAAAGAGACATTAGGAATTAGTACAGTAATTGAAGTTGAAAAAATTTTTGCATTTTATTTTTAAATAAATTTAAAAAACTGGAGTCCGTCAGATTGATAGGAGTGAGTTCATGAGTTTCCGTGATGAGTTTAAACTACTACTACGCGCCCGCTACCCCTTGATTTATATTCCCACCTACGAAGAAGAACGAGTAGAAGCATCTATCCGAGAAGAAGCAACTAACCAAGGTAACCGCCCAGTGTACACTTGGGATTTTGTCGATGGTTACCAGGGAAACCCTAATGATGCGGGGTTTGGGCGACGTAACCCGCTGCAAGCTTTGGAATTCGTGGAAAAATTACCAGCCTCAGCGCCAGCAGTATTGATTTTACGAGATTATCATCGGTTTTTAGATGATGTGGCGATCGCCCGCAAACTCCGCAATCTCGCCAGACTCCTGAAATCCCAACCAAAAAATATTGTACTATTGTCGCCACGCATTGCCATTCCTGACGATTTAACCGAAGTGCTGACAGTCGTCGAGTTTCCCTTACCCAACGCCCCAGAAATTAAAACTGAGGTGGAACGCTTACTACAAAGTACTGGAAACTCTCTTTCTGGGAAAGTTTTAGATGACTTGGTGCGCTCTTGTCAAGGACTTTCGATGGAACGGATTCGCCGGGTTTTGGCAAGAGCGATCGCTAGCCACGGGGAATTGCAGCCAGAAGACGTAGATCTGGTTTTGGAAGAAAAGCGCCAAACTATCCGCCAAACCCAAATCCTGGACTTCTACCCCGCCACTGAGCAAATTTCTGATATCGGCGGACTGGATAACTTGAAAGATTGGCTGATTCGTCGGGGAGGCTCATTTAGCGAACGGGCAAGGCAGTACGGATTACCGCACCCCCGTGGTTTAATGTTGGTGGGTATTCAGGGAACTGGTAAATCGTTAACAGCAAAAGCGATCGCTCATCACTGGCATTTACCCCTGCTACGTTTGGATGTCGGGCGGTTATTTGGTGGTTTGGTGGGTGAGTCAGAATCTCGCACCCGCCAAATGATTCAGGTAGCTGAAGCCCTCGCCCCTTGTATTTTATGGATTGATGAAATAGATAAAGCCTTTTCGGGACTTGGTAGCAAAGGTGACGCGGGCACCACTAGCCGTGTGTTTGGCACATTTATTAACTGGCTAGCCGAAAAAACCTCGCCCGTGTTTGTCGTCGCCACCGCCAACGATATCCAAGCCCTACCACCAGAAATGCTGCGTAAAGGGCGATTTGATGAAATTTTCTTTGTCGGTTTGCCCACCCAAGACGAAAGAAAAGCAATTTTTAATGTTCATTTATCCCGACTACGCCCCCATAACTTAAAAAGTTATGACATCGATAGGTTAGCTTATGAGACACCCGATTTTTCTGGGGCAGAAATTGAGCAAACTTTAATTGAAGCCATGCACATTGGATTTAGCCAAAACCGCGATTTTACTAAAGACGATATTTTAGAGGCTGCCAGTCAAATTATCCCCTTAGCGCGAACCGCCGTCGAGCAAATTCAACAACTCCAAGAATGGGCTGCTGCGGGGAGGGCGCGTTTAGCATCGAAACACAGTCCTTTGAGCGATAGCTTCGGTAAGCTACGCTGATACAATTTTGGATTTGAGATTTGAGATTTTGGATTGGGAATTTCTCTATGTTAGAGGGTTTTATGAATCCATCTGTTGCATTCATTTTCCAAATTGATATAACAGAGTGGCACCTAGAATAATCGATTGAAACAGACCACACTGCGTCCCCTTGTGGTCTGTTCCAATCCAAAATCCAAAATCCAAAATTGATTGCCCCCTTGATAATCAGGTATTAATTATGTTGTCTGGCTTGATAAAGTATATACTTGGGATTTTCTTAGCGATCGCTGTCTTAATTGGTAGCGGTGTTGCAGTTGCACTCTATTTCATGAATCGCACCGGCATACCCCCTGCCAAACCGATTTACTCTAATGATAGTGCTTCAGTGAAAGCCCAAGCTCCAAAAGCAACTGAGCCTGGAGGTAAAACCACCCCTACACCCAGCCCCACTAAATCACCTTCCAGTCCAACCCCTACTCCTTCCCCCACTGAATCACCTAAACCTACCCCATCCCCAACACCACTGCCATCAGGAGCTTATCGAGGGCGTGTGAGTTGGGCTGAAGGCTTGAGTTTGCGGGCACAGCCAAATCAAGACGCTGAACGTATTGGTGGCGTTGGTTTTAATCAGAAAATTATTGTCTTGGAACAAAGCGAAGATAAAGCTTGGCAAAAAATTCGTTTGGAGAATAGCGGACAAGAAGGTTGGGTGAAAGCAGGTAATACTGAAAAAACTGATGAACAATAGGTATGGGCATGGGGCATTGGGCATGGAAAGAGGATGGGGGGAAAGAAGAATTACTTTCTTCCTCATCTGGCCAACTCCCCAACTCCCCACCTCCCCAAATTAACTAGTTGTAAATAATCATACAAAAAATAAATATTACACTTACTTAATGGTATAATGTTGTATGTCATAACTTGAAAAAAACAAGTGAAAACAAGGGTAGATAGCTCTTTAACTGAGCTAGCCTCAGCCTTTGAGGCATCTGAAAGTATCAAGGTTGTTCATCTGCCAGTTATTTTAAAACTTTTGAATTGGAAAAATTTACCTAGCTCTGCTGCGATGCGTCTTTTGTCCGTAGCATTGACTATGGGAATTCTCAGTGTTGCTGAGCAAGCTTTAGCACTTCAAAAAATAGGAAGTAACGGTTCACAAGTCGCCAATAGCCAAAGATGTTTAAAAAAATTAGGCTACTTTAAAGGCCCGGTTACAGGCAAGTTTGCTAGCTTGACTCAGAATGCTGTGATCAAATTTCAGCAAGCAAATAGACTACCTGCGGTTGGGTTTATAGGCCCTAGTACTCAAAGAGCGTTGCAAAGAGCGTGTCAGAGTAAAACCTCTAGTGGGAATGTTAATCAAAATTCGTCATCGGCAGTAAATCAATTTCCTACTCTCTCTCAAGGTAACACTGGTGCAGCCGTGACTAAGTTGCAACAGCGCCTGAAACAGCGTGGTTACTTTAATGCTAATCCCACAGGAAATTTCGGGCGAATTACTAAAGATGCTGTGATTGCATTCCAGCGAAATGCCGGTATATCTGCAACTGGAACTGTTGGTCGGCAAACTTGGAACGCACTATTAGGTTATTCTCAGGCTCCAGCTAAATCGAGTCTTTCCACTCAACAAATCAGAGAACTGCAAGAGCGTTTACGACAACTAGGTTATTTTAAAGCTAATCCCACTGGGACTACTGGCCCAATTACTAGAGAAGCGATCGCCAACTTCCAACAAGACTATAAACTACCTGTAAATGGTGTAGCTAATACCCAAATTTTGGCAGCAGTACGTCAAGCTTCAAGTGGTGGATATGCTACTCAACAACCAACTAGAAATTATCTCACTGTTGGCGATCGCTCAGATAATGTCAGATTAGTTCAAGACCGTCTATGGCAATTAGGCTTTTTTAATGCCAATTCTGATGGCTATTTCAGTGATTATACCAGAGAATCTGTGATTGCATTCCAGCAATCTTCTCGACTCAATGCTACTGGAAATGTAGATTGGCAAACTTGGGAAGCATTAGGATTAAATAACTCAAATGTGGGTAATTCTGTTGAAACCAGTCGCTATGTAATACCTGTTACTAATGGCTATTTATCACCTGAAACTAACAGTAATATCTTAGCTGGTAACAGTCGCTATACAGTTATAGTGCCGATTTTTAGTAATGATACTCTCACTAAAGTCCAACAGTATATACCTAATGCTGTGGCAGAGCAATCCAATCTGGGGGATTATGTAAATGCTGGAGCATTTAGCGATCGCAAAGAAGCAGAAAGGATAACGAAAATGCTTCGCTCCTATGGTTTGGATGCAAGAGTAAAATACAATTGAAGAATAAAGTAGAATCAAATGAAACGAGATTAAATTTGGTTGAAAAAATCAAATGACGTCAACGTTTATTTACTGCATTGTCTTATACTCTAAATTGAATTACCTTATTTATTTTACCCACATTCCACAGATGTGACTGATATTACTGGGAATTTTGAAAATTCAAGCCCAATAAAGTATCTAAAAATACTGCTTAACTGCTTTTAATCTCTTTTACTGCTTTGATTTTATTTTATTGTTCGATATGCAGACAATTACTTCAAATTTTGAGCTATTTTTGCTTGCTTTAGTCTCAACTCCAGTACTTCTTCAAAAGCATTTTTCCGAAATCGCCATTTTTACTTTTGTAGGTTTATCCATGTTAGAGTCAAGCATCTGAGTAAAAATATGTCTCATAACTTGATGAAAGAGGAAGTTGAACTTCTTTACGATCGTATTCGAGCCAAGATTGAACACGAAGACAACCTTGTCAATCAGAGAATAATGTGGATGATTACTTTACAGGGGCTATTATTTACTGCCTACGGCTTTTCCCTTAGTGCTCAAGCCACTTCATTGTCTGTTTCAAGCTGTGACGAAAACTATAAAATGTTTATTTCGACATTAACAACACTACGTCAGGCGATGGTTGCGGTGGGTGTTGGATCATCTTTTGCTACATTACTGGGTGTGATTGCTGCTCATCGAGCAATTCGTGATGATCAGCATACCTTACGCCGTGGGCAAGACAACTGTAAATATGATCTAAAAACTTTTCCGAATCCGATTGGACGACGCGTCACGAATATAATAGGCATGATCTGTAGTTTAGCTTTTCCATTCCTTGGCGGAGTAGTTTGGATGTGGATAGGAAGATTTTTACCTAATCCTTTAATTGTTATTATTGCGCTTGGTTTGATGTTTGTTATGGGCATAGTTCTATGGCCATTCATTGACTTTAAATAATTTCTATTTGAGCTTATGTCCAGAATTGTTAATCATTTGTTTACAACCATGTCTAAGAGGTTGTTTGAAAAGTCTAAATTAACCCTGTTTTATCACTTTCGGAAAAGAATAATCTAAGCGAAACTCTGAAACTTTGATTTAATCAAGCTTTGAGCCTTTATTTTCTAGCAGAAACTAAAATTTATAGCCAAAAGCTGAAAAGTAAAGCTCATAAAAGCTTTCAGAGATTGGTTTCTCCCAGATTGACAAAACAGTGTTAATACTAGCCCTGGCGATTAGAAATGGCGTGCCACTTCCTCCACTTGGGGAGCCGTTGGACGGGTTGAGAGGCTTGAAGGGAGTGGCGTGAAACCCCAAGACCAGAGTAGCTTGGTTACACAGACGAAACCCATCTCCGTGGGTTTGAAAGACCTAATTTTTGGTTAGTCCACCGAGGTGGACGAGAGCTTGTGTAGTAGCACCTGTGGCCAATACTTTTCAAACATCCTCTCAGATATTTATATATAAGAAACTACAATCCTTGTAATTGCCATGAATCGCATTCTTACAGCATCAGAACAGTTGATGTGGTTGTCATACAAGAACAGCCCGGAAAATGTTACTTTGTCAGTGACTATTAAAGGCTCATTTACCATTGATTTATTAACTGAAGCTCTGGCTTGGCTACAACTGAGGCATTCTCGGTTAAGAGTAAAAATAGTCACTAACAATCAAAATCAGCCACAATTTTCCTTAGAAAATGTTCCGCCTATTCCACTACGAGTAATTGAGCGACAAGGAGAAGAACATTGGTGTCAGGAGATGGTAGAAGAATTACGTCACCCTTTGAATTGGAGTAAAGAACCCCTACTGCGCGTATTGTTGCTGCACTCACCTGATATTTCTAACCTAATAATTACTTTTCATCATTGCATTGGTGATGGTCTATCAGGAGCTTATCTGATCCGAGATATCTTGCAATTTATTGGTGAACCAGACAACCCTCGTGAACTTTTACCAGACTTGCCTCCTGTTGATGAAATTATCTCTGATTTTACAAAAGATGTGGTTTTTGAAAATTTAAATGAGTCAACAGATACCGAATCTATTTTAACAACAACTTATCGAAATAAGCAGTCGAAAAATATCTCAGATTCCTTGGCAATTCGCCTGTTTCATTGGACGTTATCTTCAGCGGAAACTACTAAACTTGTAGCTCGTTGTCGAGTAGAAAAAACCTCTGTTCACGGGGCTTTGTGTGCTGCATTTCTTTTAGCGATTGCTGCTGAAGTCAAATCCTCTACTGAAATTATTCTTAAGTGTCATACACCAATAAATATCCGCAATTATTTGACAATTCCCGTCAACGAAAATCTAGGTGAGTACATTACTCGACCAGTCACTGCTCATCGATTAAGCCAGAAGACCGATTTTTGGGACTTAGCACGTGAAGTTAAACATAAGCTCAATCAAGTGGTAGCAGACGGAAAATTATTTGACGATGTACTAAAAGCAAGAGCCTTATTATCTAGCAACTCTAACAAAGGTGGAGAAACTTTAGATTTCAGAAAGTTAGGGGTAGGGGGGATAGATATTGCAATTACTAATTTGGGGAATTTAAATATTAAACAGCAGTTTGGAAAAATACAGCTACAGGAACTTTATTTTATGGCTACGGGGTCAAAATCTCTACCACTATTAATAGGTGTAGCAACACTTAAGGATAAGATGTGTTTGATTTGTCGTTACCAAGAGTCTCTTGTGCCTGATGCAAACGCCTACAACATAAAAAACATAGCAATGGAACAATTGCTTACTGCCGTTGTAGAAGTTAGGTAGCAAATGCTACTCAAATATCTCAAAAAAGGCTAGTTGATACTCCCAATCGGTATTTATATTGACAAACTTAGCTGCGAACCTTGCTGAGTTTTATTTACCTCAATCCTAGCTTGGAAAGCTTCTTTGAGGTGGGGCATATGGGTGACAGTGAGAATGCAAGCGAAATCAGAAGCGATCGCATTAATCGCTGCAATTAAGCGATCGCATCCTTCAGCATCTTGCGTCCCAAAACCTTCATCCACAATCAACAATTGCAACGCCGCCCCCGCCCGTTGCGCTAATAATTTTGCCAAGGCTAAACGGATAGCAAAGTTAATTCTAAAAGCTTCTCCACCAGAATAAGTTTCATAAGCCCGCGTTCCTCTGGAATCGGCGATTAAAATATCCAAGGTGTCTATCAACTTGGCATTTTTCTTAGTTGATTTACCATGACGCCCAGCTTTTTGAGTAATAAATTGTACATGAAATTGATTAGCACTCAAACGTGAAAGTAATTGATTTGTCTCAGCTTCCAGTTGCGGCAAGACATTTTCAATCATCAATGCTTGGATGCCATTTTTACCAAAAGCCTGTGCTAATTCCTGATAAACACGCTGTTCCTGTTTGCAAGATTGTAGTTGTTTGTACTGTTGTTCATATTGAATTTGCAGCATTTCCAGCTGATGGGCTAACTGTTCTAAACGCCCTAACTTGGCAATTTGCTCATCAAGTTGGCGTCTGCGTATTGCTAGCTGCTGCTCTAGGGCTTGAATTTGGACAGATGGGTTGGCTGTTGCTTGGAGTTGCTCGATTATACTTTCGATTTGATTAGCGAGTTTTTGTCGCTCCGTTATTCTGACGCCTCTAGATTCTTCTAATTCTTGCAATCTCGTCTGGAGTTGAGGATATTGCTGGTGGGCTGCTAAAAGTTGCTGATATCGCAAATGCCAAGATTGAGCTTGCTTGACAGCCATGCGGAGGTTGTTGTGGAGTTCCAAACTATAGCCCATTTCCACAATGTGACGTTCCAGAGCCGCAATTTGTTTGGCACATTCAGAATTAGTTTGTTCCTGGTGGATTCTGGCTTGTAATTCGGCAATAGTAGCTAGTAGTTCTGGTTTTCGGGCTGCTAGTTGCGCTTGTCGCTTAGTAGCGTCTTTAATTTGGCTTTGTTTAATTTCTGCCCAGCGCCAACGCTCAACTTCACTGCGAGCCAGGGCGTGGTCTTGCTCATTATAATTAACTTGTTGCAAATATTGGTCTAACTTTCGCAGTTCGGCTTGTTGATTGGGAGCGTAATCACCAGCTTGTAGCGATCGCTCTAAATGTTGTTTTTCAGCGGCAATGTGTTCTAATTGATGTTGGACATCAGTTGTCGCTTCTAACTGTGCTGCCAATTGTCCCCGCTGTTCCCGCAAACCATCATAAATCGCTAATTGTTGCGATATTTCTCGATATTCCTGTCTCAAAACCTGAATTTCTCTATCAGACACCGCCATTTGTTCCCGCACTACCCAAAACTGTCCTTGAGTATCATCCATCTCAGTTTGGGTTTTTTCCACCACGCGACTCCAATGATGTTCATCCAGTGGGCGTTCGCACAACGGACAAAGAGCATTAGGATTTTGCAGCATTTGTAATTTTTGCTCTAATTCTCCCAGCAGTTTTTCATAATCCCGTTGGTGAGCTTGTAGACGTTCAATAAAGTGACGCCTTTCTTGCCCTTTTTCCTGGACTCGTTGCAGATAAACCCGCTTTTTCTCCAATTCCTCAATCTGGATTGCGACATCCATCACCGCCTGTTGCAATTGCGGTTGGCGTCGTTGTTGGCGTTGCAATTGGTTTTCTGTATTTTGCAGTTGTTCGAGCCGCGCCACTAAACCAGCATGAGTCCGATCTAATTGGCTTTGTAAAGCTGTTCGCTGTTGCAACAAAGGAGTTACCTGCATTTGCAATTGATCTAAATGAGCAAGATGGTTGCGTGCTGCGCCTAGTTGTGATATGGCAGCTTCAACTTCACCTGATTTGGTGAGAGTTTGCTGAATTTCTCGCTCTTGTTGGTGCAAAGCTTCGAGTTGGGCTTGGGCTTGTTGCAGTTGTCGTTCGATTTCCTGAATTTGTTTGGTAAGTTGTTGTTGTTTTTGTTGGCGAGTTTGTCCGGCGCGGCTATATTCTTCAAATTTGGCGCTCATCGTTTCTTCCTGAGATTGCAGACTTTGATATTGGGCGTATCCAGCTTTAATCTCAGCTTCTTGATGTAAGATTTTTTCGATCTCTGATAGCTGATAACCAATCGCTAACTGCTCTTGTTGTAGGCGATCGCAGTCTTGGTTAAGATTTTGATATTGCTGCTTGACAAAATTCAGTTGTTGTTCCCAGTTTTGGCGCTGGTGTTGGACAACTTGCAAACTTTGTAATTGAATATTCTCAAAAGCTTGTACTTGTTGTAATTGATTGAGTTCAGCTTCTAGTTGTTTTCTTTGTGCTTCGGTGGTCTGGCGTTGTTGCAACTGAATTTTAATCGCATCCAAAGAACGCTCTAGTTGCTCCGCCCGTGCTTTGAACTGACGAGAAGATTCCTTTGCCCGTTCTTCCAAATCATCGTACTGATTGAGTTTCAATAACTCGGCTAAAATTTCTTTGCGTTCTGTAGGCCGTTTGAGCATGAATTCATCGGCACGACCTTGACGTAAGTAAGCAGAATTAATAAAAGTATCGTAATCGAGTTTAATGTGTTCTAAAATCGAATCTTGGGTTGCTCTTAGCCCTTTGCCCGTGAGTGGGCGAAACCCAGAAGGTGTTTCTATTTGAAATTCCAGGACGCTACTAGCTCCCCGAATTCGCGTGCGAATCACCCGATATGTTTGCTTGTTACTTTGGAAAATAAAATCAACCCGGACTTCTTTGGCACCAGAATAAATCACATCATCTTCAGCACTGGCGCGGCTTTCACCCCAAATTGCCCAAGTGATTGCTTCTAAAAGAGAAGATTTACCCGCACCATTGGAACCAGAAATACAAGCCGTATGCAAACCGCGAAAATCTAAAGTTGCATCACGGTAACTGAGGAAGTTTTTGAGAATAAGTTGTACTGGGATCATTCACGCTATGGCGCCACATCTACTTTTAATAATTAAGAGTACAGATGCACTGTTTGTTAGTTTAGCTATCTAGATATCAGGTTTCTAGTCTTGAAGACATCAATTTTACAAAAATTTACAATTTAATGAGTGAATTTTTCTTGTTGCATGAATAATTTTTGCTCTATGCAGAAAAAATTAAACAGTCTTGGAGATTGATAAGGAGATATTATTTCTTGACGGCAGTCGCACGCCACTTGCTTCAACCGGGGGAACCCCGGCAACGCAGTGGCTCCTCAAGTCTGGAAACCCGCCCACCGCGTTGCCTTTGCTATGCGTCTCGAAACAAATGTTTTTACCTCGTTCCATAAATAAATAAATAAATAAGTGCTTACATTTTTCTTTTTCTTTATGAGTGCCTTTTAAATTTTTACTTTTGCCTTGTTTGGTCAAGCGATCGCACTCTTGAGATCGCGACGATGGAAAAGCGATGTCTACGACGGGCTACGCTTAAGCACTGTCGGTAGTCACAAAGGTGTAGACTTGTCGTCAGATAACGCTAATCAGCTGATAATTAGGATATTTGTTCTTATAAGAGTGTTTCTTAGATAAGATGTCTTTACGTCACCGTGGTATTGTTACACACAATTCAATAACAAATTTTTATTCTCGCCAATTATCTATTACTAAAGGATAGCCTAATGCTTGGATTTTTTGATAATGTTTAGTATTTCCTGTAACTAAAATCAAATTGTTTTCGATAGCGATAGAAGCGATTAATATATCTGCCAATTCTATTGGTTGTCCTGTACCAGTGCCGCCAATACAAGAAATCGACAAGCAACTATATTCATTGCTCTCACCAGGAAGCTTCAAGCCACTGAAGTTATGTTCGAAAAAACTGCGATCGCGGATACTAACGTTACCTGTGATGATGGCAGTAGTGTTGAGTCTGGTATATCGGCAGATAGCTGGATTAAGGGAAGTAAAACGAGTGCTCAATGAGGAAGGATTATTATCCCCTCTCCGTCTGCAAAAGAAGTTGGGGAGAGGTTCGTCGAATTCACGTTAACTATAGGTCAATACGCTTGGTGTTAAGAGAATAGTAGGTTGGGTTGAGCAACAACGAAACCCAACATTATCGAGATTTTGTTGGGTTACCAAACAAGTCGCAGGTCGCAGGTCGCAGGTAAAAAAGATAACTTTAGTTCTGGGTCTAAAGCCCAGTTTAAAAAAGGATACTGGTACGATACGCGTAGCGCGAGATACAAAGCGTCCTTGCTTCAATCCCAAGACTTCAGTCGTGGGTATTACTTGCGACTTGCGACTTGCGACTTGCGACTTCTGAACCTTCTCCTTCAAAGACGCTACGCGAACGGGACCCCCTTCCTCTCCCTCATCTCCCCATCTCCCCAACGACACTAGTATGTCAAAATGAAAATACCCGATATCTCAAGGTGAGCGATCGCTCAATCAAGCAACATTAAAGGATTGACCTGAGTAATGGCAGAAGAACCGAATCACAATGAAGCGCCAGAAGAAGCTCCCAGCAAACCAGCCGCCGCAGCCAAAGCCGCCAAAAAGGAAAAAGCCCCATCTGTTGAAGATAAACCATTTGTAGAGTTCATTGAGCAAGATTACTTGCCAGCTTTACAAAAAGCGATCGCTCAACAAGGTGTACAAGATTTAAAAGTGGCTTTTGCCAAGCAAAAAGTACCAATCAAGGGCTTTGAATCCGCCGAAGAATCCTGGCAAATTGTCGGCAGTTGGCAAAACGGTCTGTACAACTTTAATTTGTATTTTCCCGAAGAAAATATTCAAGGGAAAAAAGGTTTTTCTTGTAATGAAGGCAAAAAACCCAGCACTCTTGAGTCATTCTTAATTGATGAGCGCAAAACTACACTAGATCTCTTAGTATATGGTCTAGTGCAGCGTTTAGACGGTCAAAAGTGGCTAGGTAGAAATTAATCATAGGGCATGGGGCATTAAAAAGTAAAAAGTAAAAAGGCAAAAGATTCTTTTTCTTTTTACTTTTGCCTTTTAGCTTTTGACTTACTCTCCCCGCGTCCCCGCGTCTCCCCATCTCCCCATCTCCCCAATCCCGACTCCACACTCCCCTTAAAGTTCATGAAAATGATAGGTAACGGCTCCAGAAATGGGGTCGTTATCAATTTTTACATAACCTGATTTATACATTTCCTTGAGAGTTTTTTCTACTTCGGCAAAGCTGGCTCCTGTGGCCTTCACCCCTTGAGTGACAGTGAGACTACCACCCCTACTTTCTGCAACTTCAATGAGTTTAATCATCAGTTGATTACCAGTTGGCGGGTGAACTTGAGTAGCGATCGCCGCAGGCTGATTTAAAGGTACACCAAATGGGGATACACCTGCTTTGAGTCTCAAGTTGGTTTCGTATTCGTCAACCATACCGGGGATGAGAAGCAAATCCACAGCCTGCCCGATGTAAAATAAACCAAAAGTACACAGCCATAACAATCCCGTCCCGATCTTGCCATTGTATAAGCGGTGTAGTCCCCCCAAACCAAAAAATCCGACTCCACACAAGATGTAAGAGACAAGAAGTCGGTCTTTATGCTGATTGTTTTCAGGATTCATCTTGTTCTCAACCCTTTGGATTTGCTCTTGTTTTCTAAAATGGTTGTCCCATACTGTTTTATTGGAGAACAGTATGGATAGCTAGGCTAATATCTTGCACCAGTTGTTTGATGACAATTTTTTTGTTTGGCACTGCTGAGTATCCCCTTGAACCCTGATTTTTTTCTTGTGGAGAGTGCCTTGTCTACGGTTATTAATAATTGTGCGAGCTACGGAATAGAGTCATTAGAAGTATTTACTAATGGTGCCAGTCACGGATTAATAAAGCCATTTTATTTATTGTAGTCAGAACCACAGAAAATTACCGTGATAGTACCAAGCGACTCTGGGGACTGGGAACTGGGAACTGGGTAAGTGTTCCCAAAATTGAGAGGAATGAAATCTCCAAACATAATTAGCTTCAAACTTAATCTCCAATTCCTAATCCCCAATCCCCAGTCCCCAATCCCTTTTTGTTGCAACTCTTAATGTTTTGCTTAGTTGTTTCTCACCCGCACCTTGGTAGACTGAACTTTATACAAATAAATTATTGTCGGCTGTTGAGCGTTGCCAGACCAAGACCATTATCCTTGGCTTTGGTGGTGTACTCAAGATAATAAAGACACTCATTGCAATCAAGACATGGTAGATTCCCTCAAAAAACCAGGCTTTGAAGAAATACGCCCAGGAATTAAAGTCCCGGCAAAAGAAACCCTGTTAACACCTCGGTTTTATACTACCGATTTTGATGAAATGGCGCGGATGGATATCTCCGTCAACGAAGACGAGTTAATAGCGATTCTTGAAGAATTTCGCGCTGACTACAATCGCCATCACTTTGTTCGGGATGCCGAGTTTGAACAATCCTGGGATCACATTGACGGAGAAACTCGCCGGTTGTTCGTTGAATTTCTAGAACGTTCCTGTACGGCAGAGTTTTCCGGATTTTTGCTCTACAAAGAACTCGGCCGTCGCTTAAAAGACAAAAGCCCCGTCTTGGCAGAGTGCTTTAATCTAATGTCACGGGATGAAGCACGTCACGCTGGCTTTTTGAATAAAGCCATGTCGGACTTTAATCTGTCCCTAGATTTAGGGTTTTTGACTAAGAGCCGCAATTATACCTTCTTTAAGCCAAAATTTATCTTCTACGCCACTTATCTTTCTGAGAAGATTGGTTATTGGCGCTATATCACCATCTATCGCCATTTGGAAGCACATCCTGAAGATCGGATTTATCCGATTTTCCGGTTCTTTGAAAACTGGTGTCAAGATGAAAACCGTCACGGTGATTTCTTCGATGCGGTGATGAAATCCCAACCGAAAATGCTGAATGATTGGAAGGCACGGCTATGGAGTCGGTTCTTCTTGTTGTCAGTGTTTGCAACAATGTATCTCAATGACATCCAACGCAAGGACTTTTATGCCACCCTGGGACTGGATGCGCGAGAATACGATATCCATGTAATTAAGAAGACCAACGAAACCGCAGGTAGAGTATTCCCGTTAATGCTGGATGTCGAAAATCCAGAGTTTTATGAACGGTTGGATATTTGTGTAAACAATAACGAGAAGCTGAGTGCGATCGCTAACTCCATCACTCCCAAATTCCTGCAATTCTTCCAAAAACTGCCGGTTTTCGTTTCCACTGGCTGGCAGTTATTACGGCTGTACTTGATGAAACCCATTGATGCTGCTTCTGCTCAAGGCGCAGCTCGTTAAGTCATCACAGTTTTGCGAAAGCTTTAGTGGTTCTGTTGATTGCAGAACCACTTTTTTGTCGAGTTGCATAAAAATCATTATTTGTCAATAGTTTTAGGCAATTAATTTTGCTATGTGAGTTTAGTGTGAGAGGTGGTGGCGATCGTAAAAAATTACCTTTCAAATATTCGTCGTATTCCTCGTTGTAAATCAGCCACTAGCTTCCTAAGCAATCCCTGGTTAGACGGTACTTCATTAATATTCTTTTCAAAAGCTTCTATTTCTAAAATTCTCTGTATAGCTGCTCTTGTGTTAGGTTCAATTTCCAAAATTTTGTTATATTTTTCCTTCGCTAGTGCGTATTCTCCTTGAATTATTAAATGATGTCCATATTCTGACAACGTATTTAAATATCCTTGCTTATAAGATTGAGAATCTGCTTGTAAAAGCTGTTCATGAAGTTCTAAGGATTTTTCAAAATCTTTCGCTTGTAAATATTGCTCAGCTAAAAATACTGCAATATTAAAATCATTAGGCTTTATTGCTAAAGCCTGTTCGTAAAGTTGTAATGCT
>VFQR01001589.1_pt1 | contig 16778 bp, 13 predicted proteins | sample 3512321 | NCBI WGS metagenome assembly VFQR01 (sample SAMN10412374, study PRJNA504923) | tailings metagenome | isolation source: Relicate 3 Philex TSF1 revegetated site | place: Philippines: Tuba, Benguet | collected 2017-08-29
AATGAATCGCACAGTGGCGCAAATTGCCCGCTATTTTATTCACAGTTACCAAATTCCTGAAGGTATTTTAAACCGAGTTGAAGCAGGAATCAGAGCATTTGACCCTTGTTTGAGTTGTTCAACTCATGCCGCAGGTCAAATGCCTTTACATATTCAATTAATTACCACAGATGGAAATATTGTAAATGAAATTTGGCGATAATAACTTCAGAATTCTGAATTCTGAATTCTGAATTCTTATTTCAAAAGTTCTCTGATAACATTTAACCTTCATTCTTCTGTAATTTGCATTTCAAAACGCAAATCTACCGGAAGCGATAATGCCTCTTGGCACAATGACAGAAGTATGAAAGCGTGAACACACAACTCCTCATTTCTCCTCAAGAACTCACGTCGCTATTAGCAGAAAATTCATTAAAAACTGTTCTCATCGATACGCGAAGCCCAGAAAATTATGGTATTGCTCATATTCCGCAATCGATAAATATTAGAGATTTTTTCACATATCTTTTAGAGAATTCCTCCCCAGCAGGTTTAAAGGAATTACAAGAATATTTTGCAGAAATCATGAGCAGGGTAGGAATATCTGGTACAGAACATTTAATTATTTATGAAGATACTCTTAATAAAGGTTATGGTCAATCTTGTAGAGCAGCTTTTTTACTAAAGTATTTGGGTTGTCCTCAAGTATCTATTTTACACGGAGGATATCAAGCATGGCTCAAGGCAGGATTACCTACTACCGATGAAATCCCCAAGCGTGAAAGCAGTATATTTAGATTGCATCCCAACGCTGACATAATGGTAACTACTGCCGAAATGTTGCAAGCAATTGACAATCCAGCAATTATTAAATTAGATGTACGCGATCGCGATGAATGGATTGGGTTAAGTTCTTCTCCCTACAATCCTGATTTTTGTCCCCGCAAAGGTAGAATCCCTAATGCTGTATGGTTAGAATGGCATCGTTTAATGAATTCTGATTCAGAGATTCCCACATTTCGATCGCCAACCGAAATCCAAGAAATTTGTCAGTCAATCGGTATTACTTCTGAGTCTATTGTATATATTTACTGCTTTAAAGGTTCCAGAGCCGCTAATACATTAATAGCCTTAGAACAAGCAGGAATTTCTGCTAAAAATTATTTTGGTTCTTGGAATGAATGGTCTCGTGATTTTTCCCTACCCATTGATAGTACAGTTATCAGCGTGTAGGCTTCAGATAACGAGCATACACTTTTGAACGCTACAATTGCTTGTTTTTTAGATACTGATTTAAGGTGCATTTGCTCAGGGCGATCGCAAACTCGGTTTGCACGCGAGTATCTAAACTTACCTGAGGTTCTTTTGATAATATTATAATATTATTGTTGACATGATGCAGGCACTTTCGTGAACAATGCAATATGTGAACACTATTTTTACTTGAACTGAAAATAATTCTGGATTTGATAATGATGAAAGTTGCTTTTTCTAGACCTTCTCTATTAGTTTATGCATCATCTATTTTGTTATTAGGTTTTTCGTTGCCATTAGTTGCACAAATACCAACTTCTAATGTCTCTACCGAATGCCAAACGATTATGCCAAAACAACTGAATACCATAGACGACTTTATAGCTATGGGGCACTTTCAAGAAGACTGCAAAAAAGACTCACTCGCTGCGGTTTCTTCTTTTACTAAAGCAATTCAGTTAAATCCTAAAGCTGAAAAAGCCTACTATCATCGTGCCAATGCTTACTATAACCTTGGAAATTATCAAGCAGCAGTAGCAGACCATAGCGAAGTGATTAGGCAAAATAGAGGTAGATTCGGTTTTAGCAGTCCCGCATATTGGAACAGGGCTAGGGCTTATGAAAAGTTAGGCGAAAAGTACAACGCAATTGCAGATTGGACTCAAGTAATTAGTGAAAGTTCTTCTTCTGCTGAGGCATACTCTTTCAGAGGAAATATGTATCGGGATTTAGGAAATAAACAAAGAGCGATCGCAGATTATAAAAGAGCAGAATACCTCTTACAGCAATATTTAAGTGGAGTTTTCGGAAGCGGTTTACAAGATCCTATGTATCAAGAAATGCTAGAAAAAATCAGAATTGAATTATCACAACTAAATTCCTAATACCAATTTGGAAAAAGAATGCAACACCTAGACAAGACGCCTCCCCAACCGTGCCCTTGCTAAGATGCAGCTGGTGAATAGAGGGTCATATCATGTCCGGTAAAAGACTTATTATTTAGACCAACGCAAAGACACGGGGACGCGGAGAAATTTTAATGACAAGTAATTAGCCGGACATGATATTACGCAATATGTGACTGAAAACCTTATTCTTGCGTAGCGGTAATTCATGAATTACCGCTACTTTCGTTATCTTTTGCGTAAGTCCTGTTAAAACTTAAATTTTGTCAGGACTCAGATTCATCAGTATTATTTAAAGCCACGACCAGTATGTGGAACGTGGATCAGTTTCTTTGGCTTGTGAGTCACGTAAATATCAGTTTCCAGTTCTGGCTTTTCTTCTTCTTGCTTCCCAAAAGCACCAGCCTGACTGAGGTCTTGGATCAGCTCATCAATGAGGGTAGTGGTAACGTGCGCCATGATGAAAATATGCGAGTACTCGCGCTTATGACCTTTGACATACAACGTCTCGCTCGATAGAGAATATTTAAAGACAATGCGATCGTTGGCACGTTTGAAGCGGATAGTAAGTGATAGTGGCGTGTGTCTCACCCACAAATCCTCGCCTAGTTTCTTTTCGAGCGTCTTTAATTGTAAGTATGCATAGGTAGCTATATTCTCCGTATAAAGCACCTTATTAACCTGGGCTTCGTAAGAATTTTTTGCCAGATAGTCCCAGAAAAGTATGGCTGAGAAACCGTTGCGAGAGCCAGCAAATGTAGTATCCTGAGAACCTATATATTCTGGATCGTCGGGTGGACGCAGCTGATATTTTGTCTTGGTCATATAAATCCCGCATGGCAATGGTGCGCCGATCCACTTGTGTCCGCTCATAGCGATGGAGTGTACAAAAGGCAGACGAAAGTCAAAATTCGGCCCACGCTGCGAAATTTTGCCCATGTTATACGCCATTTCAATGAATGGCATATAGGCAGCACCGAGCGCAGCATCTACATGGAACCAGTAACCACTGCGAATATCATACTTGGTTGGATCTTCGGGATCGTAATACACCTTGCGCTCGTCAAGACCATATTTTTTTAATATAGGAAGCAGAGCGTTGCCTGCTGCTTCTACATCGTCATAAGCACCTTTGAATGTAGTGCCGTAGTTAAAGCACACGAGAATAGGATATCCCTTGGCGGCAAAAAACTCGACAAGCTTGCACAGTGATTCAATATCAATCGAGCCAGGGCCATCGTTACCGTCTTGAGATGGCACCTCTTTTGGCCAAGGTTGACCTGGTGCTAGTGGATTTTCCTGGGGATATTTTTCAGTCCCAATCTCGTAAAAATTTTGAATAGCCATCACGCGCATAGCTTTGATAATTGAGTAGTGCGTGTCCTCTGAATAAAATGCAACTGGAGTGTGAGCGTTTGGGTTATTTTCTAAAACGGGTGTCTGCTGATAGATGAGGCGGCGCGGTACTGAACGTGGCTGACCTTCTAAACTAGCCTTTCTAGCTTCTTGTTCAACGGTAGGGTCATTGAGTAGGAACTTACCAGCTAAATAATCACGTCCGTTCCACAAACCGTACAAGTTACCTTCCGTACAACCCATCGTTAAAACATAACCCCAGTAAGACTCTGGGTCATTGGGATCGTGAGGCCAACGCGCATTCCACAGGGAGGCGTAATAATCTAATACCGCACGTTCCATAAACTTACTGTTGATAGTAAAGTTGCCGCTTTGGAAAGGGTCGCCGACATTATTAATGTGGTAGTTGAGGTACGGCTTCAAGTCTTCTTCGTAGTTCAAGCTTTGGTTGACTTGATAGCCAAGGAAGTAAGTTTTCTGCCTAGACTCATAGTTTTGCAATTGAACTAGAGCAATTTTTCGTTGTTCGGGGGTCAAGCCTGTTGAAGATAGCTCGAAGTTTTTGGAAGTAATACCAGGTACTGTGGGGTATGTAGAGCATGAATCTTTCGTGGGAGGTGACACGATCGCAGCATCACCAACCATAGCCGAATCGGACACCGTTTGCTGCCATAATCCGACTTTTAACCTAAAAAACAGAGTATTTTCGGGATTTTTTGAGTTATTTCCGTCACTTATGCTCATCATTTCCTCCAAACAAAAGATTCACTGGAGAGAATTTGACTATGGACGATGGCGTGTAGTCATAATGTCTGCTAGAGAGTACCGATCAGTTGTAATGTTGCTTCACAGCTTTAGTTATATGTCAAGAATCTGAGGAAATTGTGAGCATTACTCCCAAGCTTCTCTATCTGCTCACAAGTTCTTCAAGTTTTTTCCCTAAGTTGAAACTGGTGTTAGAAAGCTAAAAATTATGAATTGGAATGTAATAGCTATTGGTTACGGTAATGAGTTGCGTAGTGATGATGGCATTGGTCAACGAGTAGCTAAGGCGTTGCATCTATCTAATGTGCAATCTCTTGCTGTGCAGCAACTTACCCCCGAACTTGCCCAAAATTTAGCTTATGCTGATTTGGCAATCTTCATTGATGCTTGTTTCGCTTCCCAAAGTTCCGAAATTCAAGTAGAACCACTTTCACCCGCATTTTCCAATATTATCGCCGGACATCTGGGGGATCCATCATCGCTTTTAGCTCTGACTAAAGCAATCTACGGTTATTGTCCGCGGTCTTGGTGGATCAAAGTACCAGGAGTAAACTTTGAATTAGGACAGAGTTTATCATCTATTGCCGAAACTGGAGTGGCGATCGCTTTACAAAAAATTACACAAATTGTAGACGAAAATTTCAGCGCACTTCTTTAAAATTTTCCTGAAGGTTTACTTTCCACCACAGGTAACAGGAACTCATGCAAAAGCCTATCCAGTCACCCATCGAACATGCCTATGATATTTTGCGAACTGAGAAAGTTAATCCTCTCGATGCTATCTTTGCTGCAAAAAGTGTTGCGGTAATTGGTGCTAGCGAAAAGGCTGATAGTGTTGGACGCACTCTGTTATGGAACTTAATTAGCAATCCTTTTGGTGGAATAATTTTTCCTGTAAATCCTAAGCGCCACAGCATCCTGGGAATTAAAGCCTACCCGACTATCTTTGATGTTCCGGAACGAGTTGATTTAGCAGTTATCGCCACACCAGCACCAACAGTCCCCAATATTATCAATCAATGCATAGATGCAGGTGTCAAAGGTGCAATTATTCTTAGTGCCGGTTTTAAAGAAGCTGGTGCAGAGGGTGTAGCCTTGGAACAGCAAATACTTGAGCAAGCACATCGCGGCAAAATGCGGATTATTGGCCCCAACTGCTTGGGTGTGATGAGTCCGCGCACGGGTTTAAATGCGACTTTTGCCAGTACGATGGCGCGTCCTGGAAATGTTGGCTTTATTAGTCAAAGTGGAGCGCTTTGCACTGCTATCCTTGATTGGAGTTTTCGCGAAAACGTTGGTTTTAGCGCCTTTGTTTCCCTTGGTTCAATGCTGGATGTGGGTTGGGGAGATTTAATTTACTACCTTGGTGATGACCCGCAGACAAAAAGTATTGTAATTTACATGGAGTCAATCGGCAATGCGCGATCGTTTCTTTCAGCAGCGCGGGAAGTTGCTTTAACTAAGCCGATTATTGTCATTAAAGCAGGACGCACCGCCGCCGCCGCCAAAGCCGCAGCTTCCCACACTGGCGCACTTACAGGTAGTGATGAAGTTCTGGATGCAGCTTTCCGGCGTTGCGGGGTGTTGCGTGTCAACAGCATCTCTGACTTGTTCGATATGGCGGAGGTACTAGCAAAACAACCCCGTCCCCAAGGGCCACGCCTGACAATTGTCACTAATGCAGGCGGCCCTGGAGTTTTGGCTACTGATGCTTTAATTGCAGCTGGTGGAGAAGTTGCACCAATTTCCCAAGAAACTATCGCATCCTTGAATGAAATACTACCCACACATTGGAGTCACGGTAACCCTATTGATATTCTAGGCGATGCCGACCCCCAACGATATACCAAAGCCTTAGAAATTGCTGCCAAAGATCCAAATAGTGATGGCTTATTGGTAATTCTGACTCCCCAAGCAATGACAGACCCCACCCAAACCGCCGAACAATTGAAACCCTACGCAAAGATAGCAAGTAAACCCATCCTTGCTAGTTGGATGGGAGGAGCAGACATCGCCGCAGGTGAGATGATTCTCAACCGTCACCATATCCCTACATATCCTTACCCTGATACTGCGGCTCGGATGTTTAGTTACATGTGGCAGTCTAGTTATAATTTGCGTGGTATTTATGAAACCCCCATAATGCCCGAATTTGATTCTGTATCAGGTATTCCAGACCGTAACTGTGTAGAAAAAATTATCCAAACAGCACGTCAAGCACAGCGAACTATTCTTACAGAGTTTGAATCCAAGCAAATTTTAGCAGCTTATGGAATTCCGGTGGTTGGTACTTGCATTGCTAAAAGTGAAGATGAAGCGGTTCAATGTGCTGAAAAAATCGGTTATCCTGTCGTTTTAAAGTTGTTTTCTGAGGTAATTACTCATAAAACTGATGTTGGTGGCGTGCAGTTGAATTTAAAAGATGCTGAAGCTGTAAGACAGGCCTACCGCACTATTGAATCCTGTTTACGGGAGAAATTGCAACACGATCCTGATTATTTAGATGCGATGAATCGCGTCTCCACAGGATTGTTTTTGGGGGTGACGGTGCAGCCAATGGTCAAAATGACTGGCTATGAACTAATTATTGGTAGTAGTTTGGATGTACAGTTTGGGCCAGTGTTGCTGTTTGGCGCAGGAGGACAGCTCGTTGAGGTTTTTCAAGATCGGGCGATCGCACTTCCACCCCTGAATACGACTTTAGCACGCCGGATGATGGAGCAAACACAAATTTACAAGGCCCTTCAAGGAGTCCGGGGGCGCAAAAGTGTTGATTTAGCTGCTCTTGAACAATTAATGGTGGTATTTAGTCAATTAGTTGTGGAACAGCGTTGGATTAAGGAAATCGACATTAATCCGTTGCTGGCTTCATCTGAACAATTAATAGCTGTGGATGCTCGAATTATTCTTCACGAATCAAATGTTAAACAAAGCGAACTGCCAAAGTTAGCCATTCGACCTTATCCTACACAATATATTAGTAACTGGACGATGAAAGATGGCACTGCTGTTACCATTCGTCCCATCCGTCCAGAAGATGAACCGCTAATGGTGCAATTTCACAACACCCTCTCCCAGGAAAGCGTTTATTTTCGATATTTTCACTTAATTAAACTCCAGTCAAGAGTAGCCCACGAACGACTCACACGTATCTGTTTTATCGATTACGATCGCGAAATCGCTTTAGTTGTGGAATATCAAAATCCCCAAACGCAGACACGGGAAATATTAGCAGTTGGTAGGTTAAGTAAAATACATGGTACAAATGCAGCCGAATTTGCTATTGTAGTGAGCGATCGCTGTCAATGCCAAGGTATAGGAACCGAGTTATTACAAAGGTTACTGCAAGTTAGTCGAGATGAACAGCTAAATACAATTACTGCTGATATTTTGGTTGATAATTATGGGATGCAAAAAGTTTGTGAAAAACTAGGTTTTCGCATCCAACCCACAGATGATTCTACTGTGGTGAAAGCTCAAATTGATATTGTTACAGGGAATGGGCAATAGGCATCTCCACAAATAATGTAAGGGCAAACAACCGTTTGTTCCTACCGATGTTTCCCTAAATAATGTAAGGGCAAACAGCCGTTTGCCCCTACAGATGTTTCCCTATTCCTTTTCATTTTGTCTTAGTTGGGGTTGATGTGAGTTCTATATAAATATGTTCTAATCGCACGGATTGACGTGCGATGGCATTAATAGGAATACCTTCAAATCGAGAAATAATTTCTTTTAATTCTAGTGGTTCTGGTAACCAAAAAGTTAACTCATCACCATAACGTCGCGGTGTAAAACCGTATTCTTGGGCGCGGGCGATCGCTAGTTCTTCTTCTGGAGTTTGCACCACTACAATTTCAGAAGTTGGAATTAAGGCGCGTAATTGTGCTAAACTACCTTCAGCCAAAATTTGACCATCTTTTAAAATACCAATTCTCTGACAAAGACGCTCAGCTTCATCTAATAAATGAGTCGTTAATAAAATCGTTACTCCCTGATTTTTCAATTGTCGAATTAGTTCCCAAATTTCATATCGCGCCTCAATATCTAAGCCAGTAGTCGGCTCATCAAGAATTAGCAACTGCGGCTGATGTACCAAAGCCACTGCAATATTCAACCGTCGTTGCATTCCACCACTGAGAGTTTCTACCGGACTTTTGGCTCTGTCTAATAAATTTACAGCCGCCAGAGTTGCTTTTATTTGTTGCTGGCGCGTTTTTCGATCTAAACCATAAATATCAGCAAAAAACTTGAGATTTTCTTCACAAGTTAAAGTTTTATAGAGTAAATTTTCTTGGGGGGCAATGCCAATAATTTTTTTGGTTGCTTGAGAAATAGGCTGATTGTTAATTATAACATTACCGCTATCGGGTTTTAACAAATTACAAATAATATTAATAGTAGTGGTTTTACCTGCTCCATTAGCACCGAGTAAGCCATAAATTTCCCCTGCATCAATATGGAGATTTAAATTTTGTAAAACTTTTCTCAATTTATAAGACTTATTTAAATTTTGGATTTTTAACATAATGTAGCTGCAAAACAAAGGAGTCTGTAAAGAATAATTACTAGATAACCTGATTATGTACTCGATAATGATAACTTCTTGAACTTAACATATAAATTAGATTTGATTTCTGCAACAACAACCTACTCTAAAAGCTGATGTCTAAAAAAATTGCTATTCCGATTTTAAGTATCATGTTTGCAATGCTCGTGCCTCATGTAGTAGCTGCTGAGACTGTGATGGAAAAAGTAGCCAGAACGGGAGTATTAACTGCTGGTACTAGTAGAGATGCGCTACCTTTTGCCTATGTGGATAGTCAAAAAAAGTTAAATGGCTATTCTGTCGATATGCTAACTCTGATTAAAGAGCAATTAGAAAAAAACCTGCGAAAAAAAATTAAACTGGAATTAGTTGGTCTTAGTCCCTCTGAACGGATTCCCAAAATAGTTAATCAACAAGTTGATATTGTATGTGATGCTAGTAGTTTTACATGGGAGCGAGATAAAAAAGTAGACTTTTCTGTAAGCTACGGTGTCACCGGAACCCAATTATTGGTTAACAAAGAAAGTAATCTAGGTTCTGCTGAATCCCTGATTGATAAACGAATTGGCGTGTTAGCAGGAACCACAAACGAACAGGCGATCGCTCGCGTACAACCAAAAGCCAAACTGGTGTATTTTAAAACTAGGGCAGAAGGATACACAGCTTTACAAAAAGGTACTATTGACGCTTTTTCATCCGATAGCATTATTTTAGAAGGATGGCTGCAACAGCAAAAAAATCCAGATGCTTTTACCATCGTACCCCCTCGCCCCTATTCGCAAGAAGGTATCGCTTGCATGGTACCAGAAAATAACTCGAAATTCTTGGATACAGTCAACTATTCTCTAGTCAAATTTATGCAAGGATTTATCAACGGTAACCCCCGATATGTTGCTATTTTTGACCGTTGGTTTGGGTCTCAAGGCACTGTAGCACTCAATCGTGATTTACGCGATTTGGTAGTGGAAACTATGCGATTAGTTATAGAATTTCGTGAAGAAATTCCCAAAAGCGAACTGTGATATCGCCTGTGGTGGAATTTAAGCTGATGCGCTTTTAAATTGCATAACTCAACTCGTTAGAAAGACGTGGGGACACGGAGATGCAATTTGAATGACGATTAGCTTATTCTCCCCGACTTACTTAAGATTAAAACTCTTGTGCGGTGGGCATCCTGCCATTGGTGTAAACTTAAGCTCAAACGCTTGTCCCACAACCGTTTTACCCCACCCCTCAATTCCCTGGGAGGTTTTGCGTTAGCAAAGGTGGGGTGGGGAGTTATGCAAATTCAAAGCATATTAGTTTATTGACTCACAATTGAGTTGCGTCGCCTGACAATTGAGTTGCGTCGAGTCACAATTGAGTTGCGTCGCCTGACAATTGAGTTGCGTCGAGTCACAATTGAGTTGCGTCGCCTGACAATTGAGTTGCGTCGAGTCACAATTGAGTTGCGTCGCCTGACAATTGAGTTGCGTCGAGTCACAATTGAGTTGCGTCGCCTGACAATTGAGTTGCGTCGAGTCACAATTGAGTTGCATCAATCGTAATAACGAAATTACGTTATTTTTGCCTAAGTCCTGCTCAATTTTGCATCCGCGCAATCACACAATGTATAACTTTAACTTCATTAACAATTCGCTCTAGTTCTATGGATAAAGGAGTTTGTTCTCGAACGGCTTGTAATGTGGGAGAAGTCAAAATATTAGGATTTGTGGCAATTTCTGATAATCGAGCAGTATGCAGTTGTTGAATTTGGCTTTGAATCACTTCGAGATAGCTATCGAGTGCTGGTAACTGTTGGGGTGGCTGTCTTTGTTGCAGCGCATCTGCTAAATTTTCCAAAACTTGAATAATCGTATCAGTTAAGCGGTTGAGTTCAGTAAATTGATACTCGCCGCTAAATTCCCGCATGTGTTCCCCCAGTGTTGTCACTGAACCGAAAAAGCCACGAATATATAACATCAAGGTCATTACAGGTTCAATTTCTCCCTGGACATGACGAGGTTCGCTGAACAATCTTTGAGCTGCGGCGCTGGCGTTGGCGTTTTCTAATGCTGCTTGATGACGTAGCGTATTAATAGAATCAGTAGATGCACCGCGTTGTGGATGGAGATAATTGGCTATTACCTGCTGAAAGTAAGCGAGATTTGCTCGAATTGTCTTTTCTAATTGTGCTGGAAGTTGCTCTCGTTCCCAACGCGGAAAAAGCAAATAGCTGCCAAGCAGTGCTAACACACCACCAACTAAACTATCAACAATACGCAATATTCCAATCTTCCAGTCACCTGCATTAATCAAGTTGAGTAATAAAATAATAGCGGGAGTTAGCAGTATCGTAAATATACTGTAACTTAGCGATCGCACTGACATTGCTGTAAACACAAACAATAAGAAACAAAGGGCGATGGCCAAATGATTATTCACTAATAAAAGCACAGCTATCGCAATAATTCCACCAAAAATAGTACCGATGACTCTTTGCACCGTTGTCTCGGAAGTTCCACCAAAGTTGGGCTTGAGTGCAAATAAAGCTGTTAGGGTTATCCAGTAACCTCTAGGTATTTGCAATACCGAAGCCAGGAATTGAGCAAAGGTTGTTATCAACGCTAAACGCAATGCATGACGAAACAAAACTGAATCAAAAGTGAAATTATTTCGCAGCGTATCAATAATTGTAGAATTATTTGGTGGAGTGGGCAAAGAAATATTTCGAGTAATAGGGCGCTGTTTTCCCTGTTGGAAATCTGCAATAATTTCTGCTTCAGTATGAATTTGCTGCGCCAAGTTTATCAAACTCATTGTAATTTTGTTGAGGTTGAGTAACTCGGCATATTTATTTGTTGGAATATTTGCGTTTTCATTGAACAGTTGAGCGCGGATAACTAGCCGGTGGTGTTCCAGTGCTTCCACTGTCCGGTCTAAATCTCCCAGGTGAACTAACTTCTTTTCTTTGGTAATTGCTTGTGATAACATTTGCACAGCAATTATCAACTGTTCCATTGTTAACTCAATTTCTGTTTGTAGTTGCAAATATAATTGGTTTGTGGATGCGATCGCTAACAATTCACTCAATGCAACAACAGAATTGACAATTTGATTTGCATCCTCAATTAACACCAAAAAGTAATTTCCCCGCAGATTAGCACCCCTTTGCCTAGTCCACATCGCTGTCCAGACACTACGGGCAAATGTCAAATCTTGAGTGACAATATCTTGGGCTTGCACAAATCGTTGCGTCCATTCTTGCACATCCTCTGGATTTAATGCCCTCTCCCTTGCTAAATCTACAAATTTACTCAGCGAGTCATAACACCTAGCAACCACCTCCTTGACGGGTGCATCAGGATGTACTAACCACAGCACTGAAGATAAAACAGTAGTCCATATTCCTCCAGCCAAACACAAAGCACATTGCTGGATAAGAGTGGATAAATTAGAGAATGAAGCAAATTTTGCAAGGGCGATGACAAACATAATAGAAGTGACCAAGCCCACAGACCCCGCCACATTACCGTAGAGACTGGCTAAAGCTGCGATAAATATTACCAAAAACGTCACCGGGATAGTCAACCACAGATGACCGCTAGCCAAACTTGCAATTAAAAATACCACAGTTATGCCAATGGTTGCTGCTGCAAGCGCCATTGCTTTTTGGCGGTAAGTACCCTCAACATTTACCATACCAACAAACCAAGCACCCATAGTGGCGATCGCACTCGTAGCACCTTGACCAGTAATAATTCCGACTCCAATGGGTACGCCCAGTATCAAAAGACTACGTAATCCAGAGAAAATGTCGGGTTTACCTGGCTTGAGTTGAAATTGCTGCAACAACCAACCCAGACGGCGTTTATCTGTAAATGACATTAATTTAGGCTAGCCACCATAACACAGCGATCGTCTCTTACAGCATTTTACCTACATTTAACTACGTGCAGAATAAGGAACTTGCAAATAAAAAAATAATCAACTACTTCTTGTGGGGTGGGCGTCTCGCCCGCCCGTGGACAAGGGCGGACAAGATGTCCACCCCACAAGTAGTGGTAATTAATTTCTTGGAAATCTCCAAATATAATATTAAAGCTGACTGATGACCGTTGACCGTTGACAGAGGAGTTTAGGACGTACCGCAAAAACTCTCTCAAACTCTATTTCTTTGCGTCCTTCTCTGACGAGACGCTGCGCGAATGCGTCCTACCCTGCGGGAAGCCGCTACCGCGTCTATGCGGTTTGTTTTTTCATAATTTTGCGTAAGTCCCAGACTTATTATTCCCCTTGTCCCCCATCCCCAATAAAAAAAGAGGGCTTCTGTTCCTAAAACACCACCCCCTGAATTTACGATCCTCTACTTGCTGAACTACTACCTATTAAATAGCAGCCAATTCAGATTTTTGTGAAACTTGGAATTCCTCAGCTTGAACTACTTGGTCAGCACAAGCTTTACCAGCTTCAAAACAGGCTTCTAAAGAAGCTCCTTTCATATAATCACCTGTTAAGAAAAGCCCTGGTAATTGAGAAAGTTGAGTTTTAAGATTATTAGCAAATTGATTGTAATTGCTAGTATACGCACACAACCCAACTGGATGATATTTTGCAACATACTTGATGCGATCCGAACCACTAATCGGAATATATTGATTTAAAGCTTCCTCTGCTAAACGAATCAATTCCTCAGGAGTAGCTCCATCTTTCATATAACGGCGACCTGTGCGACCACTAAAAGTGTAGCGAATTACGTTACGCTCATTAATACCATAAGCACCAGCATTACTAATAGGATAAGTGTCATTAAACACTAAAGCGCGTACTTTTTTCGAGAAAATATCGCGGGCGTATTCCGCAACAACCACAGTTACAGGATAGTAGTTAACAGTGTCTAAAATTTGAGACAACTGTGAATTTTGAGATGCAACAATTTTAGAAGAAATTGTTGCTGGAGTTGCTAATATCACACCTGCATACTCTTTTTCTTGCACGCCAGAAGCATCCCGTAAACGCAAACCCGCAACACGTCCATCACGTACAATTAAAGATTCTACACGGCTGTTTAATCTCACAGGCCCAGTTTTAGCAAATTGCTCCAATACAGGTTGCATTCCATGAATTAACTGGTCGTAAGTATCAAGAACCATGCGGAGATTACTACCCAAATTACCAACATAAGCTTCATCAGGTTCTGCTCCATTCATCCTCACAGTCATAGGCCGCATCACAACCTGACAAAATTTAGAACTGAAGTATTCACTCAGAGGTTGGTCTCCCATGCGTCTACAAAGGTCATTGAAGTAAGGGCCGCCCAAAAGACCATTTTGCATATTCCGCATCACGGCTCCACAAACATTCCAAAACCGCCAAATATCTCTGGGAGTTCCTTGGCTCATAAATTCCAGAGTAGCTTTAACGCGGCGACTATTATCTAAAGTCAATAATTTATCATTCTGAACTTGAGAAGAATTCAGCCCAAAAAATTCATAGGGATTGTTACCCATTGCTGCTGTAAACTCTCTAAAAAGGCGGTAAGTTCTCCCAATATTTTTTCCTCCCAATTGCACTGGTCTTTCTCCTAAGAGAAATGGCCGAATGCGTCCGCCAATGGCATCATCTTGTTCAATCAATTCAACATTAAAACCACGTTGACGTAAGTAGTAAGTTACAGCAATACCAGTAGCACCACTACCAACAACTGCATATGTATGTAAACTCATGATTGACCTCTAATTTTGTTTACGAAAGATAACAATTCAAAATGATTTGTGAAATATAGCAATCATATTATTGTTAGTAAAAAAAGAACACTTGTTAATATTTCTTGTTCCTTTTTATCTAACTTAATTGCTATATTTGCCTTTTGATTACCTTGGAAATCACAAATCTTCTAAAACAGTAATAGTTACTTTGTGATAAGCTTGGTCTCGAAATGGTAAAACTTCCAAGTAACGTGGATCTGTTAGCCATCCGCGTACATGCTCAACAGAAGGAAATTTTAAAATCCGGATAGATTCTTCCTCAAAAGAACCTAGCAATCGTTCTTTGGTTTGCATACGTAAAACTACTTCTGCTCCATATTCATCACGAATTGCTACAGCCCGTTTTTTATACTTCTCAGCAGCTTCCGATGCTTGAGGATTAGGCGTTAATGTGACTAATACATGAACCATTAATCTTCCTCTACATTAATTGGGACAAAGGGACAAGGGAGACAAGGAAGACAAGGGGAATAATAACTCCTCTGCCAATAGTCAGTACTCCTAATGACTAATGACTAATGACTTTTATCTCTATGAAAAATCAATTTTTGCAAGAAATCTAATGATTAGATTTTTGGCAAAATTTTCTAGACTACACAAGTTGTAGGTCAAAAACTTCTTGTAGTTTCACCAATGTCTGCTGCAAAGATTGAATATTTTCGACATTCAAAGTGATAGCAGACGGAAGAATTTTTTTGATTAACTTTGATAAAACTTTACCAGGGCCGACTTCAATAAAAACATCAATTCCTTTTTCGTGAATGTAACGAATTGAAGCTTCCCAACGAACGGCAGAATAAATTTGTTGCTCTAACAACTGGCTCCAATTATAACCACTGATTACTGGTTTTGCTGTGACATTTGAAATCACGGGTATATCAGCATCATGGAATTGAGAATTAGCAATTATGTTAGCAAACTCTTGTGCAGCCTCGTGCATTAAAGGAGAATGAAATGCCCCAGAAACAGATAAAGGAATTGCTTTCAAATTATTGTCAAAGGCAAAAATAAGAGCTGATTCTATAGAATCAGTATCGCCAGATATGACAATTTGTTCTGGTGAATTCAAATTAGCAGGAACTAATACACCACCAGGCTGGACATTTTGTTTGCATATTTTTTCTACTTCCTCTAATGTCACTCCTTTGAAGGCCACCATACCACCTTCTTTAGTTTTTGACATTAAAGCTCCCCTAACTTGCAGCAAATTCATCGCATCTGTAAAAGATAATACTCCCGCAGCTACCAAAGCAGAATATTCTCCAGCACTATGTCCGCAGATAAATTTTGGTTTTTTGGAAAAATGCTCTTGAAAGACAGTGTACAATGCTATATTTGTCGCTAGCAAGCAAGGTTGAGTGATGGAAGTTTCCATCAAATTTTCTTCATCACCAAAAAAACACAGATTGCGAATATCTAAATTGCTAACTCCTTCGGCAATTTCATAAATTTTTTCTGCTGAAATAAACTCTTTAAAAATCTCTAGTCCCATTCCAACATATTGCGAACCTTGTCCGGGAAAAACTAAAGCATAATCAGTTGTTGTTAATGTTTTCATGGCTGAAATAATACTCCATATCTGTAGCCACATTTGAAATTTAAAATTTTGGATTTGGGATTGAAAATTTAACTATCAATCGCTATAAAATCTCACAAATAAGCAGAGAATAAATTTTCACCCTCAAATCCAAAATTATTTGCTTATCAAAGATTCAATTGACGCTATTTATTATTTAATCCTGATTCCAATAATTGATAAGCATTTTCTACAGTTTTGATTCTTCCTGCTTGAGTTGTGGATATTTTCACATGAAATTTTTGACGTATTAGCATCACAATTTTGACAATATCTACAGAAGATATTCCCACATCGTCTACCCAATAAGCATCTGGACGAAGTTTATTTACATCTATGTTTAATCTTTGAGCGACAGCATGACAAAATTCATCAAAAGAAACTGCTTGTACTTGAGTGGGTTTTTCATTGATAGCAACCATATTTTTCTCCTTTGATGTTTAGATGTTTAATTTTCGGATGAGCTATTGTCATTTTTATGTCGTAAATAAATCATTCCTCATAGCTAATGACTTATTTAGAAAACCAATCGATTGTTAGCTCAAACAATTCTTCTTGATGGAATGGAAAAGAATGATGCGCTCCTTCTATTATTTGTAATTTGGGTGGATTTGGAGAAGTTATTTGCACTTGTTCTACTAATT
>VFQR01001590.1_pt1 | contig 16771 bp, 9 predicted proteins | sample 3512321 | NCBI WGS metagenome assembly VFQR01 (sample SAMN10412374, study PRJNA504923) | tailings metagenome | isolation source: Relicate 3 Philex TSF1 revegetated site | place: Philippines: Tuba, Benguet | collected 2017-08-29
CTACCAGTACTATCAAACTCAAAAGTGCGCCGATGGAGTTACCAATAAATACAGCTGGTTGCTGGATGTGTGCTGTGCAAAAATCTTTCAGCAGTTCCACCCAAACTTCTACACTGTAATCAATGGCTGCTTTATCCGAACCACCAAAACCCAAAAGATCCAAAGCAAAAACTTGGTAGCCAGCATTCGCCAAAACTGGGATGTTTTTGCGCCAGTGACCAATGGAAGCACCAAAGCCATGAACCAGTACTAAAGGGCGTCCCGTACCCATAACGGTGTACTGAATTTTATAGCCCTGCCAAGTCCAAAAGAATTTTTGAATGCTGGTAGCTGTTGTTATCTGCTGTGTAGTTCCAGTCATTATAAAGATTTATAAACTCTGTTAAATATAGTAATGTTCTCTGGCGTCATATCTTGCGCCTCGGCATAGAATTTGTGGGTAAAAGGCAAGGGGTAAGAGGCAATAGGCAATAGGCAATAGTTAACAGGTTGAGGGTAGGCTTATAGAAAATTGAAGTGTATGGAATTTTTTTTAGGCAATTAATAGGAATTCTAATATAGCAATCTTATTTGATTTTTGTAAAACTAGGCAGAACTCAAAACCTTTTTTTACTATTGTCTTTTGCCTTTTGCCTACATAAATAATTGATATGTTAGTTTCATCTATTACCAGGGATTAATAAGTTAGGGATACCAAATACCCCTTTGACTTTTTAGACGAATGGTAGTGTGAGATGAAAAATACAAATCATGGTAACTTTGGTCATTTGAGGAAATTTGTTCTTGCTGCAACTTCTGTAGCAATTTTTTCGCCAATAGTTTCTGCTTACGCAACTTCAGGGTTTTCTACCATCGTCGCCCAAATCCCTAATAATTCGACAGAACAACAAATTTTAGCTCATAATGTAGTAGAAACAAGCAGTAGTAGTACTACTATTCAACAACAAACTGTAACTAAACAAAGCCGGACTCAAGTAAATAATAGTAGGGTTGCACTCAAGGAAAAAAAAATAGGTTTTAGTCTGGCAATTTGGGAACCATCCGGTCATTTATCAGAAGTCATTGCCCGCGTTTCTATTAAAAGTAAACAGAATAATAGCTTTTTAAAAGAGCGATTTTTGGGTGATTATAAATACAAGATTCAGCAAAAAGCGAAATTTGTTAATGGATTAAAAGCAAGCGATCGCATTGTGGTGCGATTATACGATGTACAAAACCGCTTCATTGGCTACAGCGAATTTGAATGTTTATCAGCAAACACCGCAGTTAACTTGATTTTGTCTGCTAAACCGGCGGAATATCGAGTCATTCGCACTGTTTATGGTATCGATGCTAACCGAGATGGCATCATTGACGCAGGTACTACCACTTACGACTATTTCACCCAAATCAGCAATCAAAGGGTTACTTTTCTCAGCGGTTCCCAAACTTTCCAAGCTAATCACTTCCAAGTACAAGGTTTATCTCCAGTTAAAGCCAACAGCGTTTATCCTGTATCTTTTACCCAAGGTGAATTCGCTTTAGTCCGTCAGTCTTCTTTCACCATTTTTAATTTTGAATTGGCACGGGCTTTACAAGCTATTCCTGGTAGTTTAGTGCAGGTGACTGAAGTCAGCGATAACTCTAGCTACAATGTCAGCCAATTACTAATGAATTATCGCCAAATCGGCATATCTCGCAACCTGCAAGTTGAATTTTCGGATGTTTCCACAAATTATTGGGCTAGAGATTTTATTGCTGAATTGGCAGCAATGAAAATTATCGAAGGTTTTCCCGATGGAACTTTCCGCCCAGATGCACCGGTCACTCGTGCCCAATTTGCGGCAATGCTGCAAAAAGCCTTTACAAAGGGCAAAATTCGCCCAGCAATAGCTTTTCAGGATGTCTCCAGTCGATACTGGGCTTACAATGCCATTAGAAATGTTTACCAAATGGGCTTTTTAAATGGCGTAATTGGCAGTGATTTCAACCCTACTCAAAACCTTTCTCGCCTAGACATTTTAGTAGCTTTAGCACAGGGTTTAAATTATCAAGCAAGTGGTTCCACGGATACAATTTTATCTGTTTACAACGATGCAACTAACATCAGTGGCGAACATCGCAGTCTGATTGCTGCCCTTACACAACGCGGTATAGTTGTTAATTATCCCAACGTGAATTTATTGAACGCCGAACGCATAGCAACTCGGTCTGAAGTCTCTGCTTTGCTATATCAAGCACTTTACAGCACTGGCAAGGTAGCAAATATCTCCTCACAATACGTTGTGGGACAACAACGGTAATTAGGTAACCTTATGGTGGTAAGGGAGTAGTGGTGTCTCTTGCCTGCTCAACTGTAAATTGAACTACCTGACCATAGGAAATTTCCAATGTATGGCCATCTGGGTCTCGCAGATAAGCCCAGTAACCAACTGGGGGGCCGGAGTCATTCGGCCCATTCAACAGTACTTTCTCTGTGCGTGCTTCATTGCACAGGCGATCGATGTCTTCTCGATTTTGATAAGCTACTCCAAGATGGGATTGTGGTAACAGTGCGCCTTCCACTTGAGTTGATTGAATTAAGACAATCACAAAAGGTCTGGTAAGGTCGCTAATCCAAGCAACATCTGATTGAATCGCTTCATCGATACGACGGTGGACAACGGTCATTTGGGCATATTTTTGATAAAATGCGATACTTGCGTCCACATCCCTAACTGCAAGGGCTATGTGAGTAAAACCAACGTCAGACATGATACAAATTCAAAATTAGGAAACTTGGGGATTCTAGTTTTCTGAGGCGCAAACCAAGAAATTCTAGTGTTGTCCAACACTGTGAAAAGTTCCACGATGGAAGCTAACACGATTGATAATAAAGATAGGCGTTATCTTCATAAAAATTTATGTTCTTAACTTGGTTTGACAGCAATAGTTGGCTGCTGGAAATTGGCGAAAAACGGATATTAATCGACCCTTGGCTAGTTGATTCGTTAATTTTCAGTAATTTGGATTGGTTATTTAAAGGGCAGCGATCGCAAAATCGCCCCATACCTGAGAATATTGATTTAATTCTCCTATCTCAAGGTTTAGAAGACCATTCTCATCCACCAACACTCAAGCAGCTTGACCGCAATATCAAAGTTGTAGCTTCTCCCAATGCAGCCAAGGTGGTAGACAAACTAGGTTACACCAAGGTAACCACCCTCGCTCATGGAGAAACTTTCACTTTAGATCGTCAAATTGAAATCAAAGCTTTTCCTGGTTCGCCCATTGGCCCCACTTTAGTAGAAAATAGTTATCTCCTCAAAGAATTGGAAAGTGGTTTAACTTTATACTACGAACCTCACGGTTATCATTCTCCAGAAGTGAAGCAAGCTGCACCTATCGATGTAGTGGTTACACCGTTTATTGACATGACATTACCGTTGCTTGGGCCAATTATCAAAGGAAAAAATAGTGCTTTAGATATCGTAAAATCCTTACAGCCTCAAGTAATATTACCGACAGCAGCAGGTGGTGATGTGATATTTGAGGGATTGTTGATGAAATTGATACAGACTAAAGGAAGTGCTGCGGAATTTCGTTCCCTATTAGAGAAAAACAATCTTTCCACACGGGTGATTGAACCAACACCAGGCGATCGCTTTCAAGTACCATTGGAAAAGCGAGCATTAGCAATTTAAATTTGATTTTTGAAATATACTTAGTGGACTGTCAAGGCTAAAATAGTGCATTAGCTTGACTCTTGTGGGGTGGGCATCCTGCCCGCCCGGACGGGTGAGGACACCCATCCCACAATAAATTTTATTGCAATATTTAAGGCTTTGGTGCGTTCCTGAGATTTTTTCATAAATCAAATCGGATTTCTATAGCAATTTTGGATTTTGCAAAAAGTTTGTAGACGCTTTGCCACAAAACGAATTTTAAATTGTAAATTAAAAGCATTTACACAATTTTTTATCTCAATTTACTATTAAATACAACTCAAAAAAAATCCTCAGTTATATTTCAACATCCTGGCTTATGAAAACTCCAATCTTTATCCTTACATTATTCTGATTCCTGAATTCTGAATTCTGAATTCTCTTTATTTATATTATGTTGCACGTAAATTTCTTTGATGGGAAAGGGAATTGTAATTCCTGCTTCCTGATAGCGTTTGTGTAATTTTTTAATAAATATATGTTTGCCAATTCGCTGGTCAAAAAATTCGCTAACTCGCATATAAAGGGTGAAGTCTATACTAAAATCCCCAAAGGTGTGAAATCTGATATATGGTTCATTGGCAATTAATTTCGGTGCGATTTCTTGCATAACTTCTTTGGCGACTTCTACAGTTACTTTTTCCACTTCTTCTAAATCGCTATCATAACTAACACCAACATTCAGAGTTAAGGTTATTTCCTTAGCGGGTAAATGATAGTTGGTAAAAATTGCCGATGCTAACTTAGAATTTGGCACAATTACCACATTATTAGAAACTTCTTTGATTGTTGTGTTGCGCCATGTGATATCTGTAACGTAACCTTCCTGTCCACCATCTAATTTTACATAATCTCCAGTTCTAACTTGCTTAGAAATAATTAAATAAAACCCGGCAAATAAATTTGCTAAGGTGTCTTGAAGTGCCAAACCAACAGCTAAACCACCAATACCTAAAGTTGTCAGTATTGGCGTAATTTTAACACCGACAGTTTGCAACAAAATTAATGTTCCTAAAGCCAAAACAACAACTTTAGCAACATTAGAAACTAGTGAAGTGGGAACTCCTTCTGTTCTTTGAATTAATAAATTTACAAAACCAGCAGTTAGCCTTGCTAAGACTAAAGTCACTGAATACAGAAATGCAACAGTGAGAATTTTTTGCAGGACATTAATAATATCTGGTCTGAGGGGAGAACTGAGAACTGCCCAAAAAAAACCAGCAATCACAAACCAAATAAAAGTCATGCGATGCAGGGCATGAAATATAATATTTCCCCCAGCTATGCGTTTTTTAATAACGAAATTTTCCAGCTTTCTAAAAATCAGTTTTTCTCCAATTATTCCAGCTAGCACGCCAGCTACAATAAAGCCCAGTGGCAAAATCCATTGCATGATATCCATTTGCATTTGTTTTTTGTAATTATTGTTAAATTTAACTTGACAAATTTGAGATTATTTTGGCTAATACCAAATTAACCATTGAATTGTACCTGCCATTGGTAGATGTTCTCCAAGGCTGTTATCCTATTGCCTGAGGCTTTTCATAAGTGCTGGGTAAGTGCTGTTTGGTTGCATTGAAACCACTTTTGCATGAATTTTGTCAGGCAAAAACAATCTGATGATTGATTACTAAACAATCTCTAGGTGTATTTGGCACTGGACTATAGTTCAAAATTAATAACATGGACTTGCCAATTATTTACCACCCAGATTACGTTGCCCCATTGCCTGAAGGCCATCGCTTCCCGATGTCCAAATTTCGGCAACTCTACGAATTGCTATTAGCTGACGGTGTAGCAAATCAAGAACAATTTCATACACCTGAACGCCCGCCAACAAAGTTAATAGAATTAGTTCACACCCCAAACTACGTCCAAGCTTATTGTCAAGGAACCCTAGAACCCAAAGCACAGCGTCGTATTGGGTTACCTTGGAGTCTAGCTTTGGCAAATCGTACATGTGTAGCGGTTGGTGGTACAATACTGACTGCTAAACTGGCATTGAGTCATGGTTTAGCTTGTAATACGGCTGGTGGAACTCATCATGCTTTTCCCAGTTATGGATCTGGTTTTTGTATTTTCAACGATTTAGCGATCGCTTGTCGCGTTTTACAAAAACTCGGACTCGTGCAAAAAATCCTCATTGTAGATTTGGACGTTCATCAAGGAGACGGCACTGCTTTTATCTTCCAAAATGATGAGAGTGTTTTTACTTTCTCCATGCACTGCGAAATCAATTTCCCAGGTACGAAACAAACCAGCGATTTAGATGTTCCTTTACCAGTGGGAATGGAAGATGATGCTTATTTGCAAACATTGGCTAGTTACTTACCAGATTTATTATCTCAAGTCAAGCCAGATATAGTATTTTATGATGCAGGTGTAGATCCTCATGTAGGCGATCGCTTGGGAAAATTAGCCTTAACAGATGCTGGCATTTTCCGTCGAGAAATGCAGGTTTTAAGTACTTGTATGAGTGCTGGTTATCCTGTCGCTTGTGTAATTGGTGGCGGTTATGCTGATGATATGAAATCCCTCGTTTGGCGACACTCTTTACTTCATCGTGCTGCGAGTCAAATTTATCAACAGTACAAACTATAGTCATTTAGTGGGCAATACTACGCAAAGTTGTAAAGTTTCAAAACGCAGAGGAACGCAAAGTAAACGCAAAGGTACGCAGAGTATTTCCAAATTTAATTCGTAGCGAATGGAACTAAAATAAACTTTGCGCTCCTCTGCGCTTACCTCTGCATCCCTTTGCGTTTAAATTTAAACCCTAAAAGGCACTACTGGATGAACCACGGCAAACTCAGAATCTACGAGCTAGCAAAAGAATTAAATTTAGATAGCAAGAAGCTATTAGCAATTTGCGAAAAACTCAACATTGCAGTCAAAAGCCATACAAGTTCCATCTCAGAACCTGAGGCAGAACGCATTCGTTTAGCGATAAATAAACTCGCAGCAAAATCCACAAAAAGTAAAACATCCTCTGAAGATTGGGGTTATACATTTGTAGGTTCAACAATTGATAAATTAATCCGCAATCTTGAAGGAGAAAGCGCCCTACAAGCATATCCTGAGTTTCGGGAACGACGCGAACACGCCAATCAATTAATGTTTGAATGCGTTGGGAAAAAACCTTGTCTATTTTATGTACGTCGCAAAGGTGCGGGAAAAGATCCAAAAGAAGAAATTTGGGATTTAACAATAGCAACAGATTCTGATAATTTTCAATTACCGCCAAAACTTGATAAACTAAGAAAAACATTAGGATTTACAGCAGCTGTCCAAAAAGATGGACGCGACGGTTTAAAGATACTTTCGGCTCATCTCTTACAACTATCACGGGGAAATGCTGATAGCTATTCTCTAGCTTTTCCCTTACGTTTGCTACCTAATCACCAGCATCATCTCGACATTCCACCAGCGACATTGACACGCATAGCAGCCGCACCAGTTTGTGGTGATAATGTACCTACAGAAGATCAGCTAAAAGCGTGGAAAGCGTTTTTACAAATTGAAGAAAAGATTGCTAAAGCGCGTCAATTTTGTGTACGTTATGTACGTCATAACTATAACTTAAAAAGGCGAATAAATTTTGAAATTGATGTCACCTCAGCTACCCTTGATGGCTTTTATCAAAATTCTTTAGAACTAGAAAACTTTTGGGAACGCGCAAAGCAAGCAAAAAATGAAGATTTAAAACTTTTTGAAACTGCTCCCATCGGCAAAAATTGGCTGAGTGGTCGTCAATTAGGGACTATTGAAGAAATAGATCCCAACCGTTGCATCATCAGCGTTAGATTAGAAAGAGACTTAGCTGAATATATCGCAACAGAACGTTATAAGTTGCCAACTACAGGGTTTTTGTGTTTTGAAGCAGTTGGTGATATTCAGCAAATTCAACGTAAGAAAAAAGCCTTAGACGATTTAAATAATGGCTATACTCAAAATCAATATTTGGGTAACTTTTTATTCGATGCTTCCCAGGCTAGAAAAATCAAAACAACTACCGAACTCCAACCACAAGATTTGTTATTATCTGCTGCAAATCCAGGTCAAAAAGCAGCAGTAGAAAAAGTACTTGCAGCAAAGGATCTTGTTTTGATTCAAGGGCCGCCAGGTACTGGAAAAACTACCGTAATCGCTGAAATTTGCTATCAAATTGCCCTTCGTGGCGGACGCACTTTAATCGCTTCTCAAGCTAATTTAGCAGTAGATAACGCCTTAAGTCGATTAGTTCATAACCCAGTTATTCGTGCTATACGCAAGGGAAAAGCCGAAAAAGTTGGGGAGGAAGGACAGCCATTTTTAGAAGACCAAGTAATTGGCAGATGGCTAGAAAATACTGCAAATGATTGCGAAAATAATCTAACTCAAAGATTTGAGAATATTGAACTGTTTCGGAAATTACTCTCATCATCAAAAAGATTTACAGCCTACTTGCAAGCAGAAGAAGAATTCGATAAAGAACAAAGTAAATTCCTGAAAAATAAGTTAAAAATTGAGTCAAACTTTAAAAATCAAGAAAAATCTTACAATGATTCTTTAGCAACGCAAAATGAGGCAGAGTCCTTAATTTCTGCTTTGGATAATTTACTAAATACTGTTCCTAATGTCAATTGGGAATCTCCAGAAATCACAAATTTTCTGCCACTCCTGAAACCCTATGCAGAAGGTAATACTTTAGTCGAAGAATTTTTAGCCAATGTTCGTCAATCTATTAAATATAGTGATGAACTTGGCTTTGTGCGTCCAGGGTTTGGTGCTTTTGGTTTAGCGATTTGGTTGCGTGAAACTATCGCAACAGAAATTTCGCAATTTAAAGCTGCTTTGAATTCTGCTCAAAGTGCCAGTGAAACTATGTCAGCAGTTGCAGCGTTGGCGCAGACTGTGAAACAAAATTTTGACTCGTTAAATCAGCTACAAGCAGATTATCAGAAATTTCTGACCAAGCAGCAAAACCTACAGCAAACAATTCAGATATGGCAAAACCGTCAGAGAGAAATTGATTATATTATTTCAGCAGTTAAAGAATGGAAGTCTACAGCACATTCTCATCTCTATCAAACTTTAAAAGATTGCCACCAATCAGGTTTACCGTTAACAGATAATTTAGTAGACTTGCCGCTAGGCTTATTGATGTTTGCTAATACATTAAAATTAGCGATAGTACCAAAAAATTACAAAATTAACCTGCCAGAGTGGGATTTATTGACAAAAGCGATCGCTTATGAAATAGACGGAAATTTTAGCGATCGCCAAGGCAAACAGCATAATTTTAGTTACTTTTTACAACAAAATTTTAGTCAGATTCCAATGGTGCTATCACAAAGCGATCGCACTCAATGGCAAGAGACTTATCAACAGTTTAATAACTATCAGCTACTCAACCCAAAACAGCGAAAGTTACTGGTTGAAAATACCCAGTTTTTCTTAATTAGAATCCAAAAAACTTATGGCGCATCATGGGAATGGAATAACATCGACTCTACTCTCACCCGACTTACACAAGAATTGCTAGAAACTATCTTGACAAATGCACGTCAATGCGTTTTAAAAGTCAAAACTGAAGCAGAACAACAACTTCATCATCTACGCCAACAATTAAATGAACTGCAAAAAAATGAAATCAACCAACAGCAAATTTCTGCTACTCAATATCAGCTAGAAAAAGGCCAGCAAGATGCAAATTTTCAGCTTGGACAAGTTGTGAATATCTTGCAAGAACTTAGCCAACAGCCAAATATACCTGCTCAAGTACGTACTTTAGCTGAGCAATATCTCACAACACAATCAAAAATTTGGGAACAACCGCAAGAATTTGCAAAGCAAGTACATACCTGGGTAAATTGCATCACTCAGCTTGAAAACTTAATTTCATTATTAGAACCTTTTGCTGTGCTGGAAGTAATCAAAACTTCTCTAAACGAGCATTTAGCTAAACTCAAACAAGAGACAGAAAATTCTCTACAGGAACTTCAAAAATTACAAATTAGCCTCAGAGAATTAGAAGAACAATTACAACCACAGCCATCAGAAAGTTTAATTGCAGAACGAATGTGGTGGTCGGCAGAATGGCAAAATATACCCGATAAATTTAAGCCAGAAAACTCTAGTGGTGATTTGTTTAATATAGAGTTTTTACAGACTTTAAATCTTAAGTTTGAATCTTGGCAACAACAACTCGAAAAAGAAGAGGCTTATCTCAGCAAATATCAAAATTTTGTGCAAGATTGGATAGAAAAGTTAAGAAACCCAACGGAAGGCGATCGCAACGATTTAAGACGCATATATTTAGATAATGCCAACGTTGTAGGTATCACCTGCGTTCAAGCTGCCAATAGAGGTTTTTCTGAAGAGTTTAAATCCTTTGATGTCGTCATCATCGACGAAGTTAGTAAATGTACTCCACCAGAATTACTAATTCCAGCATTGAAAGCTAAAAAATTAGTCATGGTAGGCGACCACAGACAATTACCACCCATGCTCGATACTAGCACTTTAGAAGAAGTTGCCCAAACAATTGGCAATACACGAGACGAACTCCAATTTTTAGAAGAATCGCTATTTAAAAGTCAGTTTGAATCTGCCGATGACAGTATCAAACAAATGCTGACTACACAATATCGAATGCATCCCTATATTATGGGCGCAATCAATCAGTTTTACGATGGTAAACTAGAATCTGGTATTTTAGAACCCGATACAAAACGCGCACATAGTTTAGCAGGTGAAATCATCCAAGAATCTCACCATATTCTCTGGATAAAAACGCCTATAGAAAAGAAATTTTTAGAAGAACGTCAAGGAACTTCTTACTTTAATACTCCAGAAATTGATGCAATTGAACGTCTGTGTCAGCAGTTCGAGAAGACTTGGGCTTCTAAAGTTGCTAATGGCGAACCAAAAAAAGAAATTGCCGTAATTACATTTTATGGCGCTCAATTAAGAAAAATTGATGAACGCTTGCAATCTGAACTGTTCCCTTCCCTAGAAATTCGTACCGGTACAGTAGACAGATTTCAAGGCATGGAAAGACCTGTTGTAATTGTGAGTATGGTTCGTAACAATAGTAAAGGCGATGTGGGATTTGCTAAGAAACCAGAAAGGGTAAATGTTGCCTTTTCCCGCGCTCAAGAACTGTTAGTAATTGTTGGCTGTCATGATTTATTTACCCATCAACCAGGTAAAGTAGGAAGTATGTATTCTGAAGTTTCAAATATTGTCAGTCTTCATCACGGTTTTGTTGATGTTTCTCGCTTCTTCAGCTAAACTCGACTTTATCCAAAATTAAGAACTAGCTTTTATTGACACGGTGCTAAGATCCCCGAATTCTTGAAGAAGTCGGGGATCTTAGCCTCTCAAAATTAATGGGATGAATTACTAGATTTTAGTTTTCTGAACCATTCCAAGAGCTTAATTTGCAACAGTCATCAATCCAAACACGGTACAATCCAGAGGCACTTTTATTGTTACCAACGCAGGTTAAGGATGGAAGCAAATTTTCTCACGGCTGTTTTTCTGCCCCTGGCTCTATTTATTATCATGTTAGGCATGGGATTAACCTTGACCCTAGAGGATTTCAAGCGAGTTGTAATCTATCCAAAAGCGGTGGTGATTGGCTTAGCGGCGCAGCTAATTGTGTTGCCCATTGTGGGCTTTGGCATTGCATCAGTGTTTCCCCTTGACCCACAATTAGCAGTAGGTATGATGATTTTAGCAGCCTGTCCCGGTGGCGCTACCTCTAATATGATTACATTTTTGGCTGGGGGCGATGTTGCTCTTTCTGTGACGCTAACAGCTATTAGTAGTTTTATTACGGTTTTTACGATTCCTTTTGTAATCAATTTGTCAATGCAGGCATTTTTAGGGCAAGGAACAACCCTACAGTTACCTTTCTTAAGTACTGTTTTGCAGATTACGGATTACATTTCTACCTGTAGTAATTGGGATGATAGCCAAGCGGTATGCACCCGGACTAGCAGATAAGGCAGATAAACCGGTGAAGTGGCTGTCTTTATTTTTCCTAGCGGTGGTAATTACTGGAGTGCTGCTGCGAGAACGGAATAATTTTGTTTCTTATGTAATAGATGTTGGCTGGGCAACTCTGGTTTTGAATGTGGTTGCAATGGCTTTAGGTTTTGCGATCGCAACCTTAGCCCGATTAGGAGAAAAACGTGTTACAGCAATTACAATAGAAGTAGGAATTCAAAATGGGACTCTAGCGATCGCGATCGCTTCTACGCCTACATTGCTAAATACTCCCACAATGGCCATTCCTGGGGCAATTTATGGTCTGCTAATGTTTGTCACTGGTGCTGCATTTGCTTGGTGGGCTAATCGTCGCCAAGGCTTGTTGAAAGCATAATATAGATGCTTGCTAACGAGTATTTGACAGCAACTACATAAGGTATGGAGAAACAAAAAAAGATTTATTTCTCCGAAAATGCAACAAAAAATTTAGAATTAACAAACTGACCTCCAAAGCTGATTATTTCTCATTTAGAAACAGACTGGAGACTTTTATGACTACAACAGCCATTCCCACATTCACAAAAGAGTCACCCCTTTTATTTGAGGGACTAACTTGGAGAGAATTCAAAGCCGTTGAGCAGTTATTAGACCGTCCAGGATATCGCCTGTCTTTCCTGGATGGTGTTTTGGAGATCAGAAGAATGCCTGGAGAACCCCACGAAACTGTTAAAAAGAGAATTGCCGCATTGTTAGAACTTTACCTGCTCATTGCAGGGTTTGACTTTACTCCAACTGGTTCAATGACTTTAGAAAGTGAAGCGGGTGCTGTCAAACGAGAGGCGGATGAATCTTATAAACTTGCCCCTGGTCGAGTACGTCCTGATTTGGCGATAGAGGTGGTGTTTAGCAGTGGCGGTATCAACAAACTGGAGGCATACAAGCGTCTCAAAATTCCTGAAGTGTGGTTTTGGGAAGATGGCGTTTTAGAAGTTTATCACCTGCGTCAAGAGGGGAACGCACTTGAGTATGAAAAAATTTCCAGTAGTGAAGAAGTCAAAGGAATCGATCTAGATTTGTTGTTACGCTGCATTAATATGGTGAATCATGTTGATGCCATCAAAACTTTTCAGCAGGCGCTTCAGAAATAGCTGATGGTTTCTGTTAAACCTAATAGTTTCAAATTATCGATTTTTTTAATAAGTCGGTAATATAAACTTGTTGGTAGACAATATACAAAAAATAGGTAAATTAGCAGAACTTTAAGATGTTGTTCCTTGCCATAATTTGGGAATACTAGACTTGGAAAATATTGTTGGCAAAGGCAAGCAGTAGATGAATAACGCCCAAGTCAGAATCTATGACCTATCAAAAGAATTGAATTTAGATAACAAACAATTACTAGCAATTTGCGACAAACTTAACATCGCAGTCAAAAGCCATAGCAGCAATATTTCAGAATTTGATGCAGGACGAATCCGTTTAGCTGCTAAAAGATTTACATCTACAAATGAGATACAACAAGAATTAGCTATAGCCAGCCATCAACCAAATTCACCACAGATTATATCTCCAAATCGGCTTGCTCCCCTTCACAAACAACAAAGTTTGGAATTTCCTAAACCCAAAATCTCAGGCAATCGTGCGTCTAATACCTTAGAGACACCTGTTAATAACTCTTTTCAAGCAAATTGCTTAAATATTAAAACAGATTCTGAAGATTGGGGCTATACCTTAACAGGTTCGGCAATTAATAGTTTAATCAGCTATTTTGAAACTCAAGCAGCCCTTGAATCATATCCTCAATTTGAGCAGCGACGAGAGCGTTCTAACGAGTTAATATTTGATTTACTAGGTCAAGAGCCTCGCTTAGTTTATGTACGTCGTAAGGGCGCAGGGCAAAATGCCGGAGAAGAAATTTGGGAGCTAATTATAGCAGCAGATCGAGATGATTTTCAATTACCTGCAAGACTTGAGACGCTAGGAAAAACACTAGGATTCAGAGCAGTTGTACAACAAGACGGAAGTGGCGGTTTAAGAATATTATCTGCTAAGTTGCTAAAACTTTCAGATGGAAATGCTGATGGTTATGCTATACCTTATCGTTTACGGCTGCTGCCTAATCATCACTATCACATCAATATTCCGCCAACAGCATTGGCACAGATGGCAGCCATGCCTATATGCGGTGACCATCTGCCTACAGAAGATAATTTGCGAATTTGGGAAATATTTTTACAGATTGAGGAAAAAATCGCTAAAGCACGGCAATTTTGTGTACCTTTTTTCAGTCATAATGGCTTCGGCTTGGGAAGACTGGTCACTTTTGAGATTGACGTAATCTCAGCTACTCTTGACGGTTCTAATGAAAATTCTCTGGCTGCGGAAAACTTCTGGGAACGGGTAAAACGAGCAAGAAATGAAGAGATTAAGCTGTTTGAGACTACTCCCACAGGACAAAGCTGGCGCAACAGTCGCCAATTAGGAGCTATCGAACAAGTTGATCCGAACCGTTGCACTATCCGCGTGAGGCTAGAACGCGATTTAGCTGATTATATGGCGGCAGGACGTTATCAGCTACCAGCCACCGGATTTTTGTTTTTTGAGGCAGTTGGTGACATCCAACAGATTCAGCGCAAAAAACAAGCCATGACACAATTAAGGCAAGGACGCACCCAAAATCCCTATTTAGGAAATTTTTTATTTGACGCTTCCCAAGCAAGAACTATTCAAAAAACTATCGAATTGCGACCAGAAGATTTGTTGTTATCCTCAGCTAATCCTAGCCAGAAAGCAGCAGTAGAAATGGTGCTTGCAGCAGAGGATTTAGTTCTCATTCAAGGCCCACCAGGTACTGGCAAAACTACTGTGATTGCCGAGATTTGCTATCAAGTTGCTTTACGGGGTGGGCGCACTCTAATTACTTCTCAAGCCAATTTAGCAGTAGATAATGCTTTGAGTCGATTAGTTCATAACCCTGTAATCCGGGCTGTACGAAAGGGAAATGTAGAAAGAGTTGGGGAAGAAGGACAGCCATTTTTAGAAGACCGAGTGATTGCCACATGGTTAGAAAATACTGCTGCTGACTGCGAAAAAAATCTTGTTCAACACCTTGATGATGCAAAATTTTTGCGTCAATTATTGGCAGCATCGCAACGATTCACAGCATATCTAAAAGTAGAAGAAGTATTTAAGGAAGAACAGAATTTATTACAGAAACGCAAAGTCAATTTAGAGTCAGCTTATACAACTCAAAAAAATGAATACAATCAAGCTGCATCTCAACTCACTGAGGTCGAATCTCTAAAAACTGCTTTGGAAAAATTGCTCAATCAAGCACCTTCTATAGACTGGCAAGACCCAGCATTTCTCAATTTGTGGACAGGTCTGAAGAAATACACATCTACAGAAACTTCCGTGCAAAACTTTGTTGCAAATCTTTACATAGCGATTGATTTGGCTTCGGAATTTAGTATAGTTCGCCCAAATTACGATTTATTTGGTCTAGCCGCTTGGTTGCAAAATAATGTAGCTTCTTCAATTACTAAAGTTCAGACAGCATTAGCTTATGCCAGTGATACAGCTACAGCCATGATCGAGGGTAAGTCAGCAGCACAGACTTACAAACAAAATTCAGACTCTTTTGTTCGCCTGAAATCAAATCACCAACAATTGCTTGACAGTCAGCAAAGTTTACAGCAAAGAATTAGGAATCTACAAAACCATAAATCTGAAGATAATTTGCTAAGAAGCGATCTTGATACATGGTTCCCTAAAGCTCATCCAGAAATCACTAATATATTGGCGCGATGCTTGCAAAAACGGCAAAATTTTACAGATGACTTAATCTCTTTGCCTTCAAGATTACCAAACTTGACGATGGTAAATCAGGCTCTACCCTGGCAACAGAGTCTTGAGCAGTGTAAGTTGAAAGTCAATGAATTAATTCAAAAATATCGACAATGGGATAGAGTTTCTAGTCAGGTTAGTGAAGTCAAAGATTTACTAGTGCGGGGGCGGAATCTACTAGGTAATCGCTCAATTAGTGAAGCTGATGTTACTAAGGTAAATGTAAGTAAAGAATTAGACCCTGTGGAATCTCTAATAAAGCTTAAGCGATTAGCACAAAATAGCATTAATGAAATTGAAAAACCACTGGGTATTTGGGGTTGGATTATTGAATGGGTGCTTGCGATCGCTGTCAATCAGAGAAGTTTGGATTCCATAGCTCAAAAGTTACGCCCATATAGCCGCCGTTATACTGCTGCAATAAAGCTTGAGGCTATTAGGCGAGAAGCCCAAGCTATACGTCAGAGAGTTCAGCCTGTTGACAAGGAATTAGCAATTTCTCAAATTACAGCAGAGGTAGTCGAAGGCATCGTTACAAGTGCGCGTACATGGCTCGATCGACTACAGGTTCAGACAGAACAAGAGCAAAAGCAACTTGAAAAACAATTAAATGAACAAATTAAGTTGGTGGCTAATGCCCAGAAGCAAATATATGCTAATCAAGAGCAGGTAGGAACTTTTTGCAGTGAAGCTGACTTCAAGTTTAAAAGAGCGATCGCACTTTTACAAGTACTTTCATCTTTCCCACACTTACCCAATGAATTAAGACTTCTAGGGCAACAATACCTCGATAATCCCTCAAATCTTCTAAGTGAGACACTAGAATTTAAGGCACAAATACAGAAATGGGAAAATCATACCAAACAACTTGATGCTTTGATTTGCTCAATCGATCCTTGTGCTACACTTTCGACTGTCAAAGACCTGCTTATATTTCAAATTTCTAGTTTATATAATAAAACTGAAACTTCTCAAAATAAATTAACAGCAACTCAAAGTGAAATACAAAAAATAATTGAAACCTTAAAGCAACAATTAGAATATATCTCAACAGAGCGAACTTGGTGGCAGTCAATTTGGGAAGCTATTCCTGGAAAATTCAAGCCTGAAGTTGATTCTACAGACTTGTTGGATCTAGAGTTTTTACGCGCCACCAAGAATCACTTTGGATTTTGGCAACACCAACTACAACAACAAGAAAATTATCTCAATCGATATCAGCACTTTATCCAAGATTGGATAAATAAATTAAGAAAGCCAACAGA
>VFQR01001591.1_pt1 | contig 16755 bp, 17 predicted proteins | sample 3512321 | NCBI WGS metagenome assembly VFQR01 (sample SAMN10412374, study PRJNA504923) | tailings metagenome | isolation source: Relicate 3 Philex TSF1 revegetated site | place: Philippines: Tuba, Benguet | collected 2017-08-29
GGCGCTCGAGGAGGTACTGCACCGTCGCCTCGTCGACGTCCTCGACGAGCGGCAGCGGCAGGAGCGGGTCGGCCACCTTCACGCCCTCCTGGTAGCGCTGCTCCAGCCACTCGATCGGCTTGCCCACCCAGCCCGACATGCGCTCGAACAGCGCCTCGCGGTGCGACGTCCGGCGCAGCACCGACCACTCCACCGTGATGGTCAGGATCCGCTTGTTGTCGGCGAGGATCCGACCGTCGGCGTCGAAGATCCGGCCCCGTTCCGGGGGCAGCGTCACCTCACGGATCTTCGACCGCTCGACGGACGCCTGGAAGGTCTCCGCCTGCACACCCTGCAGGAACCACAGCCGCGTGCCGAGGCCGCCGACCAGCACCAGGGCCACGAGCCCGAGCACGCCGAGGCGCGTGCTACGACGGTCGACAGCCATCACACCAGTGTGCCCGACGCGCGGCGGCGGGAGGTCGCGCGGGTGGGTCCACGCTCATCGGGCGGCCGCCGATGCACCCTCCTGGATCACCTTCCACCTGGGCTTCTTCACACCCATGCACCACCGCCCCACGGGCACGAGCAGCGGGCTGGTGACGAGGGTCGCCCCGGCCACGACCGGCACGATGACGAACAGGCGGGTGGTGAACCAGCCGTCCTGGCCGATGAGCGTGCGCCCGACGGGGAGGGCGGTCTCCCCCACCGCCGCGCCGAGGGTGGCGAAGACGGACGTGAGCCACCACGGCGGTGTGGGAGTGAGGGTGAGCACGTAGCCGGCCACGTAGCCGGCGAGCGCGTAGGCCAGCGCCGTCAGCCCGAGCGGGCTCCCGGTGGCCAGGTCGTACATCATCCCGAGCGTGAAGCCGGCGAGGGCGCCGCGTTCGGGCCCCGCGCCCGCTCCCGCCGAGGCCGACAGCGCGAGCACGAGCTGCACGACCACGCCGAACACCGGCAGCTCCGTCATCACCGTGCGCTGGAGCGCGAGCACGCACAGCCCCACCGGGAACAGCCGCACCAGCGGGCCGGTGAGGAAGGCCCGCACCCCTCAGCCCCCGCCGGGGGTGGTGCTGGTGTAGCGCAGCACCGCCACGAAGTTCAGCTTCGACAGGTCGCCGGCGGCGAGCTCCACCTCCACCAGCAACGAGCGCGAACCGGGGTGGCGGCCCACCGCGACGACCTCGCCGATGGGGATGCCCGGCGGGCCGATCGAGCCGAGGCCGCCGGCCGTCTGCACCGGCGAGCCGGGGCGGACGCGGCCCTGGGACGACGAGTCGTCGACGAAGCGCAGCAGCAGGGGCTCGTCGGGCCCCTGGCCGACGATCGTCCCGGTCTCGCGGATGATCTCCGTGGGCACGACCACCGTGGTCCCGGTCGCCGGTGCCGTGGTGCCCGTGCGCGGCAGCGTGGTCGTCGGCGCCGGCACCGAGGTGGCGCCCGGTTCGGCGCCGGGGTCCCCCGGCTCCACCGTCGTCACCGTGGTGGGCGCGGTCGGGTCGAACGGCGCGAGGGGGCCGGTGCCGCCGGGCACGGTCGTGGTGGTGGTCGACGAGGTGGTGGAGGTCGGCTCGGTGTTCTCCGTGGGCCGCACCGGGCGCGCCGTGGTCGTCGGCGTGTCGTCGGCCGGTGTGAGCACCTTGGCCCCGATGTTGAAGTCGGGGTCGATGATCAGCAGCACGATGGCCGAGTTGGGGAAGACCCGCGTGATCTTGCCGACGAGACCGGCCCCGTTGACGACGGGCATGCCCACCTCGATGTCGTCGTTGCTGCCCCGGTTGATCTCCACCGTGTACTGGAAGTTGCCGGGCCGCTCGCCCTGCACCTGCGCGGTGACGGTGGGGTAGTCGCCGGTGCCGAGGAGCCGGTTGAGCACCAGCAGCTCCTGGAACTCGAGGATCGCCGCCCGCGCCTCGATCTCGGCTCCCCGCTGCGTGGCGATCTGCGCCCGGAGCGCCTCGTTCTCCCGGCGCAGCTCCTCGTATTCGGTGACACCCCGCCACGCGTTGACCACCGGCCGGCTGACGGTGCGCGCCGCGGCGTCGAACGGCTCGAGCGCGAGGGACAGCACGTCGCGCGACCGATCGATCACCTCGTTGCCGCGCGTGTCGAGCGTGATCAGCAGGATCGACGTGAGGATGAGCAGGACGATGACACGTCGCCGCCCCATCGAGTAGATGGCCATGGACGCGGATGGCTACTCGTCGCCACCGAGCGACATCAGCCCCCGCATCGCGTCGATGTTCTCCAGCGCCCGGCCCGAGCCGATGACCACGCTGAACAGCGGCTCACGGGCGATGCGGATGGGCATGCCCGTCTCGTGGGCGAGGCGCTGGTCGAGCCCTGCGAGGAGCGCGCCGCCCCCGGTGAGCGTGATGCCCTGCTCCATGATGTCGGCGGCCAGCTCGGGCGGCGTCTTGTCGAGCGTGGTCTTCACCGCGTCGACGATGGCCGCCACCGGCTCGGCGAGGGCCTCGCGCACCTGCTCGGTGGTGAGCGGCACCGTGCGCGGCAGGCCGCTGATCATGTCGCGGCCGCGGATGTCGGCGGTGAGCTCGTCCTCGAGCGGCCACGCCGAGCCCATGTGCATCTTGATCTCCTCGGCCGTGCGGTCGCCGATCGCGAGGGAGAACTCCTTCTTCACGTACTGCAGCACGGCCTCGTCGAGCTCGTCGCCGGCCACCCGCACGGACTGCGCCGTGACGATGCCGCCGAGGGAGATGACGGCGACCTCGGTGGTGCCGCCGCCGATGTCGACGATCATGTTCCCGCTGGGCTCGTGCACCGGGAGGTCGGCCCCGATGGCCGCGGCCATCGGCTCTTCGATGATGTGCACGGGCTTGCGCGCGCCCGCGTACTCCGCCGCGTCCTGCACGGCGCGCTGCTCGACGCCGGTGATCCCCGACGGCACGCAGATGACCATCCGCGGCTTGCTCCACCGGCTGCCGTGCACCTTCTGGATGAAGAAGCGGAGCATCTTCTCGCACACCTCGAAGTCGGCGATGACGCCGTCCTTCAGCGGGCGGATGGTCTTGATCCGCCCCGGCGTGCGGCCCATCATCCGCTTCGCCTCGATGCCGACGGCCACCGGGCGCCCGTCGGTGATGTCGATCGCCACCACCGAGGGCTCGTCGAGGACGATGCCCTGCCCACGCGCGTAGATGAGCGTGTTGGCGGTGCCGAGGTCGATGGCGAGGTCGCGACCCAGCGCCAGTGGATTGGTTCGCGCCATGGGAACCCTGCCTTCTCGATCTGCTGCTGCGGGCGCCGGCGGGGCCCGAGAACGGTGCGCGAGTGTATCCCTGGCGTCGCAGGTCAGGGCTTCGGCCGCCGCGTCAGGACGCGGACAGCTCCGGGAAGAAGATGGCCAGCTCACGCTGGGCCGACGCGGCCGAGTCGCTGCCGTGGACCAGGTTCTCCGTGAACTGCGTGCCGAGATCGCCGCGGATGGTGCCCGGCGCGGCCTTCAGCGGGTTGGTGGCGCCCATCATCGACCGCACCACCTCCCAGGTGTCCTGCGGGCCCTCCACGGCCATGGCGACCACGGGGCCGCGGCTCATGAAGGCCACCAGGTCGTCGTAGAAGCCCTTGCCGACGTGCTCTTCGTAGTGGCGGGCGAGCGTGTCGCGATCGAGCGTGCGCAGGTCCATGGCGGCGATGCGCAGGCCCTTGGTCTCGAACCGGGACAGGATCTGCCCCACCAGGCCACGCTCCACGGCGTCGGGCTTCAACAGGACGAGGGTGCGATCGGACATGGCGGGCGAGGCTACCGGCGGCGAACTTTGGCACCACGGCGTGGCGGGGCCACGGCGTGGTGCCACGGTTCGGGTCCGCCCCGTCAGGGCGTGTGGCACACTTCCGCGGTGCGCAGCGACGGTCGCGACGAGGAACTGCACCGCGCGCTCGACGAGGCCCACCTGCGCGCCGGCCGGTGGCTCGACTCGCTCGCGTCGCGCCCCGTGCGCGCCGCGGCCGACGCGGCGGCGGTCGTCGCCGCCCTGGCCGGTGCGACGGGCGAGCGGCTGCCCGAGCGCGGCCTCCCGGCGGTCGACGTGGTCGCCCGGCTCGCCGACGCGGTCGAGCCGGGGCTCGTGGCCAGCCCCGGGCCGCGCTTCCACGGGTGGGTCATCGGCGGCACGCTGCCGGCCGCCCTCGCCGCCGACTGGCTGACGAGCGCCTGGGACCAGAACGCGGGCCTCGTGGCCACCAGCCCGGCGGCCGCCGCCGCGGAGCACGCCGCCGCCCGGTGGCTGCTCGACGTGCTGGGGTTGCCGGCGGGCGCGTCCGTCGGGTTCGTCACCGGCGGCAACCAGGCGAACTTCGCCTGCCTGGCCGCGGCCCGCCACGCCGTCCTCGCGCGCTGCGGGTGGGACGTGGAGCGCGACGGGCTCCAGGGCGCACCGCCGGTGACCGTGGTGGCCAGCGCCGAACGCCACGTGACCATCGACATCGCGCTGCGCTACCTCGGCCTCGGCGCCGGACGGGTGCGCGACGTGGCCACCGACGGCCAGTCGCGGATGCTCCCGGCCGACCTCCGGCGCGTCCTCGACGGCTCGGTGGGGCCGACCATCGTCTGCGCGGCGGCCGGCAACATCAACAGCGGCGCCTTCGACGACCTGGCCGGTGTCGTCGAGCTGGCCCATGCGCGCGACGCGTGGGTCCACGTCGACGGCGCGTTCGGCCTCTGGGCCGCGGCGAGCCCGTCGACGCGGCACCTCCTGCAGGGCGCGGACGGCGCCGACTCGTGGGCCACCGACGGCCACAAGACCCTCAACGTCCCCTACGACAGCGGGTTCGCCATCGTCGCCGATCCGGCCGCGCACGTGGGCGCCATGGGCTCCAGCGCGGCGTATCTCACGCAGAGCGCTGCCGACGTGCGCGATCCCTTCGACGTGGCACCGGAGTTCTCGCGACGGGCCCGCGGGTTCGCCACCTGGGCGGCGCTGGCCAGCCTGGGCAGGGAGGGTGTGGCCGAGCTGGTGGAGCGGATGTGCGCCTGCGCCCGCCGCGCGGCCGCGGGGCTCGACGCCGTCCCAGACGTCGAGGTGGCCAACGAGGTGGTGTTCAACCAAGTGGTCTTCCGCGTCGGTGACGACGACGAGCGGACGCGGGCCGTGGGCGCGGCCGTGTGCCGCAGCGGCGATGCGTTCGTCACCCCCACGACGTGGAAGGGCCGGGCCGGCATGCGCCTGTCGGTCAGCGGCTGGCGGACCGGCGCCGACGACATCGACCTCACCGTGGCAGCGGTCGGGCGTGCCGTGGCGGCCACGCGCGCCTGACGCGACCTTTGGCACCACAGCGTGGCTCAGCCACGCCCACGTGCCAAAGATGGCCCGCTGCTACGGCAGCAGCTTCTTCAGCGCCGGCCGGGCGGCGCCCACGACGTAGAGGCTGCCGGCGACGAGGATGGCGTCGTCACCGCCGGCGAGACGCAGCGCCCTCTCGCAGGCCTGCTCCGGCGTGGCGCTCTCGATCACCTCGTCGCAGCCGAGCTCGACGGCCACCCTGGCGATGACGGAGCTGTCGAGGCCACGCGGCGAGGGCGCGGTGCAGGTGAGGACGACGTCGAAGTCCTCCACGCGCAACGCCGACAGCAGCTCGCGCACGTCGCGGGTCTTCAGGCAGCCCACCACGAGGTAGCTCATCCCGGCCGGGAGGAAGTCGTCGAAGAACACCTGCGCCGCCACGTCGGCACCGGCCGGGTTGTGGGCGCCGTCGACGATGACCAGCGGCTGGTGGCCGAGCACCTCGAAGCGCCCCGGCATCACCACCTGCGCGAAGCCCTCGCGCACCACGTCGTCGTGCAGCGGCCCCGCGAAGAACGCCTCGGCGGCGGTGAGCGCCACCGCGGCGTTGTCGGCCTGGTGCGTGCCGTGCAGCGGGACGAACACCTCGGGGTAGATCGTCGTGGGGGTGCGCAGGTCGACGAGGCGGCCGCCGAGGGCGAGCTGGTTCTCGACGACGTCGAAGTCGTCGCCGCGGGCCAACGCGGCCGCGCCGCCCGCGTCGCGGAAGATCTGCACGAGCTCGGGCTCCGTCTCGCCGATGACGACGGCGCTGCCCGGCTTCACGATGCCCGCCTTCTCCCTGGCGATGTGCGCGCGGGTGGGACCGGCGTACTCGTTGTGGTCCATTCCGATGTTGGTGACCACCGCCACCTGGGCGTCGCAGACGTTGGTCGCGTCCCAGCGCCCGAGCATGCCCACCTCCACGACGGCCACGTCGACCGCCAGCTCCGCGAACCACCGGAACGCGCAGGCCGTGACGATCTCGAAGAACGTGGGGCGCACGCCCGCCACGATCTCCAGCTGGGCGATGCCGGAGATCTGGTCGGCCAGCTCCTCGTCGGTGATCGGCTCCGCGTTGCGGCTGATCCGCTCGTTGAGGCGCTCCAGGTGCGGGCTCGTGTAGGTGCCCACCGTCAGCCCCTGCGCCATCAGCAACCGGGTCACCATCTGCGTGGTGGAGCCCTTGCCGTTGGTGCCGGTGACGTGGACGACCGGGTACGCGAGCTGCGGGTCGCCGGACACGTCCATGAGGCGCTGGATGCGCTCCACGGTCGGCGACTCGACGCGCCCGGTGGTGTCGTAGCTGGCGTGCGCGTCGAGGTAGGCCATCGCCTCCGCGAGGTCCATGGGTGCCCGCGGGCTCAGGAGGCGGCGCGGCGCGGCCGCGCCGCGCGCGTGGGCTCACGCGGCACGAGCGTGGGGTTCACCTTTGACCGGACGGTCTCGCCGTCGATGACCACACGGCCCACGTCGGCCCGCCCCGGCAGCTCGTACATCGTGTCGAGGAGCACCTCTTCGAGGATGGCCCGCAGGCCCCGCGCGCCCGTGGCCCGCAGCAGGGCCTGGTCGGCGATGGCCTCCAGCGCGTCGCGGGTGAACTCCAGCTCCACGTCCTCGAACTCGAAGATCTTCTGGTACTGGCGCACCAGCGAGTTCTTCGGCTCGATGAGGATCTTGGTGAGCGCGTCGCGGTCGAGGCTGCGCACCGCGCCGATCATCGGCAGGCGGCCGATGAACTCGGGGATCATCCCGAACTTGAGCAGGTCCTCGGGGAGCACCTTGCTGAACAGCTCGCCGGCGTCCTTCTCGCTCTTCGAGCGGACCGTGCCGTGGAAGCCGACGCCCTTCACGCCGATGCGGCTCTCGATGATCTGCTCGAGGCCCGCGAACGCGCCCCCGCAGATGAACAGGATGTTCGTCGTGTCGATCTGGATGAACTCCTGGTGCGGGTGCTTGCGCCCGCCCTGGGGCGGCACCGACGCCTGTGTGCCCTCCAGGATCTTGAGCAGCGCCTGCTGCACCCCCTCGCCGCTCACGTCGCGCGTGATGGACGGGTTCTCGCTCTTGCGGGCCACCTTGTCGATCTCGTCGATGTAGATGATCCCGGTCTCGGCCTTCTTCACGTCGAAGTCGGCGGCCTGGATGAGCTTGAGGAGGATGTTCTCCACGTCCTCGCCCACGTAGCCCGCCTCGGTGAGCGCGGTGGCATCCGCGACGGCGAAGGGCACGTTGAGCAGCCGGGCCAGCGTCTGGGCGAGGTGGGTCTTGCCGCACCCCGTGGGGCCGAGGAGGAGGATGTTGCTCTTCTGCAGCTCGACGTCGTCGCGCCTGCCGACGCCCGCGTTCTGCTGGTACTGGATCCGCCGGTAGTGGTTGTACACGGCGACCGAGAGGATCTTCTTCGCCTCGTCCTGGCCGACCACGTAGTCGTCGAGGAAGGTGCGGATCTCGACCGGGGTGGGCAGCTCGTCGAAGCGCAGCTCGCTGCCTTCCGTGAGCTCCTCTTCGATGATCTCGTTGCAGAGGTCGATGCACTCGTCGCAGATGTACACGCCAGGGCCCGCGATGAGCTTCTTCACCTGCTTCTGGCTCTTGCCGCAGAAACTGCACTTCAGCAGTTCGCCGGTGTCACCGAACTTCGCCACGAGATGGTCCCCTCGATCGTCGGTCAGCGGATGGGTCCGGTACGGTCGACTGCCTCACGCGACGACAGCACGTTGTCGATGATGCCATATTCGATGGCTTCCTGTGCTTCCATCACGAAATCGCGGTCGGTGTCGGCGTGGATGCGCTCGATCGGCTGGCCCGTGTGGCGGGCCAGGATCTCCTCGAGCAGGTCGCGCATCCGGAGGATCTCCTTGGCCGCGATCTCGAGGTCGGTGACCTGTCCGTAGCCCACCTGGCCGTAGGGCTGGTGGAGCAGGACCCGGCTGTGGGGCAGCGCGAGCCGCTTGCCCTTGGTGCCCGCCGCGAGCAGCACCGCCGCCGCCGACGCCGCCTGCCCGAGGCAGATGGTGGCGATGTCGTTGCGGATGAACTGCATCGTGTCGTAAATGGCGAACAGCGCCGTGATGTCGCCGCCGGGGCTGTTGATGTAGATGTTGATGTCCTTGTCGGGGTTCTCCGACTCGAGGTGGATCAGCTGGGCGCAGATCACGCTGGCGACGGTGTCGTCGATGGGCGTCTGCAGGAAGATGATGTTGTCCTTCAGCAGCCGGCTGTAGAGGTCGTAGGTGCGCTCGCCGCGGCTGGTCTGCTCCACGACGTAGGGCATGGGGATGGAGTTGCGCATCTCAGTCATGGTCGTGGTGCCCGTCCTGCTCGTCGGCGTCGTGGGGGTGATCGTGCCCGTGGTCGTGCCCGTGGTCGTGGTCGTCGTGGGTGTGGCCGAGGACGAGGTCGCGGTCGATGGCCCGGCCCTCGGGGTCGACGACCTCCACGTGGTGCAGCAGCCAGTCGAGCGCCTTCGACTTCAGGATCTGCGACCTCAGCTCGCCGACCGCGTCGTTGGCCTCGTACGCCTTGCGCACCTGCGCGGTCTTCTGGCGCACCTGCACGCCGATGCGTGCGTACTCCCGCTCCAGGTCGTCGTCGTCGACCTCCAGGCCCTCGGCGACGGCCACCGCCCGCAGGGCGAGGTCGACCTTCACGGCCTTCGTGCTCTGCGCCCGCAGCGCCTCGACGAACGCCTCGGTGCTCTGGCCGGTCGCCTGCAGCCACTGCTCGATGCTGATGCCCTGCGCCTGGAACTGCTGGACCGTGTTCTGGACGCGGCCCTGCAGGTCGGCACCGACCATCGACTCCGGAGCCTCGACGTCGACCAGCTCCGCGAGCGCAGCGGTGACCCGGTCGATGAACACGTTGCGGGCCTGCTGCAGCTGCTGTTCGCCGAGGCGCTCGGCGAGGGAGGCCCGCCAGCCCTCGACCGTGTCGAACTCGCCGATGTGCTCGTCCACCCACTCGTCGGTGAGCTCCGGCAGCACCATCTCCTGCACGTCCTTCACCGTGACGACGAATTCGGCGGGCTCGCTCGTGCCGTTGGGCGTGGCCGTGAACCGCAGCTCGTCACCCTTGGCGGCACCCAGCAGCTCGGCGTCGAGCTCGGGGGCCACCCACCCCTGCCCCACCTCGTAGAGCCAGTCCTCGGTGGAGAGCCCCACCACGGGCTCGCCGTCGCGAGTGCCCTCGAGGTCGAGGGTGACGTGGTCGCCGCCCTGCACCGGCCGGTCGGCCGGCACGAGGTCGCCGTGGCGGCGCAGCTCGGCGCGCAGCGCCCGGTCGACGTCGTCGTCGTCGGCAACCGGCGACGGCAGCTCCACGCGGAGCCCGCCGTAGCCGGGCACGGTGATCTCGGGCCGCACCTCGCAGGTGGCGTCGAAGCTCACCGGCCCCTCGCTCTCCCCGGCGGTGATCTCCACCTGCGGGGTGGCGATGAGGTCGATGTCGTGCTCGCGCACCGCGTTGGCCAGGTACTGCGGGATGGCGTCGCGCAGCGCCTGCTCGCGCGCCGGGGCGATGCCGATCCGCGCCTCGAGGACCTTGCGCGGCACCTTGCCGTTGCGGAAGCCCGGGAGGCGCACCTCCTGGGCGATCTTGCGGAAGGCCTGGTCGATGTCCCGGTCGAACTCCGCCTCCTCGACCGTGAGCGACAGCTTCACGACCCGCTTCCCGGGGGCCTCCTCGATGTTTTCGACCGTGCTTTTCACAGGTGGGGGAGCCTATCGGGCAGACTGTGCGGCCATGCCGTTCTGGAAGCCGCACGCCCTGGCCAAGCCGCACGCGACGCAGCTCGAGCTGCGCATCGGCGACCGGGTGCGGGCCATCGCCGACCTCCCGGCGGGCGTGCCGGCCGGCACCGAGGGCAAGGTGATCCTGGCCAACGGCTTCAACTGGCTGCGCTACCGCGTGCTGTTCGACAACGGCGTCGAGCTCGGCGACCTCGACGCGCGCACGATCGAGGCCGTCGGCCGGGCGGCCAAGCGCCTCGCCAAGGCGTCGAAGCGGCGCTGAGCGCCCGAGCCTCCCGACCCGCTGCCGATGTCCGCTCCCTCGCTGCGCCACCGGTTCCCCGGAGCCCAGGACGGTTGGTCCCGCTTCGACGCGCCGGCCGGCACGCAGCCGGTCGACACGGCCGTGCACGCCGTCTCCGCCTGGATGGCGAGCGGCTCCACGGCCGCCGCGGGCGGCACCTTCGCCGCGGCACGGGACTGCGCCGACCTCGTCGAACGGGCTCGGGCGGTGGTCGGCTCGCTGCTCGGGGCCGATCCGGGCGGCGTCGTGTTCGGCCCGAACATGACCACGCTCACCTTCGCGCTCAGCCGGGCCGTCGGGGCCACGCTGCGCCCGGGCGACCGCGTGGTCGGCACCCGCCTCGACCACGATGCCAACGTCTCGCCGTGGCGGCTCGCCTGCCAGGACGCGGGGGCGGAGCACGTGCTCGCCCCGTTCGACACCGCCACCGGCACGCTGCCCCCCGAGCTCGTCGTCCCCCTGATCGACGAGCGCACGCGGTGGGTGACGCTCCCCGGCGCCTCCAACCTGCTGGGGACGGCACCCGACCTGCGGCCGATCATCGACGCGGCGCACGACGTGGGGGCGCGGGTGTTCGTCGACGCCGTGGCGCTCGTGCCGCACCTGCAGGTGGACGTGGCCGCCCTCGGCTGCGACGCCCTCGTCACGTCGCCGTACAAGTGGTACGGCCCCCACGCCGGCGTGCTCTGGCTGAGCGCGGCGCTGCTCGAGGAGCTGCCGGCCTACAAGGTCCGTCCTGCGCCCGACCACGGTCCCGGGCGGTTCGAGACCGGGATGCCCAACTACGAGGCCATCGCCGGCGTCGAAGCGGCGGCGCGGTTCCTGCTGGAGGAGGGCATGGACGCCATCGCCGCCGCGGAGCGGGCCGTGTTCGCACCGCTGCTCGAAGGGCTGCAGGCGATCGACGGCGTGCGCGTGCACGGCCCGTCGGGCCTCGACGGCCGCACGCCCACCGCCGCGTTCGCCGTCGACGGCCTCCACTGCGGCGAGGTGGCTCGCGAGCTCGCCGCGGCGCGGGTGGCGGTGTGGGACGGCCACAACTACGCGGTGGAGGTGGTCGACGCCCTCGGCCTCGCCGAGGGCGGCGGGGTGGTCCGCGCCGGCCTGGCCCGCTACGTGGAGGACGACGACGTGCAGCGCCTGCTGCAGGTGGTCGAGCGCCTGGCCGCCCGCCGCGCGTGAGCGGACACCGACCGATGGACGGTCAGGACCCGAGCGGGCGCTCGTGCTCGCGCCGCGCCACGTACACCGCCGCCTCGGTGCGCCGCTCCATGCCCAGCTTGGCGAGCAGCCCGCTGACGTAGTTCTTCACCGTCTTCTCGGCGAGGTACATGCGCTCGCCGATCTGGCGGTTGGTCAGGCCCTCGCCGATCAGCTCGAGCACCTCCCGCTCGCGGGCCGTGAGCGAGGCCAGCCGCTGGTCCTCGCCGGAGGGGCTGCTGAGGCGGCGCATCACCCTGCCGGTCACGGCCGGGTCGAGCAGGTGCTCGCCGGCGGCCACGCGGCGGATGGCGGCCAGCAACTCGGTGCCGCGGACCTGCTTCAGCACGTAGCCGGAGGCGCCGGCGATGATCGCCTCGAACAGGGCCTCGTCGTCGGAGTACGAGGTGAGCATCAGGCACTTCACCTCCGGCACCCTGCTGCGGATCTCGCGGCACAGCTCCACGCCGTTGCCGTCGGGGAGGCGCACGTCCAACACGGCCACGTCGGGGCGCACGGCGGCCACACGGGCGAGGCCGGTCTCCACGGAGTCGGCCTCGCCGACCACCTCGAGGTCGCCCGAGGCGTCGATGAGCGAGCGCACGCCGTGGCGGACGACCTCGTGGTCGTCGACCAGGAACACGCGGACGGGCGGAGCGTCTGGCACCGGGACAGTCTGCCCCGGCGGCGGGACCGCCGACAGGGACCTTGGGCCCGGTTGCGCCGATCGGACGGCGGGCGGTCCGAGCAGCGCTCGGGCTGCTCTGGCTCCGGCCGGCGGCGACGCCCTAGGCTCCCGCGCATGCCGTTCAGCAAGGAGGCGGCGTCGCCGGAGTTCGCCACGTGGATCGACGAGCTCCCCGACGGGCTGTTGATGTGCACCGCCGAGGGCACCATCACCGTGGTCAACGACCGGCTGGCAGCGATGTCGGGGCACGCCCGCGACGAGCTGGTCGGCTCGAACGTCGACCGCCTCGTGCCGATGCCCCACCGCTCCACCCACGCGCGCCAACGCGATCAGTTCGTCGCCGCCCACGTCGCCCGGCCGATGGGCCACCCGGGCACGCGGCTCGCGCTCGCCCGGGCCGACGGCACCGAAGTGCCCGTGGAGATCAGCCTCTCCCCCCTGGCCGGCGAGCCCGGCCGCGGGGTCATCGCCATCGTCCGCGACGTGACCGAGCGGCTGCGCGCCGAGGAGGCCCTGCGGGCGACCGGGGAGCTGCTGTCACTCGCCGACCAACGCGAGCGCATCGCCCGCGACCTGCACGACACGGTGCTCCAGCGGCTGTTCGGCCTCGGCCTCGAGCTGCAGGCGGTGGCGATCCGGGCCGGCAGCGACGTCGGCGACCGCATCGAGGAAGCCGTCGACGAGATCGACCTCATCATCCGCGAGATCCGCACCGCGGTGTTCACGCTCGGCGCGGCCACCCGCGAGGGGTCGCTCGGCCAGGAGCTCGGCGACGTGGTCGCACAAGCCAAGCGCGTGCTCGGGTTCACACCCCGCCTGCGCCTGTCGGGGCCCGTCGAGACCGCGACCACCCCCGAGATCCGCATCGAGCTCATCGCCAGCCTGCGCGAGGCGCTGAGCAACGTCGGCCGCCACGCGCAGGCCACCGAGGCGGTGGTGGAGCTCGACGCGGACGACCACCTGGTCATGCGCGTCCTCGACAACGGCCGCGGCGTGCCGGAGCACTTCGACACGTCGTCGGGCAACGGCCTGCGGAACATGGCCGAGCGGGCCCGCCTGCTCGGCGGCGGGTGCACGGTGGCGGCCCGCGCCGACCGGGGCACCGAGCTGCGCTGGTGGGTGCCGATCCCCCACTGACGGCGGGACCTAGGTCCCGGGACCGGGTGCCGAGGGGCCCTGAACCCCCCGGAGGCCGCTCCCCATCATGGGGGGCATATGAGCAGCCAAGACCGGTCCATCCTCGGGTGGGGGGCGTTCGTCGTCGCGATCGCCGCCCTGTGCCTCGCCATGTTCGGCCTGCGCGACGACGGCGAGACCAGCGCCGCGGGGCCGGGTGGTGGCGCAGCGGCACCGGCCGTCGTCGAGGTGCGGCTCTCGGAGTTCGCGATCAGCCCGGCGATCATCGACCTGCCCACCGGCGGCGGCATCCTCCGGGTGGTCAACGACGGGACGATGGTGCACAACCTCGTCATCCCCGAGCTGGGCCTGCGCACGCCCGACCTGCAGTCCGGTGAGAGCTACGAGCTCGCCGTCGGCAACCCTGCGGCCGGCGAGTACGCCGTGCTGTGCGAGATCCCCGGGCACGCGGCCAGCGGCATGACGGCGTCGATGGTCGTCGGCGCCGCCGGCGGGCAGTCGGGAGGCTCCGGCGACGGCGGCCACGGCGGCCACGGCGCCATGACCTGGCAGGAGATGGACCGCGTGATGAAGGAGGTCGCCCTCCGCTTCCCGGCCGCCACCGAGGGCCAGGGCGGGACCCGCCTGGAGCCGACCGAGGTCCTCGCGAACGGCACCAAGGTGTTCGACATCGCCGCCGAGCACGTGAAGTGGGAGGTGGAGCCCGGCAAGTTCGTGGACGCGATGGCCTACAACGGGATCGTGCCGGCACCGGAGATCCACCTCGAGGTCGGTGACCGGATCCGCATCAACTTCACGAACAACCTCGAGGAGTCGACCGGCATCCACTTCCACGGCATCCGCGTGCCCAACAAGATGGACGGCGTGAACCCCTACACCCAGGAGGTGGTGCCCCCCGGCGGGACCTTCGTGTACGAGTTCGATGCGCTGGAGCCGGCCGTCGGCATCTACCACTCCCACCACCACGCCGACGTGCAGATCCCGAACGGGCTGTTCGGCGCCTTCACGATCGGGGAGATGCCGATCCCGGAGTACCTGCGGGAGCGGGGCTACACCCAGGTCGACAAGCACGTGAACATGGTGCTCAACGACGCCGGGACGATCGGCCTGAGCCTCAACGGCAAGAGCTTCCCGGCCACCGAGGCCTACACCCTCCGCGCCGGCGAGGTGATGCTGGTCAACTACTACAACGAGGGCCTGATGGCGCACCCGATGCACCTCCACCAGCCGATGGGGTGGATCATCGCGAAGGACGGCATCCCGCTCGAGACGCCGATGCCCGGCGACACCATCAACGTCGCCCCCGGCGAGCGGTACACGGTGCTCTACAAAGCCGTCGACACCGGCGTGTGGGCGTGGCACTGCCACATCCTCAACCACGCCGAAGGCCCCCAGGGCATGTTCGGGATGGTGACCGCGCTGATCGTGGAGGAGTGATGACATGAGCGTCGACCGGGTGGAGCTGCCGGCATGGGAGTGCGAGCTGCTGCTGCGCTCGCAGCACATCGGGCGGATGGTCGTCGTCGACCACGGCTGCCCGCTGGCGCTGCCGGTGAACTACCGGGTGGGCGGCGGTGAGGGCGCACCGCAGGTGGTGGTGCGCACCTCGCCCGGCACGCTGCTCGGCCGCTACGAGGGCCAGGCGTCGTTCGAGGTCGACGTGATCGACGAGGCGGCGCGGACCGCGTGGAGCGTGATCGTGCGGGGGATGGTGCGCCACGTCCACGACGTGACCGGGCTGCCGGACCCCGAGCCGTGGGTGGGCAGTGACCGCCACCACTGGATGGTGCTCGAGCCGACGGCGCTGAGCGGGCGCCGCTTCGTCGGCAGCGTGGCCGCCGACGGCTACAGCGTGGAGTGGTCCTTCGCCGGGTGAGCACCGGCCGCCACCGCACCCACCGCTAGCCTCGCGAGGGTCCGGGGTGTGGCGCAGCGGTAGCGCACCTGCTTTGGGAGCAGGGGGTCGGGAGTTCGAATCTCCCCACCCCGACGGACGTGCGCTGGGGGCCCGCGGACCGAGAAAGGGGCCGAACGGCCCATCGGGACCACCCGTCTCGCGCGCCGACAACACGGGTGAACACGGAGGTTCACCCCCCATGCCCTACAGCCTCATCGCCAAGATCGTCGACCACTACGCCACCCGCCGGGCGCGGCCGCTGCCGGAGCAGGCGGTGGTCGTCGCCCCGAGCCGGCTCTACCCGGGCGGACGCCGGCCCGCCGCCACCGCCGCACCGGTCAGGGTCCGCTGACCGACGCTCCCGCCGCGACCACCACCCGCCGCGCGACACGGCGCGCCCGCCTCGTCAGGCTGGCGACTCCGACCGTGGTGTGGGCGGCACGTGCAGGATGTGCCGGAGCCGCGTGGCCTCCAGCACCCTGATCACGATCGGTGAGGCCGACGTCACGCGTAGGACCGCGCCGCTCGACATCGCCGACGACACGGCGGCCTCGATGGCCGCCACCGCGGCGGCGCCGAGGAAGGTCACCGAGTGCATCTCCACGTCGATGATCGAGCCGTGCGTCGTGGCCACGTCGCCGAGGGCCTGGCGCAGCTCGGCCGACTCGTGGCCGTCGAACTCGCCCGACAGGCGGACGGTCCAGCGGTTCGCGCCGGCGGGCGCGACATGGACCCACCCGTGACCAGACATCCTCCGCTCCGACTCCGTCTTCGCCTCGCTGTTGAAGCGCGGAGGGCAATCTAGGGTCGCTGGGGGCCCCGGTGGCGGATCCGGGCCCGTCCGTCACCTCCCGGCGAGGCGGGCGACCACCGGCGCGAACGCCTCCCCGACGGCGTCACCGACCGTCACGTAGGAGATGCCGTAGGCCTCGCGACGCCGCTCGAGCTCCTCACAGATGTGGTCGACCGTGCCGAACAGCGCGTGGGGGTGGTCGAGCATCTGCTCCGTCGTCATCCCGAACCGGCCGGCGAAGGCCTCCGCCGTGGCCCGGCCCTGGTCGGTGACGAAGGTGAAGTAGGCGGCGATCTCGAGCTCGACGTCGGCGAAGCGGTCGCCGGCGCCCTCGCGCACCCACGCCACCTTCTGCGCCGTGGCCTCCGCGCCCGAGGTGGGCACGCCGGGGCCGATCTTGCCGGAGGAGTTGTCGAAGTTGAGGCTGACGATGTCGGCCTCGCGCCCGGCGAGCTGCAGCACGCGGCGGGCGCCCCCGCCGATCATGATCGGCGGGTGCGGGCGCTGCACCGGCTTCGGCAGCCCCTCGAACCCGACCGCTTGCACCCCGGTGCCCGTGCTCGAGCGGTAGTCGACCTGGCCCTCCCCCATCACCTGCTTGGCCATCCGGACGACGTCGGCGAGGCGGTCGATACGCCGGCCGGCCCGGTCCCACGGGACGCCCATCGCCTCGTACTCGCCCTGCAGCCAGCCGGCGCCGAGGCCCATCTCGAGGCGCCCGCCGCTAAAGAGGTCGAGGGTG
>VFQR01001592.1_pt1 | contig 16752 bp, 9 predicted proteins | sample 3512321 | NCBI WGS metagenome assembly VFQR01 (sample SAMN10412374, study PRJNA504923) | tailings metagenome | isolation source: Relicate 3 Philex TSF1 revegetated site | place: Philippines: Tuba, Benguet | collected 2017-08-29
TGTAATCTTCTACTGCCCCTGTTATCCCTAAAACAACTCCAAAACTCAAGGCACAGCAAATCCGCCCTTGTACCAGACTCATTGGCCCAGTTGCCAAGATTTCTGGAAACATGGGAATCATTCCCGTAGGTAAATATACTGTACTACCTCGTTTTCTAGCTTCTAAATCTAATTCATCTTCCGGTACTAACCATCTCGTGGGATCGGCGATGTGTACCCACACCCGTTCCCTACCATCGGCGAGTACTTCCCAACTCAAACCATCATCAATTTCTGTGGTAGTTTCATCATCAATGGTGTAGACCTTCAGGTGAGTCAGATCCAAACGGTTAGCATCTGAGTCAGTTGGTGGGAAATCCAAATGTTGTTGCGCCACTTCTAATACCTTTTGAGGAAACTGAACTGGAATTGAAGAACGACGCAGGAACAAGTTTTCATGAGGACTCCACCAACCCAAATCTACCAATAGTTGAAAGGCTCCTTGGGGTGTTGTGGGGCGTCCCAGCAAGGTCATGGTTTCTAATACTGGGGCTGAGGGAGGATAGGCACGACCTAGAGTGTCGTAATTTACTCCCATCCGCACGGTGTCAGCAAGTAGGGCTGCGTATTTTTCTATTCCTTCCAATCGCTGGCGATCGTGGCGCTGCCATTCTACTGCTTCACCTTTAAGCGCCTGCTCTACACGAGCCAAAAATTCCTGCTGTCCTTTAGCTTTGAGCGCCTCTACTTCCATCTGGTGCTTGCGTTCTGCAACCTGGGCAACAGTTCGGGCTTCGTAGGCCTCTCCTTTTTGCTTGAAATACAGTTTGTCGTCTGATAACAGGCAATGGGCAGCGTAACAATGGGGGGCATCCGATTGAGAAAATAGCAAATTGGCCATTTCCTCTGGGGTGATTGTTTCCCCACCTTCAACCAGTAATTCCCAAGCTACTTCCAAGCTAGATGGGTCTAAATACGGCTTTACCTGCTCTAGAAACTTGGGAATATCCGAGGGCTTATAAGTCTCTTTGTTAACTGTATGGGTTACTTGTCTAGGCGCGAGGCTGTGGGATTGACCGCGTTCGTCTACCACAAACCAGCGGGTTTTACCGTCCGGACGTTCTACGACGCCTAGACGGCGATCGCCTTGAACCCTAAATTCAACTAGCGTCCCCTTCTCCACAACTCTCGCACTCTAGTAATTTTAGATTTTGGATTTTGGATTTTGGATTTTATAACTGGTGTGTTAAGTCCTAAACCCAACAATTTTTCATGCAGCAATTTATTTTACACTCTCTTTTTCAGATTTGAGATTTTGGACTTACACAGATTAAGCTAAATATTTCTTGAGATACAGCCTTTGTTGATAATCCAAAATCTAAAATCCAAAATTGTTTTAGCCTTCCGCGTTGATAAATGGCAATAATGCCACAATCCGCGATCGCTTAATTGCTAATGTCAACTCTCGCTGTTGCTGGGACGTAAGTCCTGTAATTCGCCGTGGCAGTATCTTGCCCCGTTCGGTGATAAACTTACGCAACAAATCAACATCCTTATAATCTATTGGTTCTCCTGGCTTAATTGGAGAAAGGCGGCGACGGAAATAGCTCATTTCTACTTAATTTCCTTGTGAACGGTATGTTTATTACAGTGGGTGCAGAACTTTTTCAGTTCTAGCCTGTTAGTGGTGTTGCGGCGGTTCTTTGTGCTGGTATATCGCGATACACCAGGAGACCGCTTTTCTGGGTTTGTCCGGCACTCGGTACACTCTAATGTCACAATTATGCGGACACCTTTACTCTTAGCCATAATCTTACAAACAGTAAAGCCTGGAGAGAATTAACACAAATGACTATCTTCTCACATTCTGGCGGATATTATCAACTAATTTTTTGATTTTGATATCCAGCGAGTAGCCACGACGGGAAGAGACGATAAAAGTTCCGCACAAGCGATCGTGTAAAGCCTGTCGCATCTGAGCATCAGATAAGGCAGTACCGCAATCAATTGCTAAAGGAAACACTAGCAGTATAGCAGTGGGATTGGCTCTAATATTACTCAAGGCAATAGACACCAACAGCGCACCCAAGCCGATAATTGTCTCTCGTTTCAGTAGCGCCTGTAAATCTGGGATTCTACCGATTACTTCCCCATCCTTGACTTCCAGCACCTTTAAATCAAACGCCCAACGCCCTAAACTTTGTCCTTGATTGTTGTATGCCACCAATACCCGCAAAATCAGCCAAAATAATACAAAAACTAGAATTTGAGCAAATTGAATGCCGACATTGCCACTTCCTAGCAAAGAACTGGCTAACCAGACAACAACAAAATCTAACCCCAATGCCATACCTCGTCGTCCAATATCAGCCTTGGGATAGTGTTTTTGCCGAACGCGTTCGATGGTCATACAAAACAAGTATTTTTATTTAAGGGTTGGGAAATAACGATCGCTCCTGTTTTTTATATTAAGATGATGGCTTAGCTACTTGCTGCCGTGTAAACCATGACTATCGATGGCGATCGCTTTGCTTGAGTCTGAAAAACTCGATAGCTTTCAGGTAGCTACTTTGTTTGGATTTTTGGAAACTGCCGATCGCCCTGATTTGCGTCCAGAAATATCGTAGAGTAAACCCATGAGTGCGGGTACGACGGTGGGAGTCAAAATGGTGGAAAAAGCTAGACCGCCAGTCAAGACGATGCCTAAGCCTTGATATAATTCTGAACCTTGACCCGGTAGCACTGCTAAGGGTAACATTCCCAGGACGCTGGTGCCGGCAGACATGAAAATCGCACGCAGGCGGTCGTTTGTGGCATTGTACAGTGATGCGTCATAATCTTCGCCTGCTTCTTGGAGCTGCAAGGCGCGATCGACGAGCAAAATGGCATTGTTGACAACCACACCCGTGAGGATCACAAATCCCAAGGCGGTAATCATATCCAGTGCCACATTCATTCCTGGTATTTGGTTGGCAATTACTAAACTCAATAGTGCGCCACTCATGCCCATTGGTACTGTGGCCATAATGACCACTGGATAAAGGAATGAGCGATACAAGGCCACCAATAACAAGTAAGTAATTAAAATGGAAAACACAAATGCAGCCGCTAATTGACCAACGGTTGTTGCTAACTGGTCTGCGGAACCGGCGAGTTCTAGGCGATAGCCTGTTGGCAAATTGGCACGCAAAGGAGCGAGAATTTCTTTTTCGGTACGTTCCACCAGAGTTGCGAGGGGTGCGTCTGGTGCAAGGGAAACTGTGAGAGTAATTGAACGCTCTAAATCAACGTGGTTAATGGCGTCGGCTCCTGTTGTTTCTACGATTTCGGCAACATCTCCTAGTTGCACTTGTCGTCCCCGCCCATACAAAGGTAATTGACGCAGTTGTTCTGGGGTTTCCACGGCAGTATTTTGCAATTCCACTGAGACATCTAGTTCTTCTTTGCCATCAATGAAATCGGAAGCGATGCGGCCACCCAATGCGGCTTCTACCATTGAACCAATTTCGGCTTCTGAAAGTCCCACTTCTGCGATGCGTTCGCGGTTGGGAATTACTTGTAATTCTGCTGCACCCAAGACAAAATTCGATCGCACATTTTGTACCCCTTGGAGCGATCGCAATTTAGCGGTAATTTGTTTTTCTAAATCGCCAATTTGATTGAGGTCATCGCCGACAATATCTACTTCAAATTCTTTACCAGGATCGCGGAAAATTGAAATGCGTGTGGGAATAACAAAGCGGTATCCAGCAAAGTTACTGCTTTGGGCGCGTAACCTGTCCACCATATCAGTAAGTCCGGTGGTGGTGGCAAACTCTGGTTTTAAAATCGTGGCAATACCCCGCAATGCCCCTGGACGGTCAACGTACATAATGCGGTCAACTTCTGGTTGCGATCGCAGGAATTTTTGCACCGGTTGAGATTGGCGAATCGCTTCGGGTATGCTGGTTCCTGGTAATGGTTCCGCCCGCAACACAACTAAGTTACGATTTCCTTCAGGCAAATAATCGGCGGGTGGTAAGAGAAAAATACTAGTGACAAGTAAAACAAGGGGAATTGACAGTACTAGCAACCTGCGACCAATGCGTTTGCGTCCCAGCGACCAACTGACGGTATTGGCGAGAAAGTTTTCTAGTTTACCTTGGAAAAGGCGAAAAACTGCCGATGTTTTTGCCACCATCCGCTCAAACCAATTACCTCCTCGGTATTCACCGCCCTGCATCATTTGTATGGCTTCTGATTGCTTCAGGAATAATCCTGATAGCATTGGTACTAAAGTTAACGCCGCAAACAGCGAAAATAACGAAGAAGCAGAAAGAGCGATGGCCATATCAGTGTAGAGTTGCCCCGCTTCACCGGTGACCATAATTAGCGGTACAAACACCACTACGTTGGTTAAAGTGGAGCCAAGCATTGCCCCCCAAACTTCTTGTGTACCTTCAATGGCTGCTCGTAGGGCGCTTTTCCCTTGCTGCATGTGGGTGAAGACATTCTCAATTACCACAATTGAGTTATCTACAACCATACCCACGGAAAATGCTAATCCTGCTAAGCTGATGATGTTTAATGTGCGTCCAAGTGCAGACATAACAATGAACACTGCAATTGTACCCACAGGAATGGTAATTGCAATTACAGCAACAGTCCGCATTGAACCAAGGAATAGCAGTAAAACGATGGTTGCGAGTAATGCTCCACTGACTAAGTTTTCTCGAACGAAGCTTACCGATTGATTGATGTACTCGCTTTCGTCGTAGTTGTAGACAAAGCGAATGCCTTGATTTTGCCTATCGAACTCAGCTTGGAGGGCGGTAATTTCGGCTCGGATGCCTTTGGCTACTTCTGGCACATTGGCACCGATTTGGCGAATTACACCAATGGCTACCCCTGGTTTGCCATTGAACACCAAGGCGCTATCTTGAGGTTTGCGTCCCATTTGTGCTATTGCCACATCCCGCAAATAAACTGTACCGGATTGGTCGCGGCGCAGCACAAAACCTTCAATGTCCGATAAATCCTGGGAACGGCTGACTGTGCGTACCCGATATTCTCTGCGTCCTAGAATTAACGGCCCGCCCCGGATATCGCGGTTGTTTTCCTGTAAAACTCTGACTACATCACCGATTGTGAGATTGCGATCGCTTAATGCCTTGGGATCTACCTTCACTTCAACTTCTCGTTCTTGTCCGCCCACTACCAAAAATTGTCCAGTTCCTTGCACTCGCCGCAAGCGCGGAATCACCACTTCTTCCGCTAAATCTCGATAGCGGTTGGCATCCGGCTGAAATCCTTCTTTGGTATCAAAGGGAATCCACATCATCGGCGAACTGTTACCACCCACCAGTTCTACATTCGATTCTTGAGCTTCTGGGGGCAAACTTTCCACCTGTTGCAAGCGGTTGAGAACATCCACCACCCGTTCTTGCACATTGGCATCCTGAGCAAATTCCAGGGTGATGCTGCTGCGTCCAGCACGAGAAGTACTACTGATTTCCTGGACACCCAACACCTCTTCCATCTGTTCCTCGATGGGACGGGTAATTAAGTCTTCTACCTCCGTTGGCCCGGCTCCAGGATAGGTAGTTGTGATTGTAATTTCCGGGCGATCGCCTCCTGGTTGCAATTCCAGAGGTAACTTTAACAGCGAAAATACCCCAAACATTGCCAGCAAGCAAAATAAAACGAAAGTACCATGTCGCCAGCGTACTGCGGTTTCGATAAAGTTCATAGTAATTCGTAATTAGTAATTCGTAATTTACGCATTGTGTGGATTAGACGCTAAAACCCTTGATTTATCGTTGTAGAGACGTTGCACTGCAACGTCTCTATAGGGCGCACAATCCTTGATATTTCGTTGATTTGGATAATTCACATCAGACGTAATTCAGAAATTCATATTTGAAGAAGAAAGGGTTAAAGGAGAAAGAAAAAAGAAAAGTTTATCCCTCTGATTCTTTCTCTTTAACCGACTTCTGCAAGAAGTCTATGAGGGTGCATCCACAATCGGCGTTTGGTTCGAGGGATGATTTCGCAATTCCTAAAATCTCTGCCTCTGTCCTAACTAGGATTGACTATCTTCACAGGCGCACCATCTTGCAACCCGTCACCGCCACGGAGGACGATGGGTTGACCGCTACGTAAGGTGGGATGATAAATTGCAACATCTTTACCCATGTCAGCAACCATATCCACCGGAATTTGTTTGGCTTTGCCGTCAGCAACGGCGAAAACTAACCACTGATTTTGGCGTCTGGTTAATGCATCTCTCGACACCACAAAACTAGGACGATTCGAGGGGAGGTTGAGATTGCCTGCGATGGCCATTCCTGGTATTAACCCTGTGGGTGGTTTGTTAATTTGGACACGCACGCGCTGGCGACGCGAAGCCGGATCGGCAGCAGGAACTACGGCGGTGATGGTGGCGCGTTGTTTCCATTGGGGCAAGGCACGGGCACTGAGATCGATTGTCATGCCTGGGGTAACCGTACCACTGAGTTCTTCTGGTAACTCTAGAAAAATGTCCAGGCGATCGCCAGTTACTAAGGTGACAATTTCACTGGAATTTTGTACTAAATCGCCATTGCTGACATGGCGAGTTTGTACGATTCCTGATTGCGATGCCAAAATTCGAGTGCGCTGCTGTGTTAATTCGGCTTGGGCGAGGGCGGCTCTGGCTGCTTCTACGTTTGCTCTTTGGGCGGCGATTTCTTCTTGAATCGGCCCGGCTTTGGCTTCAGCGAGTTGAGCCTCGGCTTCTAAGCGTTCTCCTTGGATATTATTCAATTGTGTTTCGGCTTCAACCAATAATCTTTGGGACAAAGCACCCTCTTTTACAAGGTTGCTGGTGCGTTTGAGATTATCTTGTGCTTCCAGTTCTCGCGCCCTAGCAGATGTGACTGCTGCTTGACGTTGAGCAATGATTTCTTTGCGAGTACCGACTTCCAAACGTGCTAAATTGCTGCGTTGTTGTGCTAATTGCGCCCGTGCTTGGCTAATTGCCAATTGTTGATCGGTATCGTCCAAAAACGCGATCGCCATACCTGCTCGCACGCGATCGCCTGGTTGGACGAGAATTCTCTCCACAATTCCACTTGTTTGAGCGCGGAGTACTGATTGCTGACTGGCTTCCACTTGCCCTAAAAGCTGAACGCTTCTTGTAGCTCGTCCGTTTGCCAAAGCGATGGTTTCAATTGCCTTCGGCGCTGGTGCTTGCTGCTGTTGTGCAACAGAAGAACCCGGTGTCTCACTAGGAGCCAGCATCCGCCACAAAATAATACCACCGGTCGCCATAAATAGAATCAGCAATCTCCAGAACCAAGGTTTACCCGAACGATTAGGCGCTAACTCAGAAGGTGTAGAACTATCTGATTCGGTTTCAATCGCTGAAACTTCAGCTTCAGAAGTATCCATATTCACAATGAGCTATTAAGGGTTAAAGATGGTGTAAAAGCGAATGGGGATTGGGAATTGCGAAAACTTTTCCCTAGTCCTGTTCCAAGTCACCTATTTAAAGGTCAATTATTTTAGATAATTGTAAAATTACATTACCTTTTTGGAAGTTTATGGGATAAATATGACAAGCAAATGTCAAGGTCAGTTGGGCATTGGGCATTGGGCATTGGGCATTGGGCATGGGGCATTGAACAGTCAACAGTCAACAATCAACCCCTTCACCTCCATTCCCCTTGTAATGTGAAAGCTGCCCAATAGTAAGGTGCAGCATATCTTTTAGTGCGCCAAATTTCTAGTTGGGCTGTTCGTAATGCTGCCGCAGGCTTTAATCCTTGTTGGAGCATCTTTTGATAAAATGCTTTCATCAGTTCTGATGTTGCCTGGTCGTCTACGCTCCACAGACTCACCACAACTCGCGGACTACCTGCATACATAAACCCTCTTGTCAATCCTACTAATCCTTCTCCCCTCACTTCCTCTCCGAGTCCGGTTTTACAGGCACTAAGTACCACTAGGTCTGCTTTCAGGTTGAGGTTGAAGACATCGTGCAAGCGCAAAAAGCCATTTTGTGGCATTCCTTTGTCGTCAAATAATGACAGCACTATTCCTGATAGTTCTGGATGTTTGCTGTTGAGAATGCCATGAGTGGCAAAATGAATGATGTTATATTGACTCAAGTCCTTGCTAATTGCAGTGTTACGGCTTGCGGTAAAGTCAAAAGCTGACTTGGCTTTGTTAGGTGGAACAAGGGCGAGAATTTGCTCGGCTTCGTGGCGTGTAAATTTTAAACGCTCAAAATTAACTTCTGAGTCTTTAGCAGCTCTATTTAAAGCTAGGGTATTTAAATTAGGCTCTGTGATAACGGGAGGAGATGTTTGTACTTTACTTTGGAGGCGTTCGTCATCAAGACTAAAAATCGGATCTGCTAACACAATTAATGTTTTAGCAACTGGTTTGCGTTGTTTGTGTTCATTTCTGAGAATTGCCACTGTAGAAGCTGAGGGTAAAGTAATAATTTCGTGGTTAATTAGTAATGGTTCATACTTACTATTTTTTTGGGAATTAGGTTTAGTCAGGGCTGCAAATGGTACATATTGCAATGCGCCATCGCTGACAACTACTAAGCGTTTATTTTGAAGTTGTGGCGCTACTGGTGCAAGTATAATTTGAGATAAAGTGTCTAAAGATGGACTATGTTTGAGATATGGAGTAGTGATTTCTTGACGGAATTTTTGAACGATCGCTTCAATCTCTGCACGCTTTGGTAGTTCGTAACTGGTGATACTTTTATTAGTAACCGCCCACAAATAACTGCGTTGTTCTCCTAAGGAATATTCTAAAAGTAACGTGTTTTCATCAAGTACTTGCTGTTGAATTTGAGCAAGTGAAAGAGGTTGCGGTTGAGTTAAAGCTGCATAGCGTGGACTAGTAGCGCGGATTTTTATTTGTACTTGCTGATATTGTTCTAGAACTGCTTCATTTTCTTTTTCTAAAGTTTGCACCTGGGCTTTAGTGTAATTTCCACCCAATAGCTGTATCCGGCGTTTTTCTAAAACATCAATTTGTTTTTGTAAGTCCCGTTCTTGAGAAAGTAATTTTGGTTCCACGCCTTGGCGAATATCAGCTTTAGCTTCTGTCAGCATTTCCAAAAGACTGCGGGCGCGGGCACGTTCGCTAGTTTGCAGTGCTAAGGCATCATATCCTTTGGATGGTTGCTGCTTGTGCATTTGCATCAACAAATCAATATAAAATTGATAATAATTTTGCACTGTAGCAAAATAGGAAGCGCGGAGTTCCTGCGAATTAATTTTGGTACGCAGGTCTTCTACAATGTTGATGACTATTTTTATTTGATTCAGGGCACTGTTGAGATTTCCCTGTTTGCGTTCAGCAGAAGCCATGTTATAAATAGCCAGAGCTTCCCCTCCTCTATTTCCTACTTTTTGGTAGAGAGATAGAGCTTGTTGATAATAATTTAATGCCTTAGGCTGTTCTCCTAAATCGGAATAAATGAGACCAATATTATTAAGGTTAGCTGCTAAGCCTAATTTATTTTCGACAGATTGAAATAAAGGTAAAGATTGATTAAAATAATCTAGGGCTTTTTGTTTTTGTCCTATTTTAGAGTAGATATTTCCGATGTTATTTAATGTGCGAGCTTCTCCTGATTTATTGCCTAAACTTTTGGTGATAACTAAGGATTTTTGCAAAAATTCTAACGCTTTTTGTTCTTGTTGCAAATCTGAGTAAACTGTAGCGATATTATTAAGCGCCGTAGATGCTGCTAACTTATCTCCCATTTCTTGATTTAAAGCCAAAGATTGATTAAAATAATCTATTGCCTTTTGCTGTTGTCCTAAATTTAAGTAAATCAAACCAATATTATTAATAGTACGGGCTTCGCCTATTTTGTCTCCCACTTCACGCCGGATAATGAGGGATTGTTGAAAATAATCTAGTGCTTTTTGTTCTTCTCCTGAGTTGATATAGACATTACCGATATTATTGATAATACGGGCTTCTCCGGTTTTATCTTTAATCTCTCGCTTGATTAACAAAGCTTGATGAAAAAAATCGAGCGCTTTTTGTAATTCTCCGATATCTGAGTAGACGCTGCCAATATTGTTGAGGGTAATGGTTTCCCCCATTTTATCTTTTATTTGGCGTCTCAATAATAGGGCTTGATTTAAATAAAAAAGTGCTTTTTGTTGTTGTCCTAAATCTGAATAAATTTTGCCTAGATGAGCGACAGTAAAAGCTTCTGATGAGCGATCGCCAATTTTTTGATAAACTGGAAGGGCTTGTTCAAATTTAGCGATCGCTTTTAACAAAGATTCTCCAGTTCCTTGTTCGTATAGCTGCTTTCCCTCTTGATATAATGCATTAGCAGCAGCGCTAATTGCATCATTAGAGGATGTTTGCTGTGCAATATTTAGTGGATATTCTTGAGCAATTGCAATATTTGATTCTGTAAATAATAAAAAACTGCTAAACAGCACAACACTACCACTTGCTACAAATGGCAAAAATTTCCATTGTCTAGAGTCAGATATTTGAAATTGAGTCATATACATCTGTGTTTTTCTCGGTTCCAAGATTTAGAATTCCCAAAAGCAAGTAAAAAATGTAATATGCCTACACACGGTCAAGGAATGGCAATTTTTCAAAGCAGAAGCTACGCAAACATAGGTAGATTATATATGTAGTCAACTATCTGTGATTTGTGGCGATCGCAGCAATTGGTGAGTTAAACTGCGTTTGATTAGGGAGTCTAGCATCACATTATACTCAGGTAGTACTTGAAATTTATGCCAGTAGCCATTCATGCCGCAGAAAAAGCATTATACAGGGTTTTTAGTAACGACTTTGCATTTTCCATACCAGCCTATCAGCGTCCTTATGCTTGGACAAAAGACCAAGCAAGTGAGTTGTTAAATGATTTGCTGTCTTTTTTAGGGAATAACTCAGAAATTACAGCCGATACTAACCCTTATTTTTTGGGAAGTATAGTTTTGATTAAGAGTGAAGACGCTGCTAAAGCTGATGTAGTTGATGGTCAGCAACGTCTAACGACTCTGACAATTCTTCTAGCTGTTCTACGAAGTTTACTCAGTGAAAAGAATGCATCAAAAATTACAAAATATCTTTATCAAGAAGGTGATGAATTTGAAGGAACATCTGATTGTTATCGCCTCAAATTACGCGAACGAGATGAAGATTTCTTTCGTAACTATATCCAAAGCGAAAATGGATTAGATCATCTTCTCAAACTCGATGCTTCTCAGTTAACTGATAGCCAAAGAAACATTCAAGCAAACGCCAGGTATTTTCGTGAGGAATTATGTAAACGTTCTGAGCATGAGCAAAGTCGTTTTATTCATTATCTAATGACACACTGTTTTTTAGTAGTTGTTTCTACGCCGGATCTTGATTCAGCTTATCGGATATTTTCTACTTTAAATGCGCGTGGTCTAGACCTCTCGCTCAGTGATTTTCTCAAATCAGAGATTATTGGAGCAATCGATCCATCTCAACAAGATAAATATACAAGAATTTGGGAAACTGAAGAAGAAGATTTGGGTCGAGAAAAGTTTCAAGAACTATTTGCTCATATCCGCATGATAGATCGTAAGGCTAAACCGCGTAAGACAACTCTCAAGGAATTTATTGAAGATATATTACCTGAGATACAGCCGTATAAATTTATTGATGAGGTATTAAAACCTTATTCTCATGCGTTAGAAATTATCAATACAGCAAATTACCGGGGTGATAAGGATGGGGAAACAATTAATTCTTTACTGAAATGGTTAAATCAAATAGACAACTTTGATTGGATACCACCTGCAATTTTATATTTTTCTAAAAATAGCCATAATCCTGAGAAATTAAAACAGTTTTTTACCGATCTTGAGCGATTAGCAGCAGGTTTAATGATTTTGCGGGCTGACATTAATGACCGTATAGGAAGATATGCCAAACTTCTCGATGCTATTGAAAAAAATCTTGATTTATATGCATTAGAGTCACCTTTACAGCTAACTGCTAATGAAATAAATCGAATTATTAAAACCCTTGATGGAGATTTATATCTAATCAAGCGAATTAGGCAATATGTTCTGCTACGCCTTGATTCAGCACTTTCTGGAGGTGGAGTAAATTACGATTATTCAGTTATTACAGTTGAACACGTACTTCCTCAGAACCCAAGTGAAGGTAGTAAATGGCTCCAATGGTTTCCGGATGAAGAAGAACGCATCCAATATGTGCATCGCATAGGTAATTTAGTGCTGCTTTCTAGAAACAAGAATTCTGAGGCGCAAAATTATGATTTTGATAAAAAGAAAGAAAAGTATTTTTTCAGTAAAAAAGGAGTTTGTCCTTTTGTGTTGACAACCCAAGTTTTACAGCAATCTGTATGGACTCCAGAAGTGATTCAGCAGCGTCAAGAAGATTGTTTGCAAAGTCTAAGAAAAATCTGGCGGCTGTAATACCAATTCACCGAAATTTTGATACAGATGCAAGAATTGGAGCGATATTTACAACATCGCTCCATAAATTCCTAGCAAAGAATATTCTGAATATTGCTAAAACAATTTGATAGCTATTCCTTGCTCAGACTAGATAAACTTTCTTCCACTTCTGCGCGGTCTGACGCATCGGGATTGAGGCGAAGATAAGTCTGGAGGTCGGTAGATGCAGCCTCAGATTGTCCTAAACTAATTAATACGATGGCGCGATTTTGATAGAAGTCTGGGTTGTTTGGTGATAAAACAATGGCAGCTTCTAAATCACTTAAAGCCTCTGTTAGTTGTCCGAGTTCATAGTGGAGTGTGGCTCGATTTGCTAATAATAAAGGCTGTTGTGAATTTACAGCAATTGCCGCATTATAATCTAATAAAGCTGCTTCTAGATGTCCCCCTGCTTCCAAAGCTTGAGCGCGACCAATCAATGCTGGAGTTTGAGTTGGTTCTAAATCCAAAGCAACTGAATAAGCTTTCGTTGCTTCTTCCAGCAGACCTTTTAAATGATAGCAATGTCCGATATTCATCCACACTTCATAGTATGGTGGACTTAGCTCAATAGCTTCGTGATAATCATTCAATGCATTTTCTAAATGACCCATGCGTTGATAAACATTACCGCGATCGTTGTAGTATTCAGAGTAGTTTGGATCGGCGGCGATGGCAGATGTAAAATAAATCACGGCTTCTTCTAATTCACCCATTGCTGCGTATACTTGAGCAATGTTGTAGTCTAAAACCGAGCGATGTAATCGATGTTGACCTTCACTCAAGTGATTTTTGAATTCTTCAATTGCTGACTTACAAAGTGCGATGGCTTCTTGGGGAAAACCTTGACGGTGTTTAACAAGTGCTAAACCGTTCATATCAAAAGCTGTCATAAAATGTCTATCATCAGCCGGAATATCTGCTGTTGAATCTGCTAAGATGCTCAGACTGCGATTGAGATAATCTTCAGCTAAAGTATGGTCGTGTTCCGGGAGAAAACGAGTATGGAACATTGCCATTATGTAATAAGCTCGAACCAACTGCGCTGGTGCATCAAGTTTGAGGAGAGCTTCTTCTTGAACGATTTGATATGCTTTGGTAATATTTCCTGTGGTTGCGTAGCAATTAAAAAGATTCCCGACCATATTCCATCGCATGTTATTGTCTTTTCCACAAAGACAGTCCAGTTGAGCCGCAACAGGTTCGCAATATACTAATGCATCTTCATAAAAACCTTGGTGATTATAAACCCCCAACAGTCTTGCTTGCCAAATTAATGCTTTTTCTGGTTGGTCGCTTTGTAACCAATAGGAAACCAGCCTGGGGCCGTGAATTTCTAATTCAATAGAATCTCTACCAATGTATTCCTCCAATTTTTGCGCCAGTTGCGACATTTGTTCTGGGGAAACTATTACTTCTGGTTTTGCTGGTAATTGTAAGCTAATTTTTTCGGCTAAAAATTGATGATTTAAATGAGCGATCGCAGTTTCACCAATATTAGGAGCAGTTGCTAAAAGCAAACTTAATTTTAATTTTTGTCCCCGACGACGAACGAGTTCCGCAAAAAAACGACGCACTAAAAATCCGGCTTTTTCGTAATCGTTACATGCTATTAACCAAGGTGAAGCATCGGTGTAATCATACCAGGAATCTAGTAAATTAATTACCCCATGTATGATTCTATATGCTCTATCTAAAGGATAATTTCTAACCCTTTCTTCATCAACAGAACTGTCTGTTAAATTGGGGTTACTTACTGAAATTTGACGCCTTAATGCAGGCAAAATCATTGCTAATTCATAGCTATGTTTTACAATTAGATGTGGTGCTTTTTCTTGAATATCTGGTAAAATTTGATTCAGCCATTCATTTAATCCAGACCATAATCCATCTGCTTGGGTATTAAAAGATAGCAACCAAGTTTTTGCTTTTTTTTCTGCACCTAATTCTAACCATTGTTGCAAAATTTCTAATCTTTTATTACCAGATTCTGCTTCTAATAAAATAACTTTACCAATTTCTGGTTGTTGTAAAATAGTTTGTTCGATAGTATTGTGGCGCTTCATAATTTAACTCCTTTTCGGATGACGTAAACTGTTAATCCAAAGAAAAATACCAAGACCTTGAATTCCAAAAACTAGCAATCCCATTACTAAGGCATCGGTGAAAGCATAAGGATTAGATTCATACCCTGCGCTCAATGTGCCTAAAAGCAAGGAAGCATAATTCCACAATGTTGGAATCCCAATGAATAAGAGCGACCAAAATGCAGCAATGTGACCTAAAACGTAGATAACAGAGTAACAGCGAATCACTCGCATTTCGCCTCTAGGAATAGAGGATTGGTCAGCAATCCGAGAAAATTTGAATAATTTAAATAGTTGGTTTTGTAAAAAAACCTTTGTATCCTTCATCAGACTTCTACATCTAAAAAAATTCGCAATGACGTAGTAAAAATCAGTCCGAACAAAGAAATAGCATTGCCAAATTAAACCGAGTAGATAACTTAAAACAATGGCTTGTATTAGCTGTAAAACAATAGGATTAATCGCTACCCATTTTTCTTGTTGAGCAAACAAAATCAACAGCAATACAGAAGTTAAAACAACATCTAGCAATGGCCCCGCCAGAAAAGGTAAATATCGCTGATTTCGAGGAACACCCCATATCCCCGTCATATCCGTTTCTGCTACGAGTATCCAAAGGCGATTGCTAAGTCTTAATTGACAAGAAACACCCACAGCTTTAGCAGCCACTAAATGAGCCATTTCATGTAAAAAGACTGCAACGACATTAATTCCAGTTAAAATTAATGTCATCATTGTGACATTTTTAGTAAATACAAAGGCTTGATAACCAGGCATAATTCCTGGTTGAAAAACAAGAGCAGCTAAAGCCAGTACTATGACTAATACAGAACCAATTAAGACTTTTTGACTGAATATCTTTTTAGCAAAAGATTCAGAAATCCAAGTGAAGTGATTTGTTTGCTTTGGTTGCTTGGTATGTGTTGGTAAAACTATTTGTTTGGAAGAAAGAATATTCACAAAATCGTTTTCTTCCAAAACCTCTAACAAACCTTCAATATCTGGCAATTCATGATACTTTTGTTGATAAAGTCGTTGTGCTTGTCCAATGGTATTGCCAGCAGCCAAATAATCTAGTAACTCTATTGCATCAGAAGGTAATGCTAGAAAAATATTAGTATCTACTCTACCAATAATGAATTCATCTCCTTCAGATTGGCGAGTGAACGGATAAATAGAAACCAGAGCATCGGCAGGATATCTTGTCACTTCAAGTTTCCTTCCTAATCTAATGTTGTAATCAGTCAAAATTGGTAAATTTAGGAGCTTTCTCTGTATCTGGAGCGCATCTGTATAAGAAAAAAATATCTATTAATTAGTGGTGGGTTACAATCCACCACTAATTTCAGAGAAAGTTTGTAGTTAATTCAATGAACTACTTAAATAAATGAAATAGCTCATTGATTGTTTTAGCCTACCAGCAACTACTACAAATCCAACAGACATAAGCAGCTGCTCTGGTTGTTCTGAGGGTTTCAACTTCACGAATTACAAACTTCTTCATTGTTTTAGGTTGAATAGCTTCTACAGTTTTCATTGTTTTATTCCTTGAATGTTTTGTTTCGGAGATATTCTTTACCCTGATGTTGATGAATATAGAGAACAATCGGGTAAAACTAGGGGAGATAATTGAATTAATTTCCTGAATTACCAACAACTACTACAAATCCAACAGACATAAGCTGCTGCTCTGGTTGTTCTGAGGGTTTCAACTTCACGAATTACAAACTTCTTCATTGTCTTAGGTTGAATAGCTTCTACAGTTTTCATTGTTTTCCTTGTTTTGATGTTTTTTGAGGCAACTTTCTCTGCCCTTGTGTTTATGAATATAAAGAGCGATCGGGTAGAACTAGGGGAGACAATAAAATTAATTTGAAAAATTTTCAGTAGTGCTTTAATGCATTTAATATCATGTCTGCATAATTAGTTATGATTCCCACAGTCATTGCATCCCACACCCCACGATTTTTCGCTATCTCAACAGATGTAGAGACGTTGCATTGCAACGTCTCTACCTACCATTTGGTGGGTAAACGATGGGTCTGACCCCCCATTTGCCAGCTACATCTTGCTAACAAGAGGGGATGGTCGGCAAGACAGAGGCTACCGCAAAGAACGCAAAAAAGACACAGCGCGGTATTTTTGGTTTCCACATTGCAAGAGGTCTGATGTATTTGAAACCTTTCCCCTTTCCCCTTTCCCCTTTCCCCTTTCCCCTTTCC
>VFQR01001594.1_pt1 | contig 16728 bp, 13 predicted proteins | sample 3512321 | NCBI WGS metagenome assembly VFQR01 (sample SAMN10412374, study PRJNA504923) | tailings metagenome | isolation source: Relicate 3 Philex TSF1 revegetated site | place: Philippines: Tuba, Benguet | collected 2017-08-29
AGAAAACTTTTCGTTGAATCTCGTATCCGCCATGTGGTAATGGCTCCCACATAAGACCAAACAAAAATCCACAAATATTCTAATAATTCAGGCCAGACTTTAAGTAATGGTCTGCCTTCAAGAGCCGCAGAAATTAATTCACTAATAAAATAAGCTTGTAATTGAATACCAGCCACAGGCTTTGCCGTACCCATCAAACCGCTGGAATAAGGAATAAATACAAAATCCTGAAGACTGGGTGCAGTAGAGCCAATAAGTATAACCCGGTCTTTGATTAAATTTTCTTGGACTTTATCAGCGAGTACATCACTCATGGATACCTGGCGAAAATGAGAAAATTCTCCAGATGGATTTTGAGGTTTGGGTTTGGGAAAATTGGATAAAATTTGGTAGCCTTTGGCATCAGCTCCGACATAAGCACCATCATTAACTTCAAAACGAGTAAATACTGCCTTACCCAATTGCAAATACTCAGGGTTGATTTTTGCTTGGGTAGGAGTAATGCCTTTTGATTTTAAATACAATAAAGCCAACTTCAAAGCAAAACTTTCGTGTACTTTATCCTCGACATGCCAATACAACAAGCTGCGACGTACTTTGCCATCAGGGTCGTACAGCACATTGTTAAAACCCACTTGATTCTTATTGAGTCCTATTGGAGGTAAAACAGTAAGGTTTTTATTTTTTTCATTTGCCAGAAGTTCAATACCAATCAAGTTTGGCATTGATTTATAAGCATTACGTAATTCCTGATTACCAGGCTCCACTGGCAAATTTCGGTAGATATCCAACCCAACCGCACGGGGTTTGTGGATGTTTAATTTTTGCAACAATTCGGCAATATTCCGATCTGGAATCGGCCACGAACCTACTTGATCTAAATAAGCTTCATCAATCACAACGATGGTGATACGTTCTTCTGGTGATTCATTTGGACGTAAGCGAAAAAATTGATCCAAACCTGCCAATTCTAAGGATTGCAATAATCCGATAGAGCGCAAAAACAGGACGCAGACTGCAACGCCAGCAGCAGTCATCAATTCTTTGTGTTCTCGACTCAGCGATTGTTTCAGTCCAAAGATCGAGTTTATCAAACGCTTCCCTAGCTGGTGATTCATTAAGCCGCTCCCAAAGTTCTGAAACTCGGCTTTTCTTGGCATCTGCACAAAGGTAGAATAAGGCGATTTTGCTCTTTTAACTGGCGTTTTTTCACTAATAACAAAAGCATATTGAGAGTAACTTCAACAAACACACTTTCGCGTTTAACGCTGACATAATTACACTCGAAGGCGGCTTCCATGTGCTGCAAAAATCAATTAAAGTACACACTGCATGAGAGCCAGTATAGTTAATCAAGTTCCTTCAACTTCAGATGTTTGTAAGTAAAAGCCACAAGAAAATTGATACAGGTATTTTTAGTTGGAGAAATACACCAACGTAGTCTTAAAGCTAGATATTAAGCTTATTTTACTGACAAATACCCAATTCGGAATGTACGACAGTTACTAGTAGTTCGCCAAGTCAACTTAGCTCTTTAAAGGGTAAAGGGGAAAGGGGAAAGGTTTTAAATCCCTTACCCTTTTCCCCTTTCCCTTTCCCCAGCCCTCACCAAGCATTGTTGAGTTGCCAGACTACTAGGTAGGTTAGGACATAAACTGATGGTTAAACCCCTACAGCACAAGACTTTTAACCTTGTTGCCTGTTACTCCAACCTTATTCCCTGCTATAGGTATTGGGCAACACTTATTATTTATCTTATTTATCACTAAATGTTGCCAAAAACAAAAAAGTCAACTGGAAACAGCTTTACTGTTTTTATCCAGTTAACTATACTAATCCACTATCATATTGAACTTATTTCTGTTGTGGGCGAAGTGCAGCCCAAGGGGCGATCGCTAAGAAATAAACAACAGTACATGGCCGTTGACTATGAAAAGGTTCAGGGCACACCCGACACCTTTGTTTTTGACTGTGAACCATCAACAGCGAACAGTTAACAGTAGCAATGCTAAAACAGACTTGTGTTGGCAATTACTTGAAATATTTAAAGTTCCGAGGGCCTGTGTAACCAGATACTTTGGCTAGTTCCTCTAGGTTTTGCACTCCACTATAGCTTTTGCCATTGATAATCCAAGTCGGGAAACCTGTAATTTTTGCAGCTTGACAAACTTCTGGTTGAGCTTTGAGTCCTGGAGGGGCACATTCTACCTTAATGTTATTGTCGATTTCTTGATAAGCTTGTTTGCCAAAAATTAGTTTTTGTTCGTGGCAGTGAGGACACCAATAGGCGACGTATTCCTTAGCACCAATCTTCACCAGATGTCGGGCTAGGGCTATTTCTGGTTCACCAGAGGTGGTAGTAATTTCCCATCCCCCGATTGCGGGGTTAGGATCTTCCTTGGGAGCAAAGGAGATTTTTACAGGTTCTCCAGGAGTTCCAGATGTGACATCGGATTGATTGACACCAGCATAAATGCCTAAAGTACCAATCAGTGTCACCATACCGACAATCAAGGCGGTAAACAAGATTTGTCCAACATCTTCCCAAGTACGACCAATAATTGTCAGTACCAAAAGACTAGTGGAGAACAAAGCTGAGCCGATACAGTAGGGACAAACGGCTTTGATTTGGAATGCTAGCAGGTACATTAAATAACCGCTAAACACAGACATAGCGATCGCACCCACCAACAGTAGCCACCATGTCCAATTTTCTAATTGCTTGCGATTAGTATTGTCTCCTGAGGAAAATACCAAAGGAGCCAAAGCAAATATCAGCATACTGGTGTATGCCAAAAATCCAAACAAAGCCAATGGCTGACCAAAAACTGTTGCCCAAGGACTGGAAAGCACATCATTACAACCTTTGGCACCAGCCTGTGCCACACAAGCTGCACTGCCTCCTGTCAACTTTTCTATGGTGAGATAACCTGTCGTCAACACACCACAGCCAGCAATGGCGGCAATCAATGGACGTGACCATTTATGAATCCAAGGAGTAGAACGGCGGCGAATCATAAACTGCTTTGGGAGTTAAGAGTTAGGAGTTAACAGTTAAGAATGAGAAGTGAGGAGTTAAGAATGAGGAATTTAGGAACAATCAATTTAAAACTCATAACTCATAACTCATAACTCCTCACTCTCTCCCTATTCCCTAAGAATGTAATTTCACTTGTCCTGGTGACTTGCTTTCACTTTTAGAGTTCCAACTACGACGTGCGGCTTCTACAAATTGACTAACGCGAATGGGGTCAATTGTTTGGTCTATCCGTCCGTGACGTTTCAAGGAACTGGAAACTATGACACCATCTGCTGCCTGCATTAATGTATCAATATTTTCCCAATTTGCCCCACTACCGATGAACACTGGTGTTCCAGCTGCTGCACCACAAGCTAGTTCTAAATCTTCTAAGTTAGGAGGGCTACCAGTAGCCCACCCAGACAAAATCACTCCGTCTGCTAAACCTCTTTCAATGGTGTCTTTAACGGCAACTGTGAGATTTGGAGAACTTAAAGGACGGGCGTGTTTCACCAAGACATCGGCCAGGATTTTAACATCGCTGCCCAACTCCCGTCGATACCGCAGTAATTGATGGGCTTCTCCCTCAATTAATCCCTGGTCGGTTGCCATCACTCCTGTGAGGACGTTGACGCGGATAAATTGTGCCTGGACACAGCTAGCGATCGCCATTGCACTTTTGGCATCGTTTCGCAACACATTCAAGCCCACTGGCAATGTCACCAAATTCTGTATCCGCTGCACCACCATCGTCATGGCACTCACAACCACTGGATCTACTTGGTTTTTGGTAAACGGCGCATCGAAAAAATTCTCCACAATCATGCCGTCAACACCTCCGCTTGCCAAGGCTACGGCTTCTTGTTCGGCGCGGTCAATTACCGCTTTGAGGCTACCTCCCCAACGGGGCGAGGTCGGCAGTGGTAGCAGGTGAACCACGCCAATAATCGGTGAGCGAGTTTTAAACAGCTGATATAAGTCCACGTCTTTAATTATTGCGAGGGATTAGGGTATACAGACTAGGGATTAGAGGCTAGTACTACAACACCCAAATATACCTACAATTCAAAATACCCGAAAAGCTTGACTCATCAGCTTCTTGAATTTTGAATAATTTTGCATAAGTTAATTTTACAAAATTCAGAACTCAGAACTCAGAACTCAGAATTCAGAACTCATCCCCTCATCTCCCTCATCTCCCCATCTCCCCCTCATCCCCATGCCCAATTCCCTCATAAACATTAAATCTGTTTTATGTTGGTCGGTTTGCTACCTCCTTCCTCAGATGGAAATTAGCATCAAACCTGTCATAAGATATGTTAAGATAAAACCTGGCTACAAGAGGAGTTTGCCACTCACAACACGCGGGGCAGCTTTCCGTGGTTTACGCGTCTCGTCCGCGCACAGTCGTAGGACTAGCCGAGCGCCAGGGTCGCATTACTGCTTTATGGCGTAGTCGCTTTCGTCGATTTCCCTGAGGGTAGCGACTTCTCACAACAAGCCCTTTGGGCGGCTTCCCGATGGGTAGGTTAACAACGCACACGCTGTGGTAATGTAAAATACCATATAGGTTAATTGTTAAAAAACATTACAAGTGTCAAATGTATCAAAGACACTTAAATTTACCCTGGGAAATTGGTAAGAATATCATAACATGACCTCTATTCTATTTTTATTATCAATAGGGTCATAGGTTAACGGGCATTTGCTAACAGTGGGAATTTGCCGCTGTTAATGTTCTGATGAGGATGCTGATAGTAAAAAAGCTTGGGTTAGTACTGGAATGATTTTGATTACAAGAAAAAAACTGAAAATTTTTTCAAAATATGGGTGACAAGCCAACAATTGCCATTTCTCACCTGGGCTGCGAGAAAAATCGAATTGATACAGAACACATGTTAGGAATGCTCACAGAAGCAGGCTACGGTGTAGATACAAATGAAGAGTTAGCAGATTACGTTATTGTTAACACGTGTAGTTTTATTGAAGCAGCAAGAGTTGAATCTGTCAGAACTTTGGTAGAACTGGCAGAAGCCAAGAAAAAAATCGTGATTACTGGCTGTATGGCACAACATTTCCAAGAACAACTTTTGGATGAGTTGCCGGAAGCAGTAGCGGTAGTAGGTACAGGTGATTATCACAAAATTGTAAATGTAATTGAGCGTGTAGAACAAGGCGAACGGGTCAAACAGGTTAGTATCGAACCAACCTACATAGCTGACGAAACTACACCGCGCTATCGCACTACAACAGAGGGCGTAGCTTACCTCAGGGTTGCCGAAGGATGTGATTATCGTTGTGCGTTTTGTATAATTCCTCATTTAAGAGGGAAGCAGCGATCGCGTACTATTAAATCGATAGTCGCTGAAGCCGAGCAGTTAGTTAGTCAAGGAGTACAGGAAATTATTTTAATTTCCCAAATTACGACTAATTACGGTCTAGATATTTATGGTCAGCCAAAGCTAGCCGAATTACTCCAAGCTCTGGGAAAAGTGAACGTACCGTGGATCAGAATGCACTATGCTTATCCCACGGGATTGACACCAGACGTGATAGCGGCAATCAAAGAAACACCCAACGTCTTGCCTTATCTCGATTTGCCCTTGCAACATTCTCATGGAGAGATCCTCCGCGCCATGAACCGTCCTTGGCAAGGGCGTGTGAATGATGGGATTATAGATCGTATCAAAACGGCGCTACCAACAGCCGTTTTGCGGACAACATTTATTGTTGGTTTCCCAGGAGAAACAAGCGAGCATTTTGAGCATCTACTAGAGTTTGTCCGGCGCCATGAATTTGACCATGTTGGGGTGTTCACTTTCTCACCGGAAGAAGGAACCCCCGCCTACAACCTGCCAAATCAGTTATCTCAAGACGTGATGGACGAGCGCCGAGACCAACTAATGGCACTCCAGCAACCGATTTCCCAAAATAAAAATCAACAGGAAGTAGGCAAAATCGTCGATGTCCTGATTGAGCAAGAAAATCCTGAAAGTGGTGAATTAATCGGTCGTTCAGGTAGATTTTCCCCAGAAGTTGATGGTCAAGTTTATGTCCAAGGACAGGCAAAGTTAGGAACCATCGTCCCAGTAGCGATTCACCATGCTGATGCATACGACCTATATGGTCAAGTTGTCAATAATTAATTTGTCATTTGTCCTTTGTAAATGACCAATGACTAATCCAAAAAATCCTTAGAGAAAATTTAGGAGAATTGATGAATCTTTCGTTTCAAGAACTAGGCATTTCCCAAGAACGCGTCGAGCAATTAGAAAAAATTGGCTTTACCACACCTACTAGTATTCAAGCCCAAGCAATTCCCCAATTGTTGGCGGGTCGTGATGTAGTGGGTCAATCCCAAACTGGGACGGGTAAAACAGCAGCATTTTCACTGCCAATTTTAGAACGGCTGGATATTAATCAAAGAGCTGTACAAGCCTTGGTTTTAACACCAACTCGTGAGTTAGCAATGCAAGTTCACGATGCCATCGCCCAGTTTATCGGCAATGACGGATTGCGCGTCTTAGCAATTTACGGTGGTCAATCAATTGAACGCCAAATGTTACAGCTCAAACGTGGCGTTCACATCGTAGTCGGCACCCCAGGACGGGTAATAGATTTGCTCGATCGCGGCTGTTTAAAACTCGATCAAGTGAAATGGTTTGTTTTAGATGAAGCTGATGAAATGTTGAGCATGGGCTTTATTGATGATGTGATCAAAATCCTCTCCCAAGCACCTACAGATCGCCAAACAGCTTTATTCTCAGCTACAATGCCACCATCGATTCGTTCTTTGGTGAACAAGTTTTTGCGATCGCCCGCCACAGTTACCGTCGAGCAACCAAAAGCCGCACCCAACAAAATCAACCAAGTAGCTTACCTGATCCCCCGCCACTGGACAAAAGCCAAAGCTTTACAGCCAATTCTGGAAATGGAAGATCCAGAAACAGCTTTAATCTTTGTTCGCACCAGACGCACCGCCGCCGAACTCACCAATCAGCTACAATCTGCTGGTCATAGTGTCGATGAATACCACGGTGACTTATCCCAACAAGCGCGTGAACGATTATTGAGCCGATTCCGGAATCGTCAAGTACGTTGGGTGGTAGCAACTGATATTGCGGCACGCGGATTAGATGTCGATCAACTCTCCCATGTGATCAACTACGACTTACCTGATAGCGTAGAAACCTACGTTCACCGCATTGGTCGTACTGGTCGTGCTGGTAAAGAAGGAACCGCAATTTCTTTAGTACAGCCATTTGAACGGCGCAAGCAGCAGACATTTGAACGTCATAACCGTCAAGCTTGGCAAGTGCTGACAATTCCCACACGGGCACAGATTGAAGCGCGGCACATCCTGAAATTGCAAGAACAAGTGCGGGAAGCTTTGGCTGGTGAACGTTTGGCTTCATTTTTGCCCATCGTCAGTGAATTAATTGAAAAATATGATGCTCAGGCCATCGCCGCCGCCGCATTGCAAATCGCTTACGACCAAACTCGTCCCGCTTGGTTAAACTCAGATGTGGAAATTCCCCAAGAAGAACCCGCCACTCCCAAACCCAGACTTGCCAAGCGCCGCGAATCTTCTGGCGATCGTCCTCGTTCTAGCTGGAAATCAGATAACAGCAATGGAGATGAAGAAAGACATTCTTCTCCCAAGCCCAAATTGCGGACAAATGGTCGTGAGTCTTCTGCATCCCCTACAAGTAAAAAGTTAGGTTCACCTACAGCTAGGGAATCAGCTTCTTAGTTAGAAGTTAATGAATTTTGGATTTTAGATTTGAGATTTTTGCTTCAATCCAAAATCCCAAATTCAAAATCTAAAATTGAAAGAGTTAAGAGTTAGGAGTTAAAATTTTGACTTTGGACTCTTGACTTTTTGACTTTTTAGGTAATACCAATTTTAAAAATGATTGCGACAGATGAATTGCTCAAAAAGTTATGCAACAACTGTCTTACAATCCAAAATCCAAAATCTAAAATCCAAAATGGTATAACTTTTGTTTGAATGATTTGGAAATATTACAGCCAGGGACGGCTAACTTTTTCTAACTCTTGAATTTCATCTTCATTCAATTTCCAACCCAAAGCCCCAGCATTTTGACGTACATGTTCGGCAGTCTTCACTCCAGCAATGGGAATGACGTTATCCTGAGAAATTAACCAATTGAGAGCAACTTGGGCTGGGGTGCGATCGTATTTTTCTCCCAGACTGCGTAACAAAGATATTACTGGTGCAATTTTTTGTAAGCCTTCTTTAGTAAATCGTGGGTCTATTTTTCTCGCGCCAGTGGGAGTTTCGATACTATCAATAGTGTATTTACCTGTGAGTAATCCCTGAGCTAAAGGACTATAAGCCAACAGAGTCACACCCAACTCACGGGCAGTTGCCACAATACCCTTACTTTCAATTTGCCTACTGAGTAAAGAATAGCGTACTTGGTTCACAGCTAAAGGCACTCCACGGTCTGCCAATATTTGATGGGCGTCTCGCATTTGCTCTGCTGAGTAATTACTTACGCCAACTGCGGCAATTCTACCCCGCTTCACTTCATCCGCTAAAGCATTCATTAGAGTTTTTTGGCTTAAAAAGAAGGCAAAAGGCCAATGTACTTGGTAGAGGTCGATTTGCTCTACTTGTAGGCGTTTGAGGCTCTGCGTTAAAGCATCACAGACAGATTGACCTGTAAATCGCCAGGGTAGGGGGCCAAATTTTGTGGCGATTTGCACTCTTTGTTGTGTCTGTTGCATAAATTCGCCCAAAAATTTCTCTGATAATCCCATGCCGTAGACTTCGGCAGTGTCGAAGAAGTTAACACCAGCTTGTAGCGCGGCGATGAAAGCTTCTTGTAACTGTTCTGGGCCGTAGTCATTGCCATAATTCCAAAAGAGTTTATCACCCCAAGCCCAAGTACCTATGCACAAAGGTGTAACAACTGGGCCATTTTGCCCCAATGTAATATTTTCCACGGTTGCAAAATTTAATTTATTTACATTTCTTTACTGTTTTAGTGTAGCGTTACAGACAAGATTGGGTATGGGGCATTGGACGCGATCGCTCAAACTGACAATGCTTCAACTGATTAGTGCGCGTAAGGTTATTCCTATGAAAATCAATCGCTTCGGCAATGTCCATTTTATGTGCTTTGCTGTCCAGATTGCTGGACAGCTTCTATCTCAACCTTAAGGTGTTGAGCGATCTGCTCAACACTCATTGGCTGCTGATTAGTTGCGCCTAACTCATCTAAATAACCCAAGTTGCTAGTTATTCAAACAGGCGATCGCTAATTTACTTTGACTTGAATTTAATCAGTGTCGATGAGAATTCTGTGTCACATGCTGGGAATACTTTAACCAGAGGTTTCCCCAAATTAATTGTCCCCTTTATGACTTACTCGTCACCACAACGGCGCAGTACGGCTCTAACTACTAGAACAGAGTTTTCGCCCTTTGGCAACAAGTTAGTGCAGTCTGGCTATGTTAATACCGAACAGATGAGACAGGCACTAATTGAAAGCCGCAAATCTGGCAGACCGCTAACGGAAGTATTAGAGTCAATTACTGGACAACAACTATCACCTGAATTACTCAGACAATACAAAAAACAACAGCTATTTGAATTAAAAATACTCTACGGTGTTGAATTTCTCGATCCGGAAGTCAACTCCTTTGGCAGCACGATGGTGGGGAGCCTGATTGATACCCTGATTCCCGTGGATATCTGCCGCCGCCATCGTTTGGTGCCACTGTCGAAACATGAAGACCAAACCCCGCCATCAATTTTAGTAGCGATGGTTGCTCCAGATAATCTGGAGGCTTGTGATGATCTAAACCGCATCTTGCGCCCCCAAGGCTTGGCATTACAGCGCATGGTGATTACACAGGAGGACTACCAACAGCTAATCAACCAATATTTGGATGACCTGGCTGTGCGGCAAAAGCATCTAGAACGAGAAAACTCTACAGATATTAGTCAGGATTTAGAAAATCTCGGAAATCTCGACATTGAAGATGCTCCTGAGGAGATGGAGGCTGATCTAGGGGCAGCGATGAAGGGCGCTGAAGATGCCCCAGTTATTAATCTTGTCAACAGAATCCTAGCTAAAGCCCTGCATGAAAAAGTTTCCGATATTCACGTTGAACCACAAGAAGAAAACTTACGCATTCGCTTTCGTAAAGATGGGGTGCTGCGCGAAGCTTTCCCGCTGATGCCGAAAAAAATCATTCCGGCGGTGACAGCCCGGTTTAAAATCATCTCCAATCTAGACATTGCCGAGAGGCGTTTACCCCAAGATGGACGCATCCGCCGGATGTTTGAGGGACGCAAAGTAGACTTCCGTGTAAATACCTTACCCAGTCGCTACGGGGAAAAGGTAGTACTGCGGATTTTGGATAATTCTTCTACCCAACTGGGATTAAATAAGTTAATTACCGATCCAGAGACTTTACATATTGTCCAGGATATGGTTAGCCGTCCCTTCGGTCTGATTTTGGTGACTGGACCGACTGGTTCCGGTAAAACAACCTCGCTGTATTCGGCACTGGCGGAAAAGAACGATCCTGGAATTAATATCAGTACTGTGGAAGACCCAATTGAATACAGTCTTCCAGGGATTACTCAAGTGCAGGTGATTCGGGAAAAAGGGCTGGATTTTGCTACAGCGTTGCGGGCTTTCTTGCGGCAAGATCCAGATGTGTTACTGGTGGGTGAAACGCGGGACAAGGAAACGGCAAAAACAGCGATTGAGGCTGCCTTGACTGGTCACTTAGTATTAACTACCTTACATACCAATGATGCCCCAGGAGCGATCGCTCGTTTGGGAGAAATGGGGATTGAGCCTTTCATGGTTTCTAGTTCCTTAATTGGTGTTTTGGCTCAACGTTTGGTGCGACGGGTATGTTCTGAATGTCGGATTCCCTACACTCCGACAACTGAGGAATTGGCACGTTATGGTCTGTCAGCGTCCTCTGAAGTGGAAGTCACTTTCTACAAAGCCAACACTTTAACATTAGAAGCGATCGCAGAAGCCAAAACCAAAAATCAGCTTTGCCCAACCTGTAATGGCGTCGGCTACAAAGGGCGTTGTGGTGTTTATGAAGTCATGCGAGTCACCGAAAACCTGCAAACCCTGATCAACGAAGAAGCACCCACAGAACGCATCAAGGAAGTAGCGGTAGAAGAAGGCATGAAAACCTTGCTGGCTTACAGTCTGGACTTAGTACGCCAAGGTGCCACCACCCTTGAAGAAGTAGAACGGGTGACCTTTACAGATACAGGCTTGGAAGCAGAGTTAAAAGCCAAACGCAAGACAGGTCTTACTTGCCGGACTTGTGATGCCACCTTGAAACCAGAATGGCTAGATTGTCCCTACTGTCTGACATCTCGTTTTCAAGATTAGGCATAGGGCATTGGTTAGTAACTTAAAACAACTGACAAATGACAAACATTAATAGGAAGCAAAACTATGGAAATGATCATTGAAGACTTGATGGAGCAGATGATTGAAATGGGAGGTTCGGATATGCATTTATCCGCAGGTTTGCCTCCCTATTTTCGTATCAGTGGCAAACTGACTCCCATCGGTGAGAATATCTTGACGGCAGATCAGTGTCAAAGGCTAATTTTTAGTATGCTCAACAACACCCAGCGTAAAACCTTAGAGCAGACCTGGGAATTAGATTGTTCTTACGGTGTTAAAGGTCTGGCTCGTTTCCGGGTGAATGTCTATAAAGATCGTGGTGCTTATGCTGCTTGCTTACGGGCATTAAGTTCTAAAATTCCTAACTTTGAAAAATTAGGTCTACCAGATATAGTGCGAGAAATGTGCGATAAGCCCAGAGGACTAATTCTGGTAACAGGCCCCACAGGTTCAGGCAAAACAACAACCCTAGCGGCAATGATTGACTTGATTAACCGCACCAAAGCAGAGCATATCTTAACGGTGGAAGACCCAATTGAATTTGTTTACGAACCAATTAAAAGCTTGGTTCACCAACGGCAATTGGGAGAAGATACCAAGAGTTTTGCTAATGCTTTGAAAGCAGCTTTGCGGGAAGATCCAGATATTATTTTAGTGGGAGAAATGCGCGATTTGGAAACGATTTCTTTGGCGATTTCTGCTGCTGAAACAGGACACTTGGTATTTGGTACGCTACACACCAGTTCTGCCGCCCAAACTGTTGACCGGATTATCGACGTTTTCCCCCATGAAAGACAAACTCAAGTGCGGGTGCAATTATCAAACTCACTTGTAGCAGTATTTAGCCAAACATTAGTATCTAAGAAAAACCCCAAACCCGGTGAATATGGTCGGGTGATGGCTCAAGAAATTCTGATTGTTACTCCCGCTATTTCTAACTTAATTCGAGAAGGCAAAACCTCGCAAATTTACTCAGCTATTCAAACTGGCGGCAAATTGGGAATGCAAACTCTGGAGAAAGTTTTAGCCGATTTTTACAAAGCAGGAACAATTTCCTTTGAAGCAGCAATGTCTAAGACTTCCAAGCCAGATGAAATCCAACGTCTCATCGGTACTTCCACACCACCCCAGGGAGCAGCAGGGGCAAAAACAGGTGTGGCTGCCAAAGCGCATTAGATCAATAGGAGAGATGAGGGGGATGAGGAAGAGGGGCAGGGGGCAGGGGGCAGAGGAGAAGCTCCTCCCCTCTGCTCCCTGCTCCCCTGCTTCTTCCCCATGCCCCATACCCAATGCCCGATGCCCAATGATTATTTTGAATTGATTTATGCCAAACTTCGTTGCCCGTGTTCGGGACTCGCAAGGAAAATCTCGAACAGAAAAAATTGTTGCCGAATCCTTGAGCCAAGCTCGTACTAATCTCAGAGATCAAGGATTTGTAGTCCAAGACCTCAAGCAATCTCAAGGATTTCAGCCAGATGTTGCCTTCAAAAATTTCCAGAATTCCTTAGTTAAGGTGTCTGTTAAAGACAAAGCCGTTTTTTCCCGTCAATTTGCCGTTTTGATGAATGCCGGAGTTGCGATCGTTAGAAGTCTGGGGGTACTTTCGGAACAGTGTAGTAATACTAAACTGAAACAAGCTCTCGTGGAGATTAGCAACGATGTTCAAACTGGAATGAATCTTTCAGAGGCAATGCGGAAGCATCCTGACTGCTTTGATGGATTATATGTGAGTATGATTCAAGCCGGTGAGGTTGGTGGTGTTCTAGACGAAGTATTGAATCGTTTAGCCAAGTTGTTAGAAGATGTTGCCCGCTTACAAAATCAAATTAAATCAGCATTATCTTATCCAACGGTCGTGGGTTTTATAGCAGTTGCTATCTTTCTCGGTATGACCATTTTTCTGATTCCCATTTTTGCGAAGATTTTTACAGAAATCGGAACCGAATTACCAGCTCTAACCCAATTTTTGATGGATGCTAGTTTATTTTTAAGAAGTTCTAAGGTTTTTGTGCTTATTGGTGGACTTGTAGGATTGAAAATTGCCTATTCACGATACGCTAAAACTCCTGTTGGTCGCATAACAATCGATCGTTTTTCCCTGAAAATGCCTTTATTTGGTGACTTGATTCAAAAATCTTCTGTTGCCCGTTTTAGTCGGACTTTTGGTTCTTTGACTCGTTCAGGTGTGCCAATTTTAACTTGCTTGGAAATTGTCCGAGATACATCAGGAAATCAAGTAATTGCTAATGCTATAGATGCAGCCCGCCAAGAGATTCAACAAGGAGGCATGATTAGCATTGCTTTGCAAAAAGATAAAGTTTTTCCAGCTATGGCAATTCAGATGATTAGCATCGGAGAAGAAACTGGAGAATTAGATGGAATGTTGATGAAAGTTGCTGACTTCTATGAAGATGAAGTTGAGCAAGCAGTAAAAGCACTCACCAGCGTTTTGGAACCGATTATGATTTTGGTTCTGGGGGGAATGGTTGGTACAATTTTGTTGGCAATGTATTTACCGATGTTTAAGGTATTTGAAAAACTGGGATAAAGCATTAAGAGTTAGGAGTTAGGAGTTAGGAATTAAGAGTTAGGAGTTAAGAATTGGGAGTTGGGAGTTAAAACTCTTGATTCGTAGTTTTTAATTTTTAATGAATTAATTTTATTCTTAACTCTTAAATTTCAACTTATAACTAACTATTTTTTCTTGACTCCTGACTCCTCACTCATAACTAATTATTTTTTTCTTAACTCCTGACTCCTCACTCATAACTAATTTATTATGACTGTGCAAAAATCTCAGTACGAAGCGAGCTTGGCAGAGTACAGTAATCATCAAGCTGCGATCGCCTTACTAAAACAACACCGTCCATACTTGGAGATGATTCCTAGTCTACGCCGTCCAGATGACAGTGTAATCTCTATCCCTTTACCAATTGTTCGTCTTCGCAAGACTGCTACAACAGTTTCACAAACAATTTCTCTGCCTTGTGATGTGGCAATTTTGATGTGCGATCCAGAGTGGAAAATTAAAACTGGAGTAGAGATTTTAATCTTTATTCATCGTCCCCATGAAGATTTTTCTGATTTGTTAGGACGTTGGCGACAATCTCAAGTTTTTTTAGACAATGATTATGAATGGTTGATGCCTCTCCGCCACAGCCATATTTTGAGCGAGGGAGCTAATAGCATATATCCTTTATTTGTAGTTTTTCCTGAGACTTCAGAACGCATACAACGAGGTCTTGTAGGAGCAGAACTTCCATTTATTATGCAGGCATCAAATTTCTTATTTGAAGACAATTCCACAGACGCTTTTTCTCGAGAAATTCCACCAGCTTAATTATTATACGAATATGAGGCGATCGCTAATTAACTGGACTTAAAATTAAAGGCGATCGCTGTGCAATAAAACCTTACTAATTAATCAAAAATAGAAACTACATTAATACTAGTTACTCGATGCATGGGCTTTGTTCTTTTCTCAGTTGTAACTAATTCTTCTGCACCAACTGACAACGCCGCAGCTACATGAAGCGCGTCCATAGCTGCTAAACCATACTCAGAAGCAATTTGGTAAGCCTCTTGAACAATATGAGTCAAATCACTCGCCCAATAGGTAACATCACTAAAAAATTCTCCATAGAATTGAGCTTCTTCTGTTTGCTTGTTATAAACTGCTTTGGGAATTACCTCCAATTTTACAAACTCACTAGAGGCGAATTCCCGTTGGGAATCTCCTAAGATTTCAAGGGCTTTTTCGGCAATTCTACCAACACCATCTGTTGCGCTAAGTAACACTCCTGAATCAATGTAAGTTATTTTCATTCTTCTCTACTCTGTAGCCCGCCTCTACGACTCGCTAGTTCTTTCTCGATTTCATCTTCATCTAATAAATGTTTACCAGAAGCAACAATCCTAGTACGAATTCGCTGCAAGCGTTCTCCCAAGGGTGTTTGATTTGCAGATTTTTTCAAACTAAGAAATTCAACAAAATCTAAAACTTCCTCTTGTTTGTCTTGTGGGAGAGAACGCCACTTTGTCAATAACTCTTGTTCTGTACTCATTAGTATTCACCACTATTACTACTTGTATTGTAATTGGGTATTTTTATTCTAGAATGACATTTAATTCTACTCGTGAACAAGAAGATCCCCGACTTCTTTAAGAAGTCGGGGATATGAGCCTTTGCCAAAATGACTTACCTTGTGGACTATCCTTCTTACTGCCCACTAGGAAGCTTTAAGCCCCGACGCTCAAGAATTTGCCGCACCTGTGGACTAGGGCTGTAGTTATAGCCATAGGACGAGTTTTCAGAGTCATCCATAATCTGAGGTGTAAGCAACACAATTACTTCATTACGCTGGTTGGCTCTGTTTGTGCTTCTAAACAGCGAACCGATTAGCGGGAGATCGCCCAAAATAGGAATTTTGGAAACAGTTGTCCGGTCTTGGTCTTGAATAATGCCGCTGAGAATTAGTGTTTGACCATCTCGTAAGCGAATCGAGCCAGAATTCAGAGAACGCTCGGATACCAAGAATATTTGTTGACTACCACCACCTCCAACATTGATAGTAGCTGGAGCTTGGGGTGCTTTGACAACGGGAGCTACAGATAGAGAGACAAAACCGTTATCGTCAATTCGTTCAACTTTGACAGCTAGTGTTAAACCTACTCGGTCTTTTTCCGCTGAAATCGTTTCTGTCGCAAGATTGGCATCCCGAACGATTTCCCTTTTAATATTGCCTACTACTTCTTGAGTCAGGTTAACATTAGCAGTTTGACCTTCTTGGACAATTAAGGTTGGGTCTGTCAAAATCTTGGCGTTGCCATTTTGGACTTGAGCCTGCAAGCTAGCGAGCAGACGTTTGGGAAATTGGAAAAGAGAAGGCAAAGCTGTAGTAGCTGTTCCAAGGATACCTTGTGTAACAGTTGATGTACCATCGGCGTTTATTTTAATGATGTTATCGGTTGCTGGAGTAATGTTAGTGAAACCTGGTTGTAGAGGGTTTGTATTAGTAGGCGCAACAGGTTGATAGAAATTGCCACTTCCTGGATTTGCAACTCTAGTGATGTTGCCGTTTGCGTCTACTACTACCGTACCTGGGGTAGTTCCTGGAATAGATACGCTACCGTTAGGGTCAAGAAAAGGCGTTCCTGTTACGGGATTCTGGATAACTGGTGTACTAGTCACGCTAGTTGAGGCTTCACTTCTTGTAGCTGGTCTGGAACCGCCAAAGTTTAGAGATGCTGCACCACCATCATTTGTAAAGTAGTTGTTCCCAACCC
>VFQR01001595.1_pt1 | contig 16710 bp, 15 predicted proteins | sample 3512321 | NCBI WGS metagenome assembly VFQR01 (sample SAMN10412374, study PRJNA504923) | tailings metagenome | isolation source: Relicate 3 Philex TSF1 revegetated site | place: Philippines: Tuba, Benguet | collected 2017-08-29
GATCCACTGGATCGACCGATCGCTACGCGACCGGCTCGAAGTCCCTCAAGGGGAGAAGGGAACTGCCGAGAGGCCAGTGCCCAGTCCCATATGCGGTAGCCCTGCCGCAAAGGGGGAGGGCGACGACTGCAACGCCGGTGCGTCAGCCGAAACGTGAAACGGCCTAGGCATGAAGACCTCATGCTGGCGCCAGTGCCACGTGCGATGGCCCCGCCACAAGCGGGCAGTGGCGACTGCAGCGTCGGTGCGGCAGGCCGAACGTGGTCTCCCTTCGCCTTTGTGCACAGGCAGCGACGCCCCGAGACGGAGGGTGTGCGCGGTTTCGCGCCCTGTGCTCACGCCGGATAATGGGAGTAAATATTTGCGCTTGACGCGCCTGCAGCCCGATGCTGATATTAGTAATACTTAGCGGCACAGGGCTGTGCTCCGCCGGATGGTGGAGCAGCCGAGACGAGAGACAATCTCGCGCTGCCACTGATAATGGGGAGGGGACCCGGTTATGAGGTACGTAACGCAGCCGCAGCGCGGCCGATTTGCCGCGGCTGTCGCACCAGTGGTTCGGACCGGCCACGGCACGCGCACGGGTGGCAACACGGGCTGACGCCACCGCGGAGGAACCGGCGGGGCAGTCCCCCACTTTCACAGATCGCTCGACAGGACGCGCCGGCCAAGAGCCGTGCAGTGGCGGGGAGGCCATGTCCGTGAAGCTGCTGATTACCGGCGCGACCGGCAAGATCGGGACGAACTTCCTGCCGCGCTTCCGCGCGGAGCAGGCCTTCGCCGGCTGGACCGTCCGCGCTATCTGTCACGAGCGGCTGCCGGCGGACGATGCGGTGGAAGTGGTGCGGGGATCGCTGGCCGACGCCGACATCGTGCGCGCGGCGATGGCGGACGTGACGCATGTGCTGCACATGGCGGCGGTCAAGGAGTCACCGCTCCTCGCCATGGATGTGGGCGTCAAGGGCATGTTCAACCTGCTCGAAGCGTTCCGCGGCACGCCGGGTGCGCGGCAGTTCGTGCTGATCGGGGGCGACTGCTCGGTGGGGCACATCTTCCACGCCTATGACGCGCCGATCACCGAGGCTTCGCCGCGCCGCGCCTATCCGGGCTGCTACGCGCTGACCAAGGTGCTCGAAGAGGTGATGCTGGAGCAGTACCGCGTGCAGTACGGCATCAATGGCTGCTGCCTGCGCGCACCGTGGATCATGGAAAAGGACGATTTCCGGCACGCGCTGAGCTTTCGCGTGCAGTTCGGCGGCCCCGCCTGGAACACGCTGCTGCCGGAGGAAGTGGTGGCGCGGCATGCGGCGGCCGATGCGGTGCCGCTGCTGCGCGATGCGACCGGGGCAGCGCTGAAGCGCAGCTTCATCCATGTGGACGACGTGGTGACGGCGATCCTCGCCGCGCTCGACAACCCGGCAGCGGCCGGCGAGTTGTTCAACATCGCGATGGATGCGCCGGTCGATTATGGCGCGGTCGCCGCCGGGCTGGCCGCGACGCGGGGGCTCAAGGTGGCGGAGGTGCCGACACCTTTCCACAGCAACTGGCTCGACAACGCCAAGGCGCGCATGCGGCTCGGCTGGCGGCCGGCCGTCGACGCGGAGGAATTGATCGAGCGGGCCTGGACCTATCGCCGGGCCGCCGACGATCCGCGCTTCGTCCGGTACCCCGGATGAGGCGCAGCAGAAATCCCCAGCGCTGCCGGAGGGACGCCACAGCGATCCCGCACCGGCTGCGCCAGGGGTGAACCGTCCCGTGGCCGTTGCGGCCCGGGACAGAACTGGGAGGTCGCAGCCGCAGGCCGAGGGGGCCGGGCTGGGACAAGGGAGGACCAAGATGACCATGAAACGTGCCATTTCCGTCGCGACGCTGGCGGCCCTGCTGGCCATGCCCGCCGCAGCGCAGGACAAGCAGCAGCTGGCTTTCGTCGTGAACGCCGCGTCGGATTTCTGGAAGCTGGCCGAGGCCGGCGTGAACAAGGCGCAGGAGGAGCTGCCCAATTACGAGCTGCAGTTCCGCTACCCCGCCCAGGGCACGGCGGCGTTGCAGAACGCGCTGATGGACGACCTCGTCGCCGCCGGCACCGACGCGATCATGATTTCCTCGGCGGACCCGAAGAACTCGATCGACGCGTTCAACCGGATCGCGGCCCAGGTGCCGCTGTTCACGACCGACAGCGACGCCCCGCAATCGGACCGTATCGCCTATCTCGGCTCGTCGAACACGGCCGCCGGCATCCAGGCCGGCGAAATCGCCGTCAAGGCACTGCCGGAGGGGGCGAAGTGCATGGGCTTTGTCGGCTTCCTCGGCGCGGACAACGCGGTCGAGCGCATCGCCGGCTTCCGTGAAGCGGTTGCGGGCTCGGGCGTCGAACTGGTCGACGTACGGGGCGACGATGTCGACTTCACCCGTGCCCGCTCCAATGTGGACGACGTGCTGGCGGCCAATCCGGACATCAACTGCATGGTCGGGTTCTATTCCTACAACCCGCCCAAGATCTACGAGGCGCTGCAGGCCGCCGGCAAGCTGGGCCAGATCACCGTCATCGCGTTCGACGAGGATCCGATCACGCTGGGTGCGGTGCGGGAAGGCAGCTTTGCCGGCACGGTGGTGCAGGACCCCTACCAGTGGGGCTATCAGGGCATGCACCTGATGGCGAAGTATCTCGAAGGCGATCGCTCCGGCGTGCCCGAGGACGGGCTGATCATCGTGCCGACGAAGGTGATCGACCAGTCCAACGTTGACGCCTTCGAGGCCGAACTCAAGGCACGCATCGGCGGCTGATCTCCCGGCCGCTCATGCCCCTGCACCGGCTCCCGCCCCGGAGCCGGTGCAGGCCCTGCTCACCGTTTCCAACGAGGATGCGGATCGCCGTGCCCATGACTTCGACAGAGAGGCCGGCCCCGAGCCCGGCCGCCAGCCAGCCGCTGCTGGTGCTCGACAACATCTCGCGCAGCTATCCCGGTGTGCGCGCGCTCGCGGACGTGACGCTGAGCGTCGCGCCGGGCGAGGTGCTGGCGCTGATCGGTGAGAACGGCGCCGGCAAATCGACGCTGATGAAGATCCTCGGCGGGGTGATCCCGCCCAGCGCCGGCAGCATCGTCATCGACGGGGTGCGGCACGAGAGCCTGAGCGTGCTGCAGTCGCAGGCGGCAGGCATCGCGTTCGTGCATCAGGAACTCAACATCCTCGACAATCTCGATGTCGCGGGGAACATCTTTCTCGGCCGGGAGCCGCGCAACCGGCTGGGGCTGATGGATATCACCGCGATGCGCCGCGCCGCCGCGCCGCTGCTCCAGCGGGTGGGCGCGCGGTTCCGGCCGGAGACGCCGGCGGCGGAGCTGTCGCTCGCCGAGCGGCAATTGCTGGAAATCGCCAAGGGGCTCGCGATCAAGGCGCGCATCGTGATCATGGACGAGCCGAGCTCGAGTCTCACGGTGAAGGAGACGCGCACCCTGCTCGAACTGATCGCCGGGCTGAAGGCCGACGGGATCGCGGTGATCTACATCTCGCACCGGCTGGGCGAGGTGCAGGACTGCGCCGATCGCGTGGTGGGGCTGCGGGATGGCCGGGTGGCCGGGGAGCTGAAGCGCGGCGAGATCAGCCATGACGCCATGATCCGGCTGATGATCGGACGGGACCTCAAGGCGCTCTACACACCGCCGAGCCGGCCGGCCGGGGCGCCGGTGCTGGCCCTCGACGCGGTGCAGGTCGCGGCGACGCCGGGCGGCAAGGCGAGCCTCGTGATCCGGCGGGGCGAGATCGTGGGCGTGGCGGGACTGGTGGGCGCCGGGCGAACGGAACTCGCCGAGGCGATCTTCGGCATCGGGACGGTGACGGGCGGCTCGATGCGGCTCGAGGATGCGCCCTATTCCGCCGCCACGCCGCGCGAGGCGATCGCGGCCGGCGTCTATCTCGTGCCGGAGGACAGGAAGCGCGCCGGGCTCGTGCTCGATACCGCGATCAGCGAGAACGTCGCGCTGCCCGACCTGCCGGCGATGGCGCCACGCGGGCTGGTCAGCGGTGGCCGCATCCTCGCGCGGGCGGAAACGCAGAAGCAGAAGCTCGATATCCGCGCCGCCGACCTCACCCGCAATGCGGGCGATCTGTCGGGCGGCAACCAGCAGAAGGTGGTGCTGGGCAAGTGGCTCGCCATGCAGCCCAAGCTGATCATCTTCGACGAGCCGACCCGCGGCATCGATGTCGGCGCGAAGTCGGAAATCTACCGGCTGATGCGGGAGCTCGCGGAGGCCGGCGTCGGCGTGATGATGATCTCGAGCGACATGGAAGAGGTGATCGGCGTGTCCGACCGCATCGTGGTGCTGCGCGAGGGACGGGTGGCCGGGGAACTGGCCCGGCCGGAGTTTTCGGAACAGAACGTGCTGCGCCTCGCCGTGGGCGCCGGCGAGGGGGAATGAGAATGCAGAAGAAGGATTTCGGCCTCGCCGTCCTGATCATCGTCGTGGGTGCCGTGGTCTATATGCGCAACCCGCTGTTCCTGTCGCCGATCAACCTCGCCAATACGGCGAATTTGATCGGGCTGTTCGGGCTGTTCGCCATCGGGCAGGGCTTCGTGATCATGACGGGCGGCATCGATCTGTCGGTGGGCTCGATGATCGCGCTGCTCGGCGTGCTGTTCGTCGAGATGGTGGGCAAATGGGGCGTGCCGTGGCCGCTCGCCATCCTGATCACCATCGGGCTCGGCACGCTGATGGGCCTCGCCCATGGCCTGCTGATCACCCGGCTGAAGATGCAGCCCTTCGTCGTGACGCTGTGCGGGCTCCTGATCTATCGCGGGGTGGCGCGCGGCTATACCGGGGAGGCGACGGCGGGGTTTCCGTTCGGCGCGAGCTATCCCGAGCTCGAATGGCTGACCATCGGGCGGAGCTTCGGGGTGCCGCATTCCTTCATCGCGCTCATCATCGTGGCGGTGATCTGCTGGTTCGTGCTGCACCGCTCTGTGTTCGGACGACACCTGATCGCGGTGGGCAAGAACGAGGATGCGGCACGCTATTCGGGGGTGCGGACGACGCTGGTGATCACCGCGGCCTATGTGATCTGCGCCGTGCTGACCTCGATCGCGGCGGTGTTCTTCGCCATGTTCACCAAATCGGTGCAGCCCTCGAGCCACGGCAATTTCTACGAACTCTATGCCATCGCGGCGGCGGTGCTGGGTGGGTTCTCGCTCAGGGGCGGCGAGGGCTCGATCATCGGCGTGGTGCTGGGGGCGGTGCTGCTGCAGCAGTTGCAGAACCTCGTGAACCTGCTCGGCATCCCCTCATCGCTGAACTTCGCCGTGATGGGCGGGGTGATCCTCGTGGGCGTGATCGCCGACCAGCAGTTCAACCGCTACCGCGAGCGGAAGCGGGCGCGGCAGATGGCGGAGGGGAGCGAGCCGGCCCGGCAACCGGCACCGTCGAGCGGCTAGCCGCCCGCCGCGCCATCCGCCCCTTCCGGCCGGACGGGCGCGGGTGGTAGGCTCGGGCGTACCCCTGTTGCGAGGCGGCGCCGGATGATCACCGAGATCGAGGACTATTTCACCCTGGGCTGCGGACGGTGCGCGCGCTTTGCCACGGCCGACTGCTCCACCCGGCGCTGGGCCGAGGGGCTGGCCGCGCTGCGCGCGCTGTGCCGGGCAGCAGGGCTCAGCGAGACGGTGAAGTGGGGGCACCCCTGCTACATGCATGCGGGGCGCAACATCGCCATCATCGGGGCGCTGCGCGGCGACTTCCGGCTGAGCTTTTTCGACGCTGCCCTGCTCCGCGACCCCGAGGGCGTGCTGGAGCGGCAGGGCCCCAACACGCAGCAGCCGGACATGCTCCGCTTCACCGACAATGCCGAGGTGGAAGACCTCAGCGGCACGATTGCGGCCTATCTGCGCGAGGCGATGGGCTATGCCGAAGCGGGGCTGAAGCCGGAACGCACTACGGACGCGCCGGATCTGCCGGAGGAACTGATCGACGCGCTGGACGACGATATCGCCCTCGCCGAGGCGTTTCGCGCACTGACGCCGGGCCGGCAGCGGAGCTACGCCATCGCGCTCAGCAGCGCCAAGACCGCCGAGACCCGCCGCAACCGCATCAGCAAGCTCCGCGACAAGATAATCGCAGGAAAGGGCGCGACCGAGCGGTGACGGGTGGCGGGGCCGTGCTGCGATCGCGTGAAGAAACCCCTTGCATCACGCGTATGACCTGATAATAGAACGGCTGTCCGTTTTACGAAGAGCCGGGTATGCCACGTATCAGTGCCGAACAGGTCGAGGATCGCCGCAACCAGATTCGCGCGGCGGCGGCCCGCTGCTTTGCCCGCAAGGGCATTCAGGCGACCACGATGCGCGAGATCTTCGCCGAGGCCGGGCTCAGCGCCGGCGCCGTCTACAACTATTTCAAGACCAAGGACGAGCTGATCGAAGACGGCATCGTCACCAGTACGGCGGACACGGCGACGGCGATCGAAGCGGCGGCGGCGACAATGAGCTTTCGCGATATCGTTACGATGTTCCTCGCCGACCTCGCCGTGGCGGCGGAGGACGGACGAGCCAAGGCGACACCGATGGTGCATGCCGAAGTGTCGGTGCGGCCCGAGTTGCTGCGGAAGTTCCAGGCCGGACGCAACCAGATTCGCGCCGCTGCCGCCGCACAGCTGGCGAAGGACCGGCCCGACCTCGATACACGGCAGCAGGCGCTGCTGGTCGATTTCGTGCTGGCGCTCTACCAGGGCCTCGTGTCCGAGGCAGCGCTCGAAAGCCTGCCGGATCTCGACGTCATGGGGGAGATCATCGACCTCGTGCTGGAACGCTACGGCCGCAGCGCCTGACCGCGCGATAGCAGAAACAGGGCGAAGGGAGCTCGGCTTGCTGCGCCCGTGACCATAAGACCAGCCTTTTCGCCGGCCCCGAGACGGGCATGGCGCGACAGGCTGTTTGCCGGATACAACACAAAATAAAACGGTTGTCCGTTTTTAAAGGAGATGAAGAATGACCGATGCCCCCTTTCACCGCGCTCTCGCCGCGCCGCCGCCGCCTGCCGCCACGGCACCGCGGCGACGCCCGGGCCAGAGCCAGCCGCGTCCGGCCAGTGGCGATCTCAGCTTCGGCGACATAGGCGTGTTCCTCGCCATCGCCTTCGGCCTGTCCTGGGGCGTGGTCGGGCTGATCCTCGCGATGCCGGAGCTGATCGAAGCCTGGTTCGGCCCGCTGAGCATCACCAACCCGCTGTTCTTCCTTGCGGTTTATGCGCCGGCGATCGCGGCGCTGACGCTGGTCGCGTTCCGGGCCGGACCCGCGGGTCTGCGGCGCTTCTGCGGCCGGGTGCTGCTGTTCAAGGTACCGGGCAGCTGGATCGCCTGGATCGCCATCGGCATCCCGGCTCTCTATTTCGGCGCTGCGCTGCTCGTCGGCGCCCCGCTCGCCAGCGGGCCGGAAGCCATGGGGACGCCGCTGCTCCTCGCCATCGGCTTGATGCTGGTGTTGGGCCCGGTCGAGGAGCTGGGCTGGCGCGGTGCGCTGCTGCCGCTGCTGCAGCGCCGCATGGCACCGCTGTGGGCCGGGCTCGTCGTGGGGATGGTGTGGAGCGTGTGGCACCTGCCCGCCTTCCTGCTCTCGGGCACACCGCAGAGCGGCTGGGACATCCTGCCGTTCATGATCGGCGCCACTGCCGTCTCCGTGATCATGACCGCGTGCTTCAACGCGACGGGCGGCAGCATCCTGTGGATGGCGCTGTTCCACTTCCAGCTCAACAACCCGCTCTGGCCCGATGCACAGCCGCTCGACATGTACCTGTTCGCTGCCGCCGCCCTCGGCACCATCGTTCTGAACCGCGACGCGATGTTCGGCCGGCGCCGCACCGTCACCCGCGTCATCCCCTGACCCACCCGCTGCCCGCTCGACAAGGAGATCGGCCATGACGACCCTTCACATTCACAAATATCCCGACGACGCCCCCGCCCGGCACATCAGGGTGCCCGGCTGGGCCGTGCTGCTCGCCAGCCGCGCCCTTCCCCATCCGGCCCGAACAGCCCTCGCCCGTGAAGGCATCGACCTCGAGGCGATCGCCGCAGCGCTGCGCGACAACGCCCCCTATCGCAGCGCACTCGAAGTCAAGGAGCACGGCATCCGCACCACTGTGCTGGTCCAGCTCGGCGCCTGAGCCTCGCTCGACCGCCGGACATGGGCATCGGGCTATCGCGGGAGAGTTCGGGCGCAACTGCAGGATGACCGTGTGCAGGTCGCACAGGGGACGCAGGCTCGACGTTGTGCAGGGGAAAGTTTGGCGCGCCCTAGGGGAATCGAACCCCTGTTCCCGCCGTGAGAGGGCGGTGTCCTGACCGCTAGACGAAGGGCGCGGCGACGGGCGGAGTGATAGTGGCCTCGTCGCGTCGTGTCAACATGCTGCGTTGACCGGGGGTCGCGTCCGTGCCGCGGGTGGTCGCGGGCCGCGGCGATGTGGCGGCATGGCTGCGGAGCGCAGCCATTTGGAGCGCGTAGTGGAGCGCCATGAGCGCCGCCTCCGCGCTTGACCTGCGTCAATGCCTCGCCCCCGTCGGCTGCACTAGAAGCGGGCTGGCCAGATCGGCCTGCTCAAGGAGAAGTGCATTGAAGACCATGATCGCCCTCGCCGGGATCGCGCTCGCCGGGCTGCTGGCCACGGGCGCCAGTGCCGCGGACCACCGCATCGAAATGTTGAACAAAGGCGCGCTGGGCACCATGGTGTTCGAGCCCGGCTTCGTGCGGGTGGCGCCGGGCGACACCGTGACCTTCGTCGTCACCGACAAGACGCACAATGCCGAAACCATTCCGGGCCTGCTGCCGGACGGGGCGACGCCCTTCAAGGGCAAGACCAACCAGGAAATCCAGGTGCAGTTCGACGTGCCGGGCGCCTATGCCATCAAGTGCCTGCCGCATTTCGCCATGGGCATGGTGGCGCTGGTGGTGGTGGGCGAAGAGGCCCCGGACCTCACCGCCATCAGGGCCGCCAAGCTGCCGGGCAAGGCGCGCGAGCGTATGGACATCTATATCGCCGAAAGCGAGCAGTGAGCGGAGCCGATGGAAGGGGTGCGTATCGCACCCCTCAGAGCGTTTCACCTTGTCGCTGAATCGCCCGTCAGGACGTCTGGGCTCTCAGTCGGCCTCCGTCGCCTTCGACGGGCTTCGAGGCGCCCGGAAATGGCGCCAGTGGCGCCATTTCAGCCGACTTCGAGGGATCAGAAATCGGTCCAGTGGACCGATCTCCCCGAAGAAGGCCACGGCAGTGGCTTGGGCCGGGGTGGGGTGACGGGAGCCAGTGAATCAGGGGCTCGTCCGGTGGCTCCCCGCCCCCCACCCTTGATCCCTCCCCGCGAAGGGGGAGGGAGACGACTGCAACGCCCGTGCGTCAGCCCAGACGTAAGACGGTCCAGTTCCGGTTGGCGCCTGCGCCGGCATCAGGTCGTAGCGATGCGATCGGCGGAAAAGGTCACGCCGGCCAGCCGCTCCGACACCTGCCACAGCCGCTCGGCCGTCGCGCGATCCTCGGCGGCCGGCGGCACGCGCGAGAGGGTGGGATAGCCCCGCGTCTCGCCGAGCCCGTGCGGGCCATAATAATGGCCCGGCCGTGCCGCCGGGTCGGTCGCGGCATAAAGGGTAGGTAGCGCGCCCTGCGCCACCGGCTGGAACAGGAACCAGAGCAACGAGCGGGTCAGCCCCATCGCGCTGGCGCGGCCGGGGGCATTGTGCAGCAGATCCGTGCGCGCGACCCCGGGATGGGCGGCGAAGCTCTGGACGCCCCAGCCGGCCGCCACGCTGCGGCGCTGCAACTCGAAACCGAACATCAGGCAGGCGAGCTTGGACTGGCTGTAGGCGCGCATCGGCACATAGCTGGATGCCGATTGCAGATCGTCGAAATCGATACGGCCGCTCCGGGCCGCAATGCTCGAGAGCGTGACCACGCGGCTGCCGGTGGCGCGCCGCAGCAGCGGGAGGAGGTGGGCGGTGAGGGCGAAGTGACCGAGATAGTTGGTGCCGAACTGCAGCTCGAAGCCGTCGGCGGTCAGCCGGCGCTGCGGCGGCACCATGACGCCGGCGTTGTTGATGAGGATGTCGAGGCTGTCCTGCTGGCTGGCGAGCCGGCGGCCGAAGGCGGCGACCGAGGCGAGGTCGGCCAGATCCAGCTGCTCGAAGCGCACACGGGCGCCGGAGGTGAGCTGCCGGATGTTGGCCACGGCCTCGGCGCCGCGGGCGGGGTTGCGCCCGGCGACGACGACTTCGGCGCCGGCGCGGGCCAGCGCCAAGGCGTCCTCATAGCCCAGCCCGCCCGTGCCGGTGACCACAGCGCGCTTGCCCGCGAGCGAGGGGATGTTTGACGCCGTCCACTTATCCATCGATGCTGTCCTTCTGATTTGTTTGCACTCAGTGCAGGTTTTATATTGCACTCAGTGCAGAATTGTCAAGGAGCCGGCGGATCGTGACAGATGAGGGCGATGGAGTGCGGGAGCGGAAGCGGCAGGAGACGCGCCGGCGGATCACGGAGGCCGGGGTTCGGCTGATCAGCACCAAGGGCTACGAGCAGACCACGCTGGACGAGATCGCCGAGGCGGCGGGCATTTCACGGCGCAGCTTCTTTCACCATTTCAAGTCCAAGGACGACATCCTGCTCTCGCTGCAGGGCAGCATGGCGCGGACGCTGATGACGCAACTGGAGACCATGCCGGCAGGCGGGCGGCCGATGGAGGTGATGCAAACGGTGATGCTGGACGCGCTGCGGCAATTTTCTGGCGATGATCTGATCCGCATTGACCGGCTGATGCGCGCCTCACCCGCTGTGCAGGCCCGCAAGCAGGCCAGCTACGCCGAGGAGGAGAAGCTGCTGCATGCCGCGCTGGTGGCGCGCTGGCCCGGGGAATCGGTCGCGGCGCTGCGCCTGATCGCAATGTTCTGCATCGGCACCGGGCGGATCGCGACCGAGGCGTGGAGCATGGGCGGCTATCAGCGGCCGCTGGAAGCGGTGGTGCGTGAGTATATCTCCGCCCTTGAGGAGCTTTAGCCTCCGCGCGCGGCCGAGTGCCGCCCTAGCGCGCGAGCGGCATGACCAGGTGGGCGGAGAGGCCCTCGGGGGCGTAGGTGAGATCGACGCTGCCGCCCTCGGAGCGGGCGCTGTGGCGGATGAGGTTGGTGCCGTAGCCGCGCCGCGAGGGCGGCTCGACCGGGGGGCCGCCATGCTCGGACCAGTCGAGCACGAGGCAATCGGCGCCGTCATGGTCTTCGGTAACCCAGGAGATGCGCACTTTGCCGTCAGTACTGCTGAGGGCGCCGTATTTCAGCGCGTTGGTCACCAGCTCGTGCAGGATCATCGACATCGGCAGGATCTGGTGCGGCGCGAGGGCGACCGCGGGGCTGGGCGCAATCACGGCTCGCGCACCGGCGACGGGGGTGACGGTGCGCTTGATGAGGGCGGCTAGATCGGCGCCCTCCCCGTCCGCGGCGACCATGATCTGCGCCTCCACCACCACGGTGAAGCGGCCCATCAGCTTGTCGCGATATTGCTCGACGGTCTGCCCATCCACGGCGGTCTGGTTGGCGACCGCGTGGAGCACGGCGAGCAGGTTCTTCATGCGGTGCGCCGCCTCGGCCAGTTGCGCGTCGCGATCGGCGTCAGCCTTGCGCTGCTCGGTCACATCCTCAAGGGCAAGCAGGATGGAGGTGCCGGCCTCCTCCGGATGCGACAGCCGCCGCGCAGTCAGCAGCATGCTGCGGTGCCCGATGCCAGGGAAATCGTGCGTGACCTCGTAATCGACCACCACCGCCGATTTCGGCACCACGGAGGAGAGCAGCAGCCGCAACTCGGGGACATCCCACTGGCCGTTGCCGAGTTCGAAGAGCGAGCGGCCGATGGTGGCTTCCCGATCGGTGCGAAAGGTCTGAAAGAAGGACGGATTGGCGTTGATGACGACAAAATTGGCGTCCAGCACCACCAGCGGCTCCTGCAGGGTGTTGACGATGCCCTGCGCCTGCACATGGCTGCTCCGCAGGAGCCGATACAGTTCCTCCAAAGTCATTGCCACCCCCGGACCAGCGCAATGCAGACAGCTCAACTACAGGCAAGCAAAAACGCGCATCCCCGTTCAGGGTTCCAGATTCTGGAACGGGGGGGGGCGCATTCAAGGGCGGAACCGTCGTGACGCAAAAAACCGTGTTTCCGAACCAATCGCCGACATTCGACCTCGACGCCCGCCGCAGGTCGTTTAGTCTGGCGAACGACGCAGGAGGTTGCGTCACCCGAGGGAAGAGGGAAAGTGAAGATTACATCCGTAAAGACCGGGGCCACCCGCGGTCACACCATGCATATCTGGGTTCGCATTGAGACCGATGCCGGCATTACCGGGCTTGGCGAATGCGTCCATGGCGGCTACGCCTCCATCGGCCTGATCAAGGAGTTGGAGGAGCGCCTGATCGGGCGCGACCCGTTCGCCATCGACGCCATTTTCGAGGGCATCCGCCGCTCGCTGGTGTTCGAGGGTGGCTTCGCCGGCGCGCTGATCACCGCGCTGACCGGCATCGAGATCGCGCTGTGGGACCTCAAAGGCAAGGCGCTGAAGGTTCCGATCTACGAGCTGATGGGCGGCAAGTTCCGCGACGATGTGCGGGTGTATTGCGACTGCGAAGTCTCGCCCGGCATGAACATGGACGAGGTGCAGGCCGAGGTGGACCAGGTGCTGGCCGCCGGCTTCACCGCACTGAAGGTCGACCTCGATATCCGCGCCTATGGCCATACCGGCTCCGAGACGGGCTGGTACGACAAGGACGGGTTCAACATGACTCCCAACAAGTGGGAGCATGACCGCATGGTGCAGCTGGCCGAGATGGTGGTGAAGGCCGCCGGCAAGGATGTCGAGGTCGCGTGCGACCTGCACACCCGGCTCGACAAGCACAGCGCCATCCGCCTCTGCAAGGACCTCGAGCACCTGCAGCTGATGTGGCTGGAAGAGCCGATCCCGCCCGAGAACATCGGGGTGATGGCAGAGATCACCCGCTCGACCAGCGTGCCGATCTGCGGTGGCGAGAATCTCTATCTGCGCCATGGCTTCCGCGAAGTGTTCGAGAAGCAGGCGCTCGACATCATCATGCCGGATATCCCGAAATGCGGCGGGTTGAGCGAGTGCCGCAAGATCGCGGAGATGGCGGATGTCTATTCGATCCCCTTCGCGCCGCACAATGTGAGCTCGCCGATCGGCACCATGGCGTCGGCACATGTGTGCGCGACGATCCCGAACTTCCTCGTGCTCGAATTCCACTGGTTCAACCGCGACTACTGGAAGACGATCACCGATGGCGGCGAGATCATCGAGCAGGGCCGCATCAAGATGACCGACAAGCCGGGCATCGGGCTGGAGCTGAACTACGACGTCGCCAAGCAGTACCAGTACCCGGGCACGACCTGGTTCGAGTGAGCCGGCTCAGGGCCTGAACAACGCTTCGCCGCTCCGAAAGGGGCGGCGAAGTGGTTTTGGGGGGAATGGGTCTTGGGGCCGCCCCCTCCACCATGCTTCGCATGGTCCCCCTCCCCCGCTTTGCGGGGGAGGCTCAACGAGAGATCGTGCCGGAGCAGGAAGGGCTCGACGGAGAGGTCAGCGCAGCAGCGCGGGCCGCTTGGCATCGAACGTCCAGCCCTCGATGAGATACTGCATGGCCATGGCGTCGTTGCGGGCGCCGGCCGGGAGCTTGCGATAGAGCTGGTGGGCGGCCTCCAGCGCCGCCTCGTCGAGTTCCACCCCGAGGCCGGGGCGCTCGGGCACGGCGACGGCACCGTTGCGGATGCGGGGCGGCACGTGCGTCAGGCCTTCGCCATCCTGCCAGATCCAGTGGGTGTCGAGCGCGGTGATGCTGCCCGGCGCGGCGGCGCCGACCTGGGTGAACATGGCCAGCGAGATATCAAAGTGATTGTTGGAGTGGCTGCCCCAGGTCAGGCCCCAGCGGGCACAGAGCTTGGCCACGTCGATCGACCCGCGCGGCGTCCAGAAATGCGGGTCGGCGAGCGGGATGTCGATGGCGCCGAGCCGTAGCGCGTGATCCATCTGGCGCCAGTCGGTGGCGATCATGTTGGTGGCCACGCGGAGGCCGGTGCGGCGCTTGAACTCGGCGAGCACCTCCCGGCCGGAGAAGCCGGCCTCGGCGCCGGCGGGATCTTCGGCGTAGGCGAGCTTGCTGCCGAGCGCGCCGCAAACGGCGACGGCATCTTCGAGTGACCAGGCGCCGTTGGGGTCGATGGTAAGGCGCGCATCGGGAAAACGCTGGTGCAGCGCCTCGATGGCGGCGCCCTCCGCTTCGGGCCGCAAGACGCCGCCCTTGAGCTTGAAATCGGCAAAGCCGTAGCGCGCCTCCGCAGCCTCGGCGAGCCGGACAATGCCGGCCGGATCGAGCGCCGCCTCGTCGCGGAGCCGCAGCCAGTCATCACCGCCGGCGGGCGCGGCGCGGTAGCCGAGCGGCGTGCGCGTGCGATCGCCGACATAGAACAGATAGCCGAGCATCGGCACTTCGGTGCGGACCATGCCTTCGCCGAGCAGCTCGGCCATGGGCACGCCCATAAACTGCCCCATGAGGTCGAGCAGGGCGGATTCGAGAGCCGCAACGGCGTGGACGGTGACGCGCAGATCGAAGGTCTGCAGCCCCCTGCCCCCGGCGTCGCGATCAGCGAAGCGCTCGCCAACCTGGCGCAGCAGCGTGCGGTAAGTGCCGATCTCGTGCCCGAGGACGAGGTCGCGGGCCTCTTCCAGCGTGGCAGCAATCGCTTCGCCACCGGGCACTTCGCCGAGGCCGGTGTGGCCGAGACTGTCGGTGAGGATGACGATGTTGCGGGTGAAGAAGGGGGCGTGGGCGCCGCTCAGATTGAGCAGCATGCTGTCATGGCCGGCGACAGGCACGACCCTCAGCCCGGTGACGACTGGCGTTGCGCTGGGCACGCGGGCCTCCGAAGGCGGGAGAGACAAAAGGGGCGAGCGGGGAAGGTCCCCGCCCGCCGGTTCTGGATCAGCCCTTCACGGCGCCGACGGTGAGACCGCCGACGAGGAAGCGCTGGGCATACATGTAGAGGATCGCCACGGGGATCGCCGTCAGCAGCGAGGCTGCCATCAGCTGACCCCAGGGCAGGATGTCACCGACCACCATGGATTGGAGGCCAATGGGCAAGGTGCGCAGCGATTCCGAGTTGATGAACACGAAGGCGAACAGGAACTCGTTCCACGCATTGGTGAAGGCGAACAGCGCCACCGAAAGCAGTGCCGGCGCCGCCAGCGGCAGCGTGATGCGCAGGAAGGCATAGAGCCGGCTCGCTCCGTCGATCATCGCGGCTTCCTCGAGTTCCACCGGGATCGAGCGGAAATAGCCGATCAGCACCCAGGTCGCGAAGGGCACGAGGAAGGTCGGATAAGTGACCAGCAGCGCGCCATAGCTGTTGATCAGCCCGAGATCGCTCAGCGTCTGATAGAGCGGGATGAAGATCAGCGTGCCGGGCAGCAGATAGGTGATGAGGATCGCGGTGGTGAGCAATCCCGCGCCGAGGAATTTGAGGCGCGTCAGGGCGTAGGCGGCCAGCGCGGCAATGGCGACCGAGATCACCGTGCTGAGGGTGGCGACCAGCACCGAGTTGCCGAGCCAACCGAGGAAGGGCGAGTTGAAGATCAGGTTCTCGTACTGGCTGAGCGTCGCCGGGCTCGGCCAGAAGATCGACTGCCGCTGGCTAATCTGCGGCGTGGTCTTGAACGAGGTGACGATGACCCAATAGAACGGGAACAGCACGAACACCATGATCGGCAGCAGGATCAGGATGCGCGTGGCTATTCCGACCCGCTCGCGCCCCTGCGGCTTGAACACCGGCCGCTCCGACGAGCCGGTCATGCGCTTGCGCATCGCCTGGCCGACCTTCTCGAAGCCGCGGTTCAGCATGTCGAACGGCCAGAAGAAGATGTCGAGGATGAGGGTGAACAGCCGGCCGAAGAACTTGCCGATGCCCAGGTTGAAGCGCTTCTTCTCCACGCCGGCCGAACGCTCGTCATGCCGCATGTACTTGGACAGCAGGTAGATGAGGAAGGCCATCAGCGGCGCGACGGACAGCGCAATGGCGCTGCCGGGGCCGTACTGCAGCGAGCCGATGGCCCGCTCATAGGCGAGGATGGAGTAGAGCCGGGTCGCGCCGCTCGGGCCGCCGCCGGTCATCAGGAAGATAAGGCCGAACTGGTTGAAAGTGGAGATGAAGCTGAGCAGCAGCACGACGAGGATGACGTAGCGCATGCCCGGCAGGGTGATGTAGCGGAACCGCTGCACGGCGTTGGCGCCATCCACCTCGGCCGACTCGTAGAGTTCGGTGTCGATGGCCTTGAGGCCGGCCAGCAGCAGCAGGGTGAAGAAGGGAATACCCTTCCACACGTTCACCGCAATGACGCTGCCGAGGGCCATCTGTGGGTCGGACAGCCAGCCCAGGGGCCGATCGATCAGCCCGGCGCCCTGCAGGATGGGGTTGAGACCGCCGAAAAGCGGGTCGTAAATGGACTTCCAGGCCAGCGCCGTGACGATCTCCGGCACGATCCAGGGCAGCAGCATGATCGCCGCCATCAGGTTCCGCCAGGGCAGTTTCGCGTGCAGGATCATGGCGATGATCATGCCGACGACGAACTTGATGCTCAGCGACCAGGCGGTGAAGTTGATGGTGTTGGACAGCGACAGCAGGTAGTCGGAATTGGTGA
>VFQR01001596.1_pt1 | contig 16710 bp, 18 predicted proteins | sample 3512321 | NCBI WGS metagenome assembly VFQR01 (sample SAMN10412374, study PRJNA504923) | tailings metagenome | isolation source: Relicate 3 Philex TSF1 revegetated site | place: Philippines: Tuba, Benguet | collected 2017-08-29
AAGATTTTCGCGGCTGAATCTTCCGCAGAGTACTTTTCAGTTGCGGCCTAAGACCGGCCAGTTCTTCAGATCGCCGTTATGCGAAACCGCGTGCATCGTGCTGAAGAGATTGATCGTCGGATCGCAATGCGTGACGCTCATCAGGATCCGCGTACCAAGTGCGGGAGGCGTAGCGCCTTCGGGCAACAGCAGAATGCCGTGCTCGTCCCCGGCGAACTGAAAGGCCGTGTCATCCGGCGCGCCGCGGATCAAATGCGGCGGAGGGCCATTGACGGCGAGCGACTTGGTTCCGGCATCGACGGTCACCTGACGCGGCACGTTCGCCGACGTCACGGTGGTCAGCATGAACAGCGAGCATTCGAACGGAAGATCGCCGCCGTCCGGGTTCCGGATGCGCGCGTAGTCCGCATCCATAAACACATAGGATCCTGCCTGAATTTCCGTGAAGGGCTCGCCTGCGAGATCGATCGCGTGCGTGCCGGTGCCGCCGCCGCTTACGATCGGCACGTCGAAACCCGCTTCACGTAAAGCTTCGATGTGCCGGCCGAGTAAAGCGCTGACGCGCGCAGCCTCGCGCGATCGTTCCCCGAAATCCGGTATGTGCTGCGCGTGGCCCGCGTAGCCCTGCAAGCCGTCGAAGCTGAAGCGCTTGTCGGCGGCAATCATTTTCGCGAGAGCGACCGTGTCGCTCACGCTGGAAACGCCGGTCCGTTTCTGGCCGACGTCGATATCGATCAGCACGCCGACCGGATTTGCTTCAGACGGAAGACGGCCTGCCAACATTTCGATCTGCCGCGGATGATCGGCGGCGAAACGGATCGGCGCCGCTTTCGCTGCAGCAGCCAATCCCTCCATCTTCGCGGCATCCTGTATCGGCGCAGTCAGCAAGAGGCCGCCGATACCCGCCTCGGTCAGGGCCAGGAGTTCCGGCAGCGTCGCGCAACAAACGCCGCTCGCGCCCGCCGCAATCTGCTTCTGCGCGATCGCGGCACACTTGTGCGTCTTGGCATGCGGCCGCAGCGATTTTCCCGCGCGTCGCGCGAGCTCCGCCATGGCCGCGATATTGCGGTCGAGGGCCGCCTCATCAACGACGAGCGCGGGGCTCGGCACATCCCGCAAGACATGGAACAGGCGATCGGTGTCGGGATTATTCATTACGCTCGTCCTGCAGATGCTTTGCCTCGGCCAACCTCTCGTGCAGGATAGCGCTTCTCTACGGGGCGGCGAAATCGAATGAGCGACAATCTCCACGTACTTGTCACCGGCGCTGCCGGCATGATCGGGCAGAAGCTGCTCGCGCGGTTTGTGCGCGAACCGCGGCTCGGCGGCGTTCCGATCGGCCGCATGACGCTGGTCGATGTCGTGGAGCCGCAGGCCCCGAAGAACGCGCCTTTCAAGATTTCTTCGCGCACCGGCGATCTTTCCTTGCCGGGGGAGGCGTCGGCTGCGGTCGCGGATACGCCGGAGTTCGTCTTTCATCTTGCCGGCGTGGTTTCGGGTGAGGCGGAAACCGATCTCGAGAAGGGATACCGGGTAAACATCGACGGCACGCGGTTTCTGTTCGATGCCATCCGCAATCGCGAGAACTACAGGCCGCGCGTCGTGTTCACGAGTTCGGCGGCCGTCTATGGCGGCCCGTTCGACGGTCCGGTGACGGACGACTTTCATCTGACGCCTCATAGTTCCTATGGCGTCGCCAAAGCGATCTGCGAGCAGTGGCTTGCGGATTACGCGCGTCGCGGGTTCTTCGATGGCGTCGGCATCCGGCTTCCCGCGATCACCGTTCGTCCCGGCAAGCCGAACAAGGCGGCGTCCGGCTTTTTCTCCGGCATCATCCGCGAGCCTTTGGCCGGGCAGCCTGCAATCCTTCCGGTATCGGACGCGCTGCTGCATTCGCATGCGAGCCCGCGTGCGGCTATCGGCTACCTTCTGCATGCGGCGACGCTGGAGATGGATCTACTTGGCGAACGGCCGAACCTCATGATGCCTGCTGTCGCCTGCACGATCGCGGAGCAGATCGAGGCGCTTCGCAAGGCGGGCGGAGACGAGGCTGTCGCGCTCATTCAGCGCGTGCGTGATCCGCTGATCGAACGGCTCGTTTCCGGCTGGCCGCACGAATTTGAAGCGAAGCGGGCGCTCGCGCTCGGCTTCGTACCGGACAAGAGCTTCGATGAAATCGTGGAGCATCATGTGGAGGATGAGCTTGGCGGCAAAGTGCCTGCATAGAGGCTGCATCGGGCCTGCAAACAATAGGGTTGACCCTGCGGCGCGGGTATCCGACTAGTTTCTTGCGCCCGCCAATTTATCGCCTACATTCGGGTGCGAGAGCTTGAAATGACTTACGTAGACGCCGCCACAGCACCGCTTCGGAAGACCGGGCAGATTCGCCTGCACGGGCCGGAGGACTTCGCCGGAATGCGCCGCGCGGGGAGGCTGGTCGCCGAAATTCTCGATATGCTGGCCGAGCACGTGCACCCGGGAACGCCGACCGACCGGATCGACAAGCTCGTCTTCGAATATGCGATGGATCACGGCGCGCTGCCCGCGACGTTGATGTACCGCGGCTACAAGAAGTCGGTTTGTACATCGATCAATCACGTCGTCTGCCACGGCATTCCGAACGAGAAGCCGATGCGGGACGGGGACATCGTCAACATCGACGTCACCGTCATCCTCGATGGCTGGCATGGCGACTCGAGTCGCATGTATCTGGTCGGCGAAGTGCCGCGCCGCGCGGAGCGCCTCGTCGAGGTCACCTACGAAGCGATGATGAAGGGCATTTCGGTTATTCGTCCGGGTGCGACCACCGGCGACATCGGCGCCGCCATTCAGGCGGTGGTCGAGCCGAACCACATGAGCGTGGTCCGCGACTTCTGCGGCCACGGACTCGGCCGGTTGTTCCATGACGAGCCGAATATCGTGCACGTCGGTTCGCCCGGCGAAGGGGTCGTGCTGCGGCCGGGCATGTTCTTCACGGTCGAGCCGATGATCAATCTCGGCCGCCCGCACGTGAAAGTACTGTCCGACGGCTGGACCGCGGTGACGCGCGACCGCTCGCTCTCGGCGCAGTTCGAGCATTCGGTCGGTGTCACCGAAACCGGCGTCGAAATCTTCACGCTCTCGCCGAAGGGCTTTCATAAGCCTCCTTATACGCAGGCCTGATCACGCATGGCCAAGGCGCGCGGTTCCGGGTTCAAGGAAGCGCCGCATTATCACGGTCATCGAGAGCGTTTGCGTTCGCGTTTTCGCGAATCCGGTCCTGCGGCGCTCGCCGATTACGAGTTGCTCGAACTCGTGCTGTTCCGCGCGGTGCCGCAGCGCGACGTGAAGCCGCTTGCGAAAGCCTTGATCGAACAGTTCGGTTCGTTCGCCGAAGCGATCTCTGCGCCGGCCACGCGCCTGAAGGAAATCGAAGGCGTCGGCGATGCCATCATCACCGAACTGAAAGTGGTCGAAGCGGCGGCACAGCATCTCGCCAAGGGCAAGATCAAGAGCAAGAAAGTGCTCTCCTCATGGTCGGCGGTGATCGACTATTGCCGGACCTCCATGGCTTTCGCCGACAAGGAGCAGTTCCGGGTCCTTTTCCTCGACAAGCGGAACCAGTTGATTGCCGACGAGGTGCAGCAGAAGGGCACCGTGGATCACACGCCGGTCTATCCGCGCGAAGTGGTGAAGCGTGCGCTCGAACTATCCGCAACCGCGATCGTGCTTGTGCACAATCATCCGTCGGGGGATCCGACACCTTCGCGCGCCGATATCCAGATGACCAAGACGATCATCGACGTCGCGCGGCCGCTCGGCATCGAGGTTCACGATCACATCATCGTCGGCAAGGACGGTCACGCGAGCCTGAAGGGTTTGCGGCTCATCTCGTGAGCGGGCTTATTTCCGTTTCTGCGGCTTCACGAGGGTATCGATGCCGTCGACTTCCGGAATCGCCACATAGCGCTCATCCGGGGTTTGGAAACGCACGCGCGTTTTCCGGGTGGCATCAATCAGGTCGATGACCCAGTTCTCCATGAGCCGCCAGCCTGCGATCTCGTCCATCACCGGAAACGATTTCTTGCAGTTTTCCGCGACTTCGATCGCATAGCCGCCGATCGCCTGCTCTTTTTTGAGCACGATGCGGCAGCGCTTCTTTCCGCTCGCATCGCGAATTTCCCATGCGCCGAAGATGTCGCCGGTCATCGAAGGATCGACTTCCTTCAGGTTGAGCGGCTGCAGCGGCGCGAATTGCGCCGCCGCGTGTGTCGCGGTGAGCAGCAGCGCTGCGAGAAGCGTTCCGCGCATGAGCGGCTCACTTCTTCTTCGGCGGCCACGGGGTCTCCGCGACCGGCGTCAGCGGGGGTTTGCCGTTTGCCCAGGCGACGAGGTTGTCGACGACGAGCTGTCCCATCAGGTTGCGGCAATGGGTTGATGCGGAGCCGACGTGGGGCAGGAGCACGACGTGGTCCATTTCGATCAGCGCCTGCGGCACGTTCGGTTCGTCTTCGAATACGTCGAGACCGGCGGAAAGAATTTTGCGCTCGCGCAACGCGTCGATGAGCGCCTTCTCGTCGATCACCGAACCGCGGGCGACATTGATGACGATGCCGTTCGGCCCGAGTGCCTCGAGAACTTCCTTGTTGATCATGTGCCGGGTCGCAGCACCGCCGGGCGCGATCACGATCAGCACGTCGGCGTCCTTCGCCATCTGCTTGAGATCGGGATAGTGCTTGTAAGAAACGCCCTCGGCCTTGTTGCGGCTGTGATAAATTATGGGGGTGTTGAAGGCTTCGAGGCGCTTGGCGATCGCCTTTCCGATCCGGCCCATGCCGACCACGCCGACCGTGCGGTCCTGCAACGTGACGGTCAGCGGAAACGGTTTCGCCTTCCACTTGCCTTCGCGGACATAGCGGTCGGCCTGCGGAAACTGCCGCACGGTCGCGAGCAGCAGCCCGAGCGCGGTATCCGCGACCTCCTCGTTCAATACGTCGGGCGTGTTGGTCACCACGATCCCATGCTCGCCGGCCCACTTCGCATCGACGGAATCGTAACCGACACCGAAGGAGCTCACGATCTCGAGGCTCGGCAGCCGACCCATGAGGGCCGCGTCGATCTTCGCGCCGGACGTTGCGGCGAGAGCGCGCACCTTTGGTCCGATGCTTGAAAGCAGCTTTTCCTTGTCGTCGGCCTTGTAGAGCCGTTCGACGGTGAAATGTTTGTCGAGCTGCTCCTCGATCATGGGCATCATGGGGCTGGCGATCAAAAGGTCTGGCTTGGTCATCGGGGCGTGGTTTCCAATCTCGTTTTTCTGGTTGTAAGGGTGGGGCCTGCCCGCCCAAAGAAAACCTTAAAGCGGTTCGTAGGCTCGGTCCTTCAAGGGGCAGGTCCTATGTCTTCCAGTCAGCCTAGTATCAATCTTACCGCGGTGCAGTCGATCCGTAAGGGCGTACTGCTTGCATTCATCGTAGCAGGAATTGCGTTCGTGCTGGTCGGCGATTCCCGATGGTCCAGCGGCACGTTTTTGCATGAGGGGATCGAGTATATCGGTCTCGCACTGATCGTATTGTGCATCTGCGGAAGAATGATCTGCACGCTCTACATCGGCGGCAGGAAGATCGAATCGCTGGTGACCGACGGGCCCTACTCGATCGTCCGGAATCCGCTTTACACATTGTCGATCATCGGCGCGGTAGGTGCCGGCGCGCAGCTCGGGAGCTTCGTTCTGGCCCTCACCACCGGTGCGGTGGCGGCGCTGGTGTTCCTGCTCGTGATCCTGAAGGAAGAGCAGATGCTCGCCGGCCGGTTCGGCAGAACCTACGAAGACTATGTTGCGCGCGTTCCCCGGCTGGTTCCGAACTTCTCGCTCTGGCGCGACATCGACAAGGTCGAAGTCAGTCCGCGGCTCGTGCGGATCACGGCGCTGGACGCGAGCGTGTTCCTGCTCTCGATTCCGCTGGCGGAAGGTTTCGAGTACCTGCACGACATCGGGCTGTTGCCGACATTGATCTCGTTGCCGTGAGCTACTTGTCGGTCTGCGCTTCGAGCGAGGCTTCGGCCTTCATCTTCTTTTCGCGGTAGAGCAGATAGAGACCGGACGCGATCACGATCAGTGCGCCCACGATCGTCCAGAAGTGCGGGACGTGCCCGAATACCGCGAAGCTCGTCACTGAAACCCAGACGATCTGGAAATAGATGAAGGGTGCGAGCACGCCAGCCGGTGCGTAACGATGCGCGATGATCAGGAACGTGTGCCCGATCAGCCCGAACAGCCCCACGGTGACCATGCCGCCGATCACGAGCGGTTCGGTCGGCGTCTGCCACACCCACGGCAGCGGCACGGATGCGGCCAGCACGCCGACAAGCGCCGAATACGTGATGGTCGTCTGCGTCGAATCGTAGGGCGCGAGCGCCCGTGTCGAGATGTTGTAGAGCGCGTAGCAGCAGGCGCCGGCCAGCGACAGGAATGCGGTCGGATGCAGCGCGCCGGTGCCCGGCCGGATCACGACCAGCGCGCCGGCGAAGCCGATCAGAATGGCGATCCAGCGCCGCCAGCCGATCCATTCGCCCAGAATGGGCCCCGCGAACAGCGCGATGAAGAACGGCGTCGTGAACATGATCGCCGTCGTTTCGTCGAGCTGAAGAAAATTCAGCGAGATGAAGTTGATGGCGGTGGAGAGAAACAGCAGCGCCGAACGGCCGAGCTGCAGCCAGGGTCTGCGCGTCTCGAACAGCCCCTTCACGGTCCAGGGATTTACGAAGAGGAAGCCGATGACGAAGTGGCTCGCGTAACGCGCCCACACGACCTGGAGGGTCGGCAGATGGCCGGTCAGCCATTTCGCGGTGGTGTCGAGGATCGCGAAGCAGAACAGCGCACCGCACATCAGCGCGATGCCGATGATCCGTGCACGGGCGTCGCCCGGCGCGGGAAGTTCGCGGAGCGGACGCGGACTGGAGGGCATGCGGCTTGAGAATCCTTCTGGCGCCCGCAACCTAGAGTGTTGCGGCTTCCCGGGGCAGCCCCTTTTCTCGCATGGCTCGGCGAGGCGGTTTGACAGGGCCGCAATCCCCTTTATGAAGGCGCCTCTTTCCGTCGAGTATCGCCTGCCGATGTCCTTTCTGCACAGAATCGTGCCCGGCTATCGCCCGTTTCGCTATGTCGGCGAGAAGGTCGCATGCAATCTTTGCGGCAGCCGCGAGTACGCCGTGCTCGGCACGCGCGACCGCTGGCTCAATCCGCTGACCAACGTCATCTGCACGAAGTGCGGCTTGATCCGCGTCGATCCGATGCCGACCGACGCGGAACTGGACCGCTACTACACGGATCACTATCGGCTGCACTACCAGAGCACGATGGAGCCGACGCCGAAGACCATCGAGCGCGGCAAGAAGGGCGCGGAAGCGCGGCTTGCGTATCTTTCCGGGCTCGTGAAGCCGGGCGGCCGCGTGCTCGATATCGGCGCGGGCGGCGGCGAGTTTCTCGCCGAGGCAAAACGGCTCGGCTATGAGGTCGAGGGTGTCGAGCCGAGCGTCGGCTTCGCCCGCTACGCCGAGCGTGCCTATGGCGTGAAGGTTCATATTTCGCCGCTGAACAAGATCGACTTCGGCGACCGCAAGTTCGATCTCATTCATTCCTTCCATGTTTTCGAGCACCTTCGCGATCCGTTCGCGAGCATGAAGCTCGTGCATTCGCTTCTCGTGCCGGGCGGATACTTCTTCGTTGCCGTGCCGAACATGGCCGAGAACCGCACGCCGACCGGCATGTTCCACTTCGCGCATGTGCACGGCTTCGCCTATGAAAGCCTGCGCATGATGGCGGAGAAGGCCGGCTTCGAATGGGTGCAGAGCGAATCGTTGCGCGCCGCACAGGTGTTCCGGCGTCTTGAGACCCCGAACCCGGACTGGTTCCGCTTTCCGAACCACGCTGCGGAGCTGGAGAAGAAGTTTCGCGAGTCGGGACTGCTGAAGCATCTCCTGACCGCGGATCCTTATCGCCGTGCGTGGCGCCGGCTGGTGCGGAAGCTGCGCGAACGCAAGCTGCAGAAAACGGCCTGATTACCCGGCGCTGACTGCGCTCGCATGCCAGCGGCGCAGAGCCTGATGCTGCAACCCGGATAGCAGCGCAAAAATCGCGACCCCCAGAACGACGATCAACAGCAGCGCGGCATACATCCGTGGAATGTTGACGCGATGCCCTGCTTCGATGATCCGCCACGCAAGACCCGAGCCTGCGCCCGCGGAGCCTGCAGCGATTTCGCCGACGATGGCGCCGATCAGCGCGAGCCCGCCCGCGATGCGAAGGCCGCTGAGGAAGTGGGGGAGTGCCGCGGGAAGCCGCAGATAGAGAAGCGTCTTCAGCCATCCGGCATCATAAAGCGTGAACAGATCGCGCAACTTGCGATCCGCCGACGCGAGGCCGAACGCGGTATTCGAAAGAACGGGAAAGAAGGCGACCAGCACCGCGCAGGCCAGCACGGCGTTGCCCGGTTCCATATAGATGAGAAGCAGCGGCGCGATCGCGATGACCGGCGTTACCTGAAAGACGACCGCAATCGGAAATAATGCACGCTCGGCAAAGCGGGACGCGGAGAACAGGATCGCCAGGAGCACGCTCGCGACGGTCGCAAGAAGAAGTGCCGCCACGGTGATCCGCAACGTCACCAGCGCCGATCCGAACAGCAGTCCCGCATCGGCGACGAGGGTTGCAAGGATCAGCGAGGGCGCGGGAAGAACCTGCGGCGCAATTCCAAGGAACCGGACAACGATTTCCCAAGCTGCGACCAGCAACGTCAATGCTGCGAGCGGTGCGAGACGATCCTGTATCTTCATCGTGCGCGCTCCAGCGCTTCGGAAAGCTTGCGCACCCGCGCGGTGAACGAAGCCGAAGTGCGGTATTGCCGGTCAAACCGGCTTACGTCAGGAAGGAAGCCGATCTCTTCCGCGATGGTTCCGGGCCGCGGCGACATTACGAGTGTCCGGCTCGAAAGATATGCGGCCTCGAAGACGGAGTGCGTGACGAAGACGATCGTGCAGCCCAGCTCCTGCCACAGCGCAAGCAGTTCGCCATTCAGTTTGAAGCGGGATATTTCGTCGAGCGCGGCGAAGGGCTCGTCCATCAGCAAAAGTTTCGGTTTCACGACAAGGGCGCGAGCGAGCGAGGCGCGCATTTTCATGCCGCCGGAAAGCTCGTGCGGATACGCGTCGGCAAAGCCTTCGAGGCCGGTTGCGGCTATTGCCTGTTCCGCGCGGTCGCGTGCATCGCCGCTCTCGATTCCGAGAAGCCGCAAAGGCAGTTGCACATTCGCCCGGACATCGGCCCAGGGCATCAGCGCGGGCTCCTGAAAGACGAATCCGGTTTCGCGCGGCCGCCCGCCCTGTTTCCAGGAAACTTTTCCAGTGTCGGGTGAAAGCAGTCCGGCGAGAATGCGAAGCAAGGATGTCTTGCCGCATCCCGACGCACCGAGCAGCGAGAGAAATTCACCGGAGCGGATCGTGAAGGAAACATCGCGGAGCGCTGTGACGCCGTTCTCGAACGTCTTGCTAACGCCGTGCAGTTCCGCAAGAGAGGCGGACGGCGACCGCTTCGGCGTTCGCTTTCCTGCGGCTGCCGTGCGCTTGCGTGTCATTTCAACCGGTACATGTCGACGCCGTGCTTGCGGTTCACGAACGTCGCATCGAAGCTCTTGCGCCAGTTCACGTCGGGCTTCACGACGCCGGCTTTCACCATCTTGTCGAAGAAATTCTTGATCTTCGCTTCCTGCATCGCGCCGATGCCGAGGTTCAGCGCGTCGCCGGAATCGACGATGCCGTACTCTTTCATCTTTGCGGTGGAGAACGCGATCAGCGCGTCGGTCATTTCCGGATTGTGCTTCTTGATCAGGTCGTTCGCGGGCTTGCTGTTGCCGTACAGATAATTGTACCAGCCTTCGACTGATGCCTGGATGAAACGCGCGACAAGATCGGGATTGCTGCGAAGCAGTTCGGTCCGCGTTTCCAGCGTCGTCGCGTAGCCGTCAAAGCCTTGATCCGCGAGCAGGAAAATCTTCGGCTTGAAGCCTCCGGCCTGCTCGATAACGAACGGTTCGGATGTAACGTAGCCCTGCAGCGCGAAGCTCTTGTTTGCAAGAAACGGCTGCGGGTTGAACGTATAGGGCCGCGCCTGCTCGTCGCGGAAACCGTGCTCGGATTTAAGCCAGCGGAACGACGTAACCATGGCGTCCGCGCCAAGGAGCAAACTCACCTTTTTGTCGCGCAGGTCTTCGAATTTCTCGATCCCGGTGTTCGGATGCGCGAGGATGGCGATCGGATCGCGCTGCATGATCGCGGCCACGACGATGGTGGGAACGTTCTGCTCTACCGCTGCGAAGGCCTGCAGGAAATTCGCGGAGATGTAGAAGTCGAGTTTGCCGGCCGAGAGCAGGATGCGGTTGTTGATCTGCGGGCCGCCGGGAACGATTTCCACGTCGAGGCCGTACTTCGCATAGGTGCCATCAGCGAGCGCCTGATAGAAGCCGCCGTGTTCGGCTTCCGCGACCCAATTCGTGCCGAAGCGCACTTTGTTGGCGGCGGTAGCCGGCAGCACGAGTGCGGCAAGAAGGAGTGACCCGAGGGTGAGGTTTCGAAGCATGGCGTTCAATCTAGCGGTTCCGCGCGGCGAACGTCATTCGCATAAGGGATCGTAACCTTAATGCCAACGGCAAGAAGCGGGCCGTCTGCGGCCCTGCTTGCGCCCTTGCACTGCGCTCAATAGGTTGCCCCGGGTTGGCGCGGAATTGGGCATGAATCCGAAGCGATACTGGCAAGACATGACCTGGCAGGATTTTCAGCATGGAAATCCTGCGGACTGGATTGTGGTCGTTCCGGTTGCGGCGATCGAGCAACACGGCCCGCATCTCCCGCTCTCGGTCGATGCCACGATTGCGGAAGGTTATCTCGCCCGCGTTCATGCGCTTCTGCCCGCGAACCTGCCGGTGACGTTTCTGCCGCTGCAGGCAATCGGCAAATCCGGCGAACACCGCGATTTTCCCGGCACGCTCACCTTCTCCTATCAGACCGTCATTCAGGCCTGGACCGAGATTGGCGAGAGCCTCCACCGCGCGGGCTTGCGCAAGATCGTCTTCGTCAACTCCCATGGCGGCAATTCGTCGGTGCTCGATATCGTGACGCGCGAGTTGCGCGAACGTTTCGGCATGTTCGCGGTACTCACGTCGTGGCACCGGCTGGGCTATCCGGAAGGTTTGTTCGGTGCCGAAGAGAAGCTGCATGGCATCCATGGCGGCGATATCGAAACATCGCTGATGCTCGCCTTTGCCCCGGACAAGGTGCGCATGGAGAAGCTCGCCGACTTCGCATCCGTCACGAAAACGATGGAGAAAGAGTTCAGGGTGCTTCGCGCGGCGGTTCCTGCCGGCTTTGGATGGATGACGCAGGACCTGCAGGAAACCGGCGCGATCGGAAACGCGAAACTCGCGACGAAGGAAAAAGGCGAACAGGCCGCAGACTTCGGTGCCCGGGCTTTTGTTGCCTTGCTGGACGACGTGCAGCGTTTCGACGTGAAGCGGCTGAAGAAGGGTCCGCGGGGCTAGGCTATTCGCAGAGCGAAAGCGTGACCGGGTCTGCGTTTGCGGGCAGATAATCGCCCATCGGTTTGCATTGGCCGCTGATGCAGATATTCCAGTCTGCGGTTGCGCCGGAGCGGCGCAGAACGACTTCTTTCATGGGCACCCAGTGCGGCCGGTAGCTGTAAGCGCCGTCCTTCAGTTTCGCGCCCGGAGGCGGCTCCATGCCGGCGCCCGAACCTTTGACGCGGGACTCGACGATGGCGATGCCGGCCGGGTTCGCGCGCCAGTCTTCTTCCCAGCGAACTTTCTCGACCGAGTGCGTCCACGAAAGCGTTATGGCGGCGGCGAGTTTTACGACCACGCCGCCGCCGGAGAGGCAGATCAGGCTCATGCGGCGTTCGTTTTCGCCTTCGCGCGCCATTTCCACTCGCCGCTGCGCCACGCGAGATAGTAATGGGTGCCGATGAATAGAGCCGATGACGCGAAGCCGATCCAATCGGTCCACCAGATCGGAAGTACGAGAAACATCGCGGCCAGGAGGCAATACGCCCGGCCGAAGACCGAAACGGGTTTTGCCAGATAGCCGAAACAGGCAACGCCCCATAGCGATACGGCAAGCAGCGCCTTGAAGCACACGTAGACAGCATGAACCCAATACGCATTGCCTTCGAGGCCGGCCATGGGCTGCAGCATGAGTACGGGGTCATAGACCGACATGTAAGGCACGATGAAACCGGGCATCGCGATCAGGACGGCCTTGATCGATATTTCGAAACCGCTGACGCGCGCCATCGGAGCTGCGGCAAAGGCCGCGAGCGCTACCGGTGGCGTGAGGTCCGCCATGATGCCGAAATAGAAGACGAACATGTGCGAGACGATCAGCGGCACGTCGAGCTTCAAGAGGATCGGTGCCGCGAGCGACGACGTGATGATGTAGTTCGGGATGGTCGGAATGCCCATGCCGAGGATCAGGCTGAAGATCATGGTCAGCACGAGTGCGAGGAACAGGCTCTCCTTGCCGATGGAGATCATCCAGGTGCCGATGATGGTGCCGAGTCCCGTGAGCGTCATGGTGCCGATCACGATGCCGACGACGGCGCAGGCAAGACCGACCGAGATCGCCTGACGCGCGCCGTCCGCCAGCGCGTCGCGGCAAGCGAGCAGAGTTTCCCGGCCTTTCTGGTTCCATGCGCTTGCAACGACGAGGATCGCGAGCAGAACCAGCATGAACACCACGCTCATCCAGAGCGAAGCGGCAGCAAGCAGGCCGAGTGCCACCCAGAAGATGATCCGGATCGCCGTCGCGCGAAACTGATCCGCCATCGACGTGCCGAGGATGAGGAGCGCGGTCAGCGCGAGGCCGACTGCACCTGCAAAGAGCGGCGTGTAGCCCGCGAACAGGAGGTAGACGAGAACAACAAGCGGAAGAACGAGAAACCAGTTGTTGCGGACCTCATCCCACGCGTTCGGCAGTTGGTCGCGAGGCAGGCCATGCAGGCCCTGCCGGCCGGCCTGTAAGTGCACCGACCAGAAGCAGGCGATGAAATAGAGCGAGGCAGGAATGATCGCCGCAATCACGATGTCGACGTAAGGGCGGTCGATCGTCTCGGCCATGATGAACGCGACTGCGCCCATGACCGGCGGCATGATCTGGCCGCCCATGGAGGATGTCGCCTCGACGCCGCCGGCGAATGCCGACTTGAAGCCGTTGCGTTTCATCAGGGGAATGGTGAACTGCCCCGAGGCGACGACGTTGGCGATGCCCGAGCCGGAGACCGTTCCCATCAGGGCAGAGGAGGCAACGCAGACTTTGCCGGGACCGCCCTGCGAGCCGCCGAAGACGGCCATCGAAAATTCATTGAAGAAGCGGATCACACCTGCGCGCTCCATGAAGGAGCCGAACAGGATGAACAGGAAGATGTAGGTGGCGGAAACCAGCGTCGGCACGCCGTAGATGCCTTCGGTGCCGAAGGCCATGTGCTCGATGATCTGGTCGAAAGAATAGCCGCGGTGGTTCAGCGGAGCGGGAAGATACTGGCCGAACATCGTGTAGGCGAGCGCTGTGCCGCACACGATCGCGATCGCCGAGCCCATCACGCGCTGCACGAGAACGAAAAGAATTGCGAGCGAAACCGTCCCCACGACGAGATCAATCTCAGTCAGGAAACCCGAGCGGTCGATCAGCGGCAGGTAGAACACCCACTGATAGAATCCGCAAAGAAAACCCGCGACACCGATCGCCCATGCCACAAGCTTGCCCATGGGGTTTTCAATCGAGTTTGCGAGCATCGCGCCGCCGAGCAACGTCAGGAATGCGACATGCATGGCGCGGACGACCTGGCTCGGAACGCCGCCTGCGAACTCGGCAACCAGCTCGATCGCGCCGAATACCGTCAGGAAGCCGACAAGATGCGCGAAGCCGATTTTCTTTTTCAGGGCGAGGAAAGCGAGATAGCCGAGCCAGCCCAGCAGTGCGGCGCGGATGATCAGAAGAAGATCGAGTTTCGGAAGCGAATCGAAGAACGGCTTGTCGAGCGGTACGCCGAAGGACGTGATGATCTGGAAGATCGAAAACGCAATCGCGATATAGAAGATAAGCGTGCCGGTTTTGCCTTCGCCCCACTCAAGACTCAGATGCCCTGCGACGTCGTCGACCAGTGGCCCGGCGCTTTCCTGCGGTGCAGTCGAAATCTTCTTCTTGTCTTCCGTCGTCATCGTCGCTCCCCAACGCGAACTTTTTTGCAGAATCTTTATTTCAGCAGCACAAAAGCAAAACGGCCCGCGTTCGTCACGCGGGCCGTTGTGCGATGCGGTGTTTAACCGCCTACACCCTTTTCCTTGAAGTATTTCGCAGCACCCGGATGCAGCGGAACCGGCGAGGCCTTGCCTGCGGTTTCGAGCTTGATCGCGCGGGCAGCAGCGTGCGCGGCGATCAGTTCCGGAATGTTGTCGTAAACCGCTTTGGTCATCTGGTAGACGACGTCTTCGGAGAGATCCGAGCGCGTCACCAGGTAGTTCTGCACCAGCGCGGCGTTCACGTTCGCGGTCTGACCCTGATAGGTGTTCGCAGGGATCACGCCGGCCTGGAACGGAGGACCGGCCTTCGCCACGACAGCCGCCGGAATTTCGACGACAACGATTTCGACCGAGTTCGCGAGGTCCTTGATCGAAGCAACGCCGAGGCCCGCCGACTGCAGGGTCGCGTCGAGCTGGCGGTTCTTGATCAGTTCGACCGACTCCGCGAACGGCAGATATTCGACCTTGCCGAGGTTCTCATACTTGATGCCGGCGGCGGCGAGGATCGCGCGCGCATTCAGTTCGGTGCCGGACTTCGGCGCACCGACCGAAAGGCGCTTGCCCTTGAGGTCTGCGAGCGTCTTGATGCCGCTCTCCTTGGAGGCGACGATCTGGATGTAGTTCGGATAGATCGCGCCGACCACGCGAAGCTTGTCGAGCTTGCCGCGGAAGCCTGCATCGGCATCGCCAGCCCAGCCCTGCGCGAGCGAGTCGCCGAGCGTGAAGGCGATTTCGCCCTTGCCGGCCTGCAGCAGGTTGAGGTTTTCGACCGACGCCTTGGTGGCCTGCACCGACGGACGCGAGTCCTTGATCTTGTCGGTGAAAATTTTCGAGATGGCGACGCCGAGCGGATAATAAACGCCCGCGGTGCCACCGGTGAGTACGTTGATGAAATTCTGCGCCTGCGCCGCAACCGGCGCCATCGCGAAGACTGCTGCAACAGCAGCGACGCGGGCGAATTTACGTCCGAAGTTCATTCCCGAAACCTCCCAATAGTTTATCGATCCCGCCGATTTCGGCCGACGGGTTGAAGGGCTTCCTTACCGGCAACAGCCCCGGATGGCGAGGGGAAATATCCCGCTGGAAACCCAGAAAGTCCCTGTCGTTGCTGCGCTGCCCAGGGTTTGCCGCATCTCTGGGCATTTGATATATTGTAACAATGCATTCGCCGCACCAGCACACCCATCACCATGCGCACGATCACGCGCATCCGTCGCGCATAGAAGCGGGGATTTCGCTTCTCCGGTTCTCTGCTGCGGCGCGAATGAGCGTTGCATTCGCGTTTTCCATGCTCATCTGGCTCATCGTTTACCTCGTCGCGCGGTAGGAATTGGAAAGCACCATGGCGTCCGCCCTCGCATTCCAGAATTTGACGCTCGGTTATGACCGTCATCCCGCAGTGCATCATCTGAGCGGAGAAATCCGCGAAGGCGCGCTGCTCGCGGTTGTGGGGCCCAACGGCGCCGGCAAGTCCACGCTGCTCAAGGGCATCGTCGGCGTACTGCGTCCGCTCGGCGGAAAGATTTCACGCAACGGCGTTGCCGCTGACGATATCGCGTATCTGCCGCAGATCGCCGAGATCGATCGCAGCTTTCCGATCTCCGTGTACGATCTCGTGGCCATGGGCTTGTGGAAGCGCGTCGGGCTGCTCGGCGGCATCGGCCGCGCCGACCGCGAAACGATTTCGCAAGCGATCGAAGCCGTCGGCCTGCGCGGGTTCGAAAGCCGGGCTATCGGCACGCTTTCCGGCGGTCAGATGCAGCGTGCGCTGTTCGCGCGGCTCTTGCTGCAGGACGCGCGCATCATTCTGCTCGACGAGCCGTTTGCATCGCTCGATTCCAAAACGGTTTCGGATCTTTTGGAACTCGTGCATCGCTGGCATGGCGAGAAGCGCACGGTGGTCGCGGTGCTGCATGATTTCGATATGGTGAAGCGCCACTTTCCGGAAGCGCTGCTGCTTGCGCGCGAGCCGGTCGCCTGGGGAAATACTGCCGACGCGCTGTCCGCAGAAAATCTCCTGAAGGCGCGCCGCATGAGCGAGGCTTTCGACGACCGCGCCGGCATCTGCGAAGACGCGGCGTAAGGCGAGGGCCGATGCTTTACGACGCGCTGTTCGCGCCATTCGCCGAATTCGACTTCATGCGCCGCGCGCTTGCAGGCGTGATGATCCTCTCGCTCAGCGCGGCGCCGATCGGCATTTTCCTGATGCTCCGGCGCATGTCGCTCGCGGGCGACGTGATGGCGCACGCGATTCTGCCCGGCGCGGCACTCGGTTTTCTCGTCGCTGGGCTGGATCTGTTCGCGATGACCGCGGGCGGCATTGCTGCCGGCATTGCCGTGACGGTGCTTGCCGGAATGGTCGCGCGGTTTA
>VFQR01001598.1_pt1 | contig 16683 bp, 15 predicted proteins | sample 3512321 | NCBI WGS metagenome assembly VFQR01 (sample SAMN10412374, study PRJNA504923) | tailings metagenome | isolation source: Relicate 3 Philex TSF1 revegetated site | place: Philippines: Tuba, Benguet | collected 2017-08-29
CAGGCGTTGCTGAATCAAGGGATGATTCTTGTGGGGTGGGCATCCTGCCCGCCCAGAAATACAAGGGACGGGCAAGATGCCCATCCCACAAAATTAGTAAAATCATCCCACAATTATGCAACGCCCTAAACCAAAATGCATAATTAGTAAGACGTGGCAACCTCCGGCGTTGGAGAAGTGTCTCATCTTAAAGTAGTAGACGCCATAATCTAGAGCGTCAAGCAAATACTAATGTGATGTTTAGATGACCAGCATGAAATTCCAACTTTACTTAGGCTCTTTATTTTCCCAGATGAAAGTACGTCATTGGTGGATCAGCGTCTTCTTATGGATAGCTTTGGTTGCCCCGGCTCAAGCGTCTGTAATCTTGCGCGTAGCAATTGAGAGGGGAGTTAATCAGGTAAAAGTGGGCAGTTCCACAACTGGAATCGTCAAGGATAGTACTGGACGCACTTTGGGACAATTGCCGGCCATGAGTGCGTTTTATGCTCAAGCGGTTCCTGGGGGAGTGGCTTTAGATAAGTGGCAGTCTGGTTTATTTTGGATTGAGCCGACGGGTAAAGGGTTTGTTTACATTGGCGATCGCTGGTATCGGGGCAGAACTCTGGTTGTCCCCACAGAAAAAGGTTTAACCGCTGTTAACTGGGTTGACGACCAAGAGTATCTCTACAGTGTTCTCGGTGGCGAAATGAATGCTAGTTGGCCTGCTGAAGCTTTGAAAGCCCAGGCGATCGCAGCCCGCACCTATGCCCTTTACGAACGAGAAAAACAACGGAATAATCCCATTTACGATTTAGGCAACACCCCCGATCGCTGGCAAATTTACAAAGGTGTGATTAGTGAATCTCCTGCCACTTACAAAGCAGTCGATGAAACAGCAGGGCAAGTACTAACTTATAAAAACAAGATTATTCTCTCAGTTTTTCACGCTTGTTCTGGCGGACACACCGAAAATGTCGAAGATGTCTGGGGAAATGCCTTACCCTACCTACGTGCTGTTCAAGACTACGACCAAAATATCAAAGAGTGTAACTGGGTGAAAACCCTCTCACCCAGCGAAATTAGCGCTAAATTTCCTGAGGTAGGCAGTGTGACGGCGATGATTCCAGAAACATTATCACCTTTTGGTAGTGTCAAAGTCTTGAAAATTGTTGGTAATAAAGGGACAAAGATGCTACAGCGGGAGGAAGTGCGGACAGGACTTAAGCTCAAAAGTACCCGCTTTAGCGTCTCCAAGGGAGCAGATGGTAGTTTTGTCCTCCAAGGACTTGGTTTTGGTCATGGTTTAGGCATGAGCCAGTGGGGAGCATACAATCTAGCTCGCCAAGGAGTAAACCACCTGCAAATTTTGGGGCATTATTACAAAGGTGTAGCTCTAACCCCAATCCAAGCTAAGTAGGGCTTGCTGAAAAAGTCCTTTGGTGAGGGCAGGGAATAGGGAATAGTTTTATCCCTATTTTTTCCAATTTCTTGTAGTAAGCTGTTCCACATTTAATTTGCATAAGTAAGGCGGGCAAGACGCTTACCCCCACAAGAGTTTGATTTAATTTAATCAAACAGCAATATTGGCGTCAGTCGTCAGAATACAGGAAAGGTATTTTGTACGACTGGCGGATAGAGTAGCGATTCGCCGTGTCCGCGATAGCGCAGCGGTAGCGAGTATTTTCGAGTCGCGTCAAGATTGCTGAATTCTGAATTCTGAATTTTTCTTCAATATGCAATTTAGATGTTTTTCAGCTTACTATAAATTGCACTTCATCGCGGACAAAACTAGCTTATGCAAGACTTTAGACAAGAAATAAATGCCAGAGCTTCTATGGATTTGGAGCAGCGAAGAACTTGGTATTCTCCCGTTGCTGATGTTTATTACAACGCAAGACCGCACTATCCACAGAAACTAATCGAAAAGTCTATCGCTTTAGCCCAACTTGACTCAGATGCATCGATTCTTGAGGTTGGTTGTGGTCCAGGAAATGCGACGGTGAATTTTGCTCAATTTGGTTTTTCAATGACGTGTATTGAGCCAAACCAGGATTTTTGTTATTTGGCACAACACAACTGCGATCGATATCCAAAAGTTACAATTTGCAATACTTCATTTGAGGAGTGGGAACTACAATCAAAACAGTTCAATGCCGTTTTAGGAGCCAATGCCTTTCACTGGATACCGCCAGAGATTAAATACACCAAAGCAGCAGCGGCAATGTGCGATAACGGTTTTCTGATCCTGCTATGGAATCTGACCCCAGAACCGAAATACGAAGTTTACCAAGTTCTAGAGGAAGTGTATCAAGCTTATGCGCCCTCCTTTGTTCGATATGAAGGTGCCCAGATTCAAGCGGAGATTTTGAGGGGTTTTGGACAAGAGATTTTAGACTCCAATTGTTTTAAAGAGTTGGTTGTCGAGCAAACTGCGTGTGAAGTCACCTATAGCATTGATGACTATCTCAAGCTTTTGAGTACCTTTCGGAGACTAGAGCCACAAGCCAAAGAGTTACTATTTGCAGCATTGCGCCAGAAGCTAGAAAAATTTGGAGATAGCGTACAACTCTCGTTTCTTTCTGCTGTTCATGTTGCCCGCAAAGACAGCTAACCTGTTAAGGTCGGATAACGCAGTAGAACAACCCAGAAGAAAATACAGACTCTTTCACGGCAGCATTTAGAATCACTGGGCGAAGCTTTATGAGATTTTACAGAAATTGATGATTTGCTTCATTGGTTACAAGCACATCGATAAAAGCAAAATCAAAAGCCCAGTTTTTATGACCGGGCTTTTGAAATAATGGGGCTATATTCCCCACAGATTAGTTATAGAAGTTCAGTATAATTATCGATGCTCTGATATGTAATACCATTCTATTATTATTGATTCCGGAAAATTAGCGAAAAATTTTTAGAGTAATTTTGATCTCCAAGCCGACGAGGAAAATACAGCAAGCAATTAGCAGTTTGAATTACTGCTAATTGTGGGGTCAGCCGGAAAACCTGTCTCGTCCATAGGACGAGACACCCACGCCACAAGAAACTCAGTACTCAGCATTCCTGAACCTGTTGCTGCGTTTCCTACTCTTCGCGTCTTCTTAACTCAGGTGTAGGATTTAGAAATATTTATTTTTGGCTTTTGCTGATGAACAATACATTTGGTAACTGGCAAGAATGGTTGACTGTAGTCGCCTATCTAGGTTTCACGGTCTTGATTATCTGGCGTGTGTTTAGCCCCCAGAAGAACTAAAAAAGCTGCATATCATTTCACCAGCACTTTTTTGCTCAAAAGGCAAAACAGTTCCATTTTGTTGAATCTTAACTCGTTGACGGCAATTGTAGACCTCAATGGGTGTTCTGACTCCATCTACACTCACAACTGCCCTGTATTCCCAATAGTTTTTGGCACTCCGGTTAATACTGAGAATACAAATTTGCTGGCCATTATAATTTCGGCACACAGATGCCAAAGCCGGAAGCGCCACTAAAAAAGAGAGTATTAATAGGAACACAAAAATGATATATCTTATCCTGTTCATAAACGATTATTAACATTACATTATGGAAAATATTATTAAATATCAAACTCTTTGAATTGCAACCAAAAACAAATTTTGAACAATGTTGGATTGTACGTTGTTTTGCAGCACTACTGCTCTTTGGTCAAGTGTGGCTGCATTTACTCCAGGGAAAAACGTACTACCGCAAGATTTTACAACATATGGTGACAGCTGGCCCTGGTTCTATTTCCCCGGTTTTGCTTGTGGGTGGTTTTGCAGGAATGATTTTTACTATTCAGACGGCGAGAGAATTAGTGCGATTTGGTGCTGTCAATGCTGTGGGAGGTGCTTTTGCATTGGCTTTTTGCAGAGAATTGGCTCCAATTTTAACCGCCAGTATTATGGCGGGACAAGTAGGTTCTGCTTTTGCAGCCGAAATAGGTGCAATGCGAGTGACAGAGCAAATTGATGCACTTTATATGCTTAAAACCGATCCTATTGATTATCTAGTACTTCCTAGAGTCATTGCTTGTTGTTTGATGGTGCCTTTGATGACAGTTTTTGCTTTAGTTATGGGCATCATCGGCGGGGTTTTTGCAGCATGGCAGTTTTACAAAATTTTTCCAGAAATTTTTTTAGAATCAGTGAGAAATTTTTTAGAACCTTCAGATTTGTTGATTATTTTGCTCAAAGGGTTTATTTTTGGGTTGCTAGTTGCTGTTATTGGTTGTAGTTGGGGATTAACTACTAACGGAGGAGCAAAGGAAGTAGGAGAATCAGCAACAAAAGCAGTTGTTACTAGTTGGGTGTCAATTTTTATTATGGATTTTTTTCTATCTCTGCTGCTGTTTGAACATGTTGAATTTTGAAGAATCAAAATTTCATAAAGTTAGTAAAATTTCAGAATTTACTAACTTGTAGAGCAAGGCACCCAAGACCAGGCCTGTCAATGAAACAATAGATACACTCCAAAAAGCTAGTTTTTTCTTCAGACCCGCTACTTGAAAGTCTATCCTGACTAATATAGTTGCCGAAATAATCAGTAAGGTATCAAGAAAAATCCGAAACCAGGCAAGCATAATAAAAAACAACAAAGCTGCTAAAACAGAAACGCCAAAAGCTCTAACATTTGATTCAAACACAATAGTGTAGTAGTATGTCACTTTTGGCCAAGGAGTTGTCAAAGTTAGTATTAAAAGCAAGATAGCAATGACGATCGCTGACCACACAAACATCGGAGGATCTGTTTCAGATATTACCCAACCCAAAGTACTGTAGCTAAGCAGTACTAGCGTCAGGGACACCCAAGGAACTCTTTTCAAAATTGACATGGGTTGATATTGCCAGCACAGGGCTAAAGCATTATTTCATCACTAAGTCTAGTAACTAGAGACTCGATTTCACTTATAGCCTGTCATACTTTTGCTAACCAAGGCAAACAAGTTTGTACAGAATACAGCACAAAGTAGTTAAATATGTTGATAAAGATTTGTAAACTGTTAGCAGCCGAGTAGCCGCGTATCACATCTGATTAAGGAATTATCATGAGACAACTTGTTATTGCTGAGCGCGTATGCCTCATTGCTCATATCTTGTCAAAGGCTTTTGGACTAGTAGGGATGCTACTGGTCTTACCTCATGCCGAAATAATTTTAAACTTATCCCAGGTTGGAGAAACTGCCATACAGTTAAGTATGGCTGGGGGCGGTGTAGTTGATATCATCTTGGGAACAATAGCTGTTTCTATTTATGCCTACCGGACGCTGGGATTAGGAACTTGGCTGGCATTTATGCTCCCGGCTGTGTTTATCTCTTTGGGAAGTGAATTATTGGGAACTAGCACAGGTTTTCCATTTGGTGATTATGGCTACTTGAGTGGCTTAGGTTACAAGATTGGGGGGTTAGTTCCTTTTACAATTCCTTTATCTTGGTTTTATGTCGGGCTGTCGTCTTATTTAATTGGCAGGTCTGGTTTGAAGGTAGCCCAAAAACCCAGTTGGGGACGCCATATTGCTGCGATAGCCGTTGGTGCTTTACTCTTCACTTGTTGGGACTTTGCCCTTGAGCCAGCAATGAGTCAATCTTCTCTACCTTTCTGGTATTGGGAGCAACCAGGGGCTTTCTTTGGAACACCCTACCAAAACTATGCAGGTTGGTTTGGGACTAGTGCGGTGTTTATGAGTGTGGCAGGATTATTGTGGGGAAAAACCTCGATAATATTACAGCGATCGCAACTCAATCTTCCCTTAATAGTTTATTTAAGTAACTTTGCCTTCGCTGCCGGACTCAGCTTGGCGGGTGGCTTCTTCATCCCTGTGTTACTCGGTTCAGTGCTGGGTGTAATTCCTGCCGTGGCACTGTGGTTGAGGAGTTCAACCACATCAGCTCAAGTTGCTATTGAACCAGTAACTCAAGAAGCCTCAGCAGCAAGCGTTAAAGTTGTTTTGAAATAAGCAGATAGGTGTGGAGATGGGGAGATGGGGAGATGAGGGAGTGTGGGAGATTATAAAAAAGCTTCCTACCTTTTCCACACTCCCAGTCCCCAGTCCCCAATAACAAATAACAAATGACTAATGACAAGGCCTTGATAGTAGAAAGCGCTATTTCACTTTTATTGCTATTTATTCAAGTACCAGCAACGGCCATTTTGCTTTCGCGTCTGCTAAAGGGACCAAGACGCCATCCCCCAATAGAACCGCAACAGCCGACGCCGGAACTGTTGGGTAGGGTTAGCGTTGTTGTTCCTACACTCAATGAGGCGCTTCGCATTAGCCCTCTGTTAGCTGGCTTAAGTCGGCAAAGCTACGAAGTTCGGGAAATTCTTGTTGTGGATAGCAATTCCAGTGATGCTACTCCCGATTTGGTAAAGGCGATGCAGCAACAAGATCCGCGTTTTCGCTTGATGACAGACGATCCTTTACCCTCTGGTTGGGTGGGTCGTCCTTGGGCGTTGCATAATGGTTTTCTACACAGTTCAGAAACTAGTGAGTGGTTTCTGGGGCTCGATGCTGATGTTCAACCTCATTCTGGTTTGGTTGCTGGTTTGGTAAAGACAGCCCAAGCACAAGGTTATGATTTAGTTTCCCTTTCACCCCAGTTCATCCTCAAATATCCGGGGGAATGCTGGCTACAACCGGCTTTGTTGATGACTCTACTTTACCGATTTGACCCAGCTGGGATTAATACACAGCAGCCAGAACGGGTAATGGCAAATGGACAGTGTTTTTTGTGTCGTCGTTCTGTTTTAGCGGCTGTGGGTGGTTACAGTAGTGCGAGTAGTTCTTTTTGTGACGATGTTACCTTGGCACGGAATATTGCTATTCAAGGTTATAAAGTGGGCTTTTTAGATGGGGCAAAAGTACTAAAAGTACGGATGTATGAAGGGGCGATGGAGACGTGGAAGGAATGGGGGCGCAGTCTCGACCTCAAAGATGCAACCTCTCGTTCTCAGCTGTGGGGAGATTTATGGCTACTCTTGGCAGTCCAAGGTTTACCAATTTTAATCATCTTGATTCTCTCACTAGAGATGCGATTAATCGCCTCTCTACCTATACCCTCATTTTTCCTACTGGGTTTGAATTTATTTCTGCTGGTGATTCGCTTTGGTATGCTAATGGCGATCGCACCTTCTTACGATCGCCAAAATGCCAAAGGCGGTTGGTTATTCTGGCTTTCCCCTTTCGCCGATCCCATCGCAGTGCTAAGAATCTTCTTATCTGCATTCCGCACCCCACGGGAATGGCGGGGAAGAAAATACATGTAAGTGGGGCATGGGGCATGGGGCATTAATTATTCTCCGCGTCCCCGCGTCCCTACTCCTCTTCCCCCCCCACTCGATCCCCGCGTTCCAGTTCCCAAAGAATTTGATTTCCTTCACGGCGTACTCGTGAGACTATCCAATTTCGCCAGCGCCATTGATCCCCTCTACTGGTAACAGCACTGGCGTGGACATCCATTAGATCTGCTAACTCCGAACTGGTAATTAAGTAGCCTTTTTCGGAAATTTCGTCAGCTATACGCAGGGTTTCGACTAAGTTGCGGAGTTGCAAAACCCTCATTTCTGATGATTTTTCATCGGTTACGGTTGCAGTTGGCCCAGTTGATGGTTCCATAACGGTTATTTCTGGTGCAGAAGTAGTGACTTGGTGTGTATTTTGGTTACTTATTCTAGAATTTTTCTCATAATCAGCTACTTTTGCTACATTTGTTTCACTTGTGTTAGGTAAAGTTTTATAACAATTTGTGGAAGATAATTGTTGTAGAGATGGGGTTTTACCACTGGCATAGGTGCGAGCGATCGCATCACAACGTTCGTTACCTATGTTACCAGAATGTCCCTTGACATATTGCCATTTTACTTGTTCGCTATTGAGTTCATCTAAGATTTCTAAAAGGTCTTGGTTTTGGACGGGGTTACCATCTGATTTTTTCCACCCTTTCTTTTTCCAGCCTTTCACCCATTTGGTAACGCAGTTGATTAAGTATTCGCTATCAGTGTAGAGGGTGATGGGTTGGGCTTGTTGAGATGTTTGCAGAAATTCGAGTGCGGCGATCGCGGCTTGCATTTCCATTTTATTATTAGTGGTGTGGGGGGATACATCGCCCATTTCGTGAATTGAGCCATCACTGAAGTAGACGACAACACCCCAACCGCCAGGGCCGGGGTTACCAGTGCAAGCACCGTCTGTGTATATGCTTTGGATTGTGGGTTGGATGGACATGGTTAGGATATCGAAATAGCAAAATACGCTAAGGGAAGAGTTCTTAACGACGAAAGCAAAGGCTAATAAAGATTAGCACAGTAAAGAAGTTACCGATGCCTGCACTCCACCCAAAAACTTCAGCCCGAAACCACGGATGTTATTGATAATCATTCGGCTGGGCGAGAATGACATCTGCCTTTCTTGATAAAACGTGTTTTACTACAGAATTCTGTTAGCGCAGCGGGGCGTAGCCCATTCAGAATTCAGAATTCTGTTCTCAATTGTCCACTGCCATTTTTGTTGTTGTGCATTCCATTTTAAAGCGACTATTTCTGTTGGAGGATTCAGGCGATCGCCATTTTCCTGAAACTCAATATTTCCTGTAACTCCCTTCACTTGTTTTTTCTGTTCTTTGAAATATTTATTCATATTTATCAATAAAGATTGACTATCTTTAATTTCACATATTTCTAAAATTCTGATAATTATTAACACTGAATCAAAAGCTGTTGCACTGCGCCAAGTCAAATTTTCTTCGCCCCATAATTGAGTGCCTGTTTGACAAAAACGCTGCCCTAGTTGATTATCACTGTTACACCCGTTTTTTTGGCTGTGCCAATGCCAAGGAACACAAGCTAGAATTTGACATTCTTCGGGATTGACTATATTATATTGGCTTTGCTCGTCAATCCAATGTAAAACATTTTCATGATAAAAAGTTGCTGAACCAGCTATCAGACATTTATTTAAACAATTATTAATGTAAATCAAAACTTCAGGATTACCTATATGATAAATTTCTCTTTCTTTTTTACCAGCCCATATAAAGCACTTTAATGCTTGATAATAAAGTCCTTGCTGATAAAATTTTGTTCCTTGGATTTGCAACTCTACAATATCTTGATTTGGAGGATAGAGAAAAATTTGTCTGCCAAAACTTCCTTGAAAATTATCATTATTTAATTGAGGAGCAGTATTCAATTTATAGCCGCGATCGCAATGCAGTAATAAATTCAAAAGCTTGACCCAGTTACCAGCTATTTGCTCTTGGTCAAGTTGCATCAGTTCGGCAATTCTCGGATAAATATTATTACTCAATCTATCTCTAATTTTTTGTTCAGGTGAATTCAAAATTTTAGCGATGTGTTGTCGAGAGTTTCCCAATAGGGATTGACAAATAATTTCCCGATCAAGTTCACTTAGTTCTTTTTTATTTGAACCTGTTGCTAATTTTTCAAAAAACAGTTCGATATTAATATTTAGTTGTTCTATAGGAATCATATTTGATTTCTGAAAAAATCTAAGTATTTGTAGGGTGTGTTAGGCGTAAGCCGTAACGCACCATCTCAAGCTTTTGGTGCGTTACGCTTCGCTAACACACCCTACTAGCGTGTCAAGACTAAAATAGTGCATTAGCAAACTCTTGTGGGATGGGCATCTTGCCCGTCCGGTGCAGACAAGATGTCCACACCACAAGAAAATTTATTGCAACATTTTAGCCTTGTCACGCCACTACGTATATTTCAAAAATCAAATACTAGTCCTATATAACCTGCTGACAACTTTGACACATAAGATATATCATCTCTTTTTGAAAATGATAATCTGATTTTCAGGTCAGCTAATGCTACAGGTGTGGAAATAATTTCTACATACAGCAGATTGCAACAGGCGTGAGGTACAGATAATCGTAGGGGCGCAAACCTTTGCGTGAGATAAAATTATGTGGTTCATTTACCTGAAAATTGCTGTCAACGGACAGAGAGTGACGTAAGACTAGCAACAGTTAGCTAGTTACTGTCAACTGTCAAGTGTTTCCCCGCACCTTCAGGTCGGTGAGTATGTCAAGTCCTCATTTGGTTCTAACTCATGTCATCACCAAGTAATCTAGGAGAAGACCGATACAATTTAACAGCTCCAGAAGTACTGGCCAATCCCTATCCTACTTATCGGCGTATTTTATTAGAAGATCCTGTTTACTGGAGTGATTTTTTTGGGGGCTGGTATCTGATGCGCTATAAAGATGTTGCAGATGCTATGCAAGATAAACGGATTTCGGCCAAGCGTCCGCCGATTAGTAAATTACCACAATCAGAGCAACAAAACATACTTCCCCTAATTGAAACTCTATCAAAATGGATTCTGTTTTGCGACCCCCCAGAACACACACGTCTGCGTGTAATGTTTAACAAAGCATTCACTCCTCGCATCATTGACAGCATGGCAGAGCGAATTCAGACGCTAGTAGACGAACTAATAGATGGTGTCTATGAACAGGGTCATCTAGATATTATTCATAATTTAGCTTACCCAATGCCAGCAATCGTCATTGCCCAAATGCTTGGCGCAAATTCTGAAGACCGCGAACAGTTTAAGAAATGGTCATCAGATTTGGCAAAATTTTTTGGTATGTTCCGCATCAAGCCAGAAATTTTGACCAGTGCTAAACAAAGTATTCTCGAAATGAAAGAATACTTCCGCTACATCCTTGAACAACGTCGTCATACACCCCAAGATGATCTCATGAGTAGCCTCATCTTCGCACAAGAAAAAGGAAATTCCCTTGATGACGACGAACTCTTATCAAATTGCGTTTTCTTAACTTTTGCAGGCCACGAAACTACCACTAACTTAATTGCTAACGGCTTACTTGCTTTACTGGAAAATCCCGAACAGATGCAAAAGTTAAAGGATGACCCCTCACTAGTCACAACTACTGTAGAGGAGTTTTTACGCTATGATAGCCCAATACAACGGCAAGCCCGCATAGCAGTTACCGATCTCGAAATCGATGGCAAACAAATTAGCCAAGGGCAACGCCTATTTCTAGTGATTGGTGCAGCTAACCGTGACCCTGAGCAATTCTTAAATCCTGACAAATTAGACATTACACGCCCCCAAAACCCACACTTGGCATTTGGAAAAGGAACCCACTTTTGCTTGGGTGCAGCCCTTGGTAGGCTTGAGGCACAAATTGCCATAAACACCATTGTGCGCCGCTTTAGCGATCTGCGGCTGAATACAGATCAGATTGAATGGTATGAAAACCCGTCCTTGCGAGGTATGAAATCAATGCCTGTAGCTTTCACTCCCTAAAATGCTCCCTTAATTGAAGTCAAGACTTACGCAAAATATCTCTCAAACTCCTATTTCTCCGTGTCGCGCCAGTTGCTACTCTTCGAGAACGCTTTCAGCGAACAAGTCGGGGAACCCGCCCAACGCACTGGCTTCTCTGCGCCTCTGCGGTAGCCTACGGCAAGCCGCTTTGCGTCTACGTTATTCCGTAATACCATTGTCAAAAATATTTGCAACACATGAATCGGCTGTAGGGGCGTACAGCTGTACGCCCCTACCCACACATCTGTCGCATTTTGATTTCAAATTGGTATAACTATTGCCTAAGTTCTAGAAGTGAAACATCGCTCTGAGCGATCGCCATTGCAGGTTAGGATTTTACAGTCGGCGATTGTTGCAGCAAAAAGCATGGGTGGGAAATTAATCGTATTTGAAGGGGTAGAAGGCTGCGGTAAAACCAGCCAAATACAGCTTTGTTGTCAGTGGTTGGAAAGTCTAGATATTTCTATGGTGGTAACTCGTGAACCAGGGGGAACAGAATTAGGCTTAGACCTCCGGCGGCTGCTACTAGAAAAGACAGAAGATAAACCAGTTGCCGAAATCACAGAACTTTTGTTGTATGCTGCTGATAGATCCCAGCATGTTGAACAAGAACTCAAACCAAATCTCGCAGCTGGGAAATATATTTTATGCGATCGCTACACTGACTCTACCATTGCTTACCAAGGATATGGTCGGGGTCTGGACATCGGTTTAATTAATCAACTCAACTATATTGCTACCGGTGGCTTAGAAAGTCACCTAACTATCTGGCTAGATGTCGATGTCGAAGTAGGACTGTCTCGCAAACGAGGAAGTGAACTCGGACTAGACCGCATTGAACAAGAAACAATTGCTTTTCATCGTCGCGTTCAGCAAGGATACGCAACTCTGGCAGCATCCCATCCCTCACGAATTGTGCGGGTAGATGGTAGCTTGAGTAAACAGGCTGTGCAAGAAATAATTCAAGGAATTTTGCGCGGACATCTCCAGATTTAAAACCTCAGACTTTTCGCAAAATCTGAAATTGAAGAAGAATGCAGAATTCAGAATTCAGAATTCAGCAATCTTGACGCTCCCGCCAAGTCATCGAGCGTCTTGAAGACCACCAAATTGAAAATTTGGTGGGGGTCCAAAAAGAGGTTATTCATCTACCAGTCGTACAAAATTCATTCTGAATTCTGACTCCTGACTCCTGAATTCTGTTTGATAAATGTATCAAAAAATGAGATGATTAATCTTGGCGTTCCGTGCTGAGGAATAAGTGATAGCTATGTTTACTTGGAAAATTTACGGAATAACAGTTGTCATTTTATTTCTCAAAATGTTGGCTATTGTCTTAATCCAAGTTAATACTCGGCAGAAGTCCAATAATTTTTCTACCCCAGAAGATGTTGCTACCTTTGCCAAAGGGGGAACTGGAGTTGCACAAGAGTCTCAATTACTGCAACGTGCTACTAAAACCCTGAACAATGATGGCGAAAATATTCCGATTTTCCTATTTTTAGCGACTGCTTACGTTAACTTGGGCTGTTGGGAACAAGGCACGTTAATTTATTTTCCACTATTTGTTTTGTCGCGCTTTGCCCATTCTATAGCCTTCCTGCGGGCTATACAGCCGCTTCGCACCCGTGCTTATCAGCTAGGTCTTGTAGTCATGATTGTGTTGTCTGGACATATTCTTTGGACTGCGCTTTTGGGGAGTTCTAAGTGATAGTCCGGTTGAATCTTATCATTTAGACTGACGCTGGGACGCAAAGACGCGGAGAATTTTTATAAATCCAAGTCTGTGACAGCACCAACACTGCTAGAGGAAACTAACTTAGCGTATTTTGCTAAGATGCCCTTTGTATAACGGGGTGAACGGGGTTGCCATTTGGCGCGGCGACGGGTTAATTCTGCATCGTCTATGTTTATTTGTAACAAACGAGAATTAGCATCAATAGTGATGCTATCACCTTCTTCCACCAGAGCGATCGCACCACCAACGGCGGCTTCGGGAGCAACATGTCCGACTACCATCCCATAACTACTGCCGGAAAAGCGTCCATCAGTAATTAACCCGACTGCATTATTTAAACCCGCACCAATAATTGCTGAGGTGGGTGCTAGCATTTCTCGCATACCAGGGCCGCCTTTGGGTCCTTCATAGCGGACGATAATTACATCACCGACTTGAATTTTACCTGCAAGGATGGCATCTAAGCATTCTTCCTCGGAATCAAATACTCGCGCTGGACCGGTAATCCTGGGATTTTTTATTCAGGTAATTTTTGCTACTGCTCCCTCCGTAGTGAGATTTCCTTTTAGGATGGCCAAGTGACCTTGGGCATACATCGGTTTATTCCAAGGACGAATCACATCTTGATTGCTTGGTGGTTCATCGGGGACATCTGCTAAAACTTCGGCGATGGTTTTACCTGTAATGGTGATACAGTCAGCGTGAAGTAATCCATGCACCAATAGCATTTTCATCACTTGGGGAATACCACCAGCTTGATGTAAGTCTGTGGCCACATATCTACCACTGGGTTTTAAATCACATAAAACAGGGACACGACCACGAATCGTTTCAAAATCGTCTAGATTAAGTTTTACATCAGCCGCATGAGCGATCGCCAGAAAATGTAACACAGCATTAGTGGAACCACCCACAGCCATAATTACCGAAATAGCATTTTCTATAGATTTGCGTGTGATAATTTGCCTGGGTAGAAGTTGATTACGAATTGCTTCTACTAATACCTTGGCTGATTGTGCAGTGCTATCGGCTTTTTCCTCATCTTCCGCCGTCATTGTAGAAGAATAGGGTAAACTCATGCCCATTGCTTCAAAGGCCGAGGACATAGTATTGGCTGTGAACATTCCACCACAAGAACCAGCACCAGGACAAGCGCGGCGTTCTACTTCCATCAGTTGGGTATCGTCAATTTTCAGAGTACTGTATTCACCCACAGCCTCAAAGGAACTCACAATAGTCAAGTCGCGGCCTTGGTAGTGTCCGGGTTTAATTGTCCCACCGTAAACAAAGATAGCCGGAATATTCATCCGTGCCATTGCAATCATCGCCCCTGGCATATTTTTATCACAGCCACCGATGGCAATCACGCCATCCATACTTTGACCATTACAAGTGGTTTCAATGGAGTCTGCAATCACTTCTCGTGACACCAGGGAATATTTCATCCCCTCAGTTCCCATAGAAATCCCATCACTAATAGTAATTGTGCCGAACATTTGCGGCATTGCCCCGGCTAGTTTAATTCCAGCTTCAGCTACCAGTGCTAGTCGATTAATCCCCATGTTACAGGGAGTGATGGTGCTGTAGGCATTAGCCACACCCACAATTGCTTTGTTAAAGTCTTCATCCTGAAAACCTACCCCACGCAGCATAGCGCGATTTGGCGATCGCTGCACCCCTTGTGTAACAACTTTACTTCTGAAATTCTCGGACATTGTTTTTTCACCCATTGCTCGAACCTCGATCTAATCTCTGTACGAGTATCATAGGTAGACTTTTTTCAGATGTCCAATATATATATGTTGTAAATTGAGACTTATAAAGTATTAAAAATTTAGAATTACGACACCTGCACATTTATTGCTGTGGCTGAGAAACTAGCATAATTGAGAAACGTATTGTCAAACTGCACAAACCTGGCATGATAATTATCGAGTTCATTTAATTTCTTGTCATGAATCCCTACACTATCCTTAATCAGACCGAACTTCAGCGTGTTAGTGATGGCATGACACGACCCTTACTAGAAAATTGCGAAACTGCGTTACATATCCTTATTTTAGTTTGGCCACAACTTGGGGATTTTGATAGTCTTGAATATGCGTGGTGGTTACAGCGCGAAGCTCAAAAATTGCCTCCAGAAAAACTCGCTATTCGTGCAGTGGGAATTGGCTCACGCGCCTCCGGAACCAGATTTTGTGAATATACAGGATTTCCACCTGAAAATTTATTTGTTGAACCTAATGCAGAACTACATCACCAACTCAAACTTTATTCAGGTCTAAATCTGACTTTCCCTGGACTTTCTCAGTCAGGGAAAGCTTGGCTAAATCTAATGTTAATGTGTGCAGGCTTTGGAAGTCCTGGAACGCTAAGAGAAGTTTTTCGGGGATATAGGGGAGATCGTCAAGCCCCTCAACTCATTGAAGATGATGAAATGATTCAAGGTACTCCTCTACCTACTTTTGCTGGCTCGTTTTTCCAATTAGCTGGTGGAAGTGGGTTTCAACGCCCCTTTGAATTAGCTACTCTACGCCTACGAAATATGGTGGAAGTTTTGAGCAATTGGCGTACTTATGTACCTAATTCTGCATACTTAACTCAGCGTGGTGCAACTTTTCTGTTTGATAGCAAAGGCGAGTTAGTTTACGAACATCGAGATCCGGGAATTCTGGGCTTTGCTGCTAATATGAGTCAGCCTTTATCATTTTTATCTTTTATTGAGACAGATACTTAGATGACTTAGAGGATGTTTGAAAAGTTGTTTTGAATATAGCGATTCTCATTTGAATGAGGTACATGGGTAGGTTAGCACAGCTGTGCTAACCTACGAGGATCTATTTTTTTCTGTACCTCACCCATGCAGGAACCGCTATAGTTACTAATGGGGAGTAGGGAATAGAAAGTAGGGACAAACGAAAAATTAGAAAACTCTTGTAGGATAGGCATCTTGCCCGTCCGGTGCGGGCAAGATGCCCATATCATGTCCGCCTAATCACTTATCATTAAAATCTCTTTGCGTCCCCGCGTCAGTCTAAATGATAAGTATTCAACCAGACATGATATTAACCACTGATTTTCAAGTTCTCGCTTGCCGAATTGGCAATTCAACCACAAACTCTGTGCCTTTAGAAGGCTCAGATTGGCAGTAGATTTTGCCCTTGTGTTTATCTGTGACAATTTGGTAGCTGATGGAAAGCCCTAGTCCTGTGCCTTTACCAACAACTTTGGTGGTAAAAAATGGATCGAATAACCGAGAGAGTGTTTTTTCATCCATACCAAGTCCGTTGTCGGTAATGCGAATGGCAATCCAGTCTTTATTAAGCACAGATGTGGAAATTCTGATTTCGCCAGGGTTTGCTGCCATCGCTTCGGGAGTAGCTTGGGCGTTTCGTTCTTCTAAGGCATCAATGGCATTAGACAGCAAATTCATAAATACCTGATTCAATTGACCGGGATAGCATTCAATCAGAGGTAAATTATCATAATCTTTGATCACATGAATGTTGCAGCTATCGGCTGAGGACTTCAAGCGATTTTGCAAAATCATCAACGTGCTATCGATGCCTTCGTGAACATTTGCTGTTTTGAAGTCGGCTTCATCTAGGCGAGAGAAGTTCCGTAGCGAACTGACAATTTCACG
>VFQR01001599.1_pt1 | contig 16676 bp, 16 predicted proteins | sample 3512321 | NCBI WGS metagenome assembly VFQR01 (sample SAMN10412374, study PRJNA504923) | tailings metagenome | isolation source: Relicate 3 Philex TSF1 revegetated site | place: Philippines: Tuba, Benguet | collected 2017-08-29
CGGCAAGCGGAAAGGCCTCTTCGACGGAACCGCTCTGCAGCGTCGTCAGGAAAGCGAGTTCGAGCAGATCCGGATTCTTGGGATCGGTGCGCAGCACCGAACGGTAGTAATTCGAAGCGGCCACCACATCGCGCTCGGAACGGGCGATGCGCGCGGCGAGGAAGCTACCCGACGGCGAGGCGTAAAATTCGGGGATCCGCGGCAGCTGCGCCTGCGATCCCGAGACCATCGCGGCAAGCAGAACAAGACTGATGCCAAACCGGCTTGAAGTCCGCCGAATGCTGCGAAGCTTCTTCAACGGCTCTCTCCTGTAACTTCGATGAAAGCGCACCCGAACGGCGCATTTTCGCAACCATGCCCCCGATTCATGGCCATCGCAAGGAGAGGCGGAGCCTCTTTGGCAGGCTTGATCGACCGGCCGGCGGCATTTGCTATACCCCTGAAACGCTTCTCCAGATGCACCTCCGATGCCGCTGCCAACCGCTCCCGCAAAGATCAATCTGTTCCTGCACGTGGGTTCCCCGCGCGCCGACGGCTATCACCCGCTCGAAAGCCTCGCGGCCTTTGCCGACATCGGCGACGATCTGCGTTTCGAGCCGGGCGGCAATGCGTTTTCGATTCATGTCGGCGGCCCCTATGCGAACGACGCGGGCGAGCCCGAAAACAATCTCGTGCTCAAGGCCGCGCACGCGATCCGGAAGAAGGCCCCGCATGTGCGCGGCGGCGCGTTTCATCTTACGAAGAATCTTCCGGCCGGTGCCGGGCTTGGCGGCGGCTCATCCGATGCGGCAGCAGCGCTCCGGCTGATCGCGGAAGCGAACGATATCGCAATCGGTGACCGCAGGCTGTTCGAGGCGGCGAAAGAAACCAGCGCGGATGTCGTCGTTTGCCTCGAACGAAACGCACGGCTCGTGTCGGGCATCGGCGAAATCCTTTCGGCGCCGGTGGCCCTGCCGGCCTTGCCCGCGGTACTCGTCTATCCCGCCAAACCTTCGTCGACGCCGGAGGTGTATCGTGCCTTCGATCGCATGGATGCGGCCTCGACACCGCTCGGGATGCACGTATCCGAAATCCCGCACGAACGCGGCGCGTTTCTCCGGTTTCTGCAGAAGCAGGCGAACGACCTCACGAGCGCGGCATGGAGCGTGACGCCGGAGATTGCGGAAGCCGATGCGGCCCTGCGCAACACCGATCACGCCATGCTGATCCGCATGAGCGGCTCGGGCTCGACGGTATTCGCGCTCCACGAAACCATGGAGCGGGCGGAAGCCGAAGCCGCCGCAATCCGGAAGAACTATCCGAACTGGTGGGTAAAGGCGACGACGCTTCGTTAAATTTGGCGGTTAAATTTGGCGCGCGACCTTATCCGAAAACCGGTTCCCACCTTTCGGGGTCACGCGCTGTCAGTGCGCGCGCGACACGCAGAAATCGACCACGTCGAGTAACGCCTGCTTGCCGTCGGATTGCGGAAAGATCGCGAGCGCGTCTTTTGCGATTGCGCCGTAGTGGCGCGCACGTTCGACGGTGTCTTCCAGCGCGCGATGTTTCTTCAGCAACTCGATCGCGTTCTCGAGATCGCCGTCGGCAATCGCGCCGGTCTGGATGCACTTTTTCCAGAATGCGCGTTCGCTTTCGGAGCCCCTGCGGAAGGCAAGAATCACCGGCAAGGTAATCTTTCCTTCGCGGAAATCGTCGCCGACATTCTTGCCGATCTTGGCGCGGCTGCCGCCGTAATCGAGCGCGTCATCGACGAGCTGGAACGCGATACCGAGATTGTTGCCGAAGGAGCAGGCCGCTTCCTGCTCCGCCTTCGGTCGTTCCGCGATGACCGGACCCACTTCGCAGGCCGCGGCGAACAGTTCTGCGGTCTTCGCGCGGATTACGGCAAGATAAGCGTCTTCGGTCGTGTCGAGATTTTTCGCCGCCGCGAGCTGCATCACTTCGCCTTCGGCGATCACGGCCGCCGCGGTCGAGAGAATTTCGAGCGCGCGAAGATTGCCAACCTCCACCATCATCCGGAACGCCTGGCCGAGCAGGAAATCGCCGACCAGTACGCTCGCCTCGTTGCCCCAGACCATGCGGGCGGAAGGCTTGCCGCGGCGAAGCTCGCTTTCGTCGACGACATCGTCATGCAGCAGCGTCGCCGTGTGCATGAACTCGACGGAAGCCGCGAGGTTGATGTGCCCGGTGCCGCGATAGCCGGCGAGCGCCGCGGTCGCGAGCGTCAGCATCGGGCGCAGGCGCTTTCCGCCGGAGGAGATCAGGTGGTTCGCCACTTCCGGAATCATGGTCACGTCCGAGCCGGTGCGGCTCAGGATCAGTTCATTGACCTTTCCGAGGTCGGAACGAACGAGGCTGCTCAGGCGTTCGATGGAAGGCTCAGGCGCTTCGAAAGGCAGGACGACGGCCACGCGATTAACACTCCGTTTCCCGCACCTTAGGAGCGCACCTTATCCCTAGCAACCGCCAACCTTCACACGCCATGTCGCCGCCGCTTTCCCCGGGCATGCGCTTGCGGCATAGATAAAGGCGCCAGCGGGCGCCCATTTTTTTGGAGAACTCGATGCTCACCCGGACTGCCGCCAAGTCTAAGAGCAGCCCCCGCGTCCGACTGCCGCAAGGGCTCAAGATCGCGGTGATCGTGCCCTGCTACAACGAAGAGGCCGCCATCGGCACGGTGGTGAAGCAGTTCCGCGCAGCGCTCCCGACGGCGGAAATCCACGTCTACGACAACAACTCCAAGGACGGCACGATCGCCGCGGCGAAGAAAGCCGGCGCCATCGTCGGCGTGGAGACGCGGCAGGGCAAAGGCCATGTCGTACGCCGCATGTTCGGCGACGTCGAAGCGGACGTCTATGTGATGATCGACGGCGACGCGACCTATCATGCGCCGAGCGCGCCGCAGATGATCGCGACTCTCGTCGCCGAAAAGCTCGACATGGTTGTCGGCGCACGCGTCGATCAGGAGGTAGCCGCTTATCGTCCCGGCCACCGCTTCGGCAACTGGGTGCTCACCGAATTCGTGAAGCGCATCTTCGGCAAGAGCTTCAACGACATTCTCTCCGGCTATCGCGTGTTCTCGCGGCGCTTCGTGAAATCCTTTCCCGCACTTTCGACCGGCTTCGAGATCGAAACCGAACTGACCGTGCATTCGCTCGAACTCGGCATGCCGGTCGCGGAAATCGAGACGCCCTACTATGCGCGGCCCGAAGGCTCGGCTTCGAAGCTGAACACGTATCGCGACGGCATCCGCATTCTCTGGACCATCGGCAAACTCTTCCGCACCGAGCGGCCGATGCAATTCTTCTCGATCATTTCGCTCTTCTTCTTCGTGCTGGCGGTTGCGATTTCGATTCCCGTGTTCCGGACCTATTTCGAAACCGGGCTCGTGCCGCGGCTGCCGACTGCGATCCTCGCCACCTCGCTGATGCTGCTCTCGTTCCTCTCGCTGATGTCGGGGTTGATTCTCGACACGGTTACGCGCGGCCGGCGGGAGTTGAAGCGTCTCACCTATCTTTCCTATCCCGCGCCGGGAAACCGGCGTTGATCCATGCATGAACTCGTCCGCACCAACGATGCCGTGCTGATCACCGCGATCGAAGCGCTGCTCAACGCTGCGGAAATTCCCTGCTACGTGGCCGACCAGAACATGAGTGTGATGGAAGGCTCGCTTGGCTTTCTCCCGCGCCGCCTGCTCGTCGCCGACGGCCACAAGGACCGCGCGAAGCATTTGCTCGAGGAAGCAGGCTACGGCTACGCGCTGAAGTCGGACTGAGATGGAAACGACCGACGACGCAGTCCTCGGCGGAAAGCTGAAGCTCCTGCAGCCACGTACGGGGCACCGCGCCGGACACGACGCCATCCTGCTCGCGGCGGCTGCGCCGAAATCCGCGACCGCGCTCGATCTCGGCGCCGGCGCCGGCACCGCGGGACTGGCGCTGCTCGCGCGCGGCGTCGCGCAGACGGTGACGCTCGTCGAAATCGATCCGGCGCTGTCCGAACTTTCCTCGCAGAATGCGATCCGCAACGGTTTCGGAAACGCAGTCACGGTCGTGTGCGGCGACATTACCGGAAATCTGCCGCTGCAGATGGATGCCTACGATCTCGTCGTGATGAACCCGCCCTTTAATGACGACAACGCATTGCAAGCCTCGCCGGATCCTGCGCGTGCGCAGGCGCATGTCGCAACGCCTTCGACCGCCGAGCGTTGGATCACGCGCGCGGCACGGCACCTGAAAGCCGGCGGCTGCTTAACGATCATTCATCGCCCCGAAGCGACATTACCAATCCTTAAGTCGATGGAGGGCCGCTTCGGTGCTATCCAGATGCTGCCGGTATTCCCGAAGCCGGACTCGGCCGCGATCCGTTTGATTGTACGAGCCATCAAAGGGCGAAAGACACCGACTGCGATGCTCCCCGGCATCACCCTCAACGACAATTCTGGACAGCCGAGCGCGGCCGCAGAACTCGTCCTGCGTAGCGGCGCTTCGATCTTCGGAGACTGAAGGCATGGCAAACGGCGAACGCAACGGATTTTTCTCGCGCCTGTTCCGCAGGCGGCCGGTCGTACCGGTCGTCCGCCTGAGCGGCGTGATCGGCATGCAGGTGCCGCTGATGTCGTCGATGTCGCTCGCTTCGGTTTCGAGGCAACTCGACAAGGCCTTCTCCTACCGGAAGGCGGCGGCGATCGCGCTCGTCGTCAACTCGCCGGGCGGCGCGCCCGCACAGTCGCATTTGATCTACCAGCGCATCCGCCAGCTCGCCGAGCGCAACAAGAAGAAGGTGATCGTCTTCGTGGAAGACGTGGCCGCGAGCGGCGGCTACATGATCGCCTGCGCGGGCGACGAGATCATCGCCGACACCTACTCCATCGTCGGCTCCATCGGTGTCGTCTCCGCGAGCTTCGGCTTCGAGAAGATGCTGAAAAAGATCGGCATCGAACGGCGCGTCTATACCGCGGGCGACAACAAGCGGCAGCTCGATGCATTCCTCCCGGCGAAGCCCGAAGACATCCGCCGCCTGAAAGCCTTGCAGCAGGCGATCCACGGCGACTTCATCGCGCTCGTGAAGAAAAGCCGCGGCAAACGCATCAACGGCACGGACAAGACCATCTTCAACGGCGAGTACTGGCTCGCGGCGCAGGCGATGCAATACGGCCTGATCGACGGCATCGGCGATCTGCGCGGCACGCTGCAGAAGCGCTTCGGCAAACATGTCGCGACGCCGCTGATCGCGCCGCCGAGCGGTTTTCTCGCGCGTCGCATTCCCGGCATGTCCGGCGCTATACTCTCCGACAACTGGGCGAAAACGGCGCTTGCCGCGGCCGAGGAACGCGCGCTCTGGGGCCGCTACGGACTATAGATCGTTACGCGAGGAACCTGCTCATGCCTCCTCTTCTGGTCTGGATTATCGGCGCTGCCGGCGCGGTCATCGGCGCGAAAATCTGGTCGATGGCCGAGAAGAAAGCGAACGAGGACCTCGAACGTGTTCGCACGGAAGAGACGGACGATGTCCGCAAGCTCGAGCGCGATCCCGTCACCGGCACCTACCGGCCGCGAAAGCAGTAACGCGCAATGTTGCAAAGACCCGACATCTCCGGCTTCGTCGCGCGCTTCCCGCAACTGCAGAACCGGCGCTGGCTCGCTTCCATCGCGCTGTTTGCCGTCATTGCCGCTGCCCTCGTCTGGTTTTTTCTCGGCGGCGACGGCAACGGGGCCGCGGCCTACCGCACGCAACCTGTGACGAAGGGCAATCTCGAAAAGACCGTCACGGCGCTCGCGCAAATCCGGCCGAAGACGTTCGTCGACGTCGGCACGCAGGTTTCCGGGCAGCTTCGCAAGGTCGAAGTCGAGATCGGTGACACGGTGAAGAAGGGTCAGTTGATCGCGCAGATCGATCCGACCGTGTACCAGACGCGTGTGCTCGCGGGCCGCGCGAAGATCGAAAATCTCAAAGCACAACTCAGTCAGGCCCGCGCCCAGCTCGTACTCGATCAGGCGCGCGAGGATCGCGCGCGGCAACTCTATTCGACGAACGCGACGAGCAAGGACTCTTTCGAACTTGCGACCGCGAACCTGAAAATCAACCAGGGCAAGATCGACGCCTTCGAGGCGCAGATCAAGGAAATGGAAGCGACGCTCGCCGGCGACGAAGCCAACCTGAACTACACCAAAATCTACGCGCCGCAGGACGGCGTGATCGTCGACCAGATCGCGTTCGAAGGGCAGACGCTGAACGCGAACCAGACCGCGCCGATCATCGCACGCATCGCCGATCTCGACGTGATGACCGTTTGGGCGCAGGTTGCCGAAGCCGACGTGCCGCGCGTCACCGCCGGCATGCCGGTCTATTTCACCACGCTCGGCATGCCCGACAAACGCTACAGCGCGACCGTGCGGCAAGTGCTGCCCACGCCGCAAACCGTCAACGACGTCATTCTTTATAATGTGCTGATCGACATTCCGAACAAGGAACGCGAGCTGATGACGAACATGACCGCGCAGGTCTTCTTCGTGCTCGGTTCGGTGAAGGATGTCATCCTCGCGCCGACCGCGGCCTTGCGCCCGCATCCGCGCGAGAAAGACGTTTACTTCGTGCGCGTGCTCGAAGGCAGCCAGATGAAATCGAAGCGCGTCGCGGTCGGCTTGCAGGACCGCAACCTGACCGAGATCAAGAGCGGGTTGAAGGAAGGCGAGCAGGTCGTGATCGGCCAGGTGCAGCGCTCCAGCGACCAGAAGCAAAAAGGCATCGGCTTCGGCGGCAAGATGCGATGAGCGCAGCGCAGTACCGCAAGCGGACTTCGCAAACGGCCCGCACCGAGGCGCCGCAATCGCCGCTGATCGAAATCGACAACATCACCAGGCACTATCGTCAGGGTTCGACGACCGTGCGGGCGCTGGACGGCGTTTCGCTCACCATCGAAGCCGGTGAGTTCGTCGCGATCATGGGGCAGTCGGGCTCGGGCAAATCGACGATGATGAACATCATCGGCTGCCTCGACCGGCCGTCGAGCGGCGTTTACCGGGTCGCAGGCATCGACGTTGCAACGCTTACGACCGACGAACTCGCGGCGCTTCGTTGCCGTATTTTCGGGTTCGTGTTCCAGCGCTTCAACCTGCTTCCGGAAATCACCGCGTCCGAGAACGTGGAAATTCCCGCAGCCTATGCCGGCCGTTCGAAGCCGGATCGCGCGCAGCGAGCGAAGCTTCTGCTTTCGCGTCTCGGCCTCGGCGAGCGCACGGATCACCGGCCGACCGAACTATCCGGCGGCCAGCAGCAACGCGTTTCGATCGCACGCGCGCTGATGAACGAAGCGCCGGTCATCCTCGCAGACGAACCCACGGGCGCACTCGATACGCGTTCGGGGGAAGAAGTGCTCGCGCTGCTGAAAGAGCTGCATGCCGAAGGCCGCACCGTCATCCTGATCACGCACAATCCCGAAATCGCGGAGCATGCCGAGCGCACGATTCATATTGCCGACGGCAAGATCAGGCTCGACGAAAAGCGCGCCCGGCCGGCCGGAAAGAAAGCGCCCGCGTTCACCCTCGACCTGAAAGCGCGCAACCGCTGGCTGCCCGATCTCGTCGAAGCGGCGAAGATGGCGCTGAAATCCATGCGCGTGAATCTGTTCCGCACGGCGCTCACGTTGCTCGGTGTCGTGATCGGCGTCGCGGCGGTCGTCGCCATGCTCGCGATCGGCGACGGCTCGAAGCAACAGGTGCTCGAACGGATCACGTCGATGGGCACGAACCTTCTCGTGGTGCGCCCGGGCGCGGCGCGCGTCCGCGGCTCCGGCGACATCGCGACGCTCGTTGAAGAAGATGCAGCCGCCATTGCCGAATTGCCTTCGGTCGCCGCGATCTCGCCGGAGCGCGCGAGCCGCGCGACGGTGCGCTTCGGTAACATCGATTACCAGACGCTCGTGCAGGGTGCATGGCCGGGCTATACGCAGGCACGCGACTGGCCGCTGGCGGAAGGCAGCTTCATCTCCGAAGACGACGTGAAAGGCTACGCACCCGTGGTCGTGCTCGGACAGACCGTCGCGCGCACGCTCTTTCCCGACGGAGCGAACCCGATCGGAAAATATCTCCTCGTGAAGAATGTTCCGTTCGAGATCGTGGGCGTGCTCGGCGCACGCGGCGCAACGCCATGGGGCACCGATCAGGACGACATCGTGATCATGCCGCTCTCGACCGGGTACATGCGCATGTTCGGCAAGCGCTACCTGCAATCGATCACGGTGCTGGTCGGCGACTCGAACGAAATTCAGGAAACCGAAGCTGCGATCGAGAAGCTTCTGACCGAGCGCCACCGGGGCGTGGTCGATTTCCAGATCCGCAACACGTCGTCGATTCTGGAAACGGCGCTGGCCACGCAGGATACGTTGACCATCCTGCTGGCGTCGGTCGCCGCCATCTCGTTGCTTGTCGGCGGCATCGGCGTCATGAACATCATGCTCGTGTCGGTGACCGAGCGAACGCGCGAGATCGGCGTACGCATGGCGACCGGCGCGCGGATGCAGAACATTCTTCTTCAGTTCAACACCGAGGCGCTGGTGGTGTGCGGAATCGGCGGGCTTGTGGGCGTCGCGCTGGGTGTCGCCGTCGCGCTGATCGTGCAGAGTTTCGGGGTCGCGATCCTGCTTTCGCCGCTGCCCGCGATCCTCGCATTCTCCTGCGCCTTCCTGACCGGCCTGTTGTTCGGCTACCTGCCCGCGCGCAAGGCGGCGCAGATGGACCCCGTAGTCGCGCTGTCTTACGAGTAGCAACTTGCTTTCAACCCCTCTCCTCCCTAGGGTCCCGCCGATTTTCACCCGGCGCCAGAAATGCTCGACAAATCCGACCCGCTTTCGCCTGCCCGCTCGTTTCAGGGCCTGATCCTCGCGCTCCAGAATTTCTGGGCGAAGCAGGGCTGCGTGATTTTGCAGCCCTACGACATGGAAATGGGTGCGGGCACCTTCCATCCGGCGACGACGCTTCGCGCGCTCGGACCGAAGGCATGGAACGTCGCCTACGTGCAGCCCTCGCGCCGCCCGAAAGACGGCCGCTATGGCGAGAACCCGAACCGGCTCCAGCATTATTATCAGTATCAGGTGATCCTGAAGCCCTCGCCGCCGAACTTGCAGGAACTCTATCTGCAGTCGCTCGCCGCGATCGGGATCGATGCGAAGGTGCACGACATCCGTTTCGCCGAAGACGACTGGGAAAGCCCGACGCTCGGCGCCTGGGGTCTCGGTTGGGAATGCTGGTGCGACGGCATGGAAGTTTCGCAGTTCACATATTTCCAGCAGGTCGCAGGTTTCGAGTGCGCGCCGGTTGCCGGCGAACTCACCTACGGTCTCGAGCGCCTCGCGATGTACGTGCAGGGCGTCGAGAACGTCTATGACCTCAACTTCAACGGACTCGAAGGCGACAAGAAAGTCACCTACGGCGACGTGTTCCTGCAGGCCGAGAAGGAATATTCGCGGCACAATTTCGAATACGCCGACACGGCGATGCTGTTCGAGCAGTTCAAGATGGCGGAGAACGCCTGCAAGAAATATCTCGCAGACGGCGATCGCGGCGAAGAACACCTGATGGCGCTGCCGGCCTACGACCAGTGCATCAAGGCGAGCCATGTTTTCAACTTGCTCGATGCGCGCGGCGTGATTTCCGTCACCGAGCGGCAGAGCTATATCCTACGCGTGCGCGAGCTTGCGAAAGCCTGCGGCGCGGCATGGCTGAAAACCGAAGGAGGCCGGGCATGAGCGCACCGAAGACGCTTCTCCAAATGGCGGGTGCGCCGCTTGCGCCCTGCACCTTCTCCGAAAGCGCCGTCATCATCATCGACGCGCAGAATGAATATGTGAACGGCAAGCTGCCTCTCGTCGGCATCAACCCCGCGCTCGACAATATCGCGATCCTCTTGAAAGCCGCGCGGGCGGCGGGAAGTCCGATCGTTCACGTGCAGCACAAGGGCCGCGCGGGCGGATTGTTCGATCCGGGTGCGGACGCCTTCAAGCTCGCGCCGCAGGCGGCCGCGCAGAGCGGCGAAGCGATCGTCGAGAAGCCGCTGCCGAATGCATTTGCGCAGACGAACTTGCAGGACCTGCTCGCGAAGACCGGCAGGAAGTCGCTGGTCGTTGCGGGCTTCCAGACGCACATGTGCATCTCCTCGACCGTGCGCGCGGCGCTCGATCTCGGGTACCGCACGACCGTCGTCGCGGATGCGGTCGCCACGCGTGACCTGCCGGATCCGACCGGCGGTCCTGCGCTTCCCGCCGCCGAACTCCATCGCGCGGCGCTTGCCGGACTTGCCGACCGTTTTGCCATCGTCGCGAAGCTTGCCGATCTGAAAGCCTGAAATGCCCGATCTTTTGCTCGAACTCTTCTCCGAAGAAATTCCCGCCCGCATGCAGCGGCAGGCCGCGGAGAACCTGAAGAAGCTCGTCACCGACGCGCTCGTGAACGGGGGTCTCGTTTATGAAGGCGCGAAGGCGTTCGTGACGCCGCGCCGGCTCGCACTTTCCATTCATGGTCTTCCCGCGAAGCAGCCGGACCTGAAGGAAGAAAAGAAGGGCCCGCGCGTCGGCGCGCCGGACGGCGCCATTCAGGGCTTCCTGAAGGCCGCAGGCCTCTCGTCGATCGCGGAAGCAAAAATCCAGAACGACAAGAAGGGCGACTTCTATATTGCGATCACCGAGAAGAAGGGTCGCGCAACGCAGGAAGTCATCGCGGAGCTCATTCCCTCGATCGTGCGCTCATTCCCCTGGCCGAAGTCGATGCGCTGGGGCTCGGGCTCGCTGATCTGGGTGCGGCCGCTGCACTCGATCATCTGCACCTTCGGCCCCGAGACCGAAGAGCCGGAAGTCGTGAAGTTCGACATCGACGGCATCAAATCCGGAAACACGACGCGCGGCCACCGCGTGATGTCGTCCGGCGAGATCACCGTGAAGCGGCTCGACGATTACGTGCACAAGCTTGAAGCCGCCCGCGTCGTACTGGATGCGGACCGCCGCAAGGAAATCATCCTTGCGGACGCAAGAAACATCGCGCTCGCGCAAGGTCTAGAGCTCGTCGAGGACGAGGCGCTGCTCGAAGAGGTTGCGGGTCTCGTTGAATGGCCGGTCGTGCTGATGGGCGAGTTCGAGAAGGACTTTCTCGACATTCCGTCCGAAGTGATCCGCGCCACCATCCGCATCAACCAGAAGTGTTTCGTGCTCCGCGACCCGAAGACCGGTGGGCTTGCGAACCGCTTCATTCTCGTCGCCAATCTCGAAGCGACCGACGGCGGCGACGCGATCAAGGCAGGCAACGCCCGCGTGATCCGCGCACGGCTTTCGGACGCGAAGTTCTTCTGGGATACCGACCGTAAGACCAAGCTCGAAGCGCGGCTGCCTAAATTCCAGCAGATCACCTTCCACGAGAAGCTTGGCACGCAGGCGGCGCGGATCGATCGTATCGCGCGCCTCGCAAAAGAGTTCGCGCCCGCCGTGAAGGCCGATGCGGCGAAAGCAGAGAAAGCAGCACAACTCGCGAAGGCGGACCTGCTCACCGAAGTCGTCGGCGAGTTTCCGGAAGTGCAAGGCCTGATGGGCAAGTATTACGCGCTTGCCGAAGGCATCGACAAAGAGATCGCCGCCGCCTGCGAAGATCACTACAAGCCGCAGGGTCCGAACGACCGCGTGCCGAACGCGCCGGTCTCCGTTGCGGTCGCGCTCGCCGACAAGATCGACACGCTCGCCGGTTTCTGGGCGATCGACGAAAAGCCCACCGGCTCGAAGGACCCCTACGCCCTGCGCCGCGCAGCACTCGGCGTGATCCGTATCGTGCTCGACAACAAGTTGCGGGTACCCTTGCTCGCAGCCTTCCGCAAAGCGCTTTCCACGTTGCCGAAAATGCCTGAACCCAAGAACGTCAAGGATGCACCGAGCATTTCGCCCGAAGAAGACCTACTCGGTTTCTTCGGCGACCGCCTGAAGGTTTATCTGCGCGATGCCGGCGCGCGGCACGATCTCGTCGACGCCGTGTTCGCGCTCGGCGGCCAGGACGACCTCGTGCTGATCGTGCGCCGCGTCGAAGCGCTCGGCAAATTCCTCGACACCGAAGACGGCAAGAACCTGCTCGCCGGCTACAAACGTGCCGCGAATATTCTTTCGATCGAAGAAAAGAAGGACGGCAAGAAGTATTCGGGCGAGCCGGATGCCGCGAAGCTCTCCGCGCCGGAAGAAAATGCGCTGGCCTCGGCGATCAAGACCGCAGAAAGCGAAGTCGAAGCCGCATTAAAGGGTGAGAATTTCGAGGCCGCGATGCGCGCGATGGCCAAACTCCGCGCGCCGGTCGATGCCTTCTTCGACAAGGTGATCGTGAACGCCGACGACAAGGCGGTGCGCGAAAACCGCCTGAAGCTCCTGAACCGCATCCGCGAAGCGACGCGCCACGTCGCAGACTTCTCCCGCATCGAGGGCTGACGATGCCCGACCGCGAAACGCTTGCCGCTTACGACAAGGCGCCGGGCGATTTCGCGAAAGACTGGCTCGCGCAGGATACGCCGAGCGACCTGCAGGAGGCCGTGCGCAAATACTTCAAGCCGGGCACGGTCGCGGACATCGGCTCCGGCAGCGGACGCGATGCAGCCTGGCTCACAACGCAAGGCTTCCGCGTCACCGGTTTCGACGCGTCGCAGGGCCTGCTCGACGAAGCGCGCCGCCGCTATCCCGCACTCACGTTCGCGTATGCCGCCCTGCCCGGCCTGGAAGGTCTTGCGGATGCGAGCTTCGACAATGTGCTTTGCGAGACCGTCATCATGCATCTGCCGGGGGACGAGATCGTTCCTGCCGTGCGCAGGCTGCTCTCCATTCTCAAGCCCGGCGGCGTTCTTTATCTGAGCTGGCGTACGGACAAGGCGACGGACTGGCGCGATCCGCGCGGGCGCCGTTATGCGGCTTTCGATCCCCGGATCGTCCGGGATGTTTTGGCACCCCACGAAATTCTGCTCGAACACGAGACCGTAAGCCTCTCCTCGAAAAACCCGATCCACGTCATCGTCGCCAGGAAATAAGTGAAACTTCCAGCGGGCTTGCGCGTTGTCTCCGGCCGCCCGCTCGCTGCGGGCGTTTCTCCGGAGGCTTCCATGACCATCAACCTGATCCAGTTGCAGCCGATCATCGCGTTGATCGCGGGCATTCTCATTCTTCTCGTGCCGCGGCTTCTGAACTTCATCGTTGCGATCTATCTCATTATCATCGGCATCACCGGCATTCTGCGATAGAAAGAAAAAACGGGCGGCCCTAGGTATCTTCCTTGCGCCGCCCGTTTCATTTGCAACCGATTGCGGCCTTACAGGCCTTTCATCGTCACGCCGGCCACCAGCAAGAGATAGCCGACGATCGCGACCCAGAACTGATACTGCGAAACGTACGGAATCGGCGTGAAACGGCTGATGACCGCGAGCGCAACCAAAAGCAGCGAAAGCAGGAAAATAATCTTCGTCGGCGCATTCAATTTCATAGATCACCCCTTAATGGACACGCCCACCCCGGGCGTCTTTTCGAATGTTGGCCCGATTCCCGCGATGACGCCATGACGCTGCCGTGCATTGCATGCCGCGCTGTTGCAGCGCACCGCACGAGGCGTTAAGCCTTCCGCCTCGCGAAACAACGCTCGGTAATTCCGCATGACGAAATGGGTATACAGCTTCGGCGACGGTAAAGCTGAGGGCAAAAGCGGAATGAAGGAGTTACTCGGCGGTAAGGGCGCGAACCTCGCCGAGATGTCGAACCTCGGCCTGCCCGTGCCGCCGGGATTTACGATCACGACCGAAGCCTGCGTCCATTATTATTCGCACAACAACACCTATCCCGACGGCCTGAAGGCCGAAGTCGAAGCCGCACTTGCGGGCGTCGAAAAAATCACGGGACGCAAGTTCGGCAGCGACGCCAATCCGCTGCTGGTTTCGGTGCGTTCCGGCGCACGCGCCTCGATGCCGGGCATGATGGATACGGTCCTGAATCTCGGATTGAACGACAGGACGGCGGAAGCGCTCGCGAAATCCGCGAACGACAAGCGCTTCGCCTACGACTCCTATCGCCGCTTCATCCAGATGTATTCGAACGTCGTGCTCGACGTCGATCACCACAACTTCGAAGACATTCTCGAAGACTACAAAGACCAGAAGGGCTTCGTGCTTGATACCGATCTCGCCGCCGAAGACTGGTCGCAGGTTATCGAACGCTACAAGGCGCGCGTGCAGGAAGAATACGGCAAGCCGTTTCCGCAGGATCCGCACGAACAGCTTTGGGGCGCGATCGGCGCGGTGTTCGGCTCCTGGATGAATGCACGCGCGGTCACCTATCGCCGCCTGCATGGCATTCCCGAATCCTGGGGCACCGCCGTCAACGTGCAGGCCATGGTGTTCGGCAACATGGGTGAGGATTCGGCCACCGGCGTTGCCTTCACGCGCAATCCGTCGACCGGCAAGAAAGAGTTCTACGGCGAGTTTCTCGTGAACGCGCAGGGCGAAGATGTCGTCGCCGGAATCCGCACGCCACAGAATCTCACCAAGGTGGCGCGCGAAGAAGCGAGCTCCGACAAGCCCTCACTCGAAGAAGTGATGCCGCAGACCTTCGCGCAACTCAAAGACATCTTCGCGAAGCTCGAGAAGCATTACGCCGACATGCAGGACATCGAGTTCACGGTCGAGAAATCGAAACTGTGGATGTTGCAGACGCGCTCGGGCAAGCGCACCGCGAAAGCTTCACTCCGCATCGCCGTCGAGATGGCGAACGAAGGCGTGATTACGAAAGAGCAGGCGATCAACCGCATCGAAGCCGGCGCGCTCGATCAATTGCTGCATCCGACCATTGATCCGAAAGCGGAGCGCAAGGTGATCGCGACCGGCCTACCCGCCTCGCCGGGCGCTGCTTCCGGCGAGATCGTGTTTTCCGCCGACGAAGCGGAAAGTGCGAAAGGCTCGGGCCGCAAGGTGATCCTCGTGCGCGTGGAAACGTCGCCGGAAGACATTCACGGCATGCACGCGGCCGAAGGCATCCTCACCACCCGCGGCGGCATGACTTCGCATGCGGCAGTCGTCGCACGCGGCATGGGCAAGCCTTGCGTTTCCGGCGCAGGATCGATCCGCATCGACTACAACGCAAAGACGCTGAGCGTCGGACCGGTGACGCTCAAGGCCGGCGACGTGATCACCATCGACGGCGCGCAGGGGCAAGTGTTGCAAGGCCGCGTACCGATGATCGAACCCGAACTCACCGGCGAATTCGCAACGCTGATGGAATGGGCCGACAAGGTGCGCAAGCTCGGTGTCCGCGCAAACGCCGACACGCCGTCGGACGCGAAGGCCGCACGCAATTTCGGCGCCGAAGGCATCGGCCTTTGCCGCACCGAGCACATGTTCTTCGACGACGATCGCATTCTTGCGGTGCGCGAGATGATCCTCGCCGACGACGAGAAGAGCCGCCGCAAGGCGCTGGATAAACTTCTGCCTGCACAACGGTCGGACTTCATCGCGTTGTTCGAAACCATGAAGGGCCTGCCGGTTACGATCCGGCTCTTGGATCCGCCGCTGCACGAATTCCTGCCGCATACCGACAAGGACATGGCGGAAGTCGCCGCAGCACTCGGCACCGACGTGAAAAAGCTCGCAGCACGCAAGGCGGAGCTTTCCGAATTTAACCCGATGCTCGGCTTCCGCGGCTGCCGTCTTGCCATCGCCTTCCCGGAAATCGCGGAGATGCAGGCACGGGCGATCTTCGAAGCCGCGGTGCAAGCCGGCAAATCCACCGGTGCGCCGGTCGTGCCGGAAGTCATGGTTCCGCTGATTACGACAAAAGCCGAGTTTGATCTCGTGAAGGCCCGGATCGACGCCATGGCGCAAGCCGTGATGAAAGAAACCGGAAGCAAGATCGAATATCAGGTCGGCACCATGATCGAGCTGCCGCGCGCCTGCCTGCGCGCGGAAGAAATCGCGGAAACTGCCGAATTCTTTTCTTTCGGCACCAACGACCTCACGCAGACCGCATTCGGCATTTCGCGCGACGACGCCGCGATCTTCCTGAACACTTATCTTGCCAAAGGCATCATCCCGATCGATCCTTTCGTCTCGATCGACCGTGGCGGCGTCGGCGAGCTTGTGCGGATCGGCGTCGAACGCGGACGGAAATCGCGTCCCGACATCAAGCTCGGCATCTGCGGCGAGCATGGCGGCGACCCCGCTTCGGTCGCCTTTTGCCACGAAGTGGATCTGGACTATGTATCCTGCTCGCCGTTCCGCGTGCCGATTGCACGGCTTGCCGCGGCGCAGGCCGCGCTCGGAAAAGAACTCGTAAGCGAGGCATAGCGAAACGCGATGGGGGTGCCTTCGCTCAAGGAACTGCGCGAAGGCGGCAAGCCCGCGCTTGCGCGGGCACTCGCAGCCATCGAAACCGAAGCCCATTCCGAAGCGCTCGCGCGGCTTCTCGACGAAGCCTGCGCGAAGCCGAAGGGGCACATCCTCGGGCTCACCGGCACGCCCGGCGTCGGCAAATCGACGCTGATCAATGCGATGATCGCGCGTGCGCGGGCCGCGAGCCAAACCATCGCGGTGATCGCCGTCGATCCGTCTTCCAAGATGACCGGCGGCGCGCTTCTCGGCGACCGCGCACGCATGACCACCAATCCCGACGACAAGGGCGTGTTCGTGCG
>VFQR01001600.1_pt1 | contig 16673 bp, 11 predicted proteins | sample 3512321 | NCBI WGS metagenome assembly VFQR01 (sample SAMN10412374, study PRJNA504923) | tailings metagenome | isolation source: Relicate 3 Philex TSF1 revegetated site | place: Philippines: Tuba, Benguet | collected 2017-08-29
AACACCAAGGTGAGCAGGCCGAACAACGAGAACGCGAAACCGAGCCAGCTGACGAGACGCAGCGGCTTCGTGCTGTAGCCCGTGAGCATGTTGAACGCGTGCCTGGTGAGGCGGGTGAACGTGTAGTTCGATCGACCCTGCTGTCGGAGGTCCATCGGCGTGTCCGCGGTGGTGTAGCGGGTGGTCACCCACGACAAGAGCACGTCGATCGACACGTACGGATCGTCGACCCCGGCGAACCCGTCGCGCAGGCTGGTCCGGAACGCACGGAACGCACCGGAGTCGCGAGCCATGGCGCCACCGATCGCAGCGCTGATCGCCGCCTTCGTGAGCCGGCTCGCGAGGTTGCGCCAGGCGGCGTGCTCCTCGACCGTCGACGTGCCATACACGAGATCGAACGGGCCTTCGAGCGGCGCGAGCAGCGCCGGGATGGTCTCCGGCCGGTGCTGGAGGTCGTCGTCCATCGTGACGATGACGTCGAACGACGCAGCGCGGATGCCGGCGAGGAGGGCGTTGTGCTGACCGAAGTTCCTGTAGAGGTCGATGCCCACGACCTCTGGTTCTCGCTCGACGATCTCGCGAACGACGTCCCAGCTGTCGTCGGGGCTGCCGTCCACCACGTAGATGAGCTCCCAGGGCCCTCGCGGTCGGAGCACCTCGGCCAGCCGCTGCGTCAACTCCCGCAGGGAGCCCGCGCCGTTGTAGACGGGAACGACGACGGAGACGCCTGCCGGGAGGCGTAGCGGGATCGGGGAACTGGCATCCATGACGACGGCGCCGCAGCTGGCCGGCCGAAGTATAGGGTCCAGCGGTCAGCGCCGCCCGGACGTCAGCGGGAAGCCTCCACGACGCAGTGCGTGTAGGGGAACGGGTTCAAGTCGTGGCGCACCGTGCGTTCGGTGCGCGTGAACGCGCTCGACACGATGCGCTCGTAGTCGCCGGGGTGACGGACGAAGCGCCCGCGATCGAGAGCCATCAGGACCCTCGCCACCGACCGCTGCTCGGGATGGAATGCCGGATCGATGCACACGAACCTTCCGCCGTCGCGCAGCTTGTCGTGCACCGCTCGGACCACCCGCTCGGCCAGCTCGTCGTCGAGGTGGTGCACGACGCCGATCGCGACGGCCACGTCGAACGTCCCGATCTCGAGCGACGAGAGCGCCGCCAGGTCGGCATGGACGAACCTGGGGCGATCATGGCCTGCGCTCACCGGTCCGTCGTTCACGTAGCTCGGGTTGTGGTCGACACCGACGTACTCGAGCTCCGGCACCAGGCGCGAGAGATCGCCCGTGCCGCACCCGATGTCGAGCAGCCGCTCACCAGCGCGAGGGCGCACGTGCTCATCGAGGAAGCGGCTCATGCTCGCATCGGCGCGGATGAGCTTCCGGAAGGCTGAGTACCCGGCCCGAGTTCCGAGGACCCGATCACGAAGCGGCATCGTCGGGAGGCTACCGGCGCACCGTGGCGCGCCCTGGCGTGAGGGATGACCTCGGTAGCCTCTGGCCGGTGCGAGCGGGACAGGAGGTGGCGGCGAGCTCCGACGTCGGCACGGCCGACGGTGAGCCGGTGGGCCCCCCGGTTCGCTCGGAGCGCCCGCCGAGGTCGCGCCCTCCGTGGGTGTGGCTGGCTCTCGGCCCCGTCGTGCTCTTGGTGGCGTTGGGTACGGCCCCCTACTTCCGCCTGAACAACGGTGATCCGTTCATCTACGTCGGCTATTCCAACGCGTTCCGGACACATGTCGCACGGTTCGGCTACACGTATCACTCTGTCCGCTTCGGGCTCATCTTCCCGTTGCGGGCGTCGCTCGTGGCAGGCCCCGTCGTCGGCTACCTCGCCCTGCGCTACGTGCTCTACCTGGTCGCGACGGTCCCGATGTGGTTCGCGCTCCGCCCGTACGGGCGGAACGCAGCCCTTCTCGGGCCCGTGGCGTTCATCACCTCACCCGTGGCCGCCCAGGCGATCTTGACCACGCACCACGACACGTTCGTGGTGCCGTTCCTCACGGCGTTCGTCTGCCTGCTCGTGCTGGCGCTGAGGAGCGATCGGCTGGTGGCGCTCGCGGCTCTGGCCCTGCCGGCCGGGCTCACCGCCGGCCTCGCCATCAACGCCAACATCTTCGCTGCGCCGCTGTTCGTCATCGTGACGCTGGTGGCGTCCTCACTCCTGGTCGCGGAACGGCGCCTGCGCCTCGGGTTCGCGCTCGGGCCGATCGTGCTCGTCGGGGTCGGGGCGGTCAGCGCCGCCGGCGCCCTCGCCTACGGTCGGATGTTCGGTGACGCCAACATCTGGCGCACCACGCTGAACGCGGTCGGGGACATCTCCGAGAGCGAGTTCTGGCGGACGCCCGGCATCTCCTGGCTCGGCACCCGTCGCTACGTCTACGTGCCCTTCCTCGTCCTCGCGTTCGCCGCGGCCGTCCTCGTCAGGCGACCGGGCCGGCGGTGGGCGAGGGCGGCGGACGTGCGGTTGGTCGTGCTCAGCCTCCTGCTCCTCCTCGGATTCTTCGTCGCGCACCAGTTCGTCCTCGGCGGGACCTCGATGGAGCAGGCGTACTACTTCTCCATGATCATCGGGCCCACGTGCCTCGTGCTCGCCGCAGCGATCGGCTGGAGCGGGATGATCGACCGCGTTCCGGCGGTGGCGGTCGTGGTCGTCCCGGCGCTGGCCGCACTGGTCGCGCAGTTCCTCGAGCTCCGAGCCTTCGTCCTCTTCGTGGGACTCGGCCTGGTGCTGTTCGTCGTGATGCTGTGGATGCGCTGGTGGGTCGCAGCGGTGGCACTCGTGCTGCTCGTGCAGCTCGCTTGGGGCGCCGGCCCCCGCCAGATCGCGCCGATCGAGGGCGCCCGCTTTCAGTACGAGCCGCACTACGAGCGCGTCTTCGGCGCGTGGTGGGACACGACGGCGTTCGAGGCGTACCTGCTCGCTTCACGTCTTCCGGAGCTCGTTCCCTCGGATCCCGGGTACGTGGTGCCGTTGTACTTCTGGTACCCGACGGGAGACGCCATGCTCGACTCGGTCCAGGCCAGCTACCACTGGGAGGCGCTCACCGTCCAGCGGTCACCGAATCCCGGGATGCCGCAGATCACCGACGACGACATGAACCGCCTTCGAGCGCTCGTCGGCGGGTTCGTCGTCCTGATGGCCCGTACTGACGCCGAGGTCGAGCAAGGACTGACGGCGCTGCGTGGTCGCGGCTTCGAGGTCGACGCAGCGGCGCCGACCGAGCGGCTGGTGGCCGGCGACTCCGCCGTGATGGTGCGCACCGTGCGGGTGCTCGCCGCGCCGGGCTGAGTGCGCGCGGCTCAGCGTTCGGTATCCACGAGCTCCAGCACGCGGCCATCAGCCGTGGTGAGGACGACACCACCGTCGCTGGTTGCCGCAAAGGCGGTGATGTTGCGCCCGTGATCGACGTCGAGGAGCTGCTCGACGCCGACGTCGGGTTCGACCCTCAGCACCCACACCTTCCCGCAGCCGAAGTCACCGAACACGAATCCCTCACGACCGCGCACGTCCGCCATCACACCGCCGATGATGCTCCCGCACCCGTCGAGGTGCCGGTACCACCAGAGCGGGTCCTCCGACGGGGGGCCTCCGGGGCGGCTCGGGCCCTCCACCGCAGGCCAGCCGAAGTGCTGTCCCGGCCGCACCAGGTTGACCTCTTCGGTGCCGGCGGGCGGCGTCGACCCCACGTCTGCCACCAGCAGCTCCTCGTCGGAGCGCACGGCGAACCGGAACGGGTTGCGCAGGCCCGTCGCGTAGATGAGGCGCGGGAGGTCGTCGGTGGAGAACGCCCTCTCAGCGGCGAGCTCGCTCGCGGGGATGCGCAGGATCGTGCCGTAGGGCGAGGTCGGGTCAGCGGCGAGCTCACGCTCGCCGCTGTCGCCCATCGCGACGAAGAGATCGCCCGCAGGTCCGAAACCCAGTCCACCGGCGACGTGCGCGCCCGTGAACGACAGCAGCCCCCCGAGGACCACGCGTTGCCCCAACAGCTCGAGCGTCGCGGGGTCGAGCTTCAACTCCAAGACCTCGTTGGCAGGGTGGCTCGCCGCGCCTGCGCCCATCGCGCACTCGGCCTCGCGAGCGGTGCGCGTGACGTACACGAGACCGTTGGCGACGAAGTCCGGCGCGACGGCCAGCCCGACGAGCCCTCGCTCCGACTGGTCGCAGACCTCGAACGTAGCGACGACACGGGGCTCGGCCGAGCCCGGCTCGAGGACCAGGAGGCGCGCCGCTCCTTCGGTCCCCTTCTCGGCGACGAGCAGCCGCCCGTCCAGCAGCGCAGCGATGTCGGTCGGCACGACGAGGCCTTCGGCGCGCACGGCGAGGTCGAAGCCGTCCAGCATGGAGGCCTGCGCGGGACCGGCGGCGCACGCGGTCTCGCCCGAGCGATCCCGCACGAACACCACCGACGTCGCGCCGAGGAGGACCGCCGCGGCCAGCGTCGCGCCCAGCGACGCACGTCGCCGCCCGGCGACGATCAGGACGGCGGCCGTGATCACCCCGAGCGCAGCAGCCGCTGCTCCTGCCCGCCCGGCGCGACCCCACCGGAGGCGAGGGGGCGGGAGCTCGCCGAGGTCCATGAACGCGTTCACGGGGTCGAACACCTCGAACGGCCCGGCCGGATGAGGCCAGGCGAAGCCGGGACCGAACGACACCGGATCTCCCGGCTCCCAGACCCAGGACCGCGACCCGGACAGCCGCACCGCCGAGATGGTGGACGTCCCCGGTGCCAACGCCGGCCAGACCTGGAGCGACCGATCGTGCGGCGAGATGGCGAAGTCTGCCGTCGCCCGGACAGGAGCCAGCTGCTCGACCGGCACGACGATCTCCCGATAGGCCGCGATCGAGTTCTCGAGGTCCGTGATCCGGGAGACACCGTTCGCCTCGATCAGCAGCCGTCCGGAGCCGGGGCGGTAGAGCGCAGCCACCGTCGCCCCCGGCTGTGTGGGCACGGTCACGACGAGAGCCGGTCCGCCCGCCACGAGCACGGCGTGGGGCCGATCGCCGTGCCCCTCGACGGTCACGCCGACCTCGGCCGCTGCTCGCTCCCAGTCGACGGCGCCGGCCGGAGACCGGACATCGAGGAGCATCACCGTCGCCGGCTCGTCGGCAGGCTCGCCGGAGGCAGTGGCCGGTCGCGGGGGCAACGCCTGCAGCGACACCTCGACCGTCGCGTCGCCGCCCCCGTGCGGAACGGGCCGCGCCGCCAGCGTCGCGGTCTCGGTCGAGATCTGGGCGAAGGCGTCCGGCACCACCGCTTCGTACTCGATCGACAGCCGGTCGAAGGCGGTGGCGCGAGGTCCGGCCGCCACGAAGACGGCGACACCCGCCGCGACCGCCGCGGCCACGGCGAACCCGATGAGGAGACGGTGCGCGAGCGCCGGCGGACGGCGATCGGGACGGTGGTTGGTGTCTGCTTGGACCATCGACATCTTGACGCGGCGTGACCCGGACGGTGGCGGGCGTCGACCGATCGTAGACTCGATGGCTTCCGCATGTCGTCCTCCGACAGGCGCTCGACCACACCCGGAGCAACGACATGCTCGACCACACGACCGCCCACCAGCGCCTCAAGCGCAGCGCCCGACGCCTGGTCGATCGCGTCGTGCTGCCCTACGTGGAGGCGGTGCGCGCCGACGTCAACCAGGTCGTCGCTGCCCCGGGCCCGGAGGAGTCGTCGTCCGATGTCCCTGACCAGAACATCCCATCAGACTTCTTCCATCTGGCCAACCACGAGCTGCGCACCCTCGAGCTGGAACGCGTGCCGAAGGGTGGCGCCCGCGTCCTCAGCGTGGGCGCGCAGGGGCGGTGGTACTTCGACTGGTTCGAACGGTCCTACGGCGCCGTCCAGGAGCACATCGGGATCGAGGCCTTCGAGCCGATGCCCGAGGACCTTCCTGAGTACGTGCGCTGGGTCCCGGAGACCGCGGACCACATGGACATGGTGGCCGCGTCGTCCGTCGACCTGGTGTTCGCCGGGCAGACGAGCGAACATCTCTGGGCCGACGAGCTGGCCGGGTTCCTGCTGGAGGCGCGGCGGGTGCTTCGTCCGGGTGGGATCCTGGCCCTCGACAGCCCGAACCGCCTGGTGACGGAACACCTCCGCTGGAGCCACGGAGGTCACACCATCGAGCTGTCGGCGTCGGAGATGGAGCACCTCCTCGTCCTGGCGGGCTTCGAGGTGCTCACCACAGCCGGCATCTGGCTCAGCGTGCTGGACGGCCGCCACCTCGCCCTCGAGGAGGGCGTCGAAGATCCTGCCGTCCTCGTCCGCCGCGTGGCATGCGGCCGGGACGCTCCCGACGAGTGCTTCGTCTGGTGGATCAACGCGGCGCGATCGGACGCAGAGGTCGATCCGGAGCGGCTCCGGGCTGCGGTGGCCGGGCTGTTCGACGACCATTGGGACACGCGCGTCTGCCGAGGGCTGTTCCCTCACCCCGGTGCCCGCACGTTGGCGCTGGTGCCGGGAGCGAGCGGACGTCTCGCCTCCACGCTGCCGTTCCCGTTGCACGGCGGCCGCTGGAGCGTGGCGGCGACGCTCCGCAGCGGTTCGTGGAGCGACGCCCGGGGCTTCCGGCTCCGGGTCGTCGCTCCGGGCGACCACGTCGTGCACGAGCTCCGGCTCGAGGATGCGGCCGTCGAGGGCGCCGTGGCCACCTGGCACCTCGAGCAGCCGTACCTGCTGTTCGCGCTGACGATCGAGGTGCTCGCCGAGCGGGTGGTCGCACCCTGTGAGCTGGTCCTACCCCTCCAGGTGCGCCACCTCAGCTGACCGCTGCGATCAACCGAGCCGAACCACCTGGGCACCGTTCAGCAGCGTGCCGACCGGCTCGATGTGGATGATGCGACCGACGTGCCTGCCGTAGGCGCGACCGATCAACTCGGCGACACCTGGCCACGCCACCAGGTACACCCCGTCGTCGAGCAGGTGGTCGAACAACGAGCCCCCCAACCCCATCGCCGACTTGCGCTGCTCGTGGGCCGGGCTGAACGTCTGCCAACCCGTGCTGATGAGACGGTCGGAGTCGAACGGCGACCAGCGGCCGAAGGGATCGACGGCATCGAGCTCCACGGCGTCGCCCACCACCACGAACCGGCCGTCGGCGTCGAGCGACCGCAGCGCGTCGAGCTGGACGGCCAGAGCAGCTTCGCGCTGACCGTTGCGCACCGACATCTCGGCATGTCGTGTGCTCAGCGGCCACGCGACCAGGGCGAGGGCGACCGTTGCGCCGATCGCCTGCGCAGGAGTCGTCACCCATCGCGGCAGGCGACCCGCACTCGGCGGAGGGTCCAGCACCGCTGGCGCGATCACGACCGCCGCTGCCGACACGAACAACAGCGGTACTGCCAGCCGGTCCGGGAACCGCTGGGTCACGGCGATGGCGACGAAGACCGCCCCGGCCCATGCGGCCTGGAGAGCGATCAACACTGCGCCTCGACGGCGCTGGACCGCCATCGACGTGGACGCCGCCACGGCCGCGAGCACCAGGAGCGGCGTACGCCCCTCGTGCACCAGGCGCCAGCCCTCGGCGACGGAGGCCCTGGCTTCGGAGCTCGGCGCTGCCGCCGCGAGCCGCTCGAGCTGCGCGCGGGAGTACAGCTCGGGGTCGTCGAAGAACCACGACCCGAACATGTACACCTCGTCGATGGTCCAGCCGTTGGCCTGCAGCATCCTGGCGACGCGCGGATCCTCGGGATCCTCCGTCACCGCCGCGAGGCGTGGTGTGCCGTGCAGTTGGCCGCGCACGTCGTTGAGCGCGTGGTACTCCGGCCAGTCCCCGCGCGAGCGGAGGGCCGCGTCGCTGGCTGCCACGACGCCGAGCGTCGCGGCGAGGACGCCGAGTGCCACGAGGGCCCGGCGGCGCCCGAGGGCGACGAGGATCCAGGCCAGCGTCGGCAACAGCACGACAGCCACGCCGACCACGGCGTCCCACCGCACGGCGGCCCCGGCAGCGAACAAGGCCGCAGCCGTCGCCAGAAGCCGGCCGGATCGTCGCGTGCGCACCGAGGCGGCGAGCACCAGCGCGCCAGCACCGGCCGCGACGACGGCAGTCGCCGTGAAGCTGAGGGAGATCACCATCATCGGCCACACCCCGAGCAGGAGCGCGACGCCGGCGAGGGCCGGGCCCGGCCGGAGGGCGTGCCGGCGCACGCTCGCGCAGGCGACGACGGTGCCGACCGCCACCACCTGCGTCACGATCAGCAGGAGCCCGTACCACGGTACGGACGGGACGACCCGGTACATGGTCGCCAGCACGATCGCCGGACCTGCCCCGATGAAGACGAGATGCGCCGTCGGCGTGCCCGTGTAGCTGCCACTCGCCAGCGCCGCCATCAGGACGTCGTCGTTGACCATGAACGTCAGATCGCGGCGCAGCCACGTGACCGTGGCGACCAGCAGGACAGCCGACAACCCGCCCACGACTGCCCCGACGTGAGCCGACCGTACGCCGGCCGCCGGGCTGCCGTCGCTCATCGGCGCTCGACGCCGGCGGGGTTCCTCGCCAGCACCCACACCGCCGACGCCAGGTGCTCGAGCTCGCGCTCGGTCATCGCTGCGTCGAGCTCGCGCATCGCCTCGAGGACAGCCTGCGCTCGCGCTTCGCCCAGACGCTCGGACGCGCGCACCAGGTCGAAGAACCAGCGGGTGGTCTCCCCCAGGCCGCCGAAGACCCCGAAACGGGGATCATCGAAACCCTCCAACAGGAGATGCGCTCCGTGCGGGGTGATGTTGAAGAAGTGGAAGGGCACGGCGTGGAGCGGCTGCATGAACGCGAACTCGGCGTAGACGCTCGCTCCCGGGGCCAGGATCCGGCTGATCTCGGCAACCGCACGGGGCGGCTCGGGCACGTGCTCGAGCACCGCCTGGCTGAGCACGAAGTCGACGCTCCCGTTGGCGAACGGCAGCGCGAGGCCGTCGCCGTAGAGGTCGACGGCCAGGTAGGGGAGGTACTCCAGGTTGAACACGCGGGAGTCCGGGTGTCGGCGGTCGCCGCCGCCGAGGTCGAGGACGAAGGCGCCCTCCTCCACGCTCCCCAGCAGCTCCTCGAACATGGGTGGATACGGGTTCCCGCGGTTGACAGGGAGTGGTTCGACGGGTTCGACCTCCGATGGGACGGAGATGGCGTGCACCCGGCGGATCATCAGCTGGGTGGCGTGCGGGCCGACCGACCCCGCTCCGACGGTCTCGACCCGCCAGTCGTGCGGCCCGAGCGGGAGCCCGCGCAGTGTCAGCACGTGGGTGCCCGGCTCCACGGCGCTGAGGTCCACCTCGGTCGCAGCAGTGCCGCAGGTGCACCGGATGCGCCCGGCCCAGTCGTGCGAGGCCAGCTCCACCACGATGCCCGTGCCGTCGACCTGGCCGGCACATGCCGCGCCGATGGCTGTCGCGAGCAGGCCGTCGGGCCGGTCGCGCCAGGTGCCGCGCAGGTGGTCGGCATCGTCCCAGCCGACCATCTCGCCGACCACGTCGTCGGCCGGCACCTCCCGCTCCCGTTCGAGGAACGAGGGGCGGCCGCTGCGGACGACGCCGACATCGCCACAGCGGCCGCATCGCAGCGTCGCGGCAACGAGGACGTCGTCGACCGTGGCGGCGTCGGTGCGGTCGAGGGCGGCGTGACAGCGAGGGCACACGAGCCGGTCGAGGACGGCGCGTTGGCGGGTGGCGCTCACGGGGAGGTGGAGGGTCATCGGTCGCTCCCCTGGAGGGTCGGCCATGGCAGTGGCGGGTGCGCGTTCGGCTGGAGCCCGAGGACACGGACCAGACGGTCGGTGCAGCTGGGCGAGGAGTACTCGGCGGCGAGGGCCCGCATCGGTGCGTCGTCGCGATGGCCGCCGGCGAGCACCTCTTCGGCCGTCGCCGTCAGCGCAGCAGCGAGCGCGTCGGCGTCGCCGGGCCCGACGAGGCGGTCCGGCGGGCCCACGAGGTACGGCAGGTTGCCGGCGTCGGTGGCGACCACGCGGCACCCGGCGAGATAGGCCTCGAGGACGGGGACGCACAAACCTTCGTGGAACGTGGGGCTGACGAGCACGTGGCTGCGCCCGAGGAGACGCCACAGCTCGTCGTCGTCGACGCCGAACTCGAACGTGACGGTCTTATCGAGGTCGTGTTCGGCCACCAGAGCCCGGAGCTCGGCGAGGTAGGCGTCGTCGGAGAACGTCGCGCTGCTGACGAAGCGGAGGTGGAGACGGTCGCGCAGCGTCGGGTCGAGCCGGTGCAGGGCCTCGATCAGCACGTGCTGGCCCTTGGCGCTGGTGAGGCGACCGATGCAGATCAGCTGCACCCGGCCTTCCTCGCGCGCTGCGACCAGGCCCGGCGGGGCGTCGATGCAGATCGGGACGAACTCGATGGTCGCGGGATCGGCACCCCACTCGACGAGCGTGCGGCGGTTGAACTCGCTCATCGTCCACAGCGGCACCCTGAGGGCGAGGGCGTGCGAGAACTGCTCCAGCGACCGTTCGATGGTCGCCCGCTGGGACTCGGGCACGAGCTCGGCGGGTGTGAGGTTGTGGAAGTGGACGACCGGGCGTGGCCGCTGAGCAGCGAGCAGGGTCAACGCGTCGAACAGCGAGTAGCGGATGCCCCAGTGGAAGACAGCCACGTCGGCGTCCCGGAACTGCCGGTGGCGGACCAGCGACCACGGGTCCCCGACGACGTGGGAGGGGACCGGCACGTCACGGCCGAGGCCCTGGGTGTAGATCGTCACCGACTCGACGCCCTCCACGGCGGCGAGCAGCTGGGCCTGGCGGACCACCGAGGAGGAGATGGCGTCGTGGTCGACGACCACCCCGGCGACGAGGGCGATGCGCATCAGCCCTCCGGAGCCACTTCGATCAGCCCGACGAGGTCGGCCGCGCCATCCGTCACGGACGTGCCGATCCGGCCGGCACCGGTCGACACCGGCAGGCGGTGGTGCCCCGGCCCGAGCACATGCGTGCCGGTGGTGCCGTCGTCGACCACCACGCGCGCATGTCCGTGGGAGCGGACGACCAGGTTGGCGACGCTCCGCCGAGCGGCCCGGACCCACGCAGCCCGCCCGGTTCCCAGCACCACCGCCGGCGTCCCGGCAGCCAGGCGGCGGCGCTCGAGGCGGCGCACGTCGGCAGACTCGACCTCGGTCGCCGGCCGGGTGTGGACCCTCGCCAGCAGCGCCTCGATCCGCTCGGCGGTGCGGTCGATGTGGAACGACCGCTCGAAGGACCGGCGGCCTTCGGTGGCGAGGCGCGACCGGAGCTCGGGGTCGTCGATCAGGCGGCGAAGCGCCGCCTCCAGCGCGTCGGCATCCCCGGGTGGCACCAGCAGGCCATCCTCATCCGCACGCACCACGTCGGCGATGCCGCTCGAGTCGCAGGAGATCACGGCTGCGCTGTGCATCATCGCTTCGACGACGACGAGGCCGAACGACTCGTACCGTGACGGGAGGAGGGCGATGTCGGCCCGGTGGTAGTGCTCGGCGAGCTGGTCGTCGTCGACGACGCCAGGCATGGCGACCCGCCCCAACCACGGCTCGTCGCCGTGGCGGGCCCTCCACGCCGCCCCGACCGGGGGCTCACCCGGGCGCAGCGGGCGGTCCTCCCCGACGACGGTGAACCGCACGTCGGGTCGATCGGGAGCGACCCGCTCGATCGCCCGCAGCACCGTGTCGATGCCCTTCCTCAGCTCGAACCGGCCGACGAACAGCACCTCCAAGGGCTGGCCGTGCTCGCGCTCGCGCGGGGCCAGCGCCCGATCGACCACCCCCAGCGGCACGATGCCCCACCGCCGCTCGTCGATGGTGCCGGGCTGGACCGACTCGAGGGTGCGCATCACGGCCCGGCCGTTGGCGTGGAACACATCGGCCGTGAGCAGGACCTCGCGCTCGAGACGGATCAGCTCGTCGATCACCGGCGCCGCGCCGGGGTCGGCGCGGTGGCCCGCCATGTCGGTGGCGACCGCCAGCGGCGTGGCCACGTGGACGGCGACCGGGATGCCCGTCGCCCGGACCACGCCGAGCACCTCCACGTCCCACATCGGCCCGTAGACGACCTCGTGGCACGACCACCAGGCGATCCTCTCGATCTCACGGACGCTGGCGGTGGCGAAGTCGTCCACCGGCCCGGGCACGCTCGGCAGGTGCCCCCCGCCGTCGATCGGCGGGCACTCGATCCGGTGCACCCAGACCCCGTCCTCGAGATCGACGGTGCCTGCCGCGGCCGAACGGGTGATCACCCGCACCTCGTGTCCGCGCCGGGCGAGGGCCGGCGCCAGGTCGCTGATGAACCGGGCGATGCCGCCGGTGATGTCGGGCTGGTAGCCGGTCGTGACGAAGGTGATCTTGCGCCGGCGCGAGCTGTCGACCACCTCGAACGGCAGGAACGGCGGCGCTGGCCACTCGACCGGACCCAGCCGGCGGTGGACGCCCCGCCTGCCGAGCTCGGTACCCTCGGCCAGCGCCTGTGCGCAGATGATCGCGCAGCGGTTCGCCGTGTCGGCCGGCAGTCGCCCCGCCTCCTCGTGGAAGCGGGCGTCGGCGATGCGGGTGGCCATGAACGCCCGCGAGCGTTCGAGGATGTCGTACTCGGAGAACGCGCCCAGGGCGTGGCGGTACGAGAAGTACACCTGGTTCTTCATGATCGGGAACCAGTTGGTCACGATCCGCTGATGGTCGCGGATGCCCGACGGGAGGAACTTGTGGTGCACCGGCGCCGTGTCCACCTGGCGGAGCACGTATCCGGCGTCGACGAGGCGGCAGCAGAGGTCGGTCTCGTCGAGGTAGTAGTCGTAGGTCTCGTCGAAGCCGCCCACATCCAGCAGCGCGCTCCGGCGGAACAGCGCGTTCGTCCCCTGCAGGTAGGGGAACTGGAACGAGCCGGGGAAGCAGAGGTCGTCGTAGGGGAGGTCGTCGCGGTAGGTGGTTTCGGCGAACCGGTTCGACGCGCTGTAGTGGTACTGCAGGCCCATGCCCGTGTGGTCGAAGACGATGCCTCCGACGCCGGCGACCTCAGGGTCGGCGAACGCCGGAAGCGCCTGGGTCAACCAGTCGAACTCGGGCAGCGCATCGTCGTCGATGAAGGCAACCACGTGCCCTGCCGCAGCACGGATGCCGATGTTGCGTGACACCGAGAGATTGGCCAGCGGGTTGCGCTCCACCTTGATCTGTCCCGACCACCTCTGCAGCACCTCCTCGGTGCGGTCGGTCGAGGGCCCGTTGACCACGACCACCTCGAACTCGTCGCTCGACTGGAAGCGGAGCGACTCCAGCGTCTGCTGGAGCCCCTCACACCGGTTCAGGGTGCAGATGACGACCGAGACCCGCATCGGCCTGCTTCAGTCGGCCGGGCGTGTCGCCCGGATCTCGAGCTCGAGGCAGTCGCCGTTCGGCCGCCCGGCGGCGACGACCTGCGGGTCTTCGAAGCCTGCGGCGGTGAGGAGCTGCGCGAGCGAGTCGCCGGTGAAGCCGGTGAAGTGGAAGTCCCCCTCGTACTCCTGGCCGCCGTAGACGACGGAGCGGAGCGTGTCGAACGACAGCTCGCCGTCCACGTAGGCGCGGGTCATGGCGTCGACGTCGGGGACGACGGCCCGGAACACGCCCTTCGGCTGGAGCAGGCCACGCCAGTACGGCAGCAACCGACGACGCAGCTGCTCGTGGGGGAAGTGCTCGATCGTGTGGCTGCTGAAGATCTCGGCCACGGAGCCCGGTTCGAACGGGAGGTCGTCGACGGCGGCGACGACGTCGATGCCGGGGAGCTCGCGCATGTCGACGTTGACGTAGCCATCGATCGGGAGGTGTCCGGCCCCGAGGTTGAGGCGCGGCGGGCCCGCGCCGAGGGCCGACGGGTTGACCACCTTTGCCTCGATCCGCCCTTCGCCATCTCCGGACGAGGAGCCGTAGCGCAGCTCGTGCATCATCTCGGCGCGGATCGTCTCGACGCGGTTGAGCAGCCAGCCGAGGGTGTCGATGTGCGGGCGCATCTCGGCGCGCACGTCGTCGTCGCCCAGCTGGAACCCGGCCCAGGCGTCCTCCAGCCGCTCAGCCGTCGACGCGAGTCCCCGTCGCGCGTCGTCGAGCTGTTGTTCGAGGCGCAAGGCGTCAGCGACCGCCGTGGACACGTCGGCCAGCTCCCGCCGGAGGTCGCCCACGTCGCGAGCCAGGAGCCGAGCCGTGCCGTTGGAGGAGGCGATGGCGTTGAGGACCGTGGGCATGTGCTGCTCGATGCCGTTCAACCGCTCACCGTCGCCACGAACGACGAGGACGAGGTGCTCGACCTTCTGCTCCAGATCGGCCAGGCGCGCCGTCGTGGCCGTGTGTTCCAGGCCCAGCGCGTGCAGATCGGCTCGAAGGTACGGGGCGACCGCCCGCTCGGCGACGTGGCGCGCCTGTGGCACACCCGGCGCCTTCGTGGCCCGGCGGGTCGTCCTGCGGAGGATGCCCATGACGCGGGCCTTTCTTCTCGGGAGCGGGTGACGGAGAGACGGTAGCCCGGTCTGCCCTCAGGAGACCCGCCACTCGGGGCGCAGGGTGACGAGGCCCCCCGTCTCGTAGGGCCTCCCGGTCATCACGTCGAAGCGCAGCGCGGTCTGGAGGTGGTCGTAGACGTGCGAGCGGTTGAAGTCCGTCACCTCGGTGTGCACGTCGTAGGTCCCTGGCAGCAGCGGTGCCCCGCTGACGGTGACCTCGATGCAGCCTTCACCGTGGAGCGCTTCCGGCACCAGCCCGACGTCGCGCGTCGAAGGTGAGGTCACCGTCGGGCCGCCGAGTTGCTCGATCGCGAGCCCCACGATCGGCCGAGGTACGCCCCTGGCGGCGCGATAGTGCAGGCGGAAGCACAGGTCGTCGCCGGTCCTGAACCTCTTCACGGGCGCGGCGCCACCGTTGACGAACAGCTCGACATGGGTGATCTGCACCTCGCCGGAGCCGCGACGCACGCTGCCGTCGCCACTGCGCACGTGCGCCCCCAGCATGGACTCCGTGTACTGATCGACGAGATCGGACGGATCCCCTTCGCCCGAGACGACGCCGTGCGTCAGCCAGATCGCCCTGTCGCACATGTCGCGCACCGTGTTCATCGCGTGGGTGACCAGGACGATGGTGCGGCCCTCGTTGCGGAACTCGACGAACTTCTCCAGGCATCGCTGCTGGAACGTGACGTCGCCGACGGCGAGGATCTCGTCGATGATCAGCAGGCGAGGGTCGACGTTGATCGCCACCGCGAACGCGAGCCGTACGTACATCCCCGAGGAGTACGTCTTCACCGGCGAGTCGATGAAGCTCTGCAGACCGGAGAACTCGACGATGTCGTCGAACCGCGAGGCGATGTCCCGCCGCGTCATGCCGAGGATGGCGGCGTTGAGGAACACGTTGTCGCGCCCGCTCAGCTCGGGATGGAAGCCAGCGCCGAGCTCGAGCAGCGCCGACATCCGCTTGTGCACTCGAACCGCGCCCTTGTTGGGCTGGAGGATCCCTGCCATGCACTTCAGCAGGGTCGACTTTCCGCTGCCGTTGTGGCCGATGACGCCGAACACCTCACCCTCGCGCACGACGAACGACACGTCGTCGAGTGCGACGAGCTCGTCGTAGCGGCTGCGGCCACGGCCCACCACCAGCTGCTTGAGCGAGTTGGTCTTCTGGTGATGCAGCCGGAACGTCTTGGTGAGGTGCTCCACCTCGAGCGCGAGGTCCGCGGCCACGGCTACATCTCCTCCGCGAAGCGTGGCGACAGCCGGTTGAAGATCGCCGCTCCGGCCATGAAGCTGCCGAAGCCCAGGAGCACCAGCTGCACGAGGCGGACCGTCCCCGGCACGCGCAGGTCGTAGACGATGTTGTGGATGGCGGTGATGAACGATCCGGTCGGGCCGTAGCGGGCGAGGTTGCGAAGGATCGCGAGCTCGATCGCGGCCGGGCTGTAGATGATCGGCGTCGCGTAGAACAGGAGCTGGGCCAGGATGCTCCAGAGGTAGTTGATGTCGTGGTAGAAGACGTTGGCCGCCGCCAGCGCCAGCGCCACACCCGTCGTGAACATGGCCCAGAGACCGAGGACCAGCAGCAGGAGCGGGATCCACGGGAGCAGCATGTTCCCCGCGATGAGCAGGGCGACGCTCAGCACGAGCAGCTCGATGAGCAGCGTCACGAACTGGGCAGCCACCACGGAGAAGACGAGGTGCTCGTGCGGGAACTGGACCTTCTTGATCAGCCCCGAGCCGCCCTGCACGGACGAGATGGAGACCGCGACCGAGATCGAGAAGAAGTTGAACGGCAGGACGCCCGAGAGGAAGTAGAGCGGGAAGTTGCGGATCCCGCTCGGATCGCCGATCGGCGGGACGGCCCGGAACACGTACAGGAAGACGACGCTGAAGATCAGCATCTGCGTCAGCGGGTTGAGCAAGCTCCACGCCCAGCCGAGGACCGACTTCTTGTAGCGGGTCCGCAGCTCTTTCATCGACAAGAGGTAGAGCAGGTTGCGATGCGCCGCCGCAGCACGGAGTGACATGCGGTGAGCGAGTGTAGGGGCGCTCCGCCGTTCGACCGAGGCGCGGTGAGCACCTTGGCCCGAGCAACAGGCCGTGCCCCTGTACCCTCGTCGGATGCCCACCGCCCTGATCACCGGCATCACCGGCCAAGACGGACGCTTCATCGCCGACCTGCTGCACGCGAAGGGCTACAGCGTCTTCGGGTTGATCAAGGGCAAGAACAACC
>VFQR01001601.1_pt1 | contig 16654 bp, 17 predicted proteins | sample 3512321 | NCBI WGS metagenome assembly VFQR01 (sample SAMN10412374, study PRJNA504923) | tailings metagenome | isolation source: Relicate 3 Philex TSF1 revegetated site | place: Philippines: Tuba, Benguet | collected 2017-08-29
CCGTGCTGGGCCTGGACGCCTCCGAGCAGGCCTTCCTGGACAAGACCCTGATCGATCTGGACGGCACCGAGAACAAGAGCCGCCTGGGCGCCAACGCCATGCTGGCGGTGTCGATGGCCGTGGCGCGCGCCGCGGCCGAAGAAGCCGGCCTGCCGCTGTACCGCTACTTCGGCGGCATGAGCGCGGTGCAGATGCCGGTGCCGATGATGAACGTCATCAACGGTGGCGCGCACGCCAACAACAACCTCGACCTGCAGGAGCTGATGATCATCCCCGTGGGCGCGCCGAACTTCCGCGAGGCCGTTCGCTGGGGCGCCGAGGTGTTCCACGCGCTCAAGAAGATCATCCACGACAAGGGCATGAGCGTGGCCGTGGGCGACGAGGGCGGCTTCGCCCCGAACGTGGCCAGCCACGAGGCCGCGCTGCAGATGCTGCTCGACGCCATCGCCGCCGCCGGTTACACGGCCGGTGATCAGATCGCGCTCGGCCTCGATTGCGCCGCCAGCGAGTTCTACAAGGATGGCAAGTACCACCTCGAAGGTGAAGGTCTGGTGCTGACCGCCGAGGAGTGGACCAACGTGCTGGCCACCTGGTGCGACAAGTACCCCATCGTCAGCATCGAGGACGGCATGGCCGAGGGCGACTGGGACGGCTGGAAGGTCCTCACCGAACGCCTGGGCCAGCAGGTGCAGCTGGTGGGCGACGACCTGTTCGTCACCAACACCAAGATCCTGAAGGAAGGCATCGACAAGGGCGTGGCCAACTCGATCCTGATCAAGATCAACCAGATCGGCACCCTCACCGAAACCTTCGCTGCCATCGAGATGGCCAAGCGCGCGGGTTACACCGCCGTCATCAGCCACCGCAGCGGCGAGACGGAGGACAACACCATCGCCGACATCGCCGTCGGCACCAACGCCGGCCAGATCAAGACCGGCTCGCTCTCGCGCTCGGACCGCATGGCCAAGTACAACCAGCTGCTGCGCATCGAGGAAGACCTGGGCGACGTGGCCGTGTACCCGGGCCGCGACGCGTTCTACAACGTGAAGTGATGCCTTGATGGCCAACCGCCTGATCCCCGGCCTGCTCGTGGCACTGCTGCTGGTGCTGCACGCGCAGCTGTGGTTCGGGCGCGGCAGCGTGCCGCAGGTGGCGCAGCTCGAGCGCGACCTGGCGGCACAGCTCAAGGCCAACGCCGAGGCGCAGCAGCGCAACGACCAGGTGGCCAGCGAACTGCGCGACCTGCAGGAAGGCCTGGAGATGGTCGAGGAACTGGCCCGCCAGGACCTCGGCATGGTCAAGCCGAACGAAGTCTTCGTGCAGATCGCGCGCTGAGCGCGCGCACGCGGCCGCCATGCTCCGTGTTGCGCTGCTTGGCGGCGAATCCAGCGGCAAGAGCACGCTGGCACGGCAACTGCACACAGCCCTTGCCGCACAGGGCATCGCCACCCACACCGTGCCCGAGCACCTGCGCGACTGGTGCGAACGCGCCGGGCGCGCGCCCCACGCCCACGAACAGGCGGCCATTGCGGCCGAACAGACCCGGCTGATCGACACCGCGCGCGCCGAGGTGGTGATCGCCGACACCACCGCGCTGGTGGTGGCCGCCTACAGCGAGCTGTATTTCGAGGACCGCAGCCTGTGGCCGGCGGCCATCGCCGCGCAACGCGATGTCGGGCTCACGCTGCTCATGGGCCTGGACCTGCCGTGGCACAGCGATGGGTTCTTCCGCGACAGCCCGGCCGTGCGCGAGGCCACCGACGCGCTGCTGCGGCGCGAGCTGCAGGCCGCAGGCATCGGCTTTCAGACCATCTACGGCCAGGGCACGCAGCGCCTGCAGGCCGCGCTCGGCGCCATCGGCACGGCGCTCGGCCGCCCGCTGCTGCCGGACGATCCGCTGCTGCGCGAAGGCACGGGCCGCTGGCAGTGCGAGGCCTGCAGCGACCCCGAATGCGAGCATCGGCTGTTTCGCGCGTTGATCGCGCGGCGCGACACCCGATGACTCAATGCTGCTGGGCGCTGCCCGGCGGTTGGTCCTTGGCCTGCAGGAAGATCTGCGCCGCGTCCACCGGGTCGAACCGATAGCCGGCGCCACAGAAGTCGCAGTTGACCTGCACCTCGCCCTGCTCGGCCAGGATGGATTCGATCTCGTCGCGCCCGAGCGAGCGCAGCATGTCGCCCACGCGCTCGCGCGAGCAGGTGCATGAAAAACGCGGGCCGGTGTTGCCCTGCAGGGGCTCGAAGCGACGCACGTCCTCTTCCCAGAACAGGCGGCGCAGGATGGTCTCGGCGTCGAGCTCGAGCAATTCCTCGCGCTTGAGGCTGCTGGCCAGGATGGCGATGCGGTTGTAGTCCTCGTTGCGGCCGATCTGGTCCTCGTCGCGCTGCTGCGACTGGCCGGCCAGGTTGGCCTCGCCCTGCAGCGGCAGGCGCTGGATCAGCAGGCCCGCGGCCATGCGCTCGTTCGCGGCCAGCACGAGTTTCGTGTCGAGCTGCTCGCTCTGCAGCATGTAGTGCTCGATCACTTCGCTGATCTTCTCCAGCTTCTCGTGCCGGTCACCGAACAGCGGCACCACGCCCTGGTAAGGCTGCTGGCCGGGCTGGCGGTCCCTGGGGTCGAGCGTGATCGCGCAGCGGCCCTGGTTGGTGACGTTGACCATGTGCGACAGCGGCGCGTCGTCGGCCACCTCGCCGGTCACGCTGGCGGTGGCGCGCAGGCGCAGGTCGGGCTGCACCTCGGCCACGGCCAGCTTCACCGGCCCGTCGCCCTGGATCTGCATCACCAGCGCACCGTTGAACTTGATGTTGGCCTGCATCAGCGTGGCCGCGGCCGTCATCTCGCCGAGCAGTTCGGTCACGGCCGCGGGGTAACCGCCGGCCTGCGCGCGGCGCTGCAGGATCTCCTGCCAGGCGTCGGTGATGCGCACCAGCATGCCGCGCACCGGCAGGCCTTCGAACACGAATTTGTGGAGCTCGGACACGGCTTTCCTTCGACCAAAGCGGGTGATGTGGCGCTCAGCCGAGCTTTTTCAAGCCCTTGCGGTAGCGCTCGGCGTTCTCGACATAGTGGGCCGCACTGCGGCGCAGACCCTCGATCTGCTCGGGCGTGAGCTGGCGCACCACCTTGGCCGGGCTGCCCATGATCATCGAGCCGTCGGGGAACTCCTTGCCCTCGGTCACCAACGAGCGCGCACCCACGAGGCAGTGCTTGCCGATCTTCGCGCCGTTGAGCACGGTGGCGCCGATGCCGATGAGCGACTCGTCGCCGATGGTGCAGCCGTGCAGCATCACCTGGTGGCCGATGGTGACGCGCTCGCCCACCACCAGCGGGAAGCCGTAATCCGCGTGCATCACGGTGCCGTCCTGCACGTTGCTGCCCTTGCCGACGGTGATGGTCTCGGTGTCGCCCCGCAGCACGGCACCGAACCACACGCTGGCCTCCTCGTGCAGGTGCACGTTGCCCATCACCTGCGCGCTGTCGGCCACCCAGGCCGATTCGGCCATCTGCGGCGCCACGCCATCGAGTTCGTACACGGCCATGCGGGGTCTCCTGTCGGGTGCTTCGAAAAGGGCGGAAACCTAGAATTGTAGGGATGCCCCCCACCCCATCGCTGCGCGCCGAGGCATTGGCCGCGCTCTGCACCGCCGACCCCGCCGCCAAGGTGGCACACACGCACGCCCTGTGGGCGCGCTGGCGCGCGCTCGGCAGCGACGACGCCGCCGCCTGGGACAGCGCACACGCGCTCGCACCCGATGCCGACACGCCCCTGCCCGGCCGCCCGCCGCGGCCCGAACTCGTGGCGCCGCAGCAGGTGGCGCAACGCTCTCCCTTCACGCGCGAAGGCCTGGCCGCGCTGCTGCACGCCATTGCGCACATCGAGTTCAACGCCATCAACCTCGCGCTCGACGCGCTGTGGCGCTTCCCCGGCATGCCGTTGGACTTCTACCGCCAGTGGCTGCAGGTGGCGCACGAAGAAGCGACGCACTTCGGCCTGCTGAGCGAACACCTCGCCACGCTGGGCCACGCCTACGGCGACTTCCCCGCGCACAACGGCCTGTGGGAGATGTGCGTGAAGACGCAGCACGACATCACCGCGCGCATGGCGCTGGTGCCGCGCACGCTGGAAGCGCGCGGTCTCGATGCCACGCCGCTGATCCAGGCGCGCCTGAAACAGGTGAACACGCCCGAGGCGCAGCGCGCCATCGAGATCCTCGACGTGATCCTGCGCGACGAAATCGGCCACGTGGCGGTGGGCAACCGCTGGTATGCGTGGCTGTGCGCGCAACAAGGGCTCGAGCCCGTGGCGCACTACCGGCACCTCGCGCGGCTGCATGTGGCGCCGCGGTTGCGCGGGCCGTTCAATGTGGACGCGCGGCGCAGTGCGGGCTTCAGCGAGCGGGAGATCGAGGCGCTGTCGGCCCGCGAATGAGCGCTGGCTGAGAGGGCATCAAGCCAGGCGGAAGTCCTCGCGCCAGTCAAGCTCCCGATGCGTCACGGGTGTCGGTTCGCGACCGAGCAGCGCAGGCAAGGCATTGGGCACCGGCAGGTTGTCCCGCTGCAGCAGGAGCCAGTGGCCATAGCTGAAGGGGCTGAAGCGAAAGAGATCGCACAAGTGAGCACCGACGCGCGTGCCCCAGTTGGGCAGGGGCACCTGCCAGGCTGGCCGCGCGGGCCGTTCGGTCTCGTGCACACCACGCAGCAACTGAAGGTACTCTCCGTAGCGGTAGTGTCGCGAGCCGCCGAGGTTGGCTTCACGCCAATCACGCAAGCTAGGCAGCTGTGCCAGCCGCAGGTAGGCTTCGCCCAGGTCGCTGGCCTGCACGGCCGCGATGCGCCCGGTGGCGCCACGCGGCACGAAATGCACGGGCGATCGCGCCAGCATGCGCAACCAGCTTGCCCCGAAGCCGCCCAGGCCGTCGATCAGCGAGGGACGCACGATGCAGTGATCGGCCCCGCTGCGCGCCACGGCCTGTTCTCCACGCAGCTTGCTCGACAGGAACCGGCTCTTCGCGTTCTCGTGCAAGCCGAGCGCCGAGGTGTGGATGAGACGCACGCCGCGCCGTGCACACGCTTGCGCAAGCGCCGCAGGCATGCGGTGGTGCACGTCTTCGTAGCGTTCACCGCGTCGCTGGCGCAGGATGCCCACGCAGTTGATGACCACCTCCACGTTGTCGATCATCGGCAGCCAGTCATCGATCGCCAGCAGGCGCTGTGCCGCCGTCACGCGCCAGTGCACCCCGGCACGGGCGGTTGCGTCCAGCGCCGCCAGCGCCGGGCGCTCCACCGGTGGCCGACGTGCCACGGCGGTGACGCGCGCACCGCTGGAGCGCAGTGCAGCCAGCACGTGGCTGCCGATAAAGCCGCTGGCACCGAGCAACAGCACACGCAGCGGTGCATTTGCCCCCGCATTTGTGGATGACTGGGCTTGCGGAGGCATCTGGGTCATGGCGCGCGATTCTAGGCAAGCTGCGTGTCGCCCATGGTGACCCGCAGGCCACGCGCCTCGCGCTCGAAGTCGGCGAGTTCGAGGAGTCCCACACACGGCCTGGCCCCGAACGCCACCGACCCGCTGCGAAGCCGGCGCAGCAACGCCGAGACAGCCAGCGTGGGCACGTGCGGCCCGTGGCCGTGGGTGGCCACCAGCTCCCAGGCACGGTGCACCAACAGGCCGTCGGTCTGCAGGCCCTTCACGTGTACGAACATGGCGCCGGCGTCGCTGCCCAGCCCATCGAGCAGGCTGGCTACGCGATGCAGCTGCGGCGCCCATCGCGACCAATCGGGGACCCCCAGCAGGCGACGCGTCCATGCCATGGCGCACAGCGACAGGTGCAACGCACGCAATTCGAGCCCGGCGCAGAAGTGCACCGCGGGTTGCCCCGGGTATCGCGGCGGCAGCAAGTCGAGGTCGGGCACGTCCAGTGGCGACAACCAGCGCAGGCCCACCGGGTCGCCGAAGCGGTGACGGTGCAGCGCGCCCCACGCAACCGATCGGGCGCCATACGCAGGGGTGATCGCCGTGCCGCAGCGCCCAAGCACCGATCGCACCGTGGCCAGACCACGTCCACTGCGGTGCCCCGGGCTGATGCCGATATCGATGCGATCGACGCGCGACATGTCGCGCGCGAGGTGGTCCGCCGCGGCACTGGAGAGCGCGGGCACCGAGCTTGCGCCGCTGGCGACGAGCACGCCAGCCGCTCTCGCATCGGCATCGAGCGCCGTCACACCGCTCACGAAACTGCGGTCGTCGGCGAGATCGATCGAATGCGCGCGCGCTGCGATGCAGGCCCGGGCCACACGGTAATCGGCGCCAGTGAACGGCCCGGCGGTGTGGACCACCGCCTGCGGGGCCAGTCCGATCAACTCGTGCTCGAAATTCGTCGCATCGATGTCCAGAACGACAGCTCGCAGATCCGCCCGCGCCTCTGACGCCAGGCTGTTGCAGAGATCGTGGGCATGCGCCAGCGATCGCCCGGCGATCACCAGTTCGAGCGCGGGGTCCGTGGACAAGCGCTGCACCAGATGGCGACCGAAGAGACCACTCCCGCCCAGCACGAGAACCCGCCAGCGCGACGCACTCACCCGGAGTCACCCCCGCGGGTGGTGCTGCGCCACCACGTTCTTGAGCCGCTCGCGCGCCACGTGCGTGTAGATGGTGGTGGTGGAGATGTCGGCGTGGCCGAGCAGCATCTGCACGGCGCGCAGGTCCGCGCCGTGGTTGAGCAGGTGCGTGGCGAAGGCGTGGCGCAGCGTGTGGGGCGACAGCGGCGCGGTGATGCCGGCCTGCAAGGCGTACTTCTTCACCAGTTGCCAGAACATCACGCGCGACATGGCTTCGCCGGCGCGCGCGCCGCGCGAGGTGACGAACAGGTCCTCGCTGGCCTGGCCGTTCAGGATGGCCGGGCGCGCGTCGGCCAGGTAGCGCTGCAGCCACTCGCCGGCCACCTGGCCGAAGGGCACGAGGCGTTCCTTGTTGCCCTTGCCGGTGATGCGCAGCACGTGTTCGCTCAGGCCCACGTGCCAGGCCTTGAGGGTGACGAGCTCGCTCACGCGCAGGCCGCTCGCGTACATGAGTTCGAGCATGGCGCGGTCGCGCAGGCCGAGCGGTGTGCCGGTGTCGGGTGCCGCGAGCAGCGCCTCCACCTGCGCCTCGCTGAGCGTCTTGGGCACGCGCAAGGGCTGGCGTGCCGGCAGCAGGCGCAGCGTGGGGTCGGTGCTCACGAGCCGCTCGCGCAGCGCCCAGCGAAAGTAGCGCTTGAACACCGTGAGCCGCCGGTTCGCGGTGGTGGCGCGCGTGGCGGCGTGGCGCTCGGCGAAGTAGCCGTGAATATCGGCCTCCTGCGCCTCGGGCAAGGCCTTGCCCTGCGCCGCCAGCCACTGGCCGAAGAGCGTGAGATCGCGCCGGTAGGCCTCGAGCGTGTTGCGCGCGAGACCCTCTTCGAGCCAGAGGCTGTCGATGAAGGCCGACAGCGAAGGGTGCTCGCCACCGACCGGGGCTTCGGACATCAGTCCAGCTTGAGTTTCTGCTTGGCGACCACGCCCTTGTAGACCTCGTACTCGGCCTTGATCTGCGCCGTGAATTCGCTCGGCGAATTGCCCACCACCAGCGAGCCGGTGTCTTCGATGCGCTTGCGCACCGCCGCGTCCTTCAGGGCTTCGGTGGCGGCGGCCTGGATCTTGTTGACCACATCGGGTGCCATGCCCTTGGGGCCGATCAGGCCGTAGTAGGCCATGCGGTTCACCGGCTCCAGGCCCACCTCTTTGAAGGTGGGCACGTTGGGCAGCGCGGCCACGCGCTGCGGCGCAGCGACCACGATGGCCACGAGGCGGCCACTGAGAATGTGCGGCAGCGCCGAGGGCAGGTTGTCGAAGATGATGGGCACCTGACCGCCGATGGTGTCGTTCAGGGCCGGGCCGGCGCCGCGGTAGGGAATGTGCGTGATGAAGGTGCCGGTGAGGCTCTTGAACAGCTCGGTCTGCAGGTGGCCGATGCCGCCGGTGCCCGAACTGGCGTAGCTGTACTTGCCCGGGTTCTTCTTCACCTCTTCGAGGAAGCCCTTGAAGTCCTTGGCCGGGAAGCTCGGGTGCACCGCGATCACGTTGGGCGTGGCCGCGATGTTGATGATGGGCGTGAAGTCGCCCAGCGTGTCGTACGGGATCTTGGGGTTGATCGCCGGGTTGGCCGCGGTGGTCGACACGGTGGCCATGCCGATGTAGTGGCCGTCGGGCGCCACGCGCGCGAGCTCCTGCGCACCGACCACGCCGCCGCCGCCCGCGCGGTTGAGCACGATCACGTTCTGGCCGAGCGCCTTGCTCAGCGGCTCGGACATGACCCGGGCAATGATGTCCGTGGTGCCGCCCGGTGCGAACGGCACCTGCAGCGTGATGGGTTTGCTCGGGAACGCCTGTGCCAGGGCAAGGCCTTGCGCGCCCATGGCGGCCAGGGCGACGGCACTGGCCAGCGCGGTACGACGGTTGATCATGGTGGGGGTCTCCTGAGGGGGGTACAAAAGCGAAGTACGCCGACTGTACCCAGTTGGCGGGCGCGACACCTTCGGGACAATACATAAGGGGAAACCCGGCCGCGGCGGTGGCCGGCCGCTACGATCGCGCGGTGAACTTCGCGCAACTCCTCTTCCCCGATTTCTCGCTCATCCTGTGCGGCTACCTGGTGTGCCGCTTCACCAAGCTCAACCGCACGGTGTGGGAACAGGTCGAGAGCCTGGTCTATTACTTCCTGTTCCCGGTGCTGCTGTTCCACAGCATCGTCAAGAGCCCGCTCGATCTCACGGCCGCCTCCAGCCTGGTGGGCGCGGCGGTGTCGCTGGCGCTGTGCGCCATCGCCCTCACCTACTCGCTGCCGCACTGGCCCTGGCTTGGCCAGCGCATCGACGTGCGGCTGCACGCCGCCAGCGCGCAGGTGGGGTTCCGCTTCAACTCGTTCATCCTGCTGGCCATCGCCGACCGCGTGGCCGGGCCGCAGGGCCTGCTGCTGGTGGCGGTGATCATCGGTTTCTGCGTGCCCATCTTCAACATCGGCGCGGTGTGGCCGATGGCGCGCCACGCCAACAAGGGCTTCGCACGCGAGCTGGTGCGCAACCCGCTCATCATCGCCACCGCCACCGGCCTGGCGGCCAACCTGCTCGGTTTCGCCATGCCGCCCTGGCTGGAGCCGACGGTCAACCGCATCGGCCAGGCCTCGCTGGCGCTGGGCCTGATGGCCGCGGGCGCGGGCATGCAGTTCGGCAGCCTGGCCAGCGCCAAGCTGCTCGGCTCGCTGGTGCTGGGCATCAAGCACCTGGCCGTGCCCTTGATGGCCTTCGGCCTGGCGCGGCTGTTCCGGCTCGACCCGGTGCAGACGGCCGTGCTGCTGACCTTCTCGGCCGTGCCCACCGCGTCCAGCTGTTACGTGCTGGCCGCACGCATGGGCTACAACGGGCCCTACGTGGCGGGGCTGGTCACGCTGTCCACGCTGCTGGGCATGCTGAGCCTGCCGTTCGCGCTGGGGGTGCTGCGGCCCGGGGTTTGAGGGGCATTCGCGCGGCGGGCCGCGCGACGACATAGCATCGCGCCATCCTCCCCATGGGCGCATGACGATGCCAGTGTCCACGCGCGGTTTCACCCTCGTCGAGCTGATGATCACGGTGGCGATCATCGGCATCCTCGCGAGCGTGGCGCTGCCGGGCTACCGGCAGTACGTGATCCGCGCCGAACTCGCGCAGGACCTGCTGGACATCGACAACATCCGCACCGTGTTGTCGGTGGAAACCGCCACCGGCCGCCGCGGCTTGCACGAGGGCGCGCTGCCCGGCCAGGTGCCCCCTGCCCTGCAGGGCACGCTGCCGGCCGAGGCGTTCAACGGGCTGCAAAGCCTGCGCAGCCAGCTGCTGCTGGCGCCGGGTGGCAGCCTCGGGGTGCCCGACGCCCGCTACGCCTTGCTGCTGGACAGCCCCGACGCCGCGGGCGGTCTGCGCCTGCGCCTGCTGCACCAGGAAGCGCGCAAGGCCGGCTTCGCCACCGCGTGGCTGGCGCCGCAAGCCTTCCTGCTCGGCCTGGGCGTGGCGCCGCCGGCGACCGATCCCACCGATCCCACGGACCCCACCGACCCGCCCGGCAACAACGGCTGCCCGCCCGGCTGGACGGCGGTCGGCCAGTCGGGGATGTGCCGCCCCCCGGGCAACGAACCCTGCCCGCCGGGCTGGAACGAGGTCGGCAATTCCGGCCTGTGCCGGCCGGGCTGAACGCGCCATGAACGAAACCCCACCACCCTCCCGGCTCGAAGACACGGTGGCCGCCGCGGCCCGCGAGGCCGCCGAGCAGGACGAGCGCACCCGGGCGCACGCGCTGCGCCAGGGCACTCGGCGCCGATCGACACCCCGGCTCGCGCTGGCCGCCTTGTTGCTGAGTGCCGCACTCGCTGTCCTGGCGTGGGCCACCCGGCTGCGCGTCGACGGCCCGGACGCCGACGAACTGCAGCGCCACCGCGAGGTGGTGTTGCGGTTGGCAGCGCAGGCGGTGACGGATCATTTCCAGCGCCAGGGCAGCCTGCCCGGGCGCATCGAGGAGGTGCTGCCGGTGGCCGCCGAAGTGCGCATCCAGGCGGTGCCGCAGGGCGTGCGCCTGACGCTGAGCGACGGCAGCGGCGAGCCGCGCGAGCTGATCGTGCCGCTGCAGAAAGGACCCCGATGACGCCCCGCAACCACGAGTGGCTGGGCCGTGCCCTGGTGGCGGCGCGGCAGATGTCCAGCACGCAACTGCCCGACCTGAGCGATGTGACGCTGATCGAGGCCTGGGAGCGGGTGGCACAGGCCAGCGGCCTGGCGCCGGACGACATCGCCCGCATCGTCGCCCATGCGCATGGTCTTCCCCTGGCCGACCCGAGCCGCGCCGACCCCGCCGTCGCCGAGCGTCTGCCCGCGCGCATCCGCGAAGAGCATCTGATGCACGCACTGCGCGACGGCCCCGACGGCCTGCTGGTGGCCACCGCACAACCTGGCGATGGCGAGGTGCTGCGCCTGCTGCAGTTCGCCGTCGACACGCCGTTGCGTCTGGCGGTCGCCGCGCCCGCGAAAATCCAGGCCCTGGCGCAGCGCCATGCGGGTGCTCCCGCGGACACCCCGCCGACACCGCAGGCCGATGTGCTCTCTCTGGACGAAGCCGACGACGGGCGCCCCGCGATCGTGCAGCTGTCGGACCAGATGCTGCGCCAGGCCATCGACAGCGGCGCCAGCGACATCCACATCCAGCCGCTCGACAACGACGGCATCGTGCGCATGCGCATCGACGGCGTGCTGCGCAACGTGGCCGCGCTGCCGCGTTCGGTCATGCTGCGGCTGGTCTCGCGCACCAAGCTGCTGGCCACGATGGACCCGACCGACAGCCTGCGCCCGCAGGACGGGCGGCTGCGCCTGAGCTACCGCGGGCTCTCGCGCGACGTGCGCGTGTCCTCGGTGCCGGCCAACGGCGCCGAAAAGCTGGTGTTGCGCCTGCTGGGCAGCGAGTCGCGCGCGCGGCTCGGCGACGTCGGCATCGGCCAGCCCGAACTCGGGCAACTGGCGGCGCTGCTGCAGCGCAGCCAGGGCATGGTGCTGGTCACCGGCCCCACCGGCTCGGGCAAGACCACCACGCTCTACAGCGCGCTGGCCGAGCGCAACGACGAGGGCGTGAACATCGCGACGGTGGAAGATCCGGTCGAGATCCGCCTGCGCTGGCTGACGCAGATCGAGGTCAACCCGAAGGCCGAGCTGACCTTTGCCAACGCGCTGCGCTCGGTGCTGCGACAGGACCCGGACATCATCCTGATCGGCGAGATCCGCGACGCCGAGACGGCGCAGATCGCGGTGCAGGCCGCCATCACCGGCCACCTGGTGCTGGCCACACTGCACACACACGACGCACTGGGCAGCATCGCGCGCCTGATGGACCTGGGCGTCTCGCGGCCCCTGCTGGCCGAGGCGCTGGCGGGCGCATCGGCGCAGCGCCTGGTGCGCAAGCTGTGCACCGCCTGCCGGGCCGAGGACACGCGTGCCGAGCCGGAACAGCGCTGGCTGCACGAGCACGCCAAGCTGCCCCGCCTGATGAAGGCGGTGGGCTGCGAAGCCTGTGGCCACAGTGGCTACCGCGGGCGGCTGCCGATCTGCCAGGTCTTCACGCTCACCGGCGCAGCGGCCACGGCACTGGAAGAAGGCGCGCCACTGGCACGCCAGCGCGAGCTGGCCCTGCAGGCCGGCATGCGCACCCTGGCGCAAAGCGCACTCGACGCGATGCAGGCCGGCGACACCGACCTCGCCGAGGTGCTGCGCGTGCTCGGCGAGAACTTCTGGATCGACATCGGTGCCGCGCTGCACGCCGCGCCGCCCGAGGTGGTGCACACGGCCGACGACACGGCCGACGCCGCCCGGCGACTGCCGGTGATGATCGTGGCGCTCGATCCCGATGTGCGTGCGCGCGTGGCGGCGCAGCTGCAAGCCTCTGGCGAAACGGTGGTGAGCGTGGGCACCGCGCTCGAAGCGCGCGAAAGCCTGGACCGCGCCGGCCCGGTGCGCGCCATCCTGATGGACTTCACCGGCATGCGCGCCGAACGCGTGGAGAAGCTGCTCGCGCTGCGCGACCGGCTCGGCGCGGCGGCCATTCCGATCCTGGGCATCCGCGAGCCCGACGACGAATCGCTGGACGCCGTGCTCGCGCGCCACCCCAACGTGGTGGTGCGCAACCGGCCGGCCGACGTGCAGCAGCTCGACGCGCTGCTGGCCCAGGCCATGGCCGCCCTGCGCTGAAAGCCTAGTAACCCAGCAGGTTCTGCCGCACGTGCAGAAGGTGCGCCAGCGTGTGCTGACGCGCGCCCGCGGTGTCGCGCTCGCGCAGGGCATTGACGATGGCGCGGTGCTCGGCCTGGTAGGCCAGGCGGCGTTCGGGTGTCACGCTCTTCTTCTTGAGCTGGCCCCAGTCGCTCTGCGCGCGCACGGTCTTCATCAGCGCGAACACGTTGCCCACGAAGCTGTTGTGCGCGGCATCGGCAATCGCCTGGTGCAGCTCGGCGTCCCAGTGCTCGAAGGCCTCCAGCGTGGTGGCGCGTTCGGCCTCGTCGCAGCAGGCCTGCATGCGCTGCAGGTCGGCCGCGTTGGCGTTGCGGATCGCCATGTCGATGATGGCCGGCTCCAGCGCCAGGCGCGCCTCCATCAGCTCGGCCGGGCTGGTGTGGCGCGATGAATCGGGCGCACCCCCGTGACCCAGGCGACCCAGGCGCGCCGTCGCGTGTTCGGCCACGTAGGTGCCGCTGCCCACGGTCTGCTCGATCAGGCCCTGCTCCTTGAGCGCCGCCAGCGCCTTGCGCACCGTGGTGCGGCTCACGCGGTGGCGCTGCGCGAGTTCGCGCTCGGTGGGCAGGCGCTCGCCGGCGCGCCACTGGCCCGACTGCAGTTGATCGAGGAGGGTCTGGCGCAGGGCAAGCGGCATGCTCATGGCGCCGAAATGTACCAAAACAGACCAATTGGCGATAAGCCGGGCGAACAGGGTTATCCCTCGATCGTGCAGATCGTTTCACCCTCTACGATTTGTGCTCTGGTACCTATTGGTATTCATTGGTACAGCCACCCATTGCAGGAGTTTTCGTGCGCATCGCCACCTTCGTCCACCAGGGCCAACGCCTCGTCGGCCTGGTTTCGCCCGATCAACAGACCGTCACGCCGTTCGCGCTCTCGCCCGCCGAGGCGCAGCGCGGCGCCCTGCCCCTGGTGGAGGCCGCGGCCGCGGGCCAGGCCCTGCCGGCCACGCAGGGGCCGGCGCTGGCGCTGTCGGCCGTGCAGCTGGAATCGCCCATCCCGCGCCCGCGCCGCAACGTCTGGTGCGTGGGCCGCAACTACCACGAGCATGCGAAGGAACTGCAGGGCTCGGTGTTCAAGAACAACAACGCCAACCCCGCGGTCTGGCCGATCGTCTTCACCAAGGTGCCCGAGTGCGTGGTGGGCCCCACCGACACGGTGCGCCTGCCGGGCGAGACGATCTCGCCGCAAATCGACTACGAGGCCGAGCTCGCGGTCGTCATCGGTCGCGGCGGCAAGAACATCGCCCGCGCCGACGCCATGCAGCACGTGTGGGGCTACACCATCGTCAACGACGTGACCGCGCGCGACGTGCAGATGCGCCACCAGCAGTGGGACATGGGCAAGAGCTTCGACACCTTCTGCCCCATGGGCCCGTGGATCGTGACGGCTGACGAGCTCGATGGCCGGCACACGCGCGTGCGCTGCTGGGTCAACGGCGAGCCGCGCCAGGACGGCCGCACCGAAGACCTGATCTTCGACATCCCGACGCTGATCGAGACCATCTCGCGCGGCATCACGCTCTACCCCGGCGACGTCATCGCCACCGGCACGCCCGCGGGCGTGGGCCTGGGCCTGAACCCGCCGCAGTTCCTGAAAACCGGTGACGTGGTGCGCATCGCCATCGACGGCATCGGCGAGATCCAGAACCGCTTCGCCTGAGCCATTTCCCCGACCACACACAGGAGACCATCACCATGCAACGACGCGATTTCCACCGCCTGCTGGGCGCATCGGCCGTCGGCCTCACCGGCCTGGGCACGGCCTTCGCGCAGGACGCCTTCCCGAGCAAGCCGATCACGATGGTCGTGCCCTTCCCGCCCGGGGGCGTGGCCGACGTGGTGGGCCGCCCGGTGGCCGAGGCCATGGGCCGCCACCTGAACCAGTCGGTGGTGGTGGTCAACCGCAGCGGCGCGGGCGGCGCCATCGGCATGGCCGCGGTGGCCAAGGCACCGGCCGATGGCTACACCATCCTCATGGCGCTGTCGTCGCTGGTGGTGCTGCCCGAGGCCGACCGCATCCTCAACCGGCCACCGCAGTTCGAGGTGAACCAGCTCGCGCCGATCGCGCGCATGACGGCCGACCCGACGGTGCTGGTGGTGCGTGCCGACAGCCCGTGGAAGACCTACGCCGAGTTCATCGCGCACGCCAGGGCCAACCCGGGTCGCATCAGCTTCGGCTCCTCGGGCAACTACGGCACGATGCAGGTGCCCATGGAACAGCTCAAGGTGGCCACCAGCACCTTCATGCTGCACGTGCCCTACACCGGCGCCGGCCCGGCCATCGTGGGCCTGCTGGGCGGCCAGGTGGAGGCGCTGGCCAGCGGGCCGGCGAGCGTCGTGGGCCACATCAGGAGCGGGCGCCTGCGCGCGCTGGCGCACTGGGGCGACGGCCGCCTGGCCCTGCTCCCCGACGTGCCCAGCTTCAAGGAGCTGGGCGTGAACATCGGCTACTCGCAGTGGGCCGGCCTGTTCGCGCCCGCGGGCACGCCGCAGCCGGTGATGGACAAGCTGCGCGAAGCCGCGCGCGCCGCCGCGCGCGACGAGCGCACGATCCAGGTCATGACCACCGCGGGCACGCAGTTCCAGTACCAGGACGCGACCGAGTTCGACGCCTTCGTGAAGGCCGACGCCGCGGCCATGAAGTCGGTGGTGCAGCGCATCGGCCGCGTGAACTGAACGGCGGCGCGGCTCAGCGCGGCGGCGCCACGGTGTCGATGCGGCGCTGCAGCCGCTCGACCTGCGCCGTGTCACCCGCCGCACGCGCGGCCTGCTGCTGCACGCCCAGCCAGGCCAGCAGCGGCCGCGGCCAGCCTTGCGCCGAGGCGGTGTCCACCGCCAGCTGCACCACGCCGGGCGATGCCTGGCCGCGGCGCAGCGCCGCGCCCGCGGCCACCAGGCGCGTGAGCGGATCGGCCACGCCCTGCAGCGTGCCCGCCGGGTCGGCCGCGCCGAGCGCGGCGCGGTGCGCGGGCGGCAGGCGCTCGGCATCGCCGGGCTGCAGGCGGTTCGACAGGTAGCGCGCATAGGCCGCGTCTTCGGGCAAGGCGTCGGCCGCCACGGCATCGAAGCCGGTGCAGGGCTCGGGGTTCAAGGTGGCCACGCGCAGGGCGCAGCGGTAGGCCTCGGTGCGCGCCACCAGCTCGGGCCGGCCGGTGCGCGCCACGGCGGCGCGGGCACGCGCGAACTCCGCGCGCTCCACACCGTCGCGGCCCTCGAACCAGGCGGCGGCCGCGTTGTCCAGGCTGCTTTTCGCGCTCAGCTGCCAGTCGGGCGGCGGCGGGTTGCTGGAACAGGCCACGAGCGTGGCAACGGTGGCCAACAGGGCAAGGCGCTTCATGGCAGCTTGATCTCCGTGTCGCGGGCGAACGGCCACTTGCGGTTGATCTCGTTGATCAGGCTGTCGACCTGGCGCAGGCTGCGCTCGACCTCGGCGCGCAGCGCGGTGAGGTCGGTGGTGGCCTCGCGCGTGTTGGACGCAATGCCCTGCGCCTCCACGAGCACCGCGTCCACCTTCTGCAGGCTGCCGCGCGCGTCGCCGAGCAGGCCGTTGAGCTGCGTCACGGTGGCGCGCACGTCGCCGAGCAGGCTGCCCTCACCCGGTGCCGCGCCCTGACCGAACACCTGCCGGTCGGCGTTGGCCACCAGCGAATCGAGTCGCGCCGTCAGCGCGTTGGCGCGCGCCATCAGGGCGTTGGCGCTGGCGATGGTGGCCGCCAGTTGTTTTGCGTCGGCCTCGTTGCCGGTGAGCACGCCCAAAGCGCCGTGCGGCCCATTGAGTTTCTCGGTGGTGGTCTGCAGGTTGGCCAGCGTCTGGTTGAGCGCCGCGTCGCGCT
>VFQR01001602.1_pt1 | contig 16644 bp, 6 predicted proteins | sample 3512321 | NCBI WGS metagenome assembly VFQR01 (sample SAMN10412374, study PRJNA504923) | tailings metagenome | isolation source: Relicate 3 Philex TSF1 revegetated site | place: Philippines: Tuba, Benguet | collected 2017-08-29
TGATGTTGGTGGAAGCATTGGCAGCCACACTAGTGGGTAAAGTTCCCACTAAACTAAAGCCATTTGGTAGTTTGAGGTTACTCAGATTTAGTGCAGCCGTACCAGTGTTTTTAATGGTAAAGGTTTTGGTGAGAGTGTTACCAACGATGGCATCACCAAAGCTGATGGCTGTTGTAGTTCCATCTGCAATATTAACTGTGCCGTTGAGAACTTGGATTTCTGGAGTAGGGCTTTTAATATTTGGGGCTTCATAGGCACCAATATCAACCACTGCCGTGCCATTGCCATCCCCATCGTGAGGAGTTCTACCAGTTACATTATTAAAGGCATTAGAACCAGCATCAATGGCAACACTTCCAGGTTTGAGTGCAAAATTACGAGCCGCAGCATTCACAAATCCAGGATCTTTACCCAGAATAAAATTAGTTCCTTTTTTGTTGTAATTGCTAGTGTTGTAAATCAAATTGTAGTCAGCTTTGATATTTGTAGCTGAGCCACCAACAACATATGAATTGCCATTATTACCCGCATACATAATGTTGTTTACAACATTCACATTGTCTGATACACCACTAATTAAAATCTCACCGGAGGCTTTCAATTCAGGATGTTGTGAATTCTGATAAGTCGTGTTGTTTACTACATCAACATTGGAACTTTTAAATACTTGGATACCAGCGCCACCATTGTTATAAGAAATGTTGTTGGCAATTAAAATTTTGCCTTTGTATGGCTGATTATCTAAACCTAGACTGTTGGCAGCATCAATCATGATGCCATGTCCTTCAGTAATTCTTCCCGCTTCCCACCAAGGAATGTAAGTATAATTATTGAAACTTACATTATTACGGATAATAATTTTGTAATCTGTGGTGTTATTGTCTAAATTTCGATTATTGAGAGTGGTGATAGCATTTGACCCCCAAGGACTATACCAGCATGTTTCAGAAACAGTATTGTTTTCAATGATGATATAGTCAGCTTCTTTAGTTGAAATTCCACCAGCAGGAAATTTAGTAATAGTATTGCCACGAATTGTAATGTGGTGAGAACTATTATTTGATTTATCTGGTTGAATGTAAATTCCCGCTCCATTAGTGAGTGGATTGTTTAAATTATTTTGTTGAGACTTTGCATACTCTAATGTAATTTGGTCGTTGGCACCAACCATCGTGATACCCTCAATCACGATGTAGGATGAACCTGCAATATTAATGGCTTGGAAATTAGTTGATTTGATTAGAGGATTATGGCCGGGTAAGGCTTTGAATGTAATTGGTGCGTCTTCAGTACCGTGTTTTTGATTAATATTTAGAACCGGGGTGTTAGGGTATTTACTTTGTTCGTAAGTACCGTTCATAACGTACACCGTATCGCCTGCTTTCACTACGTCTGCGGCTTTTTGCAGAGTACGAAACGCTGCTCCTTCTTTCAAACCATCATTCTTATCGTTACCTGTTCCAGAAACGTAGTATATGTTGCCAGCCATAGTTGTAGTCCAAGAATGTGTAAGTAAATTGGTATGAAACTCTTAGCAACTCAGTTCATTGCTATGTAGTTATCTGAATCGATGTCTTTTGAGATTTTTTGCAACAGCGATAGTTGTCCGATGGCAACTTCAAATTGCATCGGTTGTAAAAATGCTGTTGTCAAATTGCAAATTTTTTCTCTTGTCAACCGCTGATGGTTGAGCCAAGGATATAAATACTGTCAATCGTCAAGCTGTTGTTGAGGAAAATCGGACGATTAGTGCATTTATCTGCTCGATCGCCTAAGAGTCGAATCAAATTCCATCTCTACTGCGTGGGCGCAGCCCGCCGTAGGCATCGCTGGTACTATAATTTGGTACGGTCTTCATATGTGTTATCTAAATCCTGTGAACTTTATCCGTTGTCTGAGGTCAGAAGTTGCCAATTTGGCATGGGTAAACGCACCCCTGGCTGATAACTGGGGACTTAAAGTTACAGTGGTCAAAGCTGAATTATTTCAAACTTGAGTAGGTTGACCCTTTAAGTTAGGGAATTCCAAAAAATAAATTATTCTGGTTAAAGCATTGACTGTTAACTGTGAACCGTCAACAGTCAACAATCTTCTATGGAAAATTTTTTAACTTGGAAGTCCCTTAAAGCGACTAATCTAACAACTTAGTCAAACCTGTTTTAATCTGTGTAAGCGAATTTTGTTAACTCAGTTTAGACTAACCTTCACAAACAGTGATTGATATCAGTGAATACTCAGATTTTAGTTAGATTTTTTACAACAAAACCGAAAAAATATATGGAAGCTTCATGATAATTTCCGTTCATTTGTAGCCAGATATGCGAGTCAAGACGGCTCTATACAACGATTTGATAAAGTTTCTGACAATGGAATCAATTTGGTTCACAAGGAATTAGGAACTTCCAATTAAAAAAAGATTTCATGAAAGACAGTTGACCCTTCTCCTATGGTCGCCGCTACGCGAACGACTTCGCTCAGGGTCAAGGCTGAGCGGAGTCGAAGCCTTGACTGTTAACTGTGAACGGTCAAGAGTCAACGCTTTAACCGAAATAATTGATTTTTGGAGTTTCCCTATCTATGGTGAAGTTGCACCGGACGCTAAAATCAATTGGAAGCGATCGATCGCCAAGCAACTATAGCAGCTAAGCTATTTGGCTTTGAAATTGCAATGTTTTGCTTGTTAAGTTCGTTGAGTGTTGACGGTTAACTGTCAACCGTCAACAGTGAACATCAAAAGATGTGCAAGTTCAATCCATGACAGCTTAATAGGCTGGAAATCTTTTGGTATCAATGTTTGATGCTCGGTTGATGTCCTAACCTACCTGGTAACTGCCATAACATCTCAGCAGTAATCTTCATAATTATGAACGCCCAAAAAAAACCCAGAGTACCTGTAGCTTTAACCATTGCCGGTTCTGATAGCGGCGGCGGTGCAGGAATTCAAGCTGACTTACGTACCTTTGCTTTTCACTGTGTCCACGGTACTAGCGCCATAACCTGCGTCACTGCACAAAATACTCTGGGAGTGAACAGGGTTGACGCCATACCAGCCGAAGCTGTTGTAGCCCAAATTCAGGCAGTAGTTCAAGATATTGGCGTACAAGCTGCCAAAACGGGAATGTTGCTCAATCAAGAAATTATATTTGCTGTTGCCCAGCAAGTGGAAACTTTACAAATTCATAACCTGGTAGTCGATCCGGTAATGGTGTCACGTACAGGGGCACAATTGATTGATGATGAGGCTGTGAAGACTCTACGGCATACACTTATTCCCAAAGCAGCTATTATCACGCCCAATCGCTATGAAGCCCAAATTTTGAGTGGTTTAGAAATATATTCCTTAGAAGATATGCAAGCCGCCGCAGAAATTATTCACAAAACTCTGCGGACAAACGCTGTTTTAGTTAAGGGTGGAGGTATGCAAGGAAATTTGCGTGGCGTTGATATCTGGTTTGATGGAGAAAAATTAGAAATTTTGACCACAAAGCAAGTAGAGACAACAAATACCCACGGTACTGGTTGTACTTTATCAGCTGCGATCGCCGCTAATTTAGCCAAGGGAAAAAACTTGTGGTCAGCAGTTCAACTAGCAAAAGAATATGTCACTACCGCACTGACCTTTGCCTTAGATATTGGCGAAGGACAAGGCCCCGTAGGACACTTTTTTCCATTGTTGGAACTGGGGATTGAAGAATAGGAGACAAGGGAGACAAGGGAGACAAGGAGCAGGGGAAAAGGTTAATGGTTCGACAAGCTCACCAACCGGGAAAAGGGAAAAGGAATAAATTTAATCTTTCCCCTTTACCCCTTGCCCTTTCCCCTTTAGCCCTTGCCCTTTCCCCTTTCCCCCTTGCCCAATGCCCATTCCCAACTTGTTGCAAAAATAACTTTTCACTAATCGTTGTAGATGAGATGATGTATTAATTAGAGAAAAAGGTGAACAATTGTTATTTTTCTCCCTCTGTTTGTGGTTGCAAAATGGCATCACAGTATTGTATGAGAGTTGTCAAGCGATCGCTAATCGTTTGGAGTCTCGTTTGTACGGTGGATGCCTGCCGCGCTCCCTGGAAAAACATCACATCTATTTCCAACAAGCGCAGTTGCTTACTCATCTCAGTTTGATAAGACTGCACTCGCGAGTCTTCTCCTTGCAAAGAGGCTTCCGTTTGGGACGCTCCGTCAACGCCAATGTCAGCCAAAGGCACAATTTCCTCTACAAACAGCCGCTGCAACGAGGCTACACGCCGCCGCAGTTCTGCTGCAACAATTGGCCCAGTTGTAGCATCTGAGCGTAATTGCTCTAGTAAGGTTACGAATGCCTGATATTTCTCACGGTTTAAAGACATCGATTGCTAGTTAAGATAGTATAAATGTCAAGCAATTTTTCTTATACAATAAACTTTCTTAACCACTTATCAGTACTAAAAGCCTCAAATTCTGATTTGAGGCTTTGTTTGCAATCAATCGATTTTCAAGTTTACGATCCCTGAAATTCACACTGGATGACTACCATTGCCAATTTGGAGAACCATCCTGACACTGTTTTTTCCACCGGTCTAGTGGCAACAGCATCTTCCCACGGTGATGCTGCCAGTTTTGTCTATCTCACACTTATCTACCGATCCCCTTAAGACCCAATTGTATGAGCAGCATAGCTATCAATTCACCAGTCGATCTTGCCATTCCGGAATGGTTAAAGAAATGTTTGAAGGAATTATCGACAACTAGTAGCGGCCAAGGCGAAGATGAGCGAAGGCATAATGAGGCAGTTTTAATTGGTCGAGCATTTGAATTTGCTTACCAACTGCATCAAGGCCAATACCGCAAATCGGGAGAGCCATACATCGCTCATCCCATTGCTGTGGCTGGATTGCTGCGGGACTTGGGAGGTAGTCCTGCTATGATAGCAGCTGGATTTCTTCATGATGTAGTTGAAGATACAGAAGTAACGATTGAAGAAATTGAAGAAAGGTTTGGCCCGGAAGTCCGGCAATTGGTGGAAGGTGTCACCAAACTTTCTAAAATCAATTTCACTAGCAAAACTGAAAGCCAAGCGGAAAATTTCCGGCGAATGTTTTTGGCAATGGCGCAAGATATCCGAGTGATTGTGGTGAAGTTGGCAGACCGTTTGCATAATATGCGAACCTTACAATATATGTCTGAAGCCAGCCGCCGCCGCAGTGCCCAGGAAACACGAGATATCTTTGCACCTTTAGCCAATCGTCTGGGTATCTGGCGAATTAAATGGGAATTAGAAGATTTAGCTTTTAAATATTTGGAACCAGAAGCTTTTCGGGAAATGCAGCAGCATGTTTCCGAAAAACGGACGGCGCGAGAAGAAAAATTGGCTAAAGCTACGGAAACTTTGCGGGAGCGTTTGCAACAAGCTGGAATCCGCTGCCAAGATATCAGCGGCCGCCCCAAACATCTCTATAGCATATACCAAAAAATGCAACGCCAGCAAAAGGAATTTCACGAAATTTATGATTTAGCAGCGCTGCGAATTATTGTCCAAACCAATGAGGAATGCTATCGCGCTCTAGCGATAGTTCATGATGCTTTTCGCCCAATACCGGGGAGATTTAAAGATTATATTGGACTGCCAAAACCAAATCGTTACCAGTCGTTGCACACTGGAGTCATTGGCTTGACTGGTCGTCCTTTGGAAGTGCAAATTCGCACGGTGGAAATGCATCATGTCGCTGAGTATGGGATTGCGGCCCATTGGAAGTATAAAGAAACAGGAGGCTCTAGCAGTAGCCATTTGACAGCCACAGATGAAAAATTTACTTGGCTGCGGCAACTGCTGGAATGGCAAACAGATTTAAAAGATGCCCAAGAATATCTTGATAGCGTCAAAGACAATCTATTTGAAGATGATGTCTATGTCTTCACCCCTAAGGGGGATGTTGTGCCTTTAAGTCCTGGGTCTACAACTATAGATTTTGCCTATCGCATTCACACAGAAGTGGGAAACCATTGTTCGGGGGCGCGAGTCAATGGGCGCATGGTACCTTTGTCAACACGACTACAAAATGGCGATATTGTGGAGATTCTTACCCAAAAGAACTGCCATCCAAGTTTGGATTGGTTGAATTTTGTCAGAACTTCCGCAGCCAAGTATCGAATTAAACAATGGTACAAGCGATCGCGCCGGGAAGAAAATGTCGCTCGCGGACGAGAATTGTTAGAAAAGGAACTTGGTAAAACTGGTTTTGATAGTCTATTAAAGTCAGAAGCAATGCAGATTGTTACTGAAAAGTGTAACTATCACAGCGTGGAAGACTTACTAGCTGGTTTGGGTTACGGTGAAGTGACGTTGAATTTAGTCCTCAATCGTTGGCGAGAAGTGGTGAAGGGACAACAACCAGTTACAGCACCGCTACCATTTCTTCCCAAAGAACCCACATCTACAGCAAAAGCTTTGCGAGATGCGCCTCCAAATACCTCCCGTTCCACAGATTCGCCGATTATTGGCGTAGAAGGTTTGGTGTATCATTTAGCTGGGTGTTGTACCCCGATTCCTGGCGAAGCAATCATTGGCGTAGTGACGCGGGGTAGGGGGATTTCAATTCATCGCCAAGGCTGCCATAATCTGGAAAATGTCGAGTGCGAACGCCTAGTACCCGTTAGGTGGAATCCAGCAGCAGAAAACAGCGGTCGTCCGCAAACTTACCCAGTGGATATTCAAATTGAAGCACTTGACCGCGTAGGAGTCTTAAAGGATATTTTATCAAGGCTGAGCGACCAGGGAATCAATGTCCGCCATGCCCAGGTAAAAACTGCCGTTGGTCAACCTGCATTGATGGATTTAGGAATAGATATACGCGATCGCTCTCAACTAGAGCAAGTATTTATGCAAATTAAGAAAATGAGCGACATTTTGAATATCCGTCGCATTGGTCAAATTGACGAATAGTAGGGATTTCTGTATCTCTCTATGATTTGTTGGTAGGGTGCGTTAATTCGGTATGACGCACCATAGTTTTTTTCAACGCCAAGGTACTGGACTGACACAGCTAAAATAGTGCATTAGGAAACTCTTGTGGGGTGGGCATCCTGCCCGCCCGGACGGGTGAGGACACCCATCCCACAATAAAATCTATTGCAACATTTTAGCCTTGTCACGCCAGTACGTAGAGGTTTTTTAAAGATAATTCCTATGTCCTGTACTTAAAAAGGTACTTCAAAAGGGCGATCGTTATGTCAAGAAGAGGGGGTAAGAGGGCAGTTAGTTGCCATCTTACCCCCTAATCCTATATTAGGAGTAAATTTATATTTAAGTGTTTTTTTATACTTTACACATTGTTAATAATATTTCAGGAAATATATCGATGAAATTAATACCTGCAATCAGCAAGATGTTGACAGGAGAATAATTTTGATTTTTGAAATGTATTTGAGTAATTAAGCCGATAAATCAAGCTTGATTTTCAAAAAATATTTCATTTAGTGGTTTGCAATCAATTACAGTATTAAAATTCTAAGTTTAACATAGTGTTAACTTCTAATTTATGTGCTGTAAATAATGCTTTGGCGCTGAAATTATCTTATCTCCTAATATCTTAACTACAAAAATTAGTGAATGATTTAAACAGCATGAGTACTCAAAAACAAGGCATTATTTTCATTGATTCATCAGTTCATAACTACGAAATATTGCTGGATTTACTTGTATTAAAACTTGAGCATGTAGTTCTTGACTCCAGCCAAGATGGGGTAGAACAAATTACTCAAATACTGTTACAACACCCTCAAGTAGAAAGCGTCCATATTGTCTCTCATGGTTCTCCTGGTTGCCTTTACCTGGGTAACACCGAACTCAGTCTCAGCAGCTTAGAACGCTATACTCAACAACTACAAAGTTGGTTGTGTTCATCTCTGATACTCTACGGCTGTAATGTTGCTGCTGGGGATGCGGGAGAAGAATTTTTACAGAAGTTGCACCAATTGACAGGAGCGAATATTGCGGCTTCTAATACACCAACAGGTAATGCGGCGTTAGGAGGAGATTGGAATTTACAGGTTCAAATTGGCAAAGATTTTCCAATTGCACATCTGGCATTCCGGCAAGAAACACTTTCCACCTATACTGGAGTGCTTGCTCCTGGTAACCTCGATACTACCTTTGGGGTTGGTGGTAAAGTCATTACAGATATTGGTAGTAGTGACACAGCTTATAGTGTTGCCATTCAAGCAGATGGCAAGATTGTAGTAGTAGGAGAAAGCTACAATAGCAACGGTAACTTTGCAGTAGCTCGCTATAATCCAGATGGTAGCTTGGACAATACCTTTGGGAATAGTGGCAAGGCGTTTGCCGATTTTACTAACCAAAGCGATAGAGCTTACACCGTTACCATTCAGTCAGATGGCAAAATTTTAATCGCGGGAATTACCTACAATGGTAACCAAACTGATGCTGCTCTTGTACGCTACAACTCTAATGGCAGCTTAGATACCACCTTTGGGAATGCCGGAAAAGTTGTTACAAACTTTGAGGGTAAAAGCGAATGGATAAAAAGCGTTGCCGTCCAGCCAGACGGCAAAATTATTGTGGGGGGATATCTTACCCAAAATGACACTTACCTGAATACTGACTTTATCCTGATACGCTACAACTCAGATGGCAGTCTGGATAATAGTTTTGGTAATGGGGGTAGGGTTCTTACTGCTATGAGTGACGGCCAAGACGCTATTACAAGTATCCTGATTCAGCCAGACGGTAAGATTGTAGTAGCTGGGAATGCCATGAATAATAATGGCTACATTAACTCTATCTTGGCACGTTACAACTCCAATGGGAGTATAGATACTAATTTTGGCACTAACGGTAAAGTAATCACAGACTTTCCTGGCACAGATGACTTTGGAAATAGTGTTGCTCTCCAATCTGATGGCAAAATTGTCGTGGCGGGATCTACTGGAAACATTGGTATCAGTGGAGATTTTGCTCTGGCACGCTATAACTCCGATGGTACTCTGGACGGTAGTTTTGGTAATGGCGGTAAGGTTGTTACAGATCTAAGCAGCAATGATGCTGGCCAAAGTTTAGCGATTTTGCACAATGGCAAAATTGTAGTGTCTGGGTTTGCTCAAAACGTAAGCGATCGCCGCGATCTTGCTTTAGCTGTCTACAATTCCAATGGCAGCTTAGATACCAGCTTTGGTGATAATGGTAAAGTTATAACTCCTGTTAGCAGTAGTTATTTTCAAAACACTGCGGTTGCCGTTCAGTCTGACAATAAGATTGTGGTTACTGGCAGTGACACTGGTGACTTTCTTATAGCCCGTTACGAGGCACCTTCTAGTAATATTCCTGTTGCCTTGGATGTCATTTATCACAAACTAGCAACTAGCGAGTTTATCCAAGACTGGTCAAATGCTAATTTGATTACTACCGATGATAATTGGAGTAATTTACCCAGTATTAGGGGTTTTCGAGGTGATGGTTTAGTGGGTACCACGGGTATTAACCCACAAACAGTACTAGCTGATGGTTCTGCCACTCCTATTGATGTGAATGCTAATCAAACTAATCCAAGTACTTACACAAATAGTGGAATTACAGAATTCACATTCAGCAATCCAACTATTGCCCTCAGAGGTTCATCAACTGCCACAGCACCGCATTTAGTTCTCTATTTAGATGCTACCGGACGGCAGAATGTTCTACTTAGCTTCACCCTACGTGATATAGATACCTCAACGCGCGATGCCATTCAATCTGTTGCCGTACAATACCGCGTTGGGGATACAGGAGATTTTATCAATCTGCCTACAGGTTTTGTACCTGATGCTTCTAATAACGCCTCAACCTTAGCGTCTTATGAGTCACGGGAAGCACGCCTGATTGTTTTATTGCCACCCGAAGCTACCAATCAAGCAAAAGTCCAAGTTCGTTTTATTACTACTGATGCCAATGGAGAAGATGAGTGGATTGGGGTTGATGATATTAAGGTTACTAGTGCGGCTATTGGCACTAATCAGCCACCAATAATTAAAAATGATACTTACTTTGTAGCGGCAAACGGACAATTACAGACTGCTGCTGCCATTACAGCGCTGACTTTAGATAGCGATCGCGGTAACTATATCGGTCAGAGTGATTACTATACCTATAGTCCCACCCCAAATAGGATTAGCGCTGTCCGTGCCTACCCCACAAATCCCAGTAAGAATAATGCTATCCGAATTAGTTTCTCTGGTATCAACGATTGGTGGGATCTTTCATTTGCAGCTCCATTTAATGCTCCCCTGACAGCAGGCACAACATACACGGGTGCAGCGCGTTTCCCATTCCAAGCCTCTAATCAGCCTGGTTTAGATGTCAGTGGTAATGGACGAGGCTATAACACTTTAACAGGGGAGTTTACAGTCAACCAAATCACCTACGGTTCTGGCGACGAAATTCTCAACTTTGATGCCACCTTCCAAGAATACGGTGATGGCGACCCTGCCAACGAAAGCTTCAAAGGCCGCATTCAATACCGCGCTACCCCTAACAATTTAGTTGCTGGTGTGTTAACCAATGACTCAGATATTGAAAACACACCACTGAAAGCAACTTTAGTGTCTAGCCCAAACAACGGTAGCCTGATTTTCAATTCTGATGGGTCTTTTACTTACACTCCTAATGCTGGCTTTCAAGGTATTGATACATTCAGCTATCAAGCCAATGATGCGATTGTAGATTCTAATATCGCCACAGTTAATTTATATGTTGGCAATCAAGCACCTACAGTCACTTTGCCCAGCGCCAACCCCACTTACACTGAAAATGCACCTGCCATCTTCATCGACTTGAATGCAACTGTTACAGACCTTGATTCCCAAAACTTCGATTCAGGTAAATTAATTGTTCACTTCAGTAATGGTGGAAGTGCTGATGACCGTTTGATTATCCAAAGCAACATAACAAATAAAATTCAAGTCAATAACACAAGCTTTTTGCAAGATGGTAGTTTTGTTGGTACTTTCAGTGGTGGTATTGGCACTGAAGACTTAGTAATCAACTTTACTTCTAAAGCTACGCCTGCTGCTGTCCAAGCTGTGCTACGCAGTATTAGTTACTTCAACATCTCGGATAATCCGCTTACTATTCCTCGTAACGTTAGCTTTGTGTTAACTGATGGTGATGGCGGTACTAGTGCCACTGTCTTTAAGACGATTAATGTTACTACTATCAACGATTCTCCGATAATCACTTTGCCAGGAACTAACCCTACTTACACTGAAAATGCCTCGGCTATCTTCATTGACCCTGACGCAACTGTCCTAGATCCTGATTCTCAAGATTTCGATTCAGGTAAATTGACTGTTCGCTTCAGTAATGGTGGAACTGCTGATGACCGTCTGATCGTCCAAAGCAGCACAACAAATAAAATTACAGTCAACAACACAAGCATTTTGTACGATAGTAGCTTTATTGGTACTTCCAGTGGCGGTATTGGCACTCAAGATTTGGTAATCAACTTTACTTCTAAAGCTACACCCACTGCTGTCCAAGCTGTGCTAAGCAGTATTAGTTACTTCAACATCTGGGATAATCCTACTACTACTGCCCGTACCGTTAGCTTTGTTTTGACTGATGGTGATGGCGGTACTAGTGCCGTAGTCTCCAAGACAATTAACCTGACTGCGGTCAACGACGCCCCAATTATTACCGCAAATCAAAGCTTTAGCATCAGAGAAAATAGCAGTAATGATACGGTGGTTGGTACTGTAATTGCTACCGATATTGAAGGAACTAGCTCATTTTTCAACTGGACAATTATTGATGGTAACCTTGACTTTGATGGAGATGGGAAAGCTGCTTTTAGCATCAACCCAACTTCTGGACAAATTATCGTTAGCGATCGCGACGAGCTTGATTTTGAAAATAAGCCCAACTTTCAATTACAAGTTACTGTCAGTGATGGCACGGATACTAGTATTATGCAAGCGATCGCTATTAATTTGATTGATGTTAGCGAAAATACCATCTATGGTACATCTTCAGGCAATAAATTAAATGGTGGTACAACTGATGATACTATCTACGGCAATGCCGGAAATGATTCTTTATACGGTAATGACGGTAGCGATCGCTTGATTGCTGGTGTTGGCAATGACTACCTTTTTGGTGGTGGAGGTGATGATATTCTGGATGGTGGTGATGGCACCGACTCAATTAGGGAATCTGCTGATATCAACTTTACTTTAACTAATACTCAATTATTTGGTTTAGGTAATGATAGCTTCATTAATATTGAACGCGTGACCCTGACGGGTGGTATTAGTGATAATACTTTAGATGCATCATCATTCACAATTGCCAGTGTCTATCTTTATGGCGGTAATGGTCATGATAGTATCTTGGGTGGTAGTCAAAATGATTACCTAAATGGGCAGAATGGCAGCGATCGCCTGATTGGTAACGCTGGAAATGACAAGCTTTATGGTGGTGCAGGTGATGACACTTTGATAGGTGGTGCTGGTAATGATGCACTCTATGGACAAGCAGGTGCTGATATTTTTGTTCTCGCTTCAGGAAACGGCAGTGATACCATCTTTGATTTTAAAGATGGTATCGACAAACTTGGTTTATTAGGGAGTTTAACTTATGGGGCTTTAACCATCTCAGCAAGTGGTACTAAGACTTCGATTCGGATTACTTCCACTGATGAGGTATTAGCTATTTTGAACAACATCAAACCTAGCTTGATTACTGAAAGTGATTTTGTCGCAATTCTGTAATGGTGAGCAATATCATGTCCGGTTGAAGACTTATCATTAGGACTATTTTTTTGATAAATGATTAGTGGTCTGTCCCATTAATTTTGATGAGTTTGTAGTAAGCACTTCAGTGCTTAAAAATCAAGGACTAAAGTCCTAACTACAAACTTATTTATCTCTCAGAACTAATGGGACAGACTATTAGGCGGATATGATATGATTTTCAATTGCATTAATTTTGATGGGTTAGCGGTGGTCAGATCCCTGACTTTTTCAATAGGTCGGGGATCTTAGTTTTCAGAATTAATGGGCAAAATTACTGTAAATGTAGAACCTTTTCCCAGTTGGGAATCCACTTGAATTTCACCATGCATTAACTGAACTAACTGGGACACTATTGCTAAGCCTAATCCTGTACCATCAGAACTTTGTACCTTTGGAGCAGTTAGTTCGCGAAAATAGGGATTGAAGATTTGTGTTTGAACATCTGGGGAAATACCAATTCCAGTATCAGTAACGGAAATCGCCCACTGCTGTTGAGATATCCTCCAACAGTGCAAATGAATTGAACCGGATTCTGTGTAGCGAATTGCGTTACTCAATAGATTTGTGAGAATTTGCTGAAACCGCAGAGGGTCTATAGTAACTTCATTTGGGGCGCGTTCGCATTCAACAACCAAGGATAATTCTTTAGCAGCCACCAGTGGTTCAATCATCTCTATGACTGAATTGATTAAACTACGCACATCGATTTGAGTGGACTGCAATTTCATCTGTCCGGCACCATAACGCGAAATTTCCAAAGTATCGTTAATTAGCTGGACAAGAAGTCTACCACTTTTGAGGACTCGCTCGATACTTTCAAGATTGGTATAGGTGTCCTTGAGTTCTGGTTGTTGACGTTGCTGGCGGAGAAATAAATCTGCATAACCGATGATTGAAGTCAACGGCGTTTTTAGTTCATGAGCTAAATGAGACAGGCTTTCTTTACTAGCACGAACTAAACGAGTTAACTCTTGGTTAGTCAAGCGCAACTGACTTTGGAGTTGTTTGAGTTCTTCTAATCGTTCTTGAGTATAACTGTTAAAGCAACGGGCGATCGCTTCATCAATTACTGTATCAATCAAGCGAACGGCTCTTAGTACTTCTTGTGCAGATCCCTGCAATAAATCTTCTTCTAAAAATGAAAAAATTACAAACCTGAGTAAACGATACTCCCGCGCAATTTCCGCTGGTTCAAATCCCTGTTGAGCGCGGAGTGTACCGTGTTCTAAACTTGCGTCTACTACTGTCTGCAAATCGCTGGTTGCAGATTCAGAAAGTACTGTTGCTAATGCTTTCAAAATGCGGGGTAAACTATCCCTGACAGCCTTGAAAGTAAGTTCTTGAGTAGCTTCAATTTGCTCATCTTGGTAAACTGCTTCTACCCATTCATCAATAATGGCATCACTTTTAGCAATTAAAGTTTGACTAAAATCCATTTTTTACCCAACCAAACACAGTCAGCGCCCACAGGCTAGAAGTAGCTTAGTGTATAGATATCAATCCCGCAACTAACGAAAGATAGAGTTAGGGAAAGACCACTGATTGCTGAATTAATCAGTTTGATTGAGTTGCTCAATGGTAATTTAAATCGCGAATATAAATTCAGGGCGATCGCTTCACCAAACCGCTTCGCTTTACAAGCATTATACCATCAATTAATATTACTAAATTTCTGATTTACCATAGATATTTTTTGACAGTAAATTGATGAAAAAATCATTATTTAGAGTTGTACATAATTTTAAAACATTATATTTTCCTGTTAAATAATCTCCAGCTATCTAGCTAATAAAGTAGATAAATCATACAAAAATCTGACAAAATTTTGATACAGTAAATGTAGGGTGTGTTAGCCTACGGCATAACGCACCGTCAAGAATTTGTGCTTGAAAACCTTGATTTTTGAGTCCTCAATCAGTTTAAGCTTTGTACTACTAATCTTATTAGTGAGATAAATTTATGCAAAATGTATTTCCTGGTGAAGTATTCGCTAACACCGATGATTTTGACATTGGTATTCGCCAACTATTACCGCGATACGATGAAATGTTGGAGGTAATTACTCGTTGTCTACCTTCCACTAGTGGCCGTCTTTTAGAATTAGGCTGTGGTACGGGTGAAGTTAGTATCAAAATTCTCGAACGTTGTCCAGATGCTCAAGTAATTGCCTTAGATTATTCACCCCGAATGCTGGAATTTGCCCAAGATAAAATCACAAAAGCAGGATATAAAAAACGCTGGATTGGTATAGAAGCCGACTTTGGTGACTGGGCAAATAATCCAAATAAATTTGATATTGGTGGCGAATTTGATGCTTGTATTTCATCCTTAGCAATCCACCATCTTGAAGATGAGATGAAATTGAAATTATTCGAGCAAATTGCTGCTAGCCTCATTCAAGAAGGTTGTTTTTGGAATGCAGACCCACTTCTACCAGAATCTCCAATTTTAGCAGAAGTTTACAAAATGGCACGAGAGGAATGGGTAGTTCAACAAGGAATTAATTTGACGAAAATTAACGCTAAACGTGGTATTAGCACTACTCAAGGTTACTCTAATCAAGATCGGCTAGCCACTTTAGATGCCCATTTACAGATGCTAACTAAAGCTGGATTTCAGACAGTGGCAGTACCTTGGAAATATTATGGTTTAACGGTATTTGGTGGCTGGTTGCAAAAATTTTAGATTTCGGACACTAAAATTCGAGATGAATAGAATGTTCAGATTTCCGACTTGATAAATATAAAGATTAGACCTCTTGCAATCAATTGCTTTTTGGACTCTTGTGGTCAAAGGGATGCATCTTTATTGGCGAAAGTGAAAATACCAAACATGCACCCCCTTCCCCTTTTCCCTACTTCTGCAAGAAGTCTATTGTTGGCTGTTAACCGTTAACCGTCAACAGTCAACAGTAAACACCGATATTTTTCAAACCTAAAATATGATTGCTACATACGAGTTTACTTTGATTTTTCAAATTATTTATATACACAGATAATGGTAAATAAGGCTTTTTAAGTTCTAGCTAGCTTCCGAAAAATCAAATCAAAGTCGAATAGTAACAAAATGGCAATAAATAATATTATTTGCTTGAAAAAGGAACTATTATATAAACGCATTGGTCTAGAGGGAGTGTTGAATTTCAAGTTCTGAGTTTTGAGTGGAATCTCCTAACTTTCGTTAGACGATTGAACAAATAACTTGTCTGTTTAGCAAAAGTACCCCATGAGGGTACTGTGCATACTCCCCTGACTTATCTGAAAATACAAAGTAGAAAATTTGCTTGCCTAAAGACACCAGGGACACAGGATTAGATTAGTTTTTCTGCTTTTTTCAATTATTGGAGTTAAACCCACTGTTTGCCATCACTTAGTTTCAAAAGGAGAATATCTTGGATGGCTCGAAATAAAAAGAAATCAGCCAGGTTTAAGCATGAGCATCCACTTTACTCTAGATGCCCAATTTGTTGTATTGTCCCACCGCACATGCTGGAAAATGTCGTAGTAAATGGGAGTCCCCAGCAGCGGAGTTGGGCTTTTCATACATTAAATGTTTCGGCACAGCTTCGCGGACGAAGAGACATCATTGGTAGTATCTCCTTTGCACCTTCTCCCGGTGAGAAGCGCCGCACCATTTACGATGCCAAAAATGGGCAGCAACTTCCTGGAACACTGGTGCGTAGCGAAGGCGATCCTCCCAGCAACGACATAGCAGTGAATGAAGCTTATGATGCTGCTGGTGCGACTTATGACTTGTTTTATGAGATATTCGATCGCAATTCCATTGACGACAAAGGTCTACGTTTAGACTCCACCGTGCATTATGGCGTGAAATACGACAACGCCTTTTGGAACGGCGACCAAATGGTTTATGGTGATGGTGACG